>ERZ795048.7-NODE-7-length-342754-cov-28.233593_pt1 | contig 342754 bp, 267 predicted proteins | sample MGYA00375132_ERZ795048 | MGnify/ENA primary metagenome ERZ795048 (study PRJEB30177, sample SAMN05720225) | activated sludge metagenome | isolation source: Anaerobic digester | place: Hong Kong | collected 2014-12-17 ...
AGTGCGGCCATTTGCTGCCCAAAAAAGCGTGGAACTGTCATTTCTGCGGATGGTCCTTGTATGACGCACAGCGCGACGCCTTGATGGGCCAAGCAGTCGTTGAAGATGAGCGCAGAGATCTTTTTGACTCCAGCTACACAAGCGATATGGACCGCTTTATGGACAAACTCCAAAGGGATTCGCTGGACGTATCGAGTTGACAGGCCTCGGCATGAGGAAGGTGAATGATACACCGCAGCAAAGGGGAACTGCTGGCGCAAGCCTGAAGGACGCCTCGATGGGGCATTTGTCATACCGCGATGACGGTGTCGCCCTGGCGGCAGGTCGGCACCTGGCCCCATCAGTGGAAACGTCCGAGTTGCCCCAGGGGCTCGGCGCTCGGCATCGGAGCGCCGCCGGCATAACAGCATTGACCAATGCCATCGCGGTGGTGGTATCCGAAACCACCGGCGATGTCCGGATTTTTAGTCGCGGCAAACTCTATATGGAAATTGAGAAGGCAAAATAAGTCGCTGTTGTCATATCGCCATGCCGCGCAACGCATCCAACAAGACCCGCATGGCGATGCAGTCGTCCTCGTTATAATCCAGGATGCGTTGGCGCAGACAGCTGTCTTGCGTCTCCACCCAGCGGTGATACCATTCTATTGATGCGGCCCCCGACGGCTCCTTGTCCCGCCACTTGAATCCGAGATAGGTCGCCAGGGTTTTTATGGAATAATCATTGGTGGGCCACTCGGTTTTTTTCCTTACGACATCCGTGTAAAGGTCTATGGCTACCGAGGGTGAGAACAGGTTTTCAATCTCTTCCTCCGAAGCAATATCCGCGAAACGCTTCTGGAGCTTGCGCAACGTGGTTCTTTCATAATGCGAATAATAATAGATTACATATGCGTCACGGCTCCGCAGAAAATTTATGGCTTGATCAAAGGCTTTTCGTTCCTGCCCCTCGGTTGGCCGATCGGCAAAGAAGGCATGGTATGTTTCTTCATTCGGTTTGGACCTGTTGCGTTCAATGAACCCATGAAGATAGCAGCAGTCGCGCATGGGGTCGGTTTCAACATCGAAAAAAAGCTCGATATCGGCTTCCGGAAATGTGATCGGTTCTTTTAGATAGGGTTGGGAACTGGGGCTCGCCAACAATGCGGCCCGTGCCTGAAACCGCCGAATCGTTTTGGCGCTGATCCGAGGAAAAATCGTTTTTTTTCCCTGGACAATGCCGGTCAAGTCGGCTTGGGCCAGATTATGAACGGTTTTCAAATGGCGGTACATGGCGTCCCTCTTGGCCCGCCCCAATTCGGGTATCAAGGTCAGATCGTCATCTTGCTTGAGCTGGGCGCGGCAATGCGACCGCCAGTGGCAGAGCTTGCAGACGGCGCACAAGGCTGCGAGGGGCTCTTGCTCCCGATTTTTGATGGCAATAACGGCATCGAGGCATTCTTGATAGAGATCCCACAGGCTGCGGTCATCCCTTTTTGAAATCGAGGTATCCAGATCATAATCGACCTCTTGGCCGTGGACATCCCATATGAACGGAAAACGGTCTCGTGACAAAAAACCCACTTGACCAAGGATATCCGTATACAAGGCAAGCTGGACAGCGTAATGCCGCTTCAGTTTGCCATCGGACTCATCATCCATTCCCTCGATACCTGCGCCGCTCTTTATGTCACCCGCCACATAGCCGCTACCTTTTTGAACCAGGAGGTCTGGTTCCCCGACAAGCGTGTCGGTCCGAATTCTGCCGCCATAAATGATTTTTTCGCCCAGGCGCATCAGCCGCAGCGTTTGCCGCTCTTTTTCCCGCGGTTCAAGGGAGCGAAGGTCGGCAAACGGTACGTCCAACTTTTCCATTGTTTCACGCTCGAAGGCATTGCCCCGCTCCCACAAAAGCTCGACGAATGCGCTGACGCGATCCTTTTTGGAGGGGTCCCCAAAGAAATCAAGCTGAACCCGGCGGGGGCATTGAACATAATTGTATAATGTCGAGGCCGTGATCCGTTTTTCCATGGCACTAAAATTTATTCGGTGACGATCCGGAACATGTATTTTTTTGCTTAATTTACAATTAGTTGTTAATAATTTTGCACATTGGCAATCACGCCATTATAGCTCAATCGGAGAGAGACTGAAAATGGTCATTTTTTATAAAACGGACACATTTCATCAATCACAAGGAAATTCATACTGACACCACCTCCGCATCCCCGAGAATGGCCTGATCTTTGATAACCATTCGATATTGGAGTGTTTCGATTAGATGCAGATGAAAAGTAACAGGATACTGGAGACCTGGATTGTGATATCGCTTCATTTGAAGTGCAAACGGGAATCGAACCCACGTCCGTTCTCTGTTTGGGGAAAATGTGGAGAAAACGATTTCCCGTAAATGGACGCGGAGAATGAGGCCTTGAAACATCTTAAAGCGTTGTAATCAAATGTTTTTTATGTGTCAGCGCGTATGAGACGAATTTACCGGAAGGCGGCGTTCCCTCCACCAAATTTATAACACATCACATAGCCATATGTTACTTGAAGCTCGGGGAGATAGGGTTCCCGTGGGAATCCTAAACAAGCTCCGGGTTACTCGGTCTAAGCGAACCGGAGAAAGAGCACTGGATGTCCCGTAAGGCAAGTCGATAAATATACTCGCCTTCACAAGCAGCTTACTTCTTTTACGTTCTATTATGTTATAACAAAAGCTATTATGCTGATATGATCTCTGATCTGAGACAACGGGTGGCAAGACATAATGTCAAAGAAAATGCGACGTGGACGGTTCATCGGCTACCCGTGGAACTTGTTATAAAGAACAACATAAGAAATAATCCAGGCCTTCAAAAGAGATTCGAGCACAATAAATCCCGTGGCTGAAGCAACGGGCTACTTGTCAATAATCTTTGAATGAAACAGACGGTATGAAAAGCAAAAATGAACAGGCGTAAATTTATATCTCTGGCAGCAGGAACGGGAGCCGCTCTTGTATCATCCCCGTGGCTTGGGAATCAGGTATTCGCAAATGTGGAGAATTTGGATCAACAAATGAATAGCATCGTCCCTAAAAGAGCATTCGGGAACTCCGGCGTAATGGTATCAAAACTCTGCCTGGGCGGAGGATCGTTTATGGCCACAGCGAGCGAGCCGATATTGGCAGAAGCTCTAAAATACGATGTGGATTTTTGGGAAATTGTGTCATTCACCGGAAATGCGTATGCCGAATATTTCAAGAAGAATCCCGGCGCGCGAGACAGGATTTTCCTATCCGGGAAGGTTTATTCAACCAATCCATCCGTAATGCAGGAGCAGTTGGACAAGATTCTCATGGAGAACCAGACTTCAGTTATAGATTTCCTGGCTGTGCATGTGATAGATAATATCGAGATGATGAATGAGGATGTAAGAAAATGGGCTGAGCAAGCCAAAAGAGAGAAAAAGATTCGCTTTTTCGGGTTCTGTACTCACCGGAATATTGCCGATTGTCTCAACAGAGGAGCGGATCTGGGTTGGATTGATGGAATACAGGTAGCCTATAACTATCGAATGCAGGGTATTGACAGCATGGAAAATGCCCTGCAAAAATGCCATGAAAAGGGTATTGGAATCATAGCTGTCAAATCCATGGGGCTCTGCTCGGTGAAAAAGGAAGAACTTCAAAAGCTTCCACTCAACGATGAAAGAGTCAATTCAGAATTGAACACCCATGATTTGTCTTTCGAACAGGCAAAACTGAAAGCAATCTGGCAGAACTCCAGTTTGACTTCCGTCTGCTCCCTTATGTCAACCCCGGAGATTCTAAGGTTGAATGTTGAGGCGGCCGATGAAAAACCACTTGATGCCGAAGTCATCAAATTGCTTGAGGATTACGCCGAGGCTACCGGAAGATATTACTGCAGACGTTGTGGACAATGCGGTACGGCAAATGCAGATAATATCCCGATATTTGAAATTATGGAATTACTCATGTACGCAAGGGCTTATGGCTTGACGGATATGGCGACAAAGATGTTCGCACGGATACCGGCGGCAATTCGCAGCAAGATATCCGAAAGTGACTTTTCAACTGCTGAAAAGCTATGCCCGCAAAAAATGCCAATATCGCATTTAATGAAAGAAGCCTATGCTGAACTGAACGGTTAGGTATCATGCTGCCGTTTCCCCCCTGACGACCTTGACTGGAGCAGGCTCATATCTTTGAGCCATTGAAAATCAACAGTAAGCGCCTGAAATAAGGGCGCTTTTACGCTTTCTCCCACCTGAATAACACCGAATATCGTGCAATAACTTACAACAATTGTGGCCACAATTTGGTCACAGTGAGGTGAGCATCATTGTGCCACGACGCAAGTGTAAAGCCCGACCCGTAGCAGCTAAACTAAAACCTCATGGCAAACGAAAAACCAACTACACCGTCATTTATCAGTGGAGCAATCGAGATTTTGTTTTCGGACTTCTTCCGTCGCGCCAGCTTCAATGACACATAGGTTCCGAGAATTCCCCCAGCGACAACATCACTCACATAATGCCTGCCTTCCTGAAGTCGGGACAAGCCTACATAACCGGCCAAGACAAAAGCCGGGATACCCCATGTCTTGCCGAAATCGGCATATACTGTACTCGCGGCTGCGAAAGCAGACGACGTGTGGCCTGAAGGATATGAGTAGGATCCTCCGTTTGGTCTAGTTCTGTTGATACTGGCCTTTAGAGCTATAGTTAAAAATCCGTTGACAGCTTGGGCCCGGAAGAGGTCAGAGCCGAATTCACTCAATCGCTGGGAACCGGCTGCTTCGCCAATACCCCATGATAGCACAGATGCAGCAACGGGAAAGGCGCCATTACCAATAGTTTCTCCAACTTCGAAGAAATTGTCTGCAAACATCGAGGGCCCCCACAGCTCGGTGAACTCGGGAGATTCTCGGCGGAAGGAAGGAGAGAAGACAGACGGGGCTGCAGCGATTCCGCCTACAATGCCATAGAAGTCACGTTGTGTAACCAAGTATACAATGTCGTCGTATAGCTGGTGCAAGATGAATGGTCGATTGGAAGGCTCATTGCTTGGATTACGCAAGAAGCTCATTTGATGTATGTAGTCCGTTGGCGATGGGGACTGATAAAAAGAACTGAGTCCCTGAGTGGTGAGAATGTCACCTGCGAATGCAGATGTTCCCCAAGCAAAGCTAACAGCGGAAGCAATAATGATCGATAGGATTAGGATGTTGAACGCGCTTCGATTTGACTGCATCAGTGGACCTCTTTTCCTCCACCTAATACGGCGGACAAAATGCGGTGCGAAAGAATGCACCAATAGTTGGAATCATATTTTGTCACATTAGCAGTCAAATATCTCTCTTGCTCCTTTCACTTTCAAAGAGCCAAAGGTCTGGTCTCTTGTAGTGCTTTCGATGTGTATCTATAGCCAACCCGCCAATAGAAATGCCCTACTTCACCATCATAGTTGTAGAGCCGTTCAGTGTTTATCATGCCCAAATCAGCGAAATGTTCGACAATTGAAGTTTGGTTTAGTTGGCTTTCTCCAAAGCTGATGAGCAACGCATCCCGACCGTTGATGGACTCCGGTGTAACCCAAGTGGCCCACATCAGTCCATTCCTTCCGATGAGATTCTGCCCACCGATTTCCTGAAGACTATCGATGTCAGTATTATGATCGGGATCATAGAAGTTTGCCTGACTGGCCAGCCAGTACTTATCAAGACCAATTATGATCGGTTCGGTACCGGTGCTGTCTTCGAGACGAGTCTCGATTTCCTCGACCTTATCGCCAAAGATTTTCCACGCTATTGGGAACTTCATTCCGCTTTCTTTTTCAATTCCCGGCATTCCACCAACCATATAAGTAAAACCGGCGGCGTAGAACACGACCAAGATACTTGCTGTAACAAGCCAGCATCGAGCAAGCGAACCGCCGGTCGATTTGTTGTGCCATATCTCGATTCCGTGAATCCTCGCTGCTATCAGCGGAAGGAGGGATAGCCACACCGGCCCGGTCCAATTGAGTTTCGGTTGTCCCTGGATACTGTGAATCATGAATACAGCAAGCGGCACAACTGAGAATGTCAGAAGGAAAAGGTATTGCCTATAGTGCTGCAGGTCATCCTGCTTTATCGCTATTCGACGCCTGCCGACGTCCCATATAACTCGCACAGCCTCGTAGAATCCAAGCGGACTGAGAAGTACCAGTATGCTTCCGATCAGAATGTGCAGATGGAAGTCCATTCCTCCTGACCATCGTCGCGTTCCCTGAAAGGCAAATGACATCCATTGGTGTTCAGCATTCCAGTAGAGCACAGGCGAAAAAAGAAGCAACCCAATGACAAGAGCAATGTAAGGTTGAGGTTTTCGGAACCATCTACGGGATTCTCTGTCAATTAACATATACCCAAGTGTCGCGGGTATAATCAGCCCCATGGTGTATTTTGACAATAAACCCAGACCGAGAAAGACACCGGCAGCGTACCAGGCTCGAGACTGATTTTGTGTCAGGGATTTTGCGAGAAAATAAAGGGCACTCGCCCAACACACGTAGAAAGGAGCATCAGGCGTCATAAGGAATCCGACTGACATATATATGGGTAGTGTCACGAGGAGCAGAAGCACTACTTTGCCCGTAGACCTTCCGACAATAACAACAGAAAGTCGAAACATGAAATAGGCCAGTCCAAACCAGCCAAGAAACGCCGGCAGACGGACCGAGAATTCGCTGCGTCCGAGGACTGTTTCGGATAGATGAATAAGCCACGCTACCATAGGCGGGTGGTCCAGGTAACCGATATCCAGGTGCTGGGCGTAATTCCAGTAGTAGGCCTCTTCGGGGAGGAGATTCAGCATTCCCATGAAAACGAGCCTGACCAGTACGGCAACAGCGATTATCAGCCAGATAAGACCGACACCTCCCTGAGTTATTGAATTGAACATCATCGGTAATGATGTTCGAAGCTGTTTTCGTGAAAATCTATTGATCACAATCTGGCTCTATCCTGAGAAACATATAATAGGCTTATCCACTTATTCACCGGCTTATTTCCAACTCACCTTCTTCAACACGGATACTATCGCTCTTCTTATGTTCCCTTAGAACCAACACCAATAGGATCGCAACGAAAAACACTGAGGAGCCAATTGTCCCAAGGTTGAGTCCACCGGATGCGAGAGGTTTTGTGAGGAAATCACCAAATGTCGCTCCAAACGGGCGAGTAAGCACGAAAGCAATCCAGAACAGCAATATCCTTGAGATTCTGGTGTAATAATACAGCAACGCAGTAACAATAAGCACGCCGCTCAGAAGAATGGCACTGCCAGCAAACCCGATTCCTGAGGTATCCGCAAGATAGTCACCTAATGCGGTTCCCAGAGTATTGGCAATCAAGAAGGCCAACCAATAGAAGCTCTCTGCACGCGGAGTCACGATCTTTTCAACTGAAATTGACTTTTCCACGATGCGCCAGATACCAAGGATCGCCAGTAAAGCTCCGATTAGAACCATCGAACCGGTGGCATAGCCGAATCCCAAGGTTCGATCCATGAAGTCGGACATGGCAGTACCGGCCAGACTCGTAGCGGTAAACACCAGCCAATAGACTGAAGGATTGTACCGTTTCATAAATTGCTTGAGCGTGAAAAGCAGGATAAACGAACCAAAGAACATCATTGCGGTCGTGGCATACCCCAGGTTGAAAGTCATTGAAAGCATATCGGCTCCGGTCTCACCCAGAGTCGTTGCAGCGATTTTGATAGCCCAGTATGATATGACGATTTCAGGAACCCGATTGTCAGCAAAGGTCTCAGAAAGCGACTTGTTTACAAGCCTTTTCGTTTTCGTTGATGTCATATTTCCCTCGTTTCCAATTTTGTTATCGTGCTCAATATTGAGGGTTATGATGAAATCAAGATGAAAGAACCATGCTTTTTTCAGTTTCACTGATTTTAGACGTTCTTGCGGACCTTGAACGACTGACATTTATCATACCGCCCTTTTCATCTGCATTTCATGTTTGTTTTTGTTATTTTGATTCAGGAGAATGAAAAATGCGCGTGTTGCTGATAGAAGATGAAAAGCACGTGGCTGATGCGATTGCTAAGAACTTGAAGGCTGAAGCTTTCGCGGTCGATATAGCCCGTGACGGAGAGAATGGCGAAGAACTGGCGAAAATAAATGACTACGATGTCATTGTGTTAGACCTCATGTTGCCAGGCCAGGACGGTTGGGAGACTTGTAGCCATCTTCGGCGCGATGGGTTGTTGATTCCCATACTGATGCTCACTGCTTTGGACGATGTCACGGACAAAGTCCGGGGACTGGATTCCGGGGCTGACGATTATCTAACCAAGCCATTTCATTTTAGTGAGTTACTCGCTCGGATACGTTCCCTCATCAGGCGACATTCTACCGTACGATCCACAGAAATTGAGCAATTTGGCCTGAAGCTTGACTTGAAAACTCACAAGGCGTACCGGGAAGGTCAGGAGATCTCTTTGAGTGCCAAGGAATTCGCTCTTCTTGAGCTATTCATGTTACACCCCAATCACATCCTGACCCGCCAGGCGATTTCAGAGCATTTGTGGGACATGAACTTTGATCCCCGCAGCAATGTCATCGAGTCATTCGTTCGCTTTCTACGCAAGAAGATCGACCATGGGTTCAAACACCCGCTGATTCACACAGAGAGAGGGGCTGGATATATTTTCTCCGACGCGAATGCAAATAGTGAAAAGAATGACCATGACTCTTAGATCAAGACTGATTGTCACCAATGTACTCATATTTGCTGCCGTTCTTATAGTTTTCGCGGTAATTGTATACGAAAGGACTCGAGAATCGGAGATCACTAAACTGGACTCCCACTTGGAGGCCGTTTCCGTGGAGTTTGCGGCTGAGTTCGAAGATCAGTGGGAGGATAAGGAGTTCCCCGTAAGTAGTGAAATAGAGGCAATTGTCGGCCGTCAATGGAAGGATGTACAAGTCCAACTTTGCGATACACTAGGGCACTTGCTCTTTTCACGGGGCGAATTGCCTCCGATATCTCAGAAATGGCGTGAAAAAGCACTATCGAATCAGTACTCATTTCAAGACATAAGCATTAAGAACGAGTGGTTCCGCCAGTTAGTCAGACCAGTTGAAGAAGACGAGCGGGTTGGGTTTGTACTTGCCGTTGCGATGCCTGCAACTGATGTTGAAGAGCGGCTCGCCGATCTAACAAGTGTTCTTCTGCTGAGTGTCGTCTTAGCGTTACTAGTCTCTTCTCTATCTGTCTACCATTTTACCGGCAAGTCCTTTCGTCCGGTGAGCCGGATGGTAGACGCCGCTGAGAAGATCTCGGCTTCAACTCTTGACCAGCGACTCGATCTACCTTCAGTGCAAGATGAAGTTCACCGCCTCGCTGTTGCCCTTAATGCCATGATGGATCGAATCGAAGATGCGTTTAAGAGCCAACGCCAATTTGTCGCCGACGCTTCCCATGAATTGCGCACACCGCTTACTGTCATTTGCAGCGAGTTGGAATTCCTGAAACGACGTCTTAACGACCAGGAGTCATCGGAGAGTATCAATTCTTCACTGAAGGAAGTTGACCGAATGACACGCCTGGTACAGCAGTTGCTGCTCCTGGCAAGGATTGATGCACGGAAATTGACCATGGACTATCACCCGGTCAGACTTGACGAACTAATTGCCGATTGTGTGCAACTGGAAAAAGCAATCGCAGCCAACAAGAATGTTGGGATATCCGTTCAGATAAGCGATGTGGTAGAGACAAATGCGGATCGCGAACACCTGCAACGGGCCCTTATCAACGTACTTGATAATGCTGTAAAATTCTCGCCCGAAGGGGGTGAGGTCGCGATCAGACTCCAACGAGATTCGGACGTGGCTAGTATGACAATCAGCGATCAGGGGCCGGGTATAAAAAACTCTGAAAGCGAGGAAGTCTTCAAGAGATTTTACCGCTCTCCCCAGAGCCGCCGTGAATACGAAGGCAGTGGGCTTGGCTTAAGCATTGCGCGTGATTTGATAGAAGCCCACGGAGGGTCAGTGTATATTGTTCAGTCAGATTCAAGCGGTACCACCGTGAAGATAGCGATTCCCATTCGCCAATCCAGCAACGCAACCGATATATCACAATGATCTGATTTTTCCATATTTTTTTTAATATTCCCGCTCCATTTTCATTCCTGTTTCATTTTCGCTTTGTAGGTTCCCTCTGAATGTGTGCCGCTGTTATCTCAATCTAACAGCGGAATGTGACTAACCGGTATGAAAGGAGATGTCATGAAAACGTCAAGGATTACCATATTCATAGGGATCGCGCTTGCTTTATCTCTCTCGACTAGCTCTATCGTTGTGGGGCAGTCTGAGAAAGCCAAAAAGGAAGAAGAAGGAAGCGTTCACGTCCCGGAAGCTATTCTAGCTTCCTTCCACAAAGCCTATCCACATGCGGTTATCCACGATATTTTGGAAGAGGTTAAAAACGGCAAGACATATTATGAGATTGAGAGTATGGACGACAGTCAGCGTCGCGATTTGCTCTATATGGCCAACGGCACCGTCTTCGAAATCGAGGAAGCATGGGATATTAGTGCGCTCCCCAAAGAGGTGACCGCCACTCTCAAGTCAAAATTCCCCTATGGGAAGTTGCAGAAAGCGGAGCGGATTACCCATGGAAATACGATCCAGTTTGAGGTTTTGCTAGAAAACGGAGAAGACAACCTGGAGATCCTGCTCGATTCTAAGGGGGCCATAGTTTCTCAAGCCGCGGTAGATGATCATGATGAAGAATCAGATGCTGGCGAAAATGATGAAGCCGACGAAGATTAAGCCTATCCAGACGAAGCGATTAGCGCGCTTTCTAAGATCCGAAGGCGGAACTGACAAATAGTCTGGTCCGCCTGACCGTTTGCGATTCTGTGTGTGCCCAAGAGAAGCTGTACTATGTGGTTTTGGTCGCAATGTGGTGTAATTCCTTGTGCCGTAACGGGAGAATAGGGATTCGCCCCCCACCTCCATAAAACTTCTATTTCTCTAAGTCATTAAAAATCAACGGCAAGTGCCTGAGATACAGGCGCTTTCATGTCTTGTCCGCCACGAATAACACCGCATATCGTGCAGCCTTCCCCGCTTCATTTACAGGTTCTTGTCCAGCCAATCAAAAATACACTCGGAAGACCATGCCTGAGCACCGACCTGGCAATGTTGCGAGCCGGGACCGTCAGCTCCAAACATCATATAATCCTTGGGGCAAATTAGAGCGTCGTACAGAGCTTTTCCCTGACTCCACTCATCGGCGGCGCCGTCCATTATGAGCATTTTGCACGTGATATCGGTGACAATCTCGCGATTGGAGTAGGCTGAAGTTTCAGCTACCCACTCGGCAGGAGACGTTGAGCCGTGTTTCCACATCTCGTCATTGATACCCCATTTGACCAAGGGCATCTGTGCTGAAATTTCAGCAATCCGGGTGTTGAATTTATCCGAATCAGACTTCCAGAGATTAGTCAGTTCAGAATCAAATTGCCCCAAAAATCCGTAAATCACATCTTTCCATGCCAGCACGCCGGGATCAGCGATACAAACCTTGATGCGCTTCTCGAAAGCCACGGCTCGGGGAGCCAACGATCCTCCCATACTCACACCCATGAGTCCGATCCGATCGGGATCGACATCCGTTCGCGTCAGAAGGTAGTCGACAACCGGCGTGATGACGTTTTCCCAGTCAGGGCGAAAAACCAATCCCTGGAGTCGGAGTGTTTCTCCCTGCCCCGGGCCATCGAACAACAGACAGTGATATCCTCGTTTGACGGCAGCATCGGCCATGTACTTGTCGTGAATCGCCCATCCATCGCGCCCCTGATGGACAATCAATACGGGCGCCGGCCCCTTAACCAGCGGCGACTGAAAGAAATAACCAGGGAGCGTTGTGTTCTCGTATGGAATCTCCACAGGTTCAGCAGGAAGTTTCAGGAGTTCGAGAGCCTTCCGAAATGAGGCGGATGCGGCGCGCGTGTTTTCCATGATCATCGGAGCTCGCGGGTCATTGTGCCGGTGCAACGCAGCGGTGTAGTATGTAGCGCTTCGCAAATATAGCTCACCGGCGCTTACAGTATGTCCGTCCTTTTCCGCAGAAACCGCCAGATTTCTAAGGCGATTTGCTGTTGCCGTCCATTCACGCGGCCAGGAATCGGGATCGGCCGGTTTTACTCGTGAAGCTGTTTCGAGACACTCGCCGATATCGGCCTGACCGGAGTATGTCATCGCAAGATAGAAAAGAAGCGTCTGATCGAGAATCGAGTCATCCATCATGTTGAGTTCATACCATGGTTTGGAACCGACCTGGATGTTATCAGGATCGTTCGCCTGGCCTAGTGCCGGATTGACAACGCACAGACTGAGAGCTATTAACAGCGCTACACAAAGGGTGCGAATGCCGGATCGTTTGTATCTCACGCTAAGTCTATTTGTTTTCGTGTTCATCTGTCTCCTCCAATCTCTTCAGTGTTCTATCTCGACACCGGTGTTTACTAAAACATCGTTAAATTGCCAATACTGATAAATTAGTATTCGAGATATGGACGAGCTAAAGGGATTACAGAAGGACTTCGGACGATTGCTCAATGCTCGCATTTGGTGGTTATCAAAAGGCATAGGAAATGCCCTCTTACGATCCCCCCCACCTCCGCCAAATTTATGACACATCGTGCGGAAGCGCGTTACATAAGGCTCGGGCCGGGCGGGGTACTGTCTCTTTTGCCTTGAACTGTCGACGGAATAATCGTATCTTGAGCTAATAATTACAGCGTGGCGTTCTATGCGGGAGAACTATTCTGGAAGGTTTGGGTAGACACAGTGATAGCCAGACCATACACGCTGGACGGAGTAGAATAGGATCGATCAGATTCCTAGTATCAACGACCTGCCCATAATCCACACCCTACGTCACACTTTCGCGAGCCATTTGGTCATGCACGGTGTCAACCTCCCGACCGTCGCTAAGTTCATGGGCCACTCCGATATCGAAACTACGATGATCTACGCACACTTAGTGCCTGAGCACTTCGCTAAGATCACTATCAAACTGTCTTTCAGTAAGCCTATAATCCAACAAAGACAGCTCGACTTAGTCCATCCATCTATGGACATTGCAATGGCGAGCCGTTTTGGAACATATATGATACCAGATAGACAAGATCAGCGATGTCTGGCACCTCTGCACCGTTTCCATCCACGTCGCACAGCTCCATGAGAGGTGGCTCCGGTCCCCCTTGGAACATATATGTGACCAAAAATACCAAATCCGTGATGTCTGGACCAACGCCATCAGCATTAATATCACCACAACTGTAAGAGTCGTGTATCGCTAAGGCAAATGGAGATAGGGTTGATGTATAACCACAGATCGTATTTGAATTCGTGTCGAGTGAACTTGAGATGTTAATCCATCCGACACCATTATGATGCAATAAGCAGAGAATCGCCTCCTGCTCGGGATTGAACAGTGTATCATCATAGTATACACATATCTCTACAGTCCCATCGTAAGCAGCGTCAGTAGAAACATCGTAGTACATCGGTGCCATTGCGGGAACAACCAAGAAGCCGCTTCCCTCCATTTCCGGTCCCACACTGGATACTATCATCTCTGATGTACCATCCTGTGTAACACTGCTGAAAACTAGGCTCACAATACCCAAGTCGGTTTCCGAGTCCTCACCTGCTAATGTAGATTCTGAGAATACACAAGCATCAGGATTTTGATCGGGATTATATGTGTATGGGCAGTTGTCATCAGGGCACTCGTTTTCGGGATGATTTGGGTCGCCGTACGTATCACCGTCAGTATCGAAACAGTCAGAGTTCCTTGTAATGTATACGGAGCAATTGTACGCGTAGCCCGTGAATATATCCAGAGCTCCGTCATTGTTACAATCTGCAACGGCTATATCGCACGGCCCTGGGGATATCCAATACGTTTGATCAATATCCTGAAAATCGAAATCACCGAAGTTTCTGACAATGTGCATCAAGCCAGCATAATATGAAGGTCCGCCAATTGTATATAGCAAATCAATGTCTCCGTCACCGTCAACATCGCCAACCGTACCTGCATTAGCCCAAGCACTAACATCAACATAGTTGGGATTCTCAACGAATTCCCGTCCGCCAATATTGTCGAAGAACTGGAACCTGCCATTATGTCCGCCAATGAACCCATGGCTCCCAAAGCCAAAAGCCTGGATGTCAACGTCGTAATCACCATCGAAATCCGCTAGCTGGATTTCACCTACATACAGAGTTGCAAGGTCTGTACCCCAAGTCCAGGAACCTGAGTCATCGCCATAATATACGGCTGTTGTGGAAAGGTTCGCATATCCGGCCAGAACATCAACGAGTCCGTCGCCATCGACGTCACCAACCCAAACCCCGGAAACGTCCGACCAACTATGAATCCCGTAAGTCGATGCCGAGAATGTTGCATCTCCGTTTCCCAGAAGAATAGCGAACTTCCCCCAAAACGTGCCTGGGGGACCTGGATTATAGGTCTGAGTGCCGAACACCAAGTCAGCAACGCCGTCTGCGTTGAAATCTGTCGTAGAAATCTCCCCTCTCCCCAATCCGGGGACCAAGAATGAAGGCTCAACGCTGAAGGATCCGCTGCCATCATTCAGCAACAAGGTAATTCGAGAACCGCTTGAAGGGGATATTGTCCTCATTACTGCGATATCTATTCCATTCTCGCCATCAAAGTCTCCAGTAGTTGCGTCTAACATGACCTGACCATCGGTAACTTCATAAAGAACATAGGATTCAAACCATCCAACACCATCGCTTAGAACAACCGAGATATAACCTTCCGGTCCGACATGAACGATGTCGATGTAGTCGTCACTATTGAAATCTGCAAGCTCTACATCGACACTTGTGACACCGGTCGGGACTCCAACGGATGCGCCGAAGTAACCAGACGTGCTTCCAACTGCAGTCATGAATGACCAATAGCAGGGTTGCTCAAGGACGGAACCACTTGACGACTCGATACTCGTTGTCAGAACTACAGTCACGTTTTCACCAGCAGGGAACTCCTCATTTGGTGTAAAAGTGGCAATACGGGTTCCGTTGTCATATGTAATCAGACCTTGGACAAATCCCATGGTGTTGCCGATTACTGCAAACGTGTTCGCGTTTATCGTTGCGGGATTCATGTCAGTGTTGAAAGTGGCTGTAATCAGAGTTGATCGGGACACATTGAGCTCATTCGAGCCAGGTGAGTGTGAGACCACCAGCGGTAACACAAAGTCATACACTGCAATCACCAAGTGATCATCGTCCATCGTCACGATTGGACTCGTGGTACTGAATCCCCAATCTTCTCCATCCATCTGCCACTTCTGGAATGTATTCACTCCAGAAGTTGAAGGAGCTGTTAGTGTCACCTCTATCCCATCGACATAGTCACACGAAAACGGGGTTGTTGTTCCACCAGGGCAGTTGTCTGGAGATACTGTTATCGGAACTCCATTCTCTGGACTCGACTCCACAATCAGAGTATGTTGAAGTTGGCACGCATCTCCGATTCCGTCTCCATTGGTGTCGAGCTGGTCGGGATTGAAGACATCTGGACAATTGTCATCGGGACACTCATTTTCGATATGGCCAGGGTCTCCATAACCATCCCCGTCCGAATCAAAGCAACCTTGAAGGAATACCTGTAGGCTACTGGGAGTAGTGACAAGGTCCACATCACCATCGTTATCCCAGTCACCTGCATCAATTGCATAACCAACACCAGCTGTTATAAGAGTATCCAGAGCGAATACGCCAGCTCCATTATTCGATAAGATACCCAGGTTACCTGTTCCGTTTCCCACGGCCATGTCCAAGTCACCGTCATTGTCAAAGTCGGACAAGGCAACCACTCGTGAAGCAGAACCAGGAAGTGTGTCAGTGACGTATGCCACGCCTGCTTGGTAGAATCCTGGATTCACCGACCCCGCATTCAGGAACACTGATACAGTAGAATCGCCACACCAAAGATTTGCGACAACTACATCAATATAATTGTCGTTGTTAATATCTCCAACACATCCCCATCTGGCGTCCTGACCAAAGCTTCCGCCATAACCTTGATCAAAGGGATTAACCCTTGTACCGTCGCCTCTGTTGAGATAAGTGTTGAAGAACCCATGATTCGGTGATGGGTTGCCAACATCAAACACCATAACAAGATCAAGATCCATATCATTGTCCACATCTACCGAAAGGACATCTTCGGCTGATCCAGCGGGACTTCCCATATCATCAAAGACGAGCTCGAATGAATTAACCATACCATCGCATGCATTATAAAGAACCGCAATCGATCCTTGTAATCCAAGAGCCAGATCAATACAACCATCACCGTCGAAATCTCCTGTACATATAGACCTGACTCCATCACCTACACTCTGGGAATGAAGCGTGAAACTCGCGGTACCATCATTATCCATGATCAGTACACCGCCCTGTCGCACAACAGCTAGATCGACGTCACCGTCTCCGTCAAAATCGCCTGAGGTGATCGATTTGGGTTCGCCAGAGACGGAGTAACTACTGATTAGTCCATATGAACCCGGATTGAGAGTGCTGTTCAACGCTATGTGAACAGAGTCCCAATTCAAACCGACTGAAGCCTGGTCGATCAAACCATCGTTATTCAAGTCAACACTAACTACGTCATAGTCTGCTCTACCTGCGTAGGCTGTATCCGTAACAAACTTCATGTCACCATTTAAGGTTTCAACAGTGAATGAGAATACACAGCTCAGAGAAGGATGTATTCCGCTGGCAGAAACAATCCCTGTTGTCAATACGCAGCGTATTATCTCTCCAGCGCCAAAATCGTCAGTTGGATCAAAGATCATCGTTTTCGTTAAGGAATCATATGCGATAGCGCCATGGATGAATCCACAGTAGCGTGAGTACATGACAATGGTTGAACTGTCGAAAGATGACGGATTCATATCGGTATTAAAGGTTACGGCGATATTCGCATCAATAGGTACATTAATCGCATTCTGAGCCGGTGACAGGGACACTATCTGTGGGGTGGATTGGTTACTGCTCTGATTTAACAACATAGTTTCATCACTGAAATCGTTTTTTACTGAGGCTAAATTGACATCCACGCCATTATTGGAGTCACCTGAAGCAACTGTTCTCGGTCGGTTACCGACATCATAGCTACTGGCAGCCAAAAAGTTTTCGTCCCCGACTTTTGTCAACAATGAGATATCGCTGTCTCCAACATTAGCAATTGACAGGTCATGATCCACACTCCCATCCAGATCGACAGAGATCACTGATGTAGGATTAGTTATGACTACATCGTAACTTGGCTCATTAAAGCAGAAGCCATCCTTGGTCTGATCTGCCCCACATGTTTCAATTTTTAAGAGTGTTGTAATAATTCGTGAGGGGGTACTTCCGCCTGGCTGCATTGCACCTGCAGCTATTGATATAAAACAGATCGCAAACACAAGTGTTAGGATCAGAATAACAAAGCAGACATGAGCACTGATCTTCATGGTAAACCTCTGAGCACATATTATAGTTGCGGTAAGTGCATCCAATGTACAGCAAATCAGTCCAACTTGCAATCACTTTATCGAGGATAGAGATGTTCTCACAGACCAAGTTACCCAACATCAATCCTCCTCGTAGTATACCTACCCTTCTGGGATCATAGTATCCACTTGCCGATATTATCGTCATCAAATCTGACAATATCCCTAAACTTGAAATGCGAGATAAAGCCATCATGCGACCGCTGGTAAATCGTGGACTTCCTCACTCCCCGGCATCGCAGCAACTTCTTCCGCGTTCAGGAGACATCTATGATTGACAACAACCGCTTCAGCCCACTCGCCAGGCGAGGATGCCGGGGGTGTTGTCCTTCTGACGTTTCACCGTCAATCGGATCGCCGTTACTTTGACCGGCTCAAAAGTCACCCGGTTGTATTTGTCAAGCTCCGTTCCGTAAGAGTCCCCGGTGACGATATCCTTCCAGTGGCCCGCAGCGTCCTTGACCGACAGACGCCAGGATTCGGGAGGACGGAAATTGCCGTCGTAATGATCCAGATACAGCCAGTAAACGTCAGACTCGGACAGTACGACCGGTTTGTCGAAGTCGTATTGCACCCAGTCCTCGGGATGTTCATCATCGTAGAAGTAGAAATAACCCTTGTCGATGTCGGTGGAACTTTTCGGCTCGAAAGGCTGATTCAGGCCCCAGACCCATTGAAGCGATGACGACCTCGTCGCCCCCTTCTCCTTGCCGCCGGCGTCTTCCGTGAAAACCAAATCCTGCGCCGTGGGCATCCAGACCAGCATGTTGGCTTTCCCGCGATTATTCCATGAATAATACGGAATAGCCTTCAACGTCACTTTATCAGCGGTGGTGTCCCCGTCCTTAACGGCAACCTTGTAACCATCCATAGTCAGAGTCGTGACGCCCCCCAGAAGATCCTTTTCGAACCGGCTGTTGACCGCAGCATCGCCGGGGATGAACAGATCGAACATCCAGCCGTCGTCGTTGTCTTTGTCCTCGAAGCAATAAACCAGCGGCCCGCGTTGATATGCTATCTTGCCCCGGTCGGATTCCACCTGATCGTTCGCCCGTATCTTCCGCGCCGACATAGGCAGGGACATATGGATTTTGTCCCCCTTACGCCAGTTCTCACTAAAACAGGCATAACCGTTAATAATGTCCGGATTGACCTCTTCCCCGTTCAGGGCAAAACGCACCTTTTCGGCAATCGAGTCGGCAAAACGATAAAGATCGGACGGTCCGAGATCGTTGCCGGCCCAGCCCGGCACGCGCACCATCAGATTCAGACGTTCCGCGCCCGGCTTGTCGATCACGATCGTTACTTCGCCGTCCCAGGGATAGTTGGTGGTTTGCGATATTCCGATCGTATCCGGGCCGACCGGAATCTCCGCCTTGTCGTTGACGAAGAGGTTCACCATGACGGCGTCGTGCGTAGTGGTGTAAACATAGCCGGGAATCGAGGCCATGAACCGGGTGATATTCCCCGGACAGCAGGCACATCCGAACCATTCCTGCCGTTCGTCTTGTCCGCTTGATTCGAGCGGATTGTCGTAGAAAAACTTGTCGCCGCTGAGCGAGACGCCCGAGATCACGCCGTTGTAGAGCACTCGTTCGAGGACATCGTAGTAGCGAGAGTCCATCCGGTTGAGAAACATGCGATAGTTCCAATAGACGTTGGAGATAGAAGCGCATGTTTCGCAATAGGCCGACATGTTGGGCAGTTCGTAATCGGGTCCGAATCCCTCCCCCATTCCCCGCGAGCCGATCCCCCCGGTGATATACAGCTTCTTGGAGACGACATTGTCCCAGACCTTCTGCGAGGCGATCAACAGCGCGGAATCGTTCATCAGCGAGGCGACATCGGTGACACCGGAATAGAGGTAACCGAACCGAACGGCGTGACCGACCGCTTCATCCTGATCGACAATCGGTTTGTGATCCTGGCTGTATTCGCTCAGTTCATGACCGTCGGTCCCCTTGCCGGTTTCATCGATGAAAAACCGAGCCAATTTCAAATAGCGTTCCTCACCGGTAACCCGATAAAGCTTCACGAGGGCCATTTCGATAATGGGGTGTCCCGAGGGAGCTTTCTTCTGATTCTCAGCCGGACCGAACACCTTGTCTATCAGATCAGCGTTCTTGAGAGCGACATTCAACAGACTGGTTTTTCCGGTCGCCAGATAATGAGCCACGGCCGCCTCATAGAGATGCCCGCAGTTGTAAAGCTCATGGCTGTTGAGCCGATCCCAGCGTCCCTCGCCGTACCAGGGTCGAAGCCGCTCACATTTGTTGGTAAGACAGGTATATAGATAGCCGTCTTCTTCCTGAGCGCCCGCAATGAGAGCAATCACACTGTCGAGGTAATCATCCAGTTGTTTGTCGTATTTCACGGCCAGCGTGTACGATGCTCCTTCGATGACCTTGTAGACATCGGTATCATCGAAGGGGAAATCTCCCTTATGTTCACCCTTCTTCTTTCCAGCGGCCAGGGCAAAGTTGTCGATACGACCGTTGATTTCGCATTGTTTGAAGGCCGAGGGGATAGTCACGGTACGGTTGGTCTCAATCTTCGGAGCCCAGAAAGCATCGTCTATATGGACGGCCGTAAAAGCCACGGGAGTCAAAGAGTGCGGAGCTTCCATCTTAGCACATGACATAAGTAGAAACATTGACAGCAACATTATCAGGGCGCAACTCACCAGAGTTACCTGCCCGCCAATCCGTGATGCGAATGGGCGCCGTAATTTCATGATATAGTCCTCTCATATTTCCTATGGCCCGGTATTTCGTTGGTGACACCAAATCAAGTATAACGGCATTGAGAGACTAGTTCCAGTGTTTTGGTATTGAAAGCGGTATAGTAAAGGGGGCGGTTGAACGCCCCCTCATTTTCAGATTCAAAGACGGATCTAGTAAAGACCCATCCTGGTTTCGGTAGTACTGATGAAGATGTTCTTGCACTGAGTGTAGTGCTCCAGCATCATCTTGTGGTTTTCACGACCGATACCCGACTTCTTATAACCTCCGAAAGGAGCGTGCGCCGGGAGCTGATTGTAGGTGTTGACCCACATACGTCCCGTTTCTACCCCCATCGCCACCTTCAGAGCAACGTTCAGGTCCCTGGTCCACACGGCGCCTCCGAGGCCGTACTCGTTGTCGTTGGCCATCGCGATAACCTCGTCCACTTCCGAGAACGGAATAACGACACCAACCGGACCGAATATCTCCTCCTGCGCGACACGAGCCTTGTTGTCACAAGCGATCAAAGTCGGCTGAACAAAGAAACCTTTGGCAAGTTCGCCGTCCATGATCCGATTGCCGCCAACCAGCACTTCGCCTTCCTTGCGTCCGATATCGATATAGGACGTAACAGTCTCCAGTTGATGCTCGTTGACCAACGTTCCCATCTGGGTATCCTTCAGCCAGGGGAGATTGACTTTGACCTTTTCAAAGGCCGGCTTAATCTCCGACACGAATCGATCATAAATGCTCCGGTGAACGAAAATACGTGACCCGGCACAACAGACCTGACCCTGGTTGAACAAAATACCGATGTTAATTCCTTCCAACATCTTGTCCCAGGGGGCATCGGGGAAGATGATGTTGGCCGACTTACCGCCGAGTTCGAGCGTCGAGGGAATCAGCCTTTTGGCTGCCGCATCGGCAATAGTGTAACCGATTTCGGTCGAACCGGTGAAGGCCAGTTTACGGAAACCCTCGTGCTGCAAAATGTAATTGCCGGTGGTCGAGCCCTTGCCGGTAACGATGTTGACTACTCCCGGAGGCAGGATTTCGGTAAGGACCTTACCGAGTTCGAGAAGGCTGAGCGAGGTGTCCGACGAAGGTTTAATTACGACGCAGTCGCCGGCCGCGATCGCGGGAGACAATTTCCAGGCCGCCATCAGAAACGGGAAGTTCCACGGAATGATCTGCCCGACGACACCAATCGGCTCGCGCATGATAAGGCTCAGCGTGTCTTTGTCGATCCGGCTGACGGTCCCTTCCTCGGTGCGAATGGCCGCCGCGAAATAACGGAAATGATCGACACTCAAGGGGATATCGATCCCGGATGTCTCACGGATCGGTTTCCCGTTGTCCAGAGTTTCGACCATGGCGAAATGTTCCGTCTTAGCCTCAATCGCATCGGCGATTTTGTTCAGGTACATGGCGCGTTCAGTAGGGCTGGTTTGTTTCCATTGGTCGTAGGCACGCCAGGCGGCACTCACGGCGGCGTCAACGTCCTCGCGGTCGGCATTGGCGCATGTGGCCAGAACCTCGCCGTTCGCCGGATTCCTGGAGGTGAACGTTGCGCCCGATTTGGCATCCTTCCACTTGCCGTCAATTAACAGCTTGTAATTGCTGTCGATGTATTCACTCATGGCATTCTCCTTTCACCAGAGTAAGATCGTTTAGGATTGAACAGCCAACGCAACCTGAAAACTCGATGACTTATTGAGGCGACACGATACATGGGCCGGTCAGCACGGGGGGTGTCCATCCTGGGGATTACCGAGCTTGAGCCGGCATTCATAGGTAGAAGAAAATCTATGCCTCACTCTCGGGCATTCGGCCCGATCGTCGACACCGCGGGCTCATCGGCTTCCCTTTAAGACTGCGGCTGGCGTATAATGATTTTCATTGTGATATAATCACGGAGGCGAACTATCCCCTTCCTCCGTCGATGATTCCGATAAGTCACAGATAATATGCATCGTTCTGACACCTATATAATTCCCGGCGCAGCGCGACGTCAAAATACCTATCCTCCCCAAAACAATGCATTAAATTACTCGACAAGTCAAGCGTGAATGTGCCTGCCTGCGAACACCTCGATTCCGATCACGAGCTGATCACAGTAGTATATAAGCTGTTGTGTTACAACATAAGGGATTGTTGAAAAAGTCTTACGCGCAGATATTCAGCAAAACACAACCGCAATGCGGGCGACACAAGGCCGCCCGCTACGCGAGGTTTGGGTTCCTTAACGCGTAGCGGCAGGGCTTGTCTCCGCCGCAGGAGAGGTTTTTCAACACTCCCATAAGCGTAGGGAGTCTCCTGTCACGGCCCTGCCGTCAGGCCGGGAGTGCTTCCCGCTTGTCAACCACATAGCAAATCCCAAGACCGAGCGCGTAAGCTGCGATATCCCAGGGATCGAAGGTTCCTCCGAAAGGACCGATCGGCCAGAAATATGAACTTACCTCGGCAATGGCACCAACGAGGAAGATCGAAACGGCCGCAAGCAGCGGTGTTTTGCCGAACCGCTGAACCGCTCGAATAACCATCGGTCGGCCGGTGACTTTTTCGCGAAGAACTATGTAGAAAAAAGGCGGAAAGGTAAGATCGGCCAGGTAATCGGTAAAGAAACCGCCATGCACGCGCGTCATGTTGAGTGCCGCTCCGACTACCCAGCAAACGAACAACACCCAGAACACAATCTTCCAGCCCGGGGTAGTTCTGTTTTCAGCTACCATCATTCAACAACCGTCAGGACACCGCGCAGGCGGATATCTTTCGAGGAACTGCCGAGCATGATGCGGAAATCCCCCGGCTCGACCACCGGGCGAACGTCGGCATCGAGGACGGTCAAGAGATCGGGCGTGATCGCAAACACGACTTCCCGCGTCTCCCCCGGCTCAAGATGAATCCGCTCGAAGCCCTTGAGTGCCATGACCGGTTGCGCCGTCGAGGCCAGTTCATCGCGGATGTAAAGTTGCACGACTTCGTCACCCTCGCGGGCACCGATATTCTTCAGGGTGAAACGAACCTGGGTAGACTCACCGGCAGTGATTTGTGGAGTATCCAGCCGGAGGTTATCGTATTCGAAACTCGTGTAACTGAGACCGTAACCGAACGGGAAAAGCGGCTCACCGGTCAGATCGTAGTAGTTGTCGCCGCGCCCGGTCGGAAGATGGTTGTACGTTAGCGGGAGTTGGCCATCGGAAATCGGATAAGTAATCGGTAATCGCCCGGCCGGATTATATTCGCCGAACAGGACATCGGCCACGGCGCGACCTCCCTCCTCTCCGGGATACCAGGCACACAGCACGGCGGGGACATCATCGAGCCAGTTTGTCATCGTAACGGCGCTTCCACCGACGATTACAACTGTGGTCGGTTTACCGAGCTCAGCCACCCGACGGATCAACGTTTCCTGATGTCCGGGCAACGCCAACGAGGCGCGATCCCGGAACTCTCCCTCCTCCAGGCCAACTACCAGCACGACCTGCTCGCACTCAGTCGCAAGATCGACCGCCTCCTGAATCAGATTTTCTTCATCGGACGCTACGCCCACATTCCACACCAGCCGGATGCGACTGTTGGTCCCGGTCGGCTCGTAGTATTCCAAACGAAGACTGTAAGAGCGTCCGGCTTCGAGGGTGAAGTCGGTCATGGTCGTGTGATAAGAAGCCTTGGTCCACCGGTCGATAATCAGGGAGTCATCGACATACAAGCGGTAGCCGTCATTACCCTCGACACCCAGTTTATAACTCCCCGAAACAGGTGCTGTCAGAGCGCCGGTCCAGCGCACGGCGTAGAAATCGTTGGTCAAGTGTTCGGGGTCGGGCGAAAACAACGTCCAATGGAACTGCACCGTACAGTCGACACGTGAGACTGCCGGTGGCCCGGAGAAGGACACGTTGTTGAAATACTCGCCGATCAAACCTGTTACCGTCGAGTCGTGGTATCGAGAAGAGAGACACTCCGTGGGAATCGTTACATAAGTCGTGTCCAGCCTCCGGCAGCCCAGAGCATACCGGACGACTGTCTGTGGCTCAACCGCCTCTTTGATGCCTTCAAGGATGCTGCACAATCTTCCCTTGGGGGCACTGTAGCCGCCGAAACGCACTTCGGCCGCATCCGGTCCGATAACGGCGATAGTTTCCCCTGTCCCGGAAAACGGAAGGGCCTCATCGTCGTTTTTCAGCAGCACGATTGACTCTTGCGCAGCCCGACGAGCGAGCACACGATGCTCGGGAGAACCAACCGCGTGGGATTCATCAACGTCTACGTAGGGATGCTCGAACAAACCTAATTGGAATTTCGCACGAAGCACCCGCGCAACCGCCAAATCGATCACGGCGCGGTCGATTCGTCCGTCCAGAAACGGAGGCATGAATAAAGCGTAATGATCGTACGAGGTCTGGAAGATCACATCGAGCCCGGCCGAAATCGCCTTCGCTCCGGCATCGGGATAATCCGCCGCCGTGAAATGTAGAACGTTGGCACCGCCCACTGCCCCGGCATCGGATATAATGAAACCTTTGAAATCCAATCCCTGCTTAAGCACGATGTTGTTCAACCAATCGCTCGCGGAACAGGGAGCACCATCGAAGGAGTTGTACGAGGTCATTATCGAACGCGAGCCGCCGCGTAAGATGCAGGCCTCGAACGGCGGTAAGTAAACTTCTTTCAGGAGACGTTCGCTCATGTGTATCGGATAACTGTCGCGGCCGCCGTTGCCGACGTTTGCGATGAAGTGCTTGGGGGTTGTGATAATCCCGTGCGACTCGAACTCCGACACGAACGCGACACCCATCGCCGCCGACAGAAAAGGATCCTCGCCGTAGGTTTCCTCGGTTCGCCCCCAGCGGACATCCGAGGCAATGTTGACCACCGGCGAAAGCACCTGCCTGACACCACGGTTCCGGCACTCCAGGGCCGCGGTGCAAGCGACATCATGCATCAGCGAAATATCAAACGAGGCCGCCAGTCCGATAGCTTGTGGAAAAACCACAGCATCGCTTTGCACCAAACCGTGCAGCGCTTCGGCAAAGAAAATGATCGGGATACCGAGACGAGTGTGCTCCACGAAATGGCGCTGGACGGCGTTGGCGCGTGCGACCGGGTCGATCCCATCGGTATCGGCCGAAACCTGCAGTCCGAACAAGCCCTCGCTGTAGCGGGATTCATCGCCGTTGAAATCACCGGCAATCATGAACAACTGCCAGAACTTCTCCTCCGGCGTCATGCGCGAAAGAAGATCCTGAACACGATCCTCGACCGTCGCCGTCGAATCTCGATACAACTGCCCGTGCGCTTCAGCGCCTAACAGCAACAAAAGGGCACAGAGAATACCTTTACAACACCCTGATCTCATCAATGAATATCCAGGCCTTTCCACCAGCGCCTTTGTGCCAGGCGGGACAGGTTAAATAACTCTCAGTTTTAACACGGACATACCGCGCCGACTTAGTTGGGAATTCGACATTGAACGGAGCCACAATGGGACCGCTCTGTTGCGGTGAAATAGAATTCCGTACGATTCCCACGCGCTCAAACGTCTCGCCGTCTTCGGAAATGAGAAACTCGACCGACTGCGGCAGGAACACCCAGGAAAGAATGTCCTGAAGAAAATTAGTTTCGATGCGCGTGATCGGTTGTATCGAACCGAGGTCAACCGTGGCATCCATCTCATTTCCCTCGAATCCGAGCCAGTGAAAATGGTAGTCGTCCCACCCGTTGAGGCCATCAGTCAGCGCGGTAACTTCACCATTGTGATATTTCGGGCTGGCCGGCGACGCTAAAACCGTCGAGCAGTTTCGGGCTAGATGTCCCTGCACGGCGCGATCAATGAATGCCCGCGAAGTCTCCAGATAATGGTCCGGTGAATTGCCGTGCTCCCAGAGTCGCGTGATGCCGGCTTGCTTACAACGATCGTAGAACGTCTGCAGGAGTGAGTCCATCTCCGGGCGAACGCGGGGAGCGCCGTCATCATCGATCATAAACAATCCCCGTTCGGCAAATCCAAGCATTTTTGCTTGTTCGATGATCGCATATTGAACCGGGAGATGAGCTGTTTGAACGTGGTGCAGATATATCGGCTCGTCCTTAACGGTTGCTTCAGCCTGAGTGAATATCCGCTCGTATCGGTCGAGCATAGTCACCGAAAGATAGCCATCGTCCGACGGATACGGATAACCGTAAATCGAAAGTTCCTCACCCGAACGCGCCAGGGCATCATGTTCGGCATCGATATACTCACGCACATACGGTGCGGCGGCGCCGTAGTAACCGTTGAGAAAATCGTTCATGACCGAGTCGATGTCGATATATGGATCCCAAAGCAGTTTCGCCAGCAGATATATCCGTAATTCGGCGAACTCCCCCTCCATCGAGGCGACTCCCTGTTCGAACACCGAAGTAATCCCGTTCTCGACGAAAAACTGCATGTTGGGCTGAAGGGTGCGGAGATTCGGGAAAGGACTGACGAGATTGCGAAATTGAACGACGTAATCCCAAAGGAAGATATTGTCGGTCAGAGCCGCCCAGTCCTTGAGATCGCGTACGAACGAGGCGTTCTTGGGATCATCCGCTATCGGCAGACTCCGGTTGCAGTCGATACTGCACAGCATGATGTTGACGTTGGGAGCCGGTTTCAAATGCGCGGGAGGTTTTCGCGAATATAGATAAGCCAGGGTCGAGATGGTTTTGTCCGGAAATTCCGCCGCCACACGGTTCACGAAAGACAGGATCGAGCCGGACGGTGAGCCCTCGGCGCTGTCAAGCGCTCGGCAGTTGGGACAAGTGCACGGCACGTACGTATCGTTCTGTGATACTGACCAGTAACGAGCTGTTGGATTTTCATCCATACAGCGGCGTAACTCGTCGACGACGACGCGAAATACCTCGGGATTGGTCAGGCAAAGCTGGGCGTCGGCCACCCGGACGCCTTCGTTCTCCGAGAAGTATTCCGGATGATCGTTGAAATACTTCTCCGGCGGTACGAGTGTTTTGAAGGTGTGCACAAACAGCCCCCAGTCCTCCAGACCGTCCAGCTTGTGCCAGGCGCTGTAAGCCGAGTCCCGGACATCCTGCATGCGAAACGTAAGTCGGGGGATCTGGGTGTCGTCGATCTCAGACAGGGCAATGGTCGGAGTATGAGGGATCACCTCGAAATCCAGGCTGTACTTACGGCAGCCCAGATAAGTTTCAATAAACGAATAAACCGCGTTTTGAAGACCCTGAGCGGTCAGGGCGGTCAGATAAAGGTCATGGCCGAATGATTTGACGCGAAAGCCGTCTTCGCCCAACGCCGCCGGATTGATGGCAGAATCAATCGATGCACCGACTTCAATCACGATGCGATTATTAACAGAGACACTCGTATCAACTATCGGCAGGATTGCCCCCGACACCTTTTCGATATACTGTTTGAGTGTCTCCCCCGCAGCCGCGACCTGTGGGGATGCATCCACCGGCAGACAGATGATATACGAACTATGTCCGTCTTCCGTCAACCTGATCGTTTCAGCAGCATCGGTTTGTCCGATGAGTATCGAAAGAATCAGACAAAAAACGAAAACAATGTAACAACAGCGCCGCCGCACGATTTACTCCGGCATAAAGTGGAACGCCCAGGCATAGCGACACGGCGGATTGTCGCGGATCGCATCGGACACATGGATCACACAGCCGTCGCCGGTTTTCTCCCAGGTTATCGGCTCAGCCACCCCCAGCATTGTCACTGCGCTGCCTGCCCTGGGAGCGAACGATGGGATCGTAATCGTTGCCGGAAGCGATGCTGCAGTATCAACCGGAAGATAGATAGCATTGATAGAGCTATCGGGCATCCGGGTATAGCATACTTCCCCTTCCTTGTACGGAGCCACAGCACGGGTGCCGTAAATCGCGTCGCCGTTGATCTGCATCCATTCACCGATATCTTCCAGGCGCTGCAGCGCCACCGGCGACAACTCCCCTTCCGGACTCGGCCCGATGTTGAGCAGGAGATTACCGCCTTTGCAGACGATATCGACCAGCAAATGAATCAATCGTCCGGTCGGTTTGTACTCATCGTTCTTGACATAGCTCCACGAAGTAGCCATGGTCATGCAGGTTTCCCAGACATAGTCGAGCGCTTCCTCTGGGACTTCCTGCTCGGGTGTGCGATAGTTTTGATAGCGGCCCTCGACCGCTCGATCGACAATTATCAAGCCCGGCCGAAGCTCGCGGGCATCGGCGGCGATTTTCGGCATGTCGATATCCTGATTGCAGGGATTTTTCCCCCAGCGCGGCGATGTCGGCGTCATCGGCTGGACCCAGCCGCCGTCGAGCCAGAGAATATCAACCGCCCCGTAGGCAGTCATCAACTCCATGATTTGATTGTAGGTAAAAGTTTTGAACGCTTCCCATTTCTCGGGGTAGCGGTCGATGGCATAGTTCACATTGCGATCGAACGGCGGGAAATAAGGCCACCAATAGTCGGGACAATGCCAGTCGGCCTTGGAGAAATAAGCCCCGACGCCGAAGCCCTCGTTGCGAAAGGCGTCAAAAATCTCCCTGGTTATATTAGCTCTAGGATTGGCGCTAAACGGACAGGCGGAATCGGTAACCTTGTAGTTCGTTTCTTTGGTGTCGAACATACAGAAACCGTCGTGATGCTTGGTCGTGAAAACGACATATTTCATCCCGGCCGCTCCGGCCGCCGCCGCCCAGGCCTCCGGATCGAACTTGACCGGATTGAAAACCGTTTGCAGCTTCTCGTATTCATTGACGTAGGTGTAATAATCATCGGCGTAAGGACCGCGCCGAATGGTCCAGTTCTCATCTTCCGGACAAATACTCCAGCTTTCGACAATGCCCCATTGACTGTATATCCCCCAGTGCATCAACAGACCGAACTTCTGATCCTGGAACCATTCCAGCTTCTGCAGAACCTGGGGATCGGTTTCAACCTCATGAGCCGGATCCGATTCGGCTGCAACGGTTGCTCCCAGCCATAACAAACCGCCGATCATCAGGCAGGTAACGATTCGTGTGAACGTTACGGAAAACATCATTCTTTACTCCTCCAAATGAGCCCTGTCGTCGGCTCAGTCTGTTTTTCCAAAGCGGTTTACTCCCGGCGATAGTTCACGCCGAGTTTTTCGAGTCTCCCCAAATGGGATCGCATTCGTTCAAGAAAATCATCCCACGAACGCGAGTCAACCGGAGACCAAAGGACCTCGGACAGAGCACACATTCGGGGGAAGGTCATATATTCGACATGGTCGCTGTTGGGCATGTACTCGGTCCAGACATTCCCTTGTGCGCCGAGAATACGACCGTGATATTCATCCGGCAGGTCGTCCGGTATCGGATTGAAGGCATACACTTTTTCCAGAGGTGAAAAACCTCCGATAGCCTTCGGTTCTTTGTCCGGATCGGCTTGATAATGATCGAAATAGCAATGCGACATCGGACACATAACGACATCGTGTCCCGCTCGTGCAGCCTCGACACCTTTGTCGATTCCCCGCCAGGCCATGATCGTTGAACCTGAAGGCGCACCGCCGTCGAGTATCTCGTCCCAGCCGATCAATTGTTTTTTCAAGGCATGAAGATGACCGGCAATGCGAGCGATGAAATACGATTGAAGTCGGTCCTCGTCGTGCAGCTTCTCCTGCTGCATGCGCTCCCGACAAAGGGCATGATTGCGCCAGCGTTCTTTGGGGCATTCATCGCCGCCGATATGGATCAGTTGACTCGGGAAAAGAGTCGCCACCTCCGCCAGGATCGTTTCCAGAAACGTGAAGGTTTTATCGTTCCCGGCGCAGTAAACATCGTCGAACACTCCCCAGGTCACGGCAACCTCGAACGGCCCTCCCGTGCATGAATACTCGGGATAGGCGGCAAGGGCGGCAGTGGCATGACCGGGCATTTCGATTTCGGGGATTACGGTCACACATCTCCGGGATGCGTAATCGACTATTTCAGCAACTTCTTCCTGACGATAGAAACCGCCGTAGCGTTCGCCGTTTTCCATACGCCATGCGCCAATTTCAGTCAAGCGGGGATATTGTGGAATCTCGATCCGCCAACCCTGATCGTCACACAGATGCCAGTGAAATACGTTCATCTTGTGACGCGCGAGCAGGTCAATGAATTTCTTGATAAAGGGGACCGGGAAGAAATGGCGGCTGACATCGAGATGCATCCCGCGCCAGGCGAAACGCGGATAGTCGGCGATTTCCGCTCCGGTAACGAGCACCTCGCCCGATTCCACTCGCCCAAGCTGCAACCAGGTATGCAGGCCGTACAGCAAACCGGACGACGTTGACGTCTTGATGCAAACGCCGTCAGCGGTTGCCGACAATTCGTACGCCTCCCGGGCAAGTTCATCAGGCGGCATCACAATCGAAAGACCGATCGGGTCATCGGCATTTCTTGCGCGCCCCATCAGTTTCATCGGCACCCCGTCAGCGGAGGCGGTTTCGTCCATGAAGGTCTGCAAAACGGACAGAGATGCCGGAGTCACCTCGGCATACACCGGCACCGGCAACGGCAAACGAAGCAGTTCCCCGGTGATGCGGCAATCCACCGGACGCGGAATTAAGGAAACCGGTGACGATGGTTCGGATGGAGTCACAGCAACATTACCTCTCGCATCTACGGTCTCAGAATCTCAGCTTGAACGTACGAATCTCGAACGGCTTGAAGCGCAGCGCCATCTTATCATCGTCCGACAGTGGAGTATTGTCGTTCCATTCCATTAGATCGGTTTCCTGCAAGACGGCGTCCGGATTGGTAAGCTCCAATTGCGCGGTCGTTTCGCAACCTCGCGTCTCGACCACACGCAGCACCCAACAGGCCTCCTTTTCGGCCTTCTTGACGACTTCGAGCGACACGCCCTCACCGGTCAACCTGACCGGTAAACCGAGGGTGGAATCGACTCGCAAACCATCGAACATCACCAGTCCCTGGTTGAGACTAGCGGCCTCGGCTATGACATCAGACTCCATCAGCGCCCCATGATGAGGAAGCAAACTGTATGCGAAACGATGTTCTCCCTGGTCGGCGTCGGGATCGGGGTAATTGGGCGAGCGTAACAGGTTCAAATCCAGCAAACCGTTTTCGACATAATACCCGTACTTGCAATCGTTGAGCAGGGCCACCCCGTAAGCGGCATCCGACAAATCGGCGTAGCGATGGCCGACTACCTCGAATTTCGCCTGCTCCCAAGATGTATTTTGATGCGTGTTACGCCGTAAGAAACCATACTGAATATCGAACGCCGCCTGATCCGAACGCACCGTTACCGGGAAAGCAACGCGAAGCATCTTGTGCTTCTCCCGCCAATCGACTCGAGTCTCGAAATCGAGGCGGCGCGATCCGCGACCAAGGCTGACATTCTGAATTATCGTGGATGTTCCCAGGTGGTATTTCATCGACAAACGCGAAAGAACCGGTCCGGCTTCCACCGCCTTTACCTCAACGACAGTTGCTGTTTCGAGCGGGACATCACGATAGAAAACATCGACATCCCAGGCATCCCAATCATTGGGGAAATCTTCGTAAAGGGTGAGTACGTTACCCGGTTTTCCCGAGTCGATTACCGCTCTGTTCTTTTCTTTATCAAACGCCCCGATCAACTGCCCCTGCCGGTTGAACTCATAACGGATCAAATCATTTTCGAGCACTAGCTCATCCAGGTCGGCAACTTTCGGCGGTGTTTTTTCAACTTTGCACAAAGTCAAAAACGAGTAGGGCGGGATAACGACTCGCACGACAGATCGACCGTTTGCCGTCTGACAAGGAAGTTCATGTCCCTCATCGTCCTTAACACAACAACCCGACCATTTCTCCGGCAATGTCACGGCCCCGTCATAGGTGTAATGCAGGCTGTTGAAAAGGGTAAGGTTGTTTTCGTCCCGTTCGCCAAGCAGCGCCCCGGCCTCCTGAATCAAACGACGGCAACGATCGAGCGCCTGCTCGTGTTGCTCGTGAGTGACGCGATAGACCTCGGTAATACTGGAACCGGGGATAATGTCATGAAATTGATTGAGAAGAACCGTTTTCCAAATATCGTCGATATCCTCTTGCGGATATTTATCCAGGGACAAGCACGACCAGAGCATTTCAACGGCTCGGAGTTCGTGCTCCAATTTCCGGTTGGCCCGTTTCACGAGCGCCTGAGTAGTCAATGTCCCGCGATGAAGTTCAAGATACAATTCACCGGCCCAGACCGGCAGCCGATTGCGGTATCGTTCCAGACCTCGCAGAAAATCACCCGCTGCACCGAATCGTACCCGCGACGCGCCCTCGAGATCGGCCTGACGTCGTCCCATTTCGATATGCTCGGCCTTGGGTCCGCCGCCGCCGTCACCCACTCCGAACAGACTGGCGAATTCATCCACGTATTCTTTTTCACGGAATCGCTCCGACGCCGCATTCAGTGTTTCCACCGCCAACTGGCTGTTGTAGTTGTTCTCGGGCGGAAAATGCGTCAGCACACGGCTGCTGTCGATCCCCTCCCAGATAAAAGTATGATGCGGGAATTCGTTGATCTGGTTCCACGAAAGTTTCTGCGTCAAAAAATAACGCACACCGCTTTTTTCGAGAATCTGCGGCAAGGCGGCCGAATAGCCGAACACATCGGGCAACCAGAGATTGTCGACATCGACCCCGAACTCGTCCATGAAGAAATTTTTGCCGTGCAGAATCTGACGCACCAGCGATTCACCACCGGTTACGTTGCAGTCCGCTTCAACCCACATGCACCCCTGAACCTCCCAGCGCCCCGAGGCGACGGCGGCTTTTATTTTCTCGTAGAGTTGAGGGTAACGTTCCTTGATAAATTGATAATGCTGTGGTTGTGAAGCGCCGAAAACATACTCCGGATAACGGTCGATCAAATCGAGCTGAGTGGCGAAAGTCCTCGCACACTTACGGATCGTCTCTTTTACCGGCCAGAGCCAGGCGGTGTCGATATGAGCATGTCCCACGGCAGCCACGGTCAGAGTCGAGGCGGTCGCCGGCTTTTTCAACTCGGTGGCGAGTATTTCGCGTGCGACGCGAGGGGCATCGTTGCTTTTGGCGAAAGCGTTCATTGCCTCGACCGCATTCTGCACGATGCGAGCGCGACGAACCGAATTCAGCGGCAAGGACTTGATCAGCCCCAATAGCACACGCACGTCCAGTGAAAGCGCCCACATATCCGTATCGAAAACGACCAGACGGGCTTGATTCAAGCGTGCTTCATACTGCCCATAGCGATTAGTCGAATCCGGTCCGGGGTCCAGATCGCAGAACATTCCGAACAAACCGTTGGCCGCCGACTCGACCCACAATTCGACCGTTTCACCGCCGTCGCACGAGTCTGACAGTTGAACGATATCACGCCCGAACTCAGTATCGAACACCGAGCCGTTGGTGATTCCCTGAAGAATCGTTCCATCGGGGAGAAACACCAGTCCTTCGCCGCCGACGTCGAGATGCGCTGCCGTCTGTCGTCCGCGCCAATCCGAGGGGATCGAGCCGGTCAGATGCATCCAGCCGGAATCCCAACGTCTGCCCCAGATATCGCCCTGATGCAAATCGTTGTACTCCAGCTTTAAGCGATCCTCGAAAGTCACCTGTTTCTCAGAGCGAGCACAACGAACCGTGAACGGTGTCGAGTACGGCATGATTTTCCTGAGAATCCGGGCATAGAAACGCTCGAAGCGCCTGGTATTTATTGATAGTTCTTTATCGTTCATCGGTTGTTTTCCTCGGGCTGGAGGGGATCGGCTTGATCGTTGACGATAAAGCCGTCGTCGGCATCGTCTCGTGCTTCGGATTTGAGCCTGCTTCGCATGCGATGGAGATCACGGAAACCGCCGGCAATGAACCAAACAATGATGACCGCCGAAACAATTATGTGTATTATCAGGTAGTATCTCCAAAAGGCGGCCCAGGTGGTATCGGCGACATCGTGCGTGAGATTGTAAATAGTCCCGACTGCAAAGACCAGAAGCCAGGCGCCGGTCCAGATATAACTCAGGATATAGATGATTTTGTCGCCGCGTGTGAACTCCCTGCCCATCCCGAGCATTTTCCACCCCCTCGACGGCGCCGCCTCGATTACTTCCTTCTCCCCGGCCAGCGAGTATTCACCGCGGTGCAGGAGTTTATCGAGATTGAACTCACGCTTTTTCCCGAACAACGAAAAGAGAATGTAAACGATACTGGCTCCGGCCATACTTATGCCCCAGAACCACTGGCCGTTGATAAAGAAATCTGGGATGATCTGGTGAATGATAATGCCGGCCACGGCGATACCGGAACCGGTGATCATCGCCGCCCAGGCCGCGGCGTTGGTTCCACGTTTCCAATAGAGTCCGCCGATAATAACCGCTCCCGAACCGCCGGCAAAGATTGCCCCGGTTATGGCAAAGAAAAGAAAGATATATTCCGCCTGCTCGAAAATGAGACTGAAAAAGAAAGCGAACACTCCCACGCCTACGATCGCCAGGCGCAGCACCCGCAAATGTGTTTTCGGCTCGAACGGTTTTTTACGAAGCGGCATGATGACATCCTGCACGACGATACTACCCCAGGAGTGCATGTAGGCGTCAAGGGTGCTTATGCTCGCGGCCAGCATCATGGCGGCGAATCCCCCCATCAGCCCTCGCGGCAGAATATGAGTCAGAACGAGCGGTACCTTAACCTGACTCTGTACCGCATCACCGTCAATGGTGGTCAGTTTATCGGCAACAGCCTGGGCGATATTAGCGAAGTCGGGATGATTGAGAACGGTATAGGCAACGATCGGTACGAACAAATACATGATGCCCATCGGCAGATTTCGCAACGAAGTGAGAACCTGACCCATCTTGGCCTCATGAGCACTTTTCGCCGAAGCGTTGTACGCCTGTGTTCCCTGCCAGGACATGGTACCGTAGATCACTCCGATAATTCCGATCAGAAAATACCAGAAGTTGAAATCCTCGACATGACTCGTCTTGAACGGATTGATAAGTGAGGCATCCTGCGGTGCGGACATGAGAGCCGACTGAATCGTGTTCCAATCGAAGGCGAAAAAGAAATACACGACCATGGCCACGAAGACGCTGTACATCAAAACACCCTGGAAGAAATCGGCATATATAACCGAAACCTGGCCGCCGCCCAGTACGAAGTAAAGCGCTACTCCCAACAGAAATATCATCACGAGCGGAAACGTACTTACTTGAAATCCCAGAACGGCGATGCTTTCCGGGATGCCGCAGAAATAGATGAAAAAGCGTGCTCCCACGGCAGGGAAAATACCGAAATTAACGATACCCGATATGAACGCGACAATACCGGTGAAAATACGGAACTCACGACTGTAGCGGGCCTCGAAATACTGCGCCAGGGTAAGCGAGCGAGTCTCGCGAAAGCGATAGATCACCCAGCCGGATACGGTAATGATCAGAACGACCAGCGCGGTTGTCATACCCCACCAGGACATCGAAAAACCGGCAATCAAATTCATCTCAAGGTTACCGACTACGGTAATAGCGCCGATCCCCGCGGCGCCGCTGGCGACACAAAGAATATACCGCCCCGCCGACCGACCGGCTGCCAGGAAATCCGCCACACTGCGCATGACGCGTCGTCCGGCTTCTACGGAAAAAAGCATCAGCCCCAGAGATACTACTACGATTGTCCAGTCGAGAAATCCTAAATTCATTTATACTCCGTCGGGTTGAGAGTCATCGCTGACCGGGCGAGTTGTCGCCGGGTTGTTGTGTAAGAAGTTCACCTACGGTTCTCCCGGCGCAGACGACCGTCCTGTGTGATATAAAAATCCACGATGCCGTCATTACTCGATGTCATTGCTTCAAACTGGTTCGAGGTCGCTTCTATCAGGGGAGGCCAGGTGCAATTTTCAAGCGATACATCCAGACCGAGATCGGACCAGTCTGAAGTGAACCGGCCGTGCTCCGTCCGATAATCCGTCTCCGCGTAATAAACCAGCCGGAGCGCCCATCGGATCGGCTCGTAAATATCCTCAACAAAGGGAACTGCTTCGCTGCCCACCACGGTCTGCGTGAACTGCACGATTCCCCACATCTCCGGGTAGTGCATCGCAATCAAACCCTGAGGCGACCAAACCCAGTTGTTCTCCGGCAGCGATTTGCCGGTAGTCGAATCAAGCAGTTTGATATACTGTCCGTCTTTGACCTCAGTCTGCCATTCGACTCTGGAGAAATTCACGCGCCATTGATCCCCCTCATGCGGCGGCGAAGAGCGATGCGCACATTCGGACAATACCTTCCAGGGGATCGCTATTTCCACACTCCACCCGGAGTCGATGTCGCCGGGTACGTTCAGACTACCGTTGATCGACACTGCTGTCTTCAGTCCCTGGATATCCCAGGCATTGACGGCCGGGGCGCCGTCGCGATACGGCTTGATCAGGAGAAGATCCCAGACAGTGTTGAGTGCGTTCATCTCCAGTTCATAGTATTCGTGGGTGTCGCCGTCCGGATCAATGAACACCTCAAAATCGTTGTCATGATAAATGACGGCGTCGCGCTCGGTGAGTTTACCCCAAATGTCCGGCTCGACCATCTCGGCAGCGACGTAGAAATAAGTCGAGTCCCACAACATCCGGGCATGAGTATGGAATCGCGGCAAAGGTTTTAGGTCGCCTTCGATATCGACAAACACTTCAGTCGGCGCGGCTGCCTGCCACGCGGTCTCATCCAGCCTGCCGTCGATTGTCAAAGGCTCAGCCGTTTGATAGCAGACATAGTGACGCGGGGCATAAGGAATCTCTGGAACCGGGAGCAAATCCGCAGCGAGAGCCGACATTGACAACAGCATCAGCAGAGGCACGACACCGAAAACTATAGAATGCTTCCCGATTGATCTAATCCTCATCACATGCCTCCAGCAGTTCCCTGACCGTTGTGGTAGCCAGGCAGACCGAGGAATCCGCCGCACCATAATAGACGAACAGTTTTGTATCTTCTTCGATGATCCCCTCGGAGTTTGTTCTTTCAGGAACCAAACCGGTCGGAAAAACAACATTAGAGACCTGACCGACTTGTTCGTAAAGTTCACGCGGTTCGAGAATGTTGCAGCGGCTCCTGCCGAGTACCTGCTGCGGTTGTTCCGGATCGAGAAGAACTACTCCGGCCTGGTAGATATTACTGGCTGCGAAATGAGTGGCCACACCGTGATAGATATGCAACCAGCCGCGTTGGGTTAGGATCGGCGGCGGACCGGAACCGATCAACTCATCCCAGTAATGGAAACGTCCCTCCATCACCTTACCCTCGTTCCGCCAGTGTAACAGGTCGTCGGAGGAGGCCAGCTCGATCACACTGCCGCTTTTTACACCACCGTCGACATCTGCGCGATTGGGACGATAGAGCATATAGTAACGGTTGTTGATTTTCGCGGGGAAAAGCACCGCGTTGCGGGCGTCCTCGTCAAGCATTACACCTATGAAATCGAACTGCCGAAAATCTTTCGTCAGCGCCAGACCGACTCGACAGCCGTGGTCAGTATCGAGCGCGAGAGTGATGTAGAATACATCTCCGATTCGCACGATCCGGGGGTCATACACGTGGTAGACGCGAAAATCGAGTTTTTCTATTCCTTTAAATCGGACAATATCATGAGAGGGTTCGAAATTAACCCCGTCGTTACTGACGGCAGGTAGCAGATAAGTTTCGCGTCCACGATTCTGGACTCTTAGAAGAAGGAGGATCTGCTCACGATAGCGCACAGCGCCCGGATTGAAAACCGATGAGACATCGATCAGATCGGGGCCAAGGGAAGGGATATCACTCCGCGTTAGAATCGGATTCCGTGGGTCTCTCTGCATAAGGTTTGGCAGAAAAGTGAGTTTTCATGGCTGGAATATAGGCCCGACAGGACAGAATGGCAACCGGTTTGTTGCCGTACGGCTCTCGCAAGGCCGTCGACCGCTCCCCTGAACGTGATGTCGCCTCGGAATCCGTTAATAGGCAGGAAGCCCCGTCTCTTCGGACAGGGCTTCCAATGCCATAGCACTACATTATCCGGAACGGCGCGGTCAGACGCAAACTAACGTTGCGGCCCATCGACAGCGCGTACCCTTTATAAGTGTCGAGGAAATCAACGTACTCCTCATCGAGTGCGTTCTCGATTTCGAGGTTTACCGTAATCGGCTGGCCTTCGAACGACAACGTCGCGCCGAAAGCCAGGTTCAGCACCGTGTAGGCGTCGGTGCTGGCAGTACCGAACGCAATCACATCGAACTGGGAAAACGGCTCATAAGTCCCGGCTGATTCCTTGGCCCAGGCATGCTTCACCCGAACCTCCGCAAACGGACTCCGAAGAATCCCCTTTCCCGGCAGATTGAAGCGCAACCCGGCCGTAAGACGATCGGCCGGCATCAGCGGGAGTTCCTCGCCGGTCTCCTTGTTGTCGCTGGTCAAGGCGGCATAAGCCGTGCTCAACCGCAGCCACGACAGGAGATCCGCTTCGAGCGACAATTCCACCCCGGTGATCGTACCATCGGTCTGGTCCGCCTTGAGAATTGGCAGCGTGGTCGTTCCGATCGTGGTGTCAAGGCCCGTGTTGCGTAAAAAGATGTAGTTGTCGATCCGATTGTAATAAACCGTCGCGTGCGCCAGCACTCGCTCAGTGCGCAGACGCAGACCAGCGTCAATGTTGTAGCTTCGTTCTGGATCAAGATAGGGATCACCGACCTGAAACGCCTGCACGCCGCCGTGAACGCCGTTGGCGTGCAACTCGAACAGGTCGGGCGCGCGGAAACCGATGGACAGGTTGGATGCCGCTGTCAGATTTTCCGTGAGTCGATAGCTGACCCCGGCCGAACCGGACATGACCGAATAATCCTGCTTCAGAACATCATCAGTCTCACCCGCGGCCGTGTCGGGCAGGTTCATCGCCGGATTGGCATCGGCATCATGCTTACGATAGTCAAAACGAAGACCACCGTTCAAAGTCAAGCGGCGCCAGGAATGCTCCTCAAAAGCATAAACGCCGATATCCATGATATCCGCGTCCGGGAGCAAACCTGACGCCCGCGTGTCCTGGTTCTGAACGTTCAGATCAATCCCAACCGTTCCGTTTAATCCGGCAATCGCGTTATGGACCAGATCGAACCGGGCCACATAAACCGTTCGCACCAGATCAACCGCCCAGTCCGGATCATCCTCGAAACTTACCCCCTCCTTCGCCTGGCGGACGTTGCGCTGGAAACTGAGCGTCGGCTTGAGAACGACCTTCGGAGACAGCAGAAAATTACCGCGCAGTTTGAGATTGTCGTTCTCGAGATTCTGCCCGATCGGGCTGCCGTCGCCGAGCAAATAGTTCTGCTCGCTGTCGTAACGGTCGTATTCGGCCCAGAGGTTTCCGAACGACCCGGTCAGACCGGCCACGGCATAACCGGAAATCTGATCGAAATTGGTGTACGGAAGTTTCCCCGTGAATTTAGGCGTTCCGGCTTCACCTGTTTCGGCATAGGTGGCCGCTTCGGGAGTGGAAAAATCATCGGCCTTCCGGGAGGTCCATCCGGCCCGGTAGCCGAACATCCCGGAAGCGCCCTCGAGCTCAACCGTTCCGGCTCGCTCTTTATTATTGGAGAAATACTGCCCCTTGACCTGACCGGTCATATAAGATAAACCGGGCTGGCTGCTCGGGAGGCGCTTGGTAATGACGTTCGCCACACCGCCGAGGGCATCAGAACCGTAGAGAATACTCGCCGCTCCCTGGATCACCTCGACTCGTTCCGCCTGGCTCACGTTTAAGACCGGTTGATGGCGGAACGAGAACTGGAAGTGCTCCATCGGCACGCCATCCTTCATAACTCGGATGCGATTGCCGCTCAATCCGCGAATCACCGGCTTGCCCGCCTCGGGACCGGTGCTGATGCTGGAAACTCCGGGAAGGTTTTCGAGAACTTTGCCTAAGGAGGCTGTCTCGTTGGCCGTCAATGCCTGTCCCGACATTACCTGAATATCCTGCGGGGTGGCGAGGGGATCGGCGGCATTCGGTGACCCGGTGACGGTAATCCGTCCGAGTTCGATCGCTCGTTCTTTCAACTTCACCGTGATCGGTTCATCGCCGGGTTGGACCTCAACCGTAGCGGAGACATAACCGACGTAGCTCACCTCCACCAGCATCTTCGTATCGGGTAGATTTGCCAACATGAACCGGCCGTCCGAATCGGTACGCACGGTTCTGTCGAGAGCCGGTACATTCACAGTGGCATTGCCGACCGGTTGACCGGCCTCATTCAAAACCACTCCCTCGACTCGTACGCCGTTGGAGCCGGCCGACGGGAAAGCCAAAACGTTGGCCGCGGTTACTAAAAATACCGCCGCTAATATATAAGTTACTATTCTCCATTCAGCTCTTAAGAACATGTTTAACCTTTCATGGGATAAATACACGATATCCGTTCGACACAACAGGAAACGTCAAATGACTTCCATCGGTCGAGCGCATTCGTTATGACAACAGTCAATATCAAGCCCTCCTTATCGACTGCGGTTTTAATATGTAGAGCTAGATGGAGACGGGAGGAGAGCGGCCAAAACAGACGACCAGGTCCGCTACCGGACTCATGATCTCTTCGGCGACACTCAAAGCCGAGATTCCGTCATTACAGGGATCCCCGGCTAAAACAACAAAATCCGACGATGAAAGAGTCGTCCAGAAACGACAGGCGGCACAACCATGCGATCCGTGAGTGGCCTCACCGGCTTCATTGAAGCAGTAAATTCCGTCGGCGGCAGTACAATGTGTCGTACCACAGCAATCGTGATCTCCGCAGCAGTTGGTGGGATGTTCGAGGCAATTGTGATTGTGAAAACGATCGATATCGACCACCACCACGAACAGCCAGACCGCAATCAGCCATACCAGGCTACGGGTTAATCCGGATGTATGAGGACGGTCGAATAAAAACATGGTTTAGTGCCTTTCGCAGCAATTACGCGAATCCGGCACTAAAACGCAAGAGATGGCTTTAACTGATTACCGATTGCCCGAAAAAGAAACCACCGGTTATGAACCGTTACTTCGTTGCCCCAATTCAGAACTACAGCCGCCCTGACATTTCACACCGTTCCACCGGCCGGGATAAGGCAAAATCCCTCGGCGCTGCCGGCTAATCCCTCCGTTGCAGCCTTTAGCATGGATGAAATCCTTTCTTCGAACTCGGCCAATGCGGTACGAAACGATACACTCAACGTCTCGGGATCGTTGGACAAACTACGGTAGTATGCTATCGCCGATAGAAGCCCCTGTTTGAATTCATCGAGATACCGGGTTCGGGTTTCGTTGATCTCAACTGTGCAATCGGCGATTTGTTTTTTCAGATAATCCACATAAAGCGACAATTCACGGATAAACATGTGGGGTCTGGAATGACGAAGACTCAGCGCACAGCGCCCATAGATATGATCCACCATTTCCTGAAGCGTATAGACGGCGCTGAAATCCACGGCGCTCGGGCCACAGCACACGGCAGTATGTACATCCTTATCGATGCCAAGTCGATTGAGAGCGCTGCCGGCCAGGTCCATGCACAGGCAGGTTTTGCTCTGTAGAATTCGCACGGCGGCTTCTTTCAGGTTCGGCAGCAAGTTTCCCGCCTCAATTTGGTCAAGTTTCCTGGTCTGATACTGCCGCGAGGCACGGCACAGAGGCGGCCGTGCAAACTCTGAGTCCATCGCCAGAAAATGTTTCCGGCATCTTCGCCCCGGAGTTCCCTCGGCGATGCGATTGAGGCGATGTTCATCACTGGTGGTACCCTTCAAAATCCAAAAAGGCACTCCCAGCGGAGAAGCCTCACTTAAAGTTACATCATTGTCGCCGGCGGCAACGAGCTTCCGCAGATGTCGGCCATCCAGATTGGTTGCCTCCGGCACGAAAAGGAAAGGCGTCCCCCAGCCAATCCGGTCCACGCCGTAGCATTCCCGCAACATGTGATGTTCCGATGCCGTACCCACTCCTCCCTGCGCCGACAGCAGAAACGACGGTGTACCGAAGGGTGTTTTCCCAAGTGTTTGTAAGGCAGTTGCATAGTAGTTCCTCAATTCATCCTGCAGGCGCTCCCGTTTCACCCGGAACTCCTCCAAAACCGCTCCCAGCAACTGTCCCTTTGTTGGAAAAGTATGTCCGCCGCAGTTAAGACCGGATTCGATCCGGAACTCGGACACCCACAATCCACGCTTGGCAAGAATGGTTCCCTGCAGCAGTGCCGAGCGATAATCACTCACCTTAAGAATAATACTCTTTGTCGGCGGCGCCTGCAGGGTTGGGAAAAAATCCTCGAACTGCGCCATATAGGCGAAGAGCCGTTTGTTGATGCCGGCCGAGAGAACCACGCTGGACCGCAGTTTGCTGGTGGCAAAACCGCGCAGGGCTGTCATCGCGAGTCCGGTTTCCGGTATGCCTTTGCCGTTTTCATACCTTTGTTCGGCATCGACTCTCGTCATGATATTGACATCGGCGCTACCAGCTCGCAAAGCGCTTCGGAGGCCGGCTTCAAACCTGCTTTTATCCGTATCCGAACAAGTTTTGTACGTATCATAAAACGATCGCAATGAACCCGATGGTAATAACGCGAAATATCTTGCAATATCATCAGAAGAACTGAACGACTCGGCCTGCATCCGGTTCATCTGCTCGTCAACGGCATCATGAACGAAATTCAGGTACGTACGAATACGCTCCACTCTGGCTTCAGGATCGCGGCCTCGGATCGCTGTGAACGGCTTCGACCATAGAGAGGTATAATAGCGTCTGATTTGCTCCAACAAGATGTCGTCGCCAATCGACATCACTGAGCATATCCCGTAGCGGGCCACGCGCAAGGGCGAATCGACCGTAAAGCCTGTCCCCATAACCGGAATGAAGAAATGGTGCGGCCCGATATCGATGTAACTCGGCCGGTATTGCGGCCTTACCGTTGCCGTAGTCGAAGGGAGACCGATCTCAGTCATTATGGCGCACTCCTATCCCGTTGAAAATCATGTCTATCATCATATCCACCATTTCGTTCAGAGAGAATTCACCCTCTATTGAGGCCCATTGATATTCCACCGAAGCTAACGCCAGCACCAGCGCCCAGGCCGCCATGTCCGGATTATCGATCTCAAGCTCGCCCATCTCGATTCCACCCCGGAGAATCCCAAGCACCAGATCATGCTCACGTTTAACAAACGCATTGCGTATCCGCGCGAAATGAGGCCAGTATTCACCCCACGATTCCTGAGTTACACGATAAAAATTGACAAACTCGCCGACCTTACCGAGCCGCGTGGACAAATGAGCGCGGAGTTTTCCCCTGGCCCCACTCTGAGCATTGACCGAATCCCGGATAATTTGCACGAGTGAGTCGATTTCTCCCTGCACTACCGTATCGAAAATGCTTGATTTGTTCTTGAAATGCTTGTACAGGGTAGCCTTGGAAACATGGGCTTCACGGGCAATGTCATCCATCGTGACTTTTTTAAGCCCGAACTGGGCAAAAAGAATCTGTGCACATGAGATTATATGAGGCTTTTTATCCATAATCCGATTTAACTACTCCAAATTGATATATAGTACAAGAGTACGTTTTTTGCATAATATGTACTATTGTACCGCAAGTCAAGCACAGATGTTCCAGTTTTTTTCGATTATATCATATCAACATTCAGCGTCATCGGGCTTATATTACATGTTATCATATTGTATAACAATATAATAACACAACGACAACATCCTCTCCTCATAATATCTTGAATGAAGTCACCGAGATATCTCCTAACCGACTCACACGTATTGTCGGATTTGGCTACCTATCATAATCGTAGATCGATCACTTCGTATCTCAGGTCAATCTAGCGTAGAAAAACGAAGAAAATAACCCACTAATTCATTTGTGAAGGAACCGTACAAGCTCCATAGCGTTATGGCTTTTAACTGGCATGTAAAAAATTGAGCCCGCTACTTCAAATTATGAAATAGCGCAGGTATGAAACGGCGGTTGTTGCGAGTCTCGTGCTCGTCGCACCCACAAATAAACGTAATAAATACCAAGTAAGGGACACACCTGTGGATGATCCGGTTCTCCTTTCAAGAGTGCAATTCGCTCTTACGATAGCCTTCCACTACCTATTCCCGCCGTTGTCGATCGGACTTGGGCTTTTTCTGGTCATATCCGAGGGACTTTTCCTCAAGACCGGCAACAAGCTCTATGAAACGATCACTCGTTTCTGGGTAAAGGTATTCGGGCTGATTTTCGCCCTCGGTGTCGCTTCGGGAATCGTAATGGAATTCCAGTTCGGCACCAACTGGTCGATTTATTCACGCTACGTAGGAGACGTTTTCGGCAGTGCTCTGGCGGCTGAAGGTGTTTTCGCGTTCTTCCTCGAATCCGGTTTTCTGGCTATTCTCCTGTTTGGCTGGGACAAGGTCAAACCTCGAACACACTTCATCTCCACGATACTCGTAGCGTTTGGGGCACATTTATCGGCGGTCTGGATATTGGTTGCCAATTCCTGGCAGCAAACTCCGGCCGGATATCATCTGGTTGAAACAGCCAACGGCATCCGCGCCGAAATCACCGATTTCTGGGCTCTGGTTTTCAATCCTTCGACGATTGACCGCATCAGCCATGTATACATGGCGGCATGGCAGACCGGGGCGTTCCTGGTTCTCAGCGTCGCCGCGTGGTATCTGCTGAAACGAAAACACCGTGAGTTCGCTTTTAGCTCGATTAAAATTGCCGTCGCCATCGCCCTGGTTTCTTCACTTATGCAGTTGGTAACAGGTCACAGTTCGGCCCAAACAGTAGCCGAGACACAGCCGGCCAAGCTGGCGGCGTTTGAAGGACATTACGAGGCCTCAGCTCCGGCCGATTTGTATCTGTTCGGGTGGGTCGACGATGAGGGGCAACAGGCCTATGGGATAAAAATTCCGGGATTTTTAAGCTGGCTGGTTCATTTTGACAGCAACACCCCGGTGGCCGGATTGAGGGCCTTCGCCGAGGAGGATCGTCCGCCGGTTAATATCGTTTTCCAATCATACCACATTATGGTAGCGATCGGCATGGGGTTGATCGCACTTGCCCTGTTAACTTTGGTAATCGACTGGCGCGGTAAACTGGGTGACGCCCGCTGGTTGCAATGGATTCTGGTGTTCTCGGTACTGCTGCCTCAGATGGCCAATCAGCTCGGCTGGATGAGCGCCGAAGTCGGCCGCCAGCCCTGGATTGTCTATGGTCTGCTGCGGACCAAAGACGCCGCCAGCGAAGCTGTCACGGCCGGTGAGATATGGACCTCATTGATTCTTTTCGGATTGGTTTATCTGTTGTTGTTCGTCCTGTTCATCTACCTGCTGAACGGGAAAATTCAGCATGGTCCGGAGCTTCACCCTCAACCGGCTCTCGATGACGCCGCTACGGGAGGACATCAGGCATGAGTATTGACCTTAATACATTATGGTTTGCCCTGGTCGGCGTGCTGCTGGCCGGTTATGCGATCCTGGACGGTTTCGATCTTGGTGTCGGCGCCCTGCATCTGTTCACCAAGTCGGATGCCGAGCGACGGGTGATGATCAACTCCATCGGACCGGTCTGGGACGGCAACGAAGTCTGGCTCGTCACCGGCGGCGGCGCTTTGTTCGCGGCTTTCCCGGAAGTCTACGCGACTTCGTTCTCCGGCTTCTACCTGGCGATGATGCTGCTTCTGCTTGCCCTGATCTTCCGCGCCGTGGCACTCGAGTTCCGTTCCAAACGCGAGAGTAAACGCTGGCGTCAAACCTGGGACGTCGGATTCAGTATCGGTAGCACTCTTGGCGCTTTGTTGTTGGGCGTGGCTTTAGGCAATATCGCGTGGGGTGTTCCCCTCGACCAGAGCCATGTCTTCACCGGCAGCTTCCTGAGCCTGCTCAATCCCTATGCGGTCCTGGTTGGCATCACAACGGTGGCGCTTTTCGTGATGCACGGATCGATCTACCTCACCCTGAAAACCGAAGGGGAACTCCTTAAAAGAGTAACCGGCTGGATCAACAAAACGACCACTATCTTCATCATCTGCTATGTTGCCCTTACGGTCGTCACTATGCTCTTTGTCCCTCACATGACGCTTACCATCCGTGAGCATCCATGGTTGTACATCATACCGATCCTGAACGTGCTGGTAATCGTCAATATCCTGCGTGAGATTCGTAATAAACGTTATTTCCGTGCGTTTTTGTCGTCCTGCGCAACGCTGGCGGCTTTGCTGCTGCTGTTCGCCGTCAACATGTATCCGAACCTGATCCTCTCCAGTCCCGATGCCGCCAACAGTCTGACTATTTATAACGGAGCTTCCTCGGAAAAAACGCTGGAGATCATGGCCATCATCGCCCTGATCGGCATGCCGCTGGTAATAGCCTACACTTCAGCCGTCTACTGGATATTCCGGGGTAAGGTTAAGCTGGACAACCATAGCTACTAAGCAGCTTTTCGGTGATTGAACCACCGCTGCAACATATCGCCTTTTCGGGCGTCTAATCTGATTGAAAAAAAGTGAACGTCGCTGAATTTCAGCGACGTTTGCTATAGGCAGAATAAAAAAGACAAACGAGAGGCCGTCGGCATGTCCCATATTTTCAACCGCACTACGGCTGCGGCAATCCTGACAATCATACTCCTAACATGCAGCGCCTTCCCCTGCACGAGCTTTCGGCTGACAACCGACAACAGCCTGTATTATGTCCACAGCCTCAATCAAGGCAACTCCGCCTCCGTTCCCGGCCTGGTCTTTGTCAATCCCCGGGGCGAAGTCAAACAGGGATTTGCCTGGTCCGATCTCACACGTGTTAACGAGACTCCGACGGTATCACTTATCTGGCGATCTCAGTACGGCTCGATAACATTTAGCCCTTTCGGCAAAGAACTGCCGGACGGCGGTATGAACGAGGCCGGTCTGTTCGTATGGGAAATGAGTTTCGACACCGAGTACCCTGGCGACAGCCTTTGCCCCACGCTTTTTCAGACTCAATGGATGCAATATCTGTTGGACAACTACCATAGCGTGACCGAGGTAATCACCCATATCGATCACATCAATCTCGATGGCTGGGGCTGGCACTATTTCCTTGCCGACCGCTCCGGAGCAACGGCAATCGTCGATTTCATCGCCGGCTCACCGGTGATCTACACTGGCGCGGAGATGCCGGTCCCGCTCTGCTGCAATTCCATTTATCCCGAAGCATTAGAATGGCTCCGGCAATACGAGGGATTCGGAGGTGATCTCGAAATTCATCAAGTGCATGAAGAAATTCCGCGTTTCATCTACGGCGCCAAACTGCTTGCTGATTATGACAAACAGGATCCTGTCGAATACTCTTTCCATGTGCTCGATGAAATGAGCTCCAACGTCCGCTGGTCGGTCGTTTTCGATGTCGTCCGGTCGACCGTCTACTTCCGCACCAACGTAAGCCCGGAGATCCGTTTCTTCTCGTTCGGTCCGGAGGATTTCGCGCCGGGCTCAGACCTGTTGATCCTGGATGTAAACGATCCGGAGCAGGGAGATGTCCGTGCATCGCTGATCCCCTTCCGGTCGGAGCGCAACGACAGCCTGTTAGCCGATATATTCGGTCTCTTGTGCGATATGGACGACGGTTTCCGAAAATACCTGATCGAGGATCAGAATACCGATCTGTCGACGCTGGCGCACGTCATCGACACTCGAATGGAGAACATCAGCTCCGAAGCTCTTGAAATCGCGGGTCGTTGGACAGGCACGATCACGACCGCCGAAAAGGCCGATTCGATCTCAGTCGACCTCACCCTCGACTCTGAACGAAACATTCTTACCGGCATCATCACGATCGGAGCGGACCGGAGCGAACTCTCCAACCTGCGATTTCAGGGCGGATTCCTGACCTTCACCGTCGCCGCGACCGATCCCGCCCTGGTGAGCCGCTATCAACTTCATTTAAGCGGCGAGGGGCTTTGCGGTCGGCGCTCGGAAATATCGAGCGACAGCACGGCAGCGGTTAACCTCCGAAAGCAGTAACCGCGAAGCAACAGTCCGAACGGCCGCAATCTCGTTGCTTTGGTCCGATGCGAAGGTTATAATAACCCGATGTTCGACACCACCAGCAACGTTTTGCTCGGAACCATTCCTTGTTGAATTTTAAGCAAATCTTCACTCCCGCCGCGGCCGGTCGCACCTTGCAGGTTGCCCTTGTTCTACTAGCGATTTTTCACGTGGGTACGCTTGCGGGAGTTGTACCGGCTGAGATCGTCTTGGGCGGCCAGATAATCGACTCCACCGAACTCATTATCAAAGAGGCCATCGCTCTGTTCGTCACCCTGATGTTCCTGCTGGTGGTGACGCTGCGCCTGCGCGATATCCGCATGCGCCTCGACCGTAGGGGACCTCGTATCGGCGTATGGATCATCGCGGCCTATTTCGCAGTCAATCTTATAGGTAATCTCGCTTCGGGAGTTGCAGCGGAAAACACAATCTTCGCCCCGATAACGGTCATCCTGGCCATCCTGGCTTTGCGCACCGGTCTGAATAAATAGCACCGACATGATCGCTGTAAGCTATTATTATCTAACACGATAACTATCCTACCACCTCATAGCGGAGCGGAAGAATAGATATTTACCTCAATAAAATGAAACATTATACAACTAATTGTTGTATATTTACAACAAATGAATATATATTAACGCCATGAAGAGCAGAAAACTATACAATCGAATTGCGGTGCTTCGTCAGGAACGAGGCCTGAGCAGAAAACAACTGGCGGAGTTAATCGACGTCAACGTGCAGACAATCGGATACCTCGAACGAGGCGAATACAATCCCAGCCTTGATCTTGCTTTCCGAGTGAGCGAGGTTTTCGGTCTGCCGGTAGAAATGATCTTCTCTCCCCGGCCGATGCCCGCCCTGAGTGAAGAGTTGTACCGCACCAAACACAAAGAGGATTGAAGACATGTCCGTATCCAATACCCTGACCAGACGTCGAACAGGTGTCCTGATCAACTATGCCCTCCTGCTGGCCGGTCTCCTGTTAAGCGTCGCCGGTAATCTCTACGGCTGGAGCCTCACGATCAAGATCGGATTCTGGTTGTCGGTCGGTATCGTTGTTATCACATTCGTACCGGTCCATCTTCGTTCGGGACTCTGGCGTCTGGTTCATTCCCGCGCCGATGCACTCGATGAGCGTGAGATTCAAGAAACCTTGCGATCGCTGAGGCAGGCCTACGTCGTATTCAGCATTCTGTCGCTGTTAATCATATTGACACTGGTCGTTTTCGGACTCGGCAAGGGTATCCAACTGCTGGTCGTATTTTGGGTGCTGCTGTACTCAGCGCATACCCTCCCCTCGGCCTTCCTTGCCTGGACGGTATCACGGCTGCCGAACGAAACGGAGGAAGAATCATGAACAGGCCACATTCAACCGTTACTCGATTTACGTTGCTGTCGGCAGCATTTCTACTCGTGCTCGCGCTATTATCACTGGGATGTGACAACACCGTCTCGGACCAATCCAGGTACCGGGCTTTCGTGGAGGAAGCCGCTCAGGTATGGCAGTTTCAAGGTGCTTATCTCGTTGCCCGGGGAGATTCGGTTCTGGCCCGGGGAGCGGTTGGCTGTGCCGACCGAGGGGCGAACATCCCGAACCGGCCTGACACTAAATTCCTGATCGGCTCCATGACCAAGCCGTTCACGGCGATAGCCGTGTTGCAACTGACCGATCGCGGTTTGATCGATTTGAACGCAACGCTGGACCGCTATATCGACATCTACCCTGCCGAGCGAGCCAAACGCATTACCGTACACGATCTGCTTTGTCACCGTTCGGGCATCCCGGACTTGATCAACAACCGCGAATACGCCATGAAGATACATGAACATATCGAACCCGAGGAAATAGTCGCGTTCTTTGGCAACCAGCCCTTGGAATTCGAACCCGGCAGCCGGTATACTTACAGTTCCTCTAACTACGTTCTTCTTGGTCTTATCGTTGAAAAAGTCACGGGAATGCCCTGGGCTGAATACATCGACTCCGCGATCTGCCAACCGTCCGGCATGACCAACACGGGCGTTTTCGAGGATTATGCCCAACGCGAGGACTTCGCCAAAGGTTACGCTCCCGACCGAACCGGTCAATTGGTAGAAGTTCCGCCAATAAATCCCAGCGCAGGTTATGCCGCCGGGTCACTGGCCTCGACCGTAGACGATCTGTTCAAATTGAACCAGGCTTTGTACAGTACAGAACTTCTGCCTCACGTGTGGATCGACTCCATGCTTACCCCTTATTCCCCGACCTACGGCTACGGCTGGCTGATCGATGACTTCGGCGGCTATCGACTCACCGCTCACGGCGGCGGAGTACCGGGATATGTCTCAACGTTTCAGCGCTGGGTCGACGACCGGGTTTGCGTAGTCGTCTTGAGCAACAATGTGGCCGTTCCGACTCATGCCGTCGCCAATGGCCTGGCAGCTCTGGCGCTTGGTGAAGTTTGTGACGAACCGAGGGTAAAAACTCCGATCACTATAGACTCGGCCGGCCTGACTCAATACGAGGGCCGATACAAAACAACCAACGGTGAAATCAGAACGATAGAGCTGTATCGAGGTAACCTGATGTCTCAACTCGGTTACGGGACGGGGAAACCAATACTGCCTGAGGGACAAGATCGGTTCTATTTCGCTCGCGATCCCATGACCACAATCACATTCATCAGAAACAGCAACGGCAACATTACCGGGCATATCGTGCAACAAGCCTTTGACTTCGACACCGCCTGGATAGTAACGGATTAAGGGCGGATTCTATGAACGCTGTGATAGAAAGCCTGACGAACCATCGTTCGGTACGGAAATATCGCCCGCAGCCGATTGAGCCGGATAAAATGGATGCGATCCTGGAAGCTGCTACCCGAGCCGCTACGGCCGGAAACCTTCAGATGTACACTCTGCTCGTAATCGATCGACCGGAGGACTTGAAACGCCTCGATGAAGCCCTTGAAGTCCCGTTTATCGAGCGTTCAGGTTGTCCGGCAGCGATCCTGGCGCTGGTGGATTTGCATCGTGTAAAAAGCTGGATCAATCTCCATACCGAACGGGAAATCGTTTGTAATCGACCTTACAACTTCTTCATGGCGATCTGGGATGCTTTGATTGCGATGCAAAATGCCGTCGCTGCCGCCGAAAGCCTTGGGCTCGGTACTTGCTGCCTCGGCAGTGGCGTTGAACTCGACATACAGCAACTGTTCGGTGCGCCCGAGTTGGTCTTCCCGGCCGGTCTGGTATGTCTTGGATATCCCGAGGCTCTCCCTCAAAAAAGCATGCGGCTGCCGCTCGAGGCGGTCGTGCATCGCAATTGCTATCACCTTCCCAAAGCCGAGGATATCAATCGTTGGTACGACGAGCGCGACCATGTATGGGACAAAGTCCCCGAAGAGCGCAAGAATACTTTGGCCCAACAGAACATCCACGGCATTGCCGAAGCCCTGTCGGTGCAGAAATTCTCACGTGAAATCGTAGAGAAGCGAAGCCGTGGGATATTGAAGAATCTCAGGCAGTCAGGTTTCGATCTACGCACCGGCCTGGATCAGGATTAGTCGCTTACGACACTCGCTTGGAAAAGCGCATCGCCGACAACCCAAAAACCGCCACGCCATAGATTGCCAGCATCACTACCTGGAACACCAGGTCCTGCAGCCCGGCTCCTTTCATCATGATCGCTCGGGTGATCTCGATGAAATACCGCATCGGATTGAGATAGGTAAGGTACTGCATCCAGGTCGGCATATTAGAAATCGGCGTAAAGAATCCCGAAGTCAGAATCGCGAACACCGAAAAGAACCAGGCAAAAAACATCGCTTGCTGCTGGGTCGAGGTCACATTCGAGAAAAACAACCCGATCCCCAACGGGGTGACCAGGTAAAGTCCGGCCAAAGCGAACAACAGCACCGAAGATCCCACGAACGGTACCTGGAACCAGAGTACGCCGAAGGTCAAGGCGATAATCGTCTCCAGAAAGCCCAGGATCGCGAAAGGTATCAGTTTGCCGAGGAGCAACTCCCGCCCCTTGATCGGTGTCACCATGAGTTGTTCCAACGTACCCAACTCACGTTCTCGTACGATCGCCATTGAGGTCAGCATAACCGTAACCATCGTCAATAAGGTCGCCACGATCCCGGGCACCATGAAATAGACCGATTCCGCCTCGGGATTATACAGGACATCGAAACGCAGATCCAGCGGGATACTGACACCGTAGTAAGCACTGATAAATATCTGCATCAACCGCCCCATATAACCGATCCCGATAGCTGTCTGGTTGGCATTGGAGCCATCGGTTATAAGTGAAACAGACGGGTTCTCACGATTCATCAAGTCATGGGCAAAACCCGGCGGTATAACGATTGCCATATCCGAAGAACTGCGCTTGAAATTATCTTCAAGATGTTGCAGCGCCATGATCGTATCGTTTGGCGTGAAATACCCGGAGGCCCCTACCGATCGGACCAGCTCGCGAGACTCATGGGTACGATCGAAGTCATATACATCGAGGCTCAGATTTTTAACGTCGATATTCACGACATACCCGAACAGCAGCAACTGAATTACCGGCATCAGGAAGATGATGCGAATCATGTTGCGGTCGCGAAGAATCTGAATGAATTCTTTTTTCACGACTCCGATCAAAGCCCGACTCATTAGGCAATCCTCCGCGTAAATTTCTTGCCGGCAATCAGCATCAACACCGTCATCAGAATAATCAAGTAGAGGCCCTGCATGGCCAGAACGTCAAGCCCGGCCCCCTTGAGGGCGATGCCGCGAATAATCGTCACGAAAAACTTGGCCGGTATTACGTTCGAAAGAAGTTGCAGTACTACGGGCATGTTTTTGACAGCGAAAATGAATCCGGAGAGCATCACTGCCGGAAGCATCGTCAGCATCATGGCCAGCATCATCGCCACCTGTTGCGTCTTTACCATCGCGGAGACAAGGACGCCAAGCGAAAGAGCCGTCGCCACGTATATCAAAGCAAATCCCAGCAGGAGTATTTGAGAACCGACGAAGGGTACATTGAACAACAACCTGGCGGCAACCAGCACCAGGACGGCATCGAGCAATGCCAGACCGATGTACGGGATGATCTTACCGGTTAAAATCTGCCAGGGCGTCACCGGCGCCGTCAACAACTGCTCCATCGTGCCGGTTTCTTTTTCACGGGCGATGGTGATCGAGGTCAGCAGAGCCGAGATCATCATCAGGATAATCGCCACCAGACCCGGGACAAAGAAATGCGAGGACTCCAGATCCGGATTGTACAGGTTCTGGATTGCCAGCCTGACCTGGGGTACTTCCACGCCGACCGGCAGATGTTCGAGAATAAACGTATTAACCAGCGCCTTGGAATAGTTCATCACCGCCGCGCCGAGGTTGTTGTCGGAGCCGTCGACGGTCATCCCCAACTCGTACGTTTGCCCATTACGCAGTTTTTCGGCGAACCCGGGTCGGATATACAACACCGCCGTTACGTCGTCAGAACGCATGGCGGCCTGAGGATCGGACAGAGAAACCGGATTTTCGGGACGCGAGAAATAAGGTGACGCGTAAAAGGCGTCAATCAACTCGGTTGACTCAATCGTTTTGTCGTAATCGACTATCGCTATGTTGATGTTCTTGATATCGAGGTTGATGGCATAACCGTACAGCAGCGTCATTATGATCGGCATGGCGATGGCGATAGCCAGCGATTTGGGATCGCGAAGAATGTGATAGAATTCCTTGACGGCAATAAATTTAATCTTTCGCACATTCGCCTCCCCGGCTGTCGATCAAGTCGATAAACATCGTTTCGAGATTCGGCGCTTTATATTTGGCGATCAAATCGAACGGCTTGCCTAATTCAACGATTTTCCCGCAGTGCATGATCGAGATTCGTCCGCAGTACTCCGCCTCGTCCATGTAATGAGTAGTTACGAACACCGTCACACCCTCTTCGGCCAGGTCGTACAGAATCGACCAGAACTTGCGCCGGAAAACCGGATCGACGCCGCCGGTCGGTTCGTCCAGAAAAATGATTTCCGGACGATGCAGCAACGATACCGCCAGCGCCAGTCTTTGTCTCCAGCCGATCGGTAACGAGACCGGTTGACGGTCCAGGATATCTTCCAGATGCAAGCGCGCCGCCAGTTCATCGCGTCTTTGCTTCACTTCTTTTCGGCTCATCCCATACGCCGCACCGTAAAAATCCATGTTTTCACGTCCGGTCAGATCGCCGTATAACGAAAATTTCTGCGACATATACCCGATTCGTGACTTGATCCGCTCCGATTCCTTTATGATATCGCAACCCGCCACGCGACCGTTGCCGGAGGTCGGCATGAGCAATCCGCACAACATACGGATCGCAGTGGTCTTACCGGCGCCGTTGGCTCCGAGGAATCCGAATATCTCCCCCTTCGCGACCGTCAGCGAGATATTGTCAACAGCGGTAAAATCACCGAACCGCCGAGTCAGATTGACAACTTCAACGGCGTTGTTCATGACAACCGCTCCATGAGTTGAATGAAACAATCCTCGAGATCCGCTTCGATCGGATTTATCGCATTGAAATCAAGTCCCAAACGTTCTATCCCGGCGCGATAATGCTCGATATCATCATCACGATCGATACTGAGATGCAATCCCGCCCCGAATCGACGAGCTGTAATCCCTTCGATGTTATTTAGTTTTTCAACCAGCGTCGAGGCAGGCTCCACATCGAGATAATACAAGCGCCCTTCGAACAAGTGCCGCAACTCATCGGGAGTCCCCTCCGCCAGCTTTTTGCCACCGAAAATGAAACAAGCCCGATCGGCCCGCGCCACTTCGTCCATGTAAGGCGTGGAGACCAGAATCGTTACCCCCTCGTTACGGAGATTCAAGAGAATTTCCCAGAACTGTCGTCGCGACAAAGGATCCACACCGGTGGTTGGTTCATCGAGAAATAGAAATTTAGGATCGTGCATCAAAGCGCACGACAATGCCAGTTTCTGCTTCATCCCGCCGGACAGCGCCTGGGCGCGTCGACCGCGAAACGGCTTGAGGTTGGAGAACCGATACAACTCTTCCGCCCGCTTCTCGAACGCTTCCCCGTAAACGTCGAAAATGCCGGCGTAAAAACGTAGATTCTCTTCGACCGACAGGTCCGGATACAACGAAAACACCTGCGGCATATAACCCAACTCCGGCTTGATTTCATCGAACCGGTCGGACATGTTGCGCCCGCCGATAAGGATTTCACCCTTATCCATGTCGATCAGGTTGCAGATCAGGCGCATGAGCGTGGTCTTTCCGGCGCCGTCCGGTCCGACCAGCGCCGTGATCTGTCCCGTCGGCAGATCGAGCGAAAAATCAGTCAGCGCCGCAATCGAACCGTATCGACGCGAGACATCGTTTATCTGAAGCGCATTATTCATGGTCAAGCGTCACGTAAACCGGCATGCCGATCTTCAGCATTCTTTCACTGTTGTCCACACTGACCTTCACGGCATACACTAAATTGGCGCGTGATTTTTTAGTCTGTACATTCTTGGGGGTGAACTCCGCCTCCTCCGATGTCCAGACGACCGTGCCGGGATACTGGCCCGCTTCGGTCTCGGTGTCAACCGTGGCTTTATCGCCAACCTTGATGCGGGAGAATTCTTCCAGCGGCAGGTAGACCTTGACATGGAAGCGGTTGAGATTGGATATCTTGGCAATCGGTTTGCCGGGTGCAAGCAGCTCGCCCTTGTCGACAAATTTCTCCGTCACCACCCCGTCGATTCCGCTTACCGGGTAGCAATCCGCAATCGCTTGTTCGATACGCGCTATTTCCGCCTCAATTTTCATTAACTCGGCTTTAATGGACTCGATACTTGTCCGCGCCGTAGCCGTTCCCAATTTAGCCTGGGCCAGTTCGTGTTCGATCTGATCCATACGCGCCGTAGTTCCGGTACCAGACTGCACCAACGCTGCAATACGAGCATATTCTTTTTCCAAATAGCTTTCTGACTCGACCGCCTGTTGCCGTCGAACCTCGGCCGCATTCAACTGCGCCTCGGCCGAAGCCTTACCGGCCAATGCCGCCTGGTGCTCCAGTTCCAGTTTGGTGGCGTCGATTACTACCAGCGTATCTCCCGCCTTGACTTCGGACCCCTCATTGAAGAGCTCCCGGTCAACACGTCCCGCAGCTTCGGCCGAAACGATTATCTCATCCGTTTCCAGAATACCGGAGCTACCGGCTCGGTCTTGTTCACCGCTGCAACCGAAAGCCAACAACAGAACCGGCAACAATACTATGGCAAATAACCGTCTCATTTCATTCTCCTTTGGCTTGAACATGCTTGCCAACCAGGTATTCGTATTGATTCAGCGCCAGGCGATAGTCGGCCTCGGACGAAGCAAGCATCGCCTCAGCCTGACTCAGGGCCGCTTCCGTATCCAGCAGATGATTGGGTGAAAGCACTCCCTCGCGATTTTTCACTTTGGCCAGGCGGTAGTTATCGGCGGCAATGCGATAACTCGTTTCCGCCGTGCGGTATCCGGTATAAGCTAGTTTGAGACTTTCATAAGCAATCCGGGCTTGCTGCAGCAACGCCTCATGGACTCGATCGTACTCGTGACGACTCGCCTCAAGACGTTGTCGCGCCGCTCGTACCTGTGCTCCGGTACGACCACCCAGATTGAACGACCAATTGAGCGTCGCCCCAACCGTTGCGTTACCGTTAAAATCTTTTTCAAACGGACTGAGGTTCGGTTTGCCGTACGCATACCCGGCAAAAACAGCCAGGTCCGGCATATAAGAGGCCTTATTGAGTCTGATGATAGATCGATTTAATTCAATCGCCGATCGCGCCCCCACCAGTTCCGCCTTGTTGTCGTTGAGTACGACTTGTTCTTCAGGTACTTCCGAAGGAGCGGGGTATGCTTCGGTCAGTCTGATCGAAACCTCCGGCTCCAAACCGAGCAACATCGACAACACAATTTCCCGACTCCGTCGTCCGCTTGCGGCTTGATCCACCGCCAGCGAGGCGTTGTTGACCGCCAGTTCGGCTTCGTAAAGATCGACCGAATCGGCCGTGCCCGCGTCATACATCGACTGTACGTCCTGGCGGAGCAATTCCGTTCGCGTTAGCGATGATCGGGCAGCGTCAACCAGTTCGTCCGCCCGAGCCAGCTCCAGGCAGGACTGCCGGGCAAGATAACGGATATCATCCGAGGATTTCTGTTCGAGCGCGTTCCTGATCGCCAGATTAGCTTGGGCCAGATCAATCGACGATGAGATTTTCCCGCCGGTGTACAGAGGTAGACTTATTTTCACGTTAGTCTGATAGTTTTCGTGCAGCCCGATATCGCGTTGGATCCGGTTCCCGAGTATCTCCATATCAAGCTGGGAAATATCGCTATTGTGGAGAGCGGTGGCATCGGCCGTGATATTCGGGAAACGACCCGCTCGGGCAGCTTTAAGATCAGCCTGGTACGCCTCGCTCTCGGCTCGAGCTTTTTTAAGGTCCCAGGAATGATTCAGCGCCATCTGTTCCGCCTGAGCTGAAGTCAGATCGACCGCTCCTGAAAAACCCGCCGTCAGGCAAAACCAGCTCATGGTTATCAGTAATATCGCTTTCATCGTGCTAACACTCCGTTCAGAAGCAGATCCACTACAGCCTCCTTACGTTCGGCAATCATCTTTTCGGCATCGGGGAATTCCATGACCCGCTGCATAATCGGAAGCATCAGAAAGAATCCGACACTCATGGATATCAAAGACGTCATGGTATGGAGGACATTGACATTCCGCAGATGACCGCTTTTTACACCGTCCAAAAGGCGCATACGGAGAACTTCCGGAACTCCGGACCGGCGGAAAGTCTCCCCCACCTTATCAATGATCGCGCTGTCGTCGTTCGCCAACTCCCGCAACATTATTTTACGCAGGGCGGGGTTGGCAGTAAAAATCATCGTATGTGATTCCAATATCGCCCCTATAACATCTCTGAGAGTGTCCAGCTTGACCACCCGGTCGTATATACGCTGGGCAACCGATGTGATGCGATCGGAAATCGTTTCATCGTACAAGTTATCTTTTGACTGAAAATGGTAGTAAATCATGGCTTTGTTCACCCCGGCTCGTCCGGCTATCCGGTCAACCCGAGAGCCTGCTTTACCATATTCGGCGAACTCCTCAACAGCGGCATTGATAATTTTCGCTCGAGTTGATTCCGCCTCAGTCCTCTCGGGATCACTACTCATTTAACTAACCTTTCAGTTAAACCAACTATTTAGTTAAATATACGGATCATTTATCGGAAACGTTATGACTTTTTTCATTATTTTATTTAGTTGTTGCTATAAAACAAGTTAACTGGATAAATTTATTATCCTACGGTCCCGGATATCGGCCTATTGCGCTCACTATGGACCTGTTTTTAACTTTGCTTGTTACTTGAGGGAATGTCTCAATGGCTCCTGATCGCCTGGGCTTACCGGATCGAGCGCAATCGCCGACCTCTATTACAACAGGCTGATAGTCTCGACAGGTAACTACCGGAGAAACGAATACACCGTGACGACCGGAAACGCGGTGTGTATAAAATTCCGATGCCCGGCAGAGAGGGTTATAGGGGCAGCCGGTTGTAATAGGGAGATTGACCAATGAGACTTGCATTCAAGATAATGGTGGCTTTGATAATCGTCGTGGCGATTCTGATGGCTATCAACAGCTATCTTGTCGTGCAGCGAGAGGTGGCTCTTTTTCGTTCCGATATGAACCTGCATGCTTACCTGCTGGGCAGTGTTCTGGCCAGTTCCGCCAGCGATATCTGGCGCTCCACCGGTCCTGAGCGGGTACGCAGCATCGTTGCCGATGCCAATCGTTCCGAGAATCTGGTGCGCGTCCGCTGGGTTCGATTCGATGTTCCCCCGGATAATCCCGATGCTCCCCTGGCAACCATACCGGATCTGCGCCCGCTGGAAACCGGTCATGAACTATTGTTCTCCGAATATCAGGTTAAGGGGAAGTCATTCCACATTGCTTATTTCCCGGTTCAGTCGAGCACTTCTTACATCACCGCCCTGGAGCTGTCCCAGCCGCTTTCCCTGATGCATAATTACGTGAGAGCGACGGTCCTGCGACATGTCGTCCTTTTTGTTTCTTTTATCCTTGTCGGGAGTCTTCTGTTCTGGTGGCTGGGGATACATTTGGTAGGTCGACCTATTCACACTCTGGTTCGTCAGGCTCATACTGTCGGTGAAGGTGATCTTGACGTTCGCAACAACCTCACGGAGGTCAGCGACGAGATCGGAGAACTGGCGCGAGGGATGAACGACATGGTCGAGAGGCTCGGTGAAGCCCACCGTCGGGTAGAGCACGAAACGGCCCGGAGAATCGAAGCGATCGAGCAGCTCAATCATGCCGAACGGCTGGCCACGGTCGGCAAACTTGCCTCCGGTTTGGCCCATGAACTGGGGACACCGCTCAATGTCGTGGCCGGTCGCGCCAAGATGATCGCCGATGAGGAAATGTCCCGGGACGAAATAGTCGACAGTGCTTCCGTCATCAGAAACCAGGCGGAGCGAATGACCGGTATCATTCGACAGTTACTGGATTTCGCACGACGCAAGCGCTCCGAGAAGAAACTCGAAGATATCGCGTTGCCCGTCAGGAACGTGTTGCATGTTTTAACCCCAATCGCCTCTCAGAGTAAAGTGGAACTCAAGACGGACAGCGACGGGAACACTACCCAGGTCATGATGGACTCCGGGCAAATCCAGCAAATCATATCCAATCTCGTCGTGAATGCCATACATGCCATGCCGAACGGCGGCCTAATCACTATCGGATACGGTCAACGAACCGTCTGCCCACCGGCCGACAGAGGCGACGACGAGGGCGAATATGGGTATATTGAAGTGATCGATAACGGCGTCGGTATTCCCCAGGAAAATCTCTCACGTATCTTCACTCCGTTCTTCTCGACCAAACAAGTAGGCGAAGGCACCGGGCTCGGGCTGTCTATCGCGCACGGCATCGCAACCGAACACGGCGGCTGGCTGACCGTTGACAGCACTGTCGGTGTCGGCACTAAATTCACACTTTATTTACCTTTAGGAAAGACGGTATGATCGGAAAAGCGATCGTCATCGACGACGACCAAAGCACCTGCGAAATGCTGGCGGCCTCGCTCAGCCGCAAAGGTTTAGAAATATCCTGGCACACATCGGTCCGGGAAGCAGATTCCGTTCTGAATTCGCAAGAATACGACGTCGTGCTCACCGATATGAACATGCCGGGAGAGGACGGCCTTTCATTGTGTCGTCGACTGGTCGAAAGCCGTCCCGATATCCCGGTCGTCGTTATAACGGCATTTGGCAGCATGGAAACAGCGGTTTCGGCGCTTCGGGCCGGAGCGTACGATTTCGTCAATAAACCGATTGACCTCGATGTCCTCGCTTTGATCCTCAAACGTGCCGTGGAACACCGTCGGTTACTCGAACGAATACGGATTTTGAATGAGACGATCGATGCCCCTTCCCGTTTCGACGGTCTTATCGGAGCCAGCCATCCGATGAGTGAGCTGTTCGAGTTGATTCGCCGCGTCGCGGCCGTCGACGCCTCTGTCCTGATCAGCGGTGAATCCGGAACCGGAAAAGAACTGGTTGCCCGCGCCCTGCACAACAACTCCTCCCGCCGTGAGGCTCCGTTCGTGGCCGTTAACTGCTCGGCCATGCCGGAGACGCTCCTCGAAAGCGAGTTGTTCGGTCATGTCAAAGGCTCATTCACCGGCGCACGCACCGATCATGACGGCCTTTTCGTTCAGGCCAACGGCGGCACTCTGCTGCTGGACGAGATCGGTGAAATGCCTCTATCATTACAACCAAAACTGCTGCGTGCTATCGAACAGCGTTCGGTGCGCCCGATTGGCGGTACCCAGGAGAAGAGTTTCGATATCCGCATTATCGCCGCCACCAATCGCGATCTCGAACACATGGTCCACGAGGGCTATTTCCGTCAAGACTTGTTTTACCGATTCAACGTCATCCCGATCAACCTGCCGCCGTTGAGAGTACGAGACAACGATATCCTGCTTCTGGCCGAACGGTTTATCAAGGAATTCGCCTCCCGCACCGGAAGAGAAGTTGGCGGCTTGTCAACACCGGTTGCCCAAAAGCTGCTTGCCTACCCCTGGCCCGGAAATGTTCGTGAACTGAGAAACTGTATCGAACACGCGGTAACTCTTACGAAGCACAACAAACTAGTGATCGATGACCTGCCCGACAAAATCTCCGGACACACCGCATCAAGTCCGATCGTCATGTCCAACATCCCAGGTGAACTGGTCCCGATGGACGAAGTCGAGCGGCGCTATATTACCCATGTTCTGACGGCCGCCGGCGGCAACAAGTCGACCGCGGCTACGATTCTCGGGATGGATCGCAAGACGCTCTATCGGAAAATTGAGCGCTACGGGATATCAGTCGAGCCCTCTTCCGATGCGGATTGATCTGTTCACAGATCACCTTTTCAAAAGCATCACATTGTAGACATCTGCCCCAGTGTGGCATAACGCCACAAAATCGCCTGATTCAGCACCGCTTTCTGCAATAGCTATATCGTTACATTTCTATGACTTACGCTGCCCGGCACACACCATGCTATTACAATTATCAGTTAATAAAATGCCAACGGTAAGTCGACTATGAATGACCTGGAGTCAATTGAAACAACCGCACAGAAAAAGAAGAGTTTTTACCGACCGCTCAGGTAGTCGGTTATATGAAGGAGACAAATCATGAACAAGCAGCAACAAGAAGCCGGACAGCGCATCACTGAACATACCGATAGCGCCACAGCCGTACGCACGATGCCGCGCATCCTCGTTGCCGAGGATGATCCCGAAATGCGTCGCCTCCTTGTCTGGAATCTGCGCAAGGAGGGTTTTGAAACGGTAGAGTGCTCCGATGGTTGGGAATTGCTCGACCATCTCGGCAAGCCGGTGCTCGACGGCGATCCCGATGATTTCGATCTCGTCGTCTCCGATATTCGTATGCCGGGTGCTACCGGGCTCGAAGTACTCGAGGGAATCAATGAGACGGAATGGTTCGTTCCGATGATTCTCATCACTGCGTTCGGCAGCGATCAGGTACATCGTGAAGCCGAAGAACTGGGCGCGGCGGGAATTTTCGACAAGCCGTTCGAAGTGCAGGACTTGATCGAACGCATCCGTCAGGTGCTGGTGCTCGATTCTCCCCTCGGACACAACTGGAAACCCGCCAAACGACCGGCAGCCGCCGAACTCGGCATCGACGTGGTATTCGATCACATGGAACCGATTCAACATATCGAACGGAAAGTCCATGAAGCAGCCGCGATCCTGCGCGATATCAACTATCAGATCCTGTACAGCCGTGCCGTAATCACCGGCCCCAGCCCGGGACGTCCGCTCCGGTACCATGTCCAGATCATGGTCACTCTCCCCGACAGGGTATTCGTGGTAAGATCCAATCTGAAGTCGATTAAAAGCGAAGAGGAACTTAACGCCGCTATTCCGCTTGCCTTCGAGATCACTCTCGGCAAGATCAAAAAGTTTTTGGCTAGTCGACCTGACTAACCCTGCCACACATCGTCCCGGCTGCAGAAGCAGCCGGGACGATTTCAAAACCATGCCGCTCCGATTACCGGCCCGTTTCGGCGGACCGTTCTCCCTTGGGGAGGCTGTTGAAAAAGCCATACGCTTGTATATTCGATGAACCACTACTGTAATGCGGGCGACACAAGGCCGCCCGCTACGCGAGACTATGGCTCCTCAACGCGTAGCGGCGGGGCTTGCCTCCGCCGCAATTGAAGTTTGCCAACAATCCCCGGGGGGTCGATTTTCACTTTCCCGTCTCCGAGCGTTCAGGCTGATACCCTTCAATAAGCATCGCTTTCATTATTTCGATAGCCTCCGTCCCAATCGTTTCGGCCGTGGCTTTCATCGTCATTTCCATGTCGGGAGTGATTCCGACCGCTCGCAATCGTGACGCGGCTGTCGTCGTATCGAGCCCCAGACGTAAACAAACCGAACCGATTGATTTATTACCGATCCCGGTCCCAGCAAACTCGACCTCTATTGTCTCCGGCGTATATTGCCCTAATTTCTCCGGTTCAGGCTCAGGCTCGAATTTCTTTATCATGAGATAGAGTTCCATCGGCGCAATATCGTTGCGTTCCGCAATCGTTTCGAGCGTCTCATCGACTCCTGAGAATTTGATTCCGTTCGCCTTCAATTCAGCCGTGGCCCTGGCCAAGTTGATATCCATTTTGGTCGTAAAGGTTTTCAGCGATTGCAATTCGGCATGCCCGAACGGTGGCTCGTATTCATTTTGAACAACCCAAACATCTTTTAACCAGGTATTGAAATCGAGCAGATACGACAACGGCGGAAACGGCCAGATGGCGCTGACCACAACCCAAACCGACAACACCGATGAAATCGCCAGCTCCCGGCGCAATTTCACTCCCCTACGGGCCTTGTCCTTGAAGTAGTTCATCAACGGCTTCCAGTTCAAATAAATATGAACACCACCGGCTATGATGAAAAGGATGCTCGACAGAATATGAATGTTGCCCCACTGAGTCTTGGTCAGTCCCAGCATCGACCAGGTAGTCCAATAAGCAACCCTCCCAGCCGGTTCGACATACAACACCAGACCAGTGATTGCCATGATTATAAAACCGAACAGGGTGAAAAAGGAAGTCAACCCGCGAGTATGTATTTTTCCTGAGGCCATTTTTTGCTCCATATATTTCAGTTTTCTACTTTAGATACAAACCGGTCAAAAATGATTCAATGACTGTACCGTACGGTTCACCACCGCTTCGGTTAGTGATCACTAACGTACACTGAGCGGCTCTCGCAGATGACACCCTCACCCGTATTCACAACCACGACAACGGGATAATTACAGTCAGACATGTTTGGCACGGCAGTTGTATATCTCCCCGGACAAGAACGAAATTAGACTATTCCCAAAGGGAATTGATACATCGTAGACTCGAAAGGAGCACAACCATGAAGATTAACAGCAGCCTCTTGACAGCGATAGCCATCTTTGGAATGGCTCTGCTGATTGCCCCGGTCGGACAGGCTCAGACTTGTAACGGTTCCGGCGGCAATTTCATCGATCTCGACGGAGACGGCTTTAACGATAACGCGCCCGACGCTGACGGCGACGGTATTCCGAACGGCCTGGATGAAGACTGGATTAAGAATCCGCAGGACGGAACCGGCTACAAGAACGCGTACAAGAAGGGTCAACTCGGTCAGAACAGCATGCAGGATCCGGCCAAGGCTCAGTCCATGACCAAGTCCCAGCAGTTCAAGCGCCTTCAGATGTTTGCCGGAAACATCCTGCGCAACCGGATCAGCGCCCTTGGCGGTATGAACGGCTCCGGCGCCGGTATCTGTGACGGTTCCGGTTCCGGTAGTGGCGCCGGAACGGGTATCTGCGACGGCACCGGCCCGCACGGCGGCGGTCAGCGTAACGGCAACGGCGGCAAGTAATGTTCTCTTGATCGTTGGTTCTAGAACTCGATCGGGCGGCGCGTGAACCGCCCGGTCGAGATTTGTTAACGGAAGATGTCTTGCAGAGGGAACATCATGCGAAACAAAATCACCTTGTCGATCCTGGCACTCCTCAGCGCGACGGCCCTGGCAACCGCCCGGGCTGAGACCAAAACCGACCTGTCTTTCGGCAGCGGCTATCAAGGCAATCTCTTTGCCGATTCCAACAGCACCGGTGATGCCTTCGCAACTTTAGGGATCGACTTACAGCATTATCCCTCCGGATCGGTACAACTGGCCGCAAGCGGCCATTATAACCATTTCATTGAATACGAGGATTTGTCCAACTTCATCGGTGACTTATCGGTGGTAATAATCCCAACCGGAAATCAGTCACGCACGAACCTCTCTCTGTCGGGAGCTTTCTCAATCCGGCATTTCGGTGATGCTTACGAACTCTACGATCAGATCGGCGCTTTGATATCGGCCAGTCTCGGTTACGGCCTCACCCCCGGTATATTCCTGCACTCCTCGGCAGCTTTCGTCAACACCAGCTATACCAACGCCGATTACGGTTCCAGTCGCAGCCTCGATCTTTCAACGGGAATAAACCTGACCCTCTTCGGCGCCAACAGCTTTGCCCTGAAGGGAGATTTTACCACCCGGTCAATCGATCAATTGATCACCGCATCGACTTCCGGCTCCGGTCATGGCTCCGGCAACGAGCAGGACAATTCGGACAATTATCGAACTGCGGGTGTTTCTTTGCGCTATTCGCGTCCCCTCAGCGCTCGCACCGGATTTAGTTTCTCGGCCGGATATCGCTGGATGCACGTCGACCAGGGTTTCGCCGTGTACGGCTATACTATCGATTACCTTTCACCCTGGGCCGACATGTGGGAAGGGCCGAGTTTCTCTGCCGGGCTCAAGCACTTTTTCCCACACCAGATCAAGGCGGATTTATCCGTCGCCCGGTACGATAAGAGTTTCGTTGATATCATTGAATCGGTCGATGAGACCGAAGAGAGCTTTTGGTTCGAGTCTCGTGACGACAAACTAACCGCGATAACTCTGTCTCTTTCACGACCGTTTTCTCTCAGCGACGGCCGCCTGGTAACGCCGTCGTTCAATTTCAGCTACCGCGATAATAACTCCACCGCGGCGCTGTATGATTACGATGACATGGTAGTATCGATGTCTCTGGCTATGAACTTATAAAAATCCCCCTCTGTGGCCTGGATCGGGATTCGAGTCGTCCTCTCTGCCGACTCGTTCCCGGTCCGGTCAATTTTCGGTCAACGAACAAACCGGTCGTGGTTCCTTAACACCACGACCGGTTTTCATAACACCATGCAAATGGTGTCTCTTTATTAATCGATTTATAGCGAAACTGAACGGCGGGGCTGCGCGGTGTCCGACAAACCACGCTTGCCCCGCCTCAGAAGCGATCCCAAGCCGTAAAAGGATCCCAAAATCTACAGCGTTATCTGAATCCCCCCATACAACAAGCGGCCGTAGACCGGCGCATACATGAAGGCCGCGTCACTGATGTGTTTTACTTTCTGGGTATAGTCGCCAAGATTCTTCGCGCCGGCATACAGCTTATAACGATTCATAATCGTTCGACTGATACGGGCGTTGAACAACACGTAAGACTCGGTTTCGTATATCTGGATATCCGCCGGGTCCTCGGGCTCCGTCAGATCGATTTTCATCGAGCCCTTGATATCGGCATCGGTCGTGAGACTCCAGCCGTTGTAAGTATAGTCGATCTTAAAACCTCCGGAGATGTTGGGATAACGTGGAATATCCCGACTCATTTCCTTATAGGGCGTCCCCAGCCAGTCCTCGCGAGGATTGTCGTATTTGCCTTTAAAAAGCTCCAGGCGTCCGCTCAGCACTAGGCCCTCGGAGGGCGACACGGAACCGTTTGTCTCGATACCGGACACGTAAGCATCGTCGATATTCTCCCACTGATAGTCATAACCCATCCGGGACACATCCTCGTCAGCCTCGACAAAAGCGATAGCATCGGTAAGTTCGGTGCGGTAAGCATTTATGCTGACGGTGGCACGCCGTGCCGTATATTCAGCGGTCATCGAATAACTGATCGACTTTTCCGGTTTCAAATTGCTCCCCTTGTAGACTCGGGGTGAACCACTGCACAGGTGCAGGTCTTCGGAAAATCCATAGGGTACCCGGAATCCACTGCCGACCGATCCACGCAGTTTCCATGAATCGGAAAAACTATACTGAACGGAAAAACGGGGATTGACCGTCGATTCATCGTATTCGAGCGGGTCCAGTCCCTGAGCGAGAATATCACCGGAACCGTGGAATTCATCTTCCGAGCTGTGATAATCGAACCGCAGTCCGGCCACTACTTCCAGTTTACGCGATAATTTTGCTTCGTCCTGCAGGTAGGCGCCGAATTCATCCGCTTTCTTGTGAGAAAGAGAGGAATATGGAGTCGCCGTCTCGGCATCGAGATACATGCCGGTCTCTTCGAGGCTGTTATGAGAGTATTGTAATCCGACCAGCAGGCGATGGCGATTACCCAGCGGCTGTACCAGATTAAGATTGGTGACCAGCAATTTTTCTTCGGCCAGATAAGGACGCAGCAGGTGCACCGGGGGCTCCACGCCATAGGCTTCGATATAATCACCGAGGAACGTATCATTGGTGGCATCACGCTTATGATTGGAATAAGCGACACTGGCGTTCACCTCAGAGCCGTTTGCCAGACCGATCCGGTATTCGGCCTGACCCGAGAAACGGTCGGTATTGATCCGCTCGGTTCCTTCGGCAAACGGGTTTTCGAACTGCCGATCGGTCAACCAGCCGCCTATTCTTGATTCTGCCAGAAGCCGACCACGCAAAATGAGGCGGTCGGCTCCCAACAGATCGTTGCGATAGAGGTTGAAGCCGAGATTTTTCACCGATGAACGAACGCGGTCGATCCAGCCGTCCGGCTCATAGACACCACCGGGGGCATTGACATCACCGGTTTCGTCCAGCTCATCCTGTTCGCTTTGCTGAGCGTACAGGAACAAGCCGACCTTATCGCGCCGCGAACTCGCGGTAATGCTGTACTTGTTCGTTCCCGCTTCGCCGAATTCCATATCGACCTGTCCCTCGGTCTTCATCGGTACCGTAGAAACCACATTAATGGCACCCGCCACAGCATTCGAGCCATACAGCGCCGATCCGGCTCCCTTGACAATCTCAATATGATCGACATCGGCTGTGCTCAACTGCTGAAGACCGTACACCGAGGCCAGACCGGAATAGATCGGCTGACCGTCCAACAGCACCTGGGTGTGGTCCGCTCCCAGGCCCTGCATTCTGAGAATTGTGAAATTACATCCCTGGCATTGTTGTTCGACTTTGACTCCGGGTTCACCGTCCAGCGCCTCGAATATATTCCGGGCCGATTTTTCCTCGATAGCCGCCTTCGACACCACTTCCGTAAACACGGGGCTTTCTTTTACATATCGAGGCGTTCTGGTGCCGGTAACCACGATCCCGCCGGCGTCTATTTCTGAACGTTCCAGCTCCGGAGACAACTCCAGCGTACGGCCGTCGACGACATCTATTTCATGACGATACGTCACATACCCAACGGCCGAAACGATCAGTCGCTGTTTGCCGACAGGTATATGTTTCAACTCGAAGCGGCCGGTTGAATCGGCCATTACTCCCAGGTTGGTGCCCTCGATCAGCACCGACGCAAACGGAATCCCCTCTGCATTGCTTTTGTTCTTCACCGTTCCGGCGGCAATACCGCCGTGGGCCAGAACGGACCCGGCAGCGAATGTCAGAACCACCAGACAAATCAGCAGTTGCCTAAGCATCATCTATCCTCATCTCATTGGTATTGTTCGGTGAGCGTTTTTACGGCGCTCGCATCGTATTATGACAACGAGAAAAGGTCGGGCGGCCCCCGCTTATCACGAGCGATTATGACAATTCGGGAATATGGATAAAATCGAAATTGTTCGGCGACAGCAACGGTGCCGCCCGGAACTCGGGCCTCAAAGGCCCGATCCGGGCAATCGGTAAGGAGTATTTTCCCTACCGCACCGATTACAGTGTAAGAATGGGTAGAGTGAGCGTGGCGATCGCCGTGGCGATCACCGTCATTTACCGGATGACTGTGAACGATGACCCGACCGTTTTCCAGCACATGCAGATGTAATCCGTGCATCTGACCGACGTTGAAGGAGACAATGGCGAAAACGAGCAACAACGCTGTCAGTTGTCCAAGGCCGACATCTTTTATGTGGAAATGGTCCAGTCTCACCTTCACCGCTAAATGAAATTGAAATTCATTTTCATGTAGCCTTAATAACCAATCCGGCCGAGACTGTCAACAGATTTTTTGTGAATAATGTCACTTAAATTAAAAAACACCGAAGCGGCTCTCGATCCGCCTCGGTGTCGCTTCCAAGCAGAAGTGCATGACAAGGAATGTTCTTTTCTCGATTTTCAGTCGGGTCGTTCGGATTAATAAAGGTTCATATATATCAATGAATCCGTATCACCGAGTCGATCCGGCCTCACGGCTCTCTCATAATCTTACGGACAACTTGCCGGCTCCGGCCCTCCCTGGAACATATAAGTTACCAGATGAACCAGATCGCTGATCGCAATCACTTCCTCCGGATCACCGTCGACATTCCCTTCGCGGAAACAAACCGGTTCCGGTCCTCCCTGGAACATATAGGTTACCAGGTGCACCAGATCGCTGATCGCAATCACTTCTTCCGGATCACCGTCAATGTTACCCCTCATTCCCACACAACAAGAAGTATGAACAACCAGCCCGGGTAAACAAGCCGGGGTATACGATATGATGCCCTCGAACGACGGTGCCTGTTCGGCATAACCGTCCAGCCCCAGAATCGTGGTCTGGCCAAGTTCGGCCGTGCTCGTATCGACCGTGAAATATAGCTTCACTACCGGACCGTTCCCCGGTTCCAGAGGCTCTGACGAGGCAATGAGCTGAATTGTCATTGTCTTCGCCGTGCTGTCCTGCTCCAGGACCGTACAGGAACCGAATGATTCCGTCCGGCACCCTGCCGTTGAGAGCGAATCGAACCACAGGTTGAGATCACCGTTGTACACGACCGGAATGGTAAGTGAATCCAGTTCCAGAGAATTCTGCACTCCAATCACACTCCCGATTTGCAGACAGTCCTTTGTTTCGACGGTATCGCCGTACAGCGAATCCGCCAGCGCCGTCACCAGGTCTTCGCTTGAAACGGTATAGCTGCCGCCGGCAGTGAAATTAACCTGTACGCTTACATCGAACAAACCGGGCGATTCATAACGATGGGTGGGATTTTGTACCGAATCACTTCCCCCGTCGCCAAAACTCCAATCCCAGGAATCCATGGCTTCCCGAGAATATGAGTTAAACGAGATATCAAACGGAACCTGTCCACAAATCTCATTGGCATATAAAGCAGCAAGAGAAAGAGGGAAAGCCCAGGCCCCCCCGGCAGCACCGATGTCATTTCGTAAACCGCCATACGAAGGCCACCAGGCGCTGTCGGACAGGGCGGGGTTTTCTATATCCTGGGCCGATGTTGCCGTATCACCGGCATCGATACATGGAGAGTTATAATATGTATACAACCACATATCCGGTGTAAGTTGAGGTTCGGCATCGATATTTCCCTCACCGGTCACACCTCCGCCCTGAACGTTGCAGTAATAGGTAGTGGTATATCCATAGATTTGCGGAGCAGAAGGCGCCTCATTGTACCAGATGATGTTATTGCGGATTCTCGGTGATGCCGAAAATACTCTGATTCCGCCACCGGTTACGGTTGAACGGTTGTAAACCAGAGTGTTGTTCTCGATTACGATATTATATCCGGCGTTGATCTGAATACCGCTGCCACCGTATTTCTGACCGCCATAGTTGTATGCAATGACATTGTTCTTAATAGTCGGTGCGGCTCCCGCCATCGCGATACCGGCTCCGTATTTACCCTCGTTGGCAATGATCATATTGTTTCGGATGATCGGTGATCCCTGTTGGATCTGAATGCCGCCTCCCCCGGCGGAATAGATTCCCGCATCGTTGGTGGCGTGGTTGTCACAAATGTAATTGTAACGGATGGTCGGCGCTGAGTAGATTATCAGCACTCCTCCACCTTGTCGATCGAAATGATCGCTTGACCATTCCCACAGGGTTCCGGTTCCACCGGTGATCGTAAAACCCTGAAGACAGGCGACATTTGACTGTCCCCCCATAATCCTGACAGTACTTCCAGAGTCGGGAAAAGTCTGATTACTGCCGTCGATAATTGTGTTGAAAATATACTGCGGGTCCTGGTCATAGAGAAAATGGCTGGTTAAAAAGATGTTCTTGCTGCCGAAGGTTATGTTCTCGACATAGGTACCGGGAGCAACCAGAATGGTATCATATCCGAGGGCATGGTTAATGCCCTCCTGAATGGTTGCATAATCCTCCGGTATCTCAATGATGCTTCCTTCGGCCGTGGTGGTCAAGAAAACGTCTCCCATCATGACCAGCGCCACGATAAGCCAGATAACTCCACTCCCATGAGAATGATAATTTGGCCTCATTGCCGGAATCCTCTTTATTGTATGTTTATTCAGTACAACTGCCGTAGACGCCGTTAGCCGGTCACAGCCCGCTCATTTTTTAAACGCCGTCGGAATTATGATGCAGAAGACCCGAGAACCTTACGGGACCCGGTCCAGATTATCTTTCTATATTCTCCACCGATATTCTTCTGAGTATTCTCATGGTTGTTGAACACAAAACTTGTAAGTACGTCTTTCGTATTGAATCTTAACGAATCGCGTTATGAAACAATCGGCTTTGAGACAACGCCGACAGCAGGGCAAGTAATGGAGGCCGACAATCCCGGCTGCAACGGCTGAATAAAGAAACGGCGGCTATTACCATCTACGAGGCGAGAGACATAAACGCCCTTTATGCTCGTGTCCGGGCGGGCGATCATTCCGCAAATGATGAACTTTTTCGGGGACTGAAAGTTGTATTCGGTCTTCTCATGCATCTAAAAGATGTCGAGCAAAGCGAAAGTGAAGATATCGTGCAACAGGCCCTGACCAGAATTCTGGAGCAGTACCTGGCGACCGAAATACATACTAGTTTTGCCGCCTGGGCGCAGAAGGTGCTGGCCAATACTATTGCGGAGTATTATCGCAGGCAATCGATGATCCGACGTAAACTGGATAGTATTGCCCAAAATCGATCCGCAGAGGCCGAATTCGCTCCCGACGAACAGCTGAAAATGGGACTGAAACGTTGTCTCAGCAGTCTACACGAATACAATCCCATTTATGCTCGCATACTCAATCTGCACTACCAGGGATATGATACGGACCATATCTGCCGCAAACTGGATATCACACCGGGCAACATGTATGTATTGTTGTCGCGCGCCAGAGCCCGGATGAGAGAATGCTTAATGAAACAAGGATTGCTCGGTGACTGAATGTAACAACAAAGAGATCGGGGCTCTGCTGCATGCCTATGAACTGGGGCTGTTGAACGATGATGACGCCCGTCGGGTAGAGACGCATTTGCTCGAATGCCCGTACTGCGCCCGTCAGAGTCTGGAGATGGCCGAGACCTCACGGCTGTTACGTAACGACCGGGATATTAAAACTCTGATCGGCGATCTTGATGAATCGGACCAACCGGTCTCCACACCCGAGACAACAACTGTGGATATTCGACCGGCAAAACATCGTACCCTCTGGCGGTCCCTGGCCGTTGCCGCAGCGGTTTTGATCGTCCTCCTGCTTAAACCATGGCAATATCGACTGGAGCCGGATGATACCGCCATTGCCGTTGAAAACCGACTGGCGGTAGCTCCTTTCGTGAATCTATCCGATCCGGCGGATTCTAACCGACTGGCAGCCGTTATATCAAACCTGACTACCACCGACCTGTCTGAATCGAAGTATTTTCAAGTTATCCCCAGCCAGAATCTGCACGATATCGAGAGATTGCTAACTCGAGGAGATCTGGATTCAGGCGGCGTCAACGATCCCGTTGTTATTGCCCGGGCGACTCGCGCCCGTTGGTTATTGACCGGGAACATTATCCAGAACGATCCCAATCTTGTTATAACCGGACAAATAATCGACGGCGCCACCGGGGCGATTGTCGCTTCGCATCGGATAACGACCGAAGCCGGAAACATCTTCGCGGCCGTAGATCGTCTCGCAGCCAGGGTGCGTGAGGACCTGCTCTCCCCTTCCGGTTTAATAGATACTTTCGATCCCTCCGTTGCCGACGTCACGACACACTCGGCCGAAGCTTATCGCTGGTACCTCGAGGGCGTCGAGCTATACGGCAAGAAGCACTACGATGCCGCAGAAGACTGTTATCAACGAGCCGTGGCCGCCGATTCAACCTTTGCTATGGGCTGGTATTGCCTGGTGTATTACAACATCCCCTATGCCCTGGAAAAAGCCGTCAGGTATTCCGTAAATGCCGGCCAGAAAGAGAGACTCTATATTACCAGTCTCAAAGCTCAGCGCGATGGTGATCCGGCGCAGGCGCGAGCCATTCTCGAAGAACTGGTACAACGCTACCCCGATGAAAAAATCGCCTGGATGGAATTGGCTTCCATGTCCCGAGAAGCGAGCGATTATAAAGCAGCCAGGAAAGAGCTGGAACAATCGCTCAAAGCCGACCCGGCCTACGGTGATGCCCTCAATCTGTTATCTTATGTCTATCTCGATCTGGGTGATACTTCAGCCGCTCTGACCACCGTTGAATCCTATATCGCCCTGGAACCGAACGAACCGGCCCCTTATGATACCAAGGGAGATATTCTATCCGGACAAGGTGATCTTGAGGAAGCGATTGCCGCCTATGAACATGCGGTAACGGTTGACTCTGCTTTTGTCAGGTATCTTTCGCTTACCAAATTAGGTAAGCTCTACACCTTTGCCGGTCGATATGAAGACTCACGTCGATGCTTCCGGCAAATCGTGACCGAAGGAGATGTCACCAGCCGTGTAATGGCCCGGGCTTATCTGCCGATGATTTCACTCCACGAGGGGCAACTGGAACGCGCCCTCACCGAAAGCAACGATGTCATCACGGCCGACCGTCTCGAGGAAGCCTCTTCGGTCAACTCCTGGGGCCGGCTCCTTAAGCAACTGACCAAAGGACGAATCCTGGAGGCTATGGATAAACCTCTCGAAGCTGCGGCAGTCATACCGACAGATATCCCGGCAACCGATCCGGCTTTCGGTATCTGTCAAGTTCAACGAGCTTATTATTATGCACAAGCCGGATTCGAAGACAGCGCCAACGCCATCATATCTGACTTAAAAGCCGCCCTGGCACGCGCCGGTATGAATGAACAACCTCTCTGGCGAGCGCAAGCCATGATAGCCTATGCCGAATCCGATTACTCGACGGCTATCGACTACGCTACGAAACTAACGGACCCCAAATGGCACACCTTCGATAGTCGTTATGTTGTAGCCAGATCGCATCTGGCCCGAGGAGATACTTATGAAGCGGCGGCAGAGCTACAAGAAATAACCTCCAACTATAATGATTGGGGTATGTTCTTCAGCGGCGCCTGGGCAAGCGCAGCTCATTTCTATTTAGGCCAGGCATTGGAACGAACGGGTAAACCGAATTCAGCCTTAGTCCAATACGAGCAATATGTCGCCCTCATGCAGAACGCCGATCCGCGTCCTCTTCTGCTTGACCAGGCCGGAGAACGTATAAACGCCTTGAAACAGGGATTATAAATTACTTCATTTTAAGACATAACAACAGGGACAGGCTTTTGCCTGTCCCTGTTTCGTTATAACGGCGTCCGATCTCGCCGAGTTATTTCTGTGCCGTTGCCCGTCCCTTTTCAGAGACTCGATATTTCTCACCATCGGTTTCGACCAAACCCGCCTGATTCATTTCACGCAGCGAACTGCGTACCTTGAACAGCGGCTGGCCGGATTTCTCGGCCGCTTCCTCGGGCGTCATCGCTTCGGCCAACAGCTTCAGCATCGCTCGCGCCGTAGCGGAGATCGATCCATCGGGATTCACACAAGCCATGACTGTTCTCCTCACAGGTTCTTCTTGCAGAAGTACCAGTCAGTGCATTCGACGTTCTTATCATTGACACGTTCCTCGGCCATCTCCTGGGTCAACGGCGGCGGCACGATCACCTTATCGCCCGGCTGCCAATTGGCCGGTGTCGCGACTCCGTTGGCATCGGTCGTCTGCAACGCCCTGATGGCACGGAGAATTTCCTGCATATTGCGGCCGGTGCTCAGCGGGTAGTAGATCATTGCCCGGAGAATCTGTTTATCGTCGATAATAAACACCGCCCGGCTGGTCTCGGTGGTGCTCTCGCCCTCGTGAATCATCCCGTAGGTTTTGGCTACCTTCATGTCGAGATCGGCAATAACCGGGAATGGAATCTTTACGCCCATCTTTTCCTCGATATTGCGTACCCAGGCAATATGGGAGTAGACACTGTCAACACTCAACCCCAGTAACTGGGTGTTGAGTTTCTGTAGATCCGGATAAATCTCGGCGAAGCCCATAAACTCGGTCGTACAGACCGGGGTGAAATCGGCCGGATGTGAAAACAGCACCAGCCAGCTACCCTTATAATCCTCCAGCTTAAGAACGCCGTGGGTGGTTTTGGCTTCAAACGACGGGGCCGGCGCTCCCAGACGAGGCAGCCCTACCGACATTTCCTGATATTCGTTGTTTTCCTGCATGGCAATACTCCATTGTGTTTAGTTAATAAGTTTCTTATTGTCAGTTTTAGAATTTTTCTAATTTTAGACTCTTTTTAATACCAAGGTAAAAAAAGAGAGCTTACTTCTTCCTCAATCTGCCGCGCATAACGACCTGGTATTCATCTATCTCGAAATCATTGAGTTTCTCTTTGCCTTTTATCTCAAGGACATCCCAGGGAATATCATGAATCTCCCCGGTATTATTATCAACGAAGTGGTGATGTGGCTTGGTATTAGGATCAAAGACCACAATTCCTTCTTTTATTACCTGTGACTGCAGTAATCCTTTATCCACAAGCAAGTTAAGGGTATTGTAGACAGTTGCTCTCGAAACTGTAGGACATTTTTCCCGGGCATGGTTAAAAACATCATCCGCCGACGGGTGCTGGTTGGTTTGAAGGACATAATCCACCACCGCGATTCTTTGCGGAGTCGGTTGAATACTGCACTGTCTGAGTATGTTTATCACGTCTTCCATAGTAATCCATTTAACATTAGACATTGTCAAATTGTTCCGGCTTTTTTTATCCGAGGCCTTCTTTCTGAAAATAATTTTATGAAGTCAGTAACTTAAGTTACAAGTCGCTCCATGCTCACTATTTCAACATTCTGTAATTCAGGCGATGTCCCATAAAGCCAAGCCGCAAGCTCGTAATACACCCATTCCGGCCCTGGTCAACCGATTAGCCGTTATCCAAGATTGTGTGGTTTTACTCTTTGCGATTTTATTACAAAAAACATCTTGACAAATGCCGAATTTTTAGTTGTATGTGCAACCATAATTGATGTGCAGCGTATCAGTGTTTGAAAGAAAACACCTGGATGCCAACAAAGCGCCCCACGGATCTTGGAAATTTGATAAAGGCAATCAACCGCTGCTGGCTGTCGGTTAAATATGCCGGTCGAAAGGTTCTGGCTAAATACGAGCTTGATCTGACCATGGAACAACTGATGGTTCTTTTCATCCTCAGAGATAGAGACGGTCAGAATCTAAGGGACCTGGCCGAGAAAGCCGATAGAGAGAAAACAACCATGACACGAATGATTGACGGTCTTGAGAAGCGTAATCTGGTATTACGCGTTCCGGACCGAAGCGATGGACGACTGAAACTCGTCTATCGGACCAAAAAGGGGCGACAAATAACTGAAAATTTGGAGAAACATGCTATCGAGTTCGAGGAGACGGCTCAAATTGATTTAACCGAAAAACAGATCAACGATACTGTTAAAGTGCTCCTGAAGATAACTGCAAACCTCGGATACGATCAATAACTGATACACAATAGCTGTAGCTGCAACAATAATTTTATATGAAAATATCGCTATTTAGATATCAAGGAAAGAGACTATGGAGTTGATTAAAAGCGGCCTGATTTCAATAACCTTACTCACCCTTATGGGACTCGGCTGTAGCGGCGGCAATACCGAGACACGCAGCATGGAACAGATCCACGCTGAAGAAGGAGTACCCGTCCGGACGGTCGAGGTCACACCCGAGCATTTTTCCAGTTCACTCGAATTCACAGCGGTTCTGACCGGAATCGAGGAATCATCGGAATATGCCATGATTGCGGATCGTATCGATAAAATCACGGCCAAAGTCGGTGATTACGTTAAAAAGGATTCCGTAATCATTATGTTCCCGGCCGATAATCCCTCGGCCAATTATTACCAGGCCAAAGTTCAATACGAGAACTCCCTGGCAACCTATAATCGAATGAAGCAATATCTGGAAACAGGTGGGCTTTCCCGACAGGATTTCGATAACGCCGAGGCGGCCTATCGAGTCGCCGAGGCCAACTGGCGTTCGGTTCGGCAGTCAGTCCTGGTGAGGGCGCCTATCAGCGGCACCATCAGCCGTATCAATGTCCGCGAGTCGGATAACGTCCACAAGGACGATGAGTTGTTCACGATCTCTCGCACGGATCGACTTAAAACCCGGGTATGGGTTCCGGACACGGAAATCCATGAGGTCACACTCGGCATGCCGGTCAAGGCCATCTGGGACAACCGCACGCTTGACGGCCAAGTGACCCAGATAGATCGCTCGCTTAACCGTCAGCAACAGGCTTTCGGCGTAGACGTAGAAATGGAAAATGTCGAGCCCTATATCCAGAGCGGAGTAACCGCCCTCGTAGAAGTTGCCACTTATGTAAACGATTCGGCCATAGTGACCGCTCGCAAGAACCTCCTCAACGACAATGAGAGTTCATATGTATTCGTGATCCGCGATTCTCTTGCCCATAAACAACGCGTCCAAGTCGGCACCGCTCATGGATTGGACGTTGAAATCATCGAAGGGCTTAAGCCGGGTGATCAACTGGTCGTTGAAGGTCAAACCCAGATCAAAGAAGGCACAAAAGTCAAACTCATGTCCGATCGAAGCAAGGAAGCTGTGGCTCAGGCCACCGAGGAATAGAGCAACCGATTAGACGCTCAGAAAAGAAGACAAAGAGAAAACGAAATGATTCTGTCTGATTTATCAATAAAACGCCCGATCATGATCAGCATGGTCCTGATCGTCTTCCTCCTTTTCGGCTGCCTGGCTTATTACGCCCTCAATCTGGAACTGTTCCCCGACATCACCCTGCCGGTTGTGACGGTGCAGACGGTCTACGAGGGAGCCGGACCTAAGGAAATCGAGACTCAGGTCACCAAGCGAGTTGAAGACGCCGTTTCCTCCATATCAAAAATCGACTACATCAGATCCTATTCTATGGAGGGGGTCAGCTATGTAGTTATAATGTTCGAAGTGGACAAGGATGAGAATGTCGCCAACCAGGAGGTAAAAGATCAGATCGACGGTATCCTTAACGATCTTCCCGACAACTCCGACCGTCCGATCATTCAGAAGTTCGATCCCTCCGGTAAACCGGTGGTCGAACTGGTGCTATCCGGCGATTTACCGCCGACCGAGCTCTACGATCTAGCCGATAAAATCCTCAAGAATCGCATCTCGCAGACCGACGGCGTCTCATCGGTATCCATTACCGGCGGTCAGGAACGCGAAATTCGGATTCGGATGGACAACCGAGTCGTCTATCAGAACTCGCTGTCGCTGTCACAAATTGCCGAATATCTCGCCGGGCAGAATCTCGACATGCCGGGGGGGTATTTCCAACAAGCATCGCAGGACATTTCAGTTCGTCTCAAAGGCGAATTCACCGACCTCGATCAGATGAGAGCTCTGGAAATTCCTACCGGCAACGGTTTCCGCCGTCTGGATGATATGGCCACCGTCACCGATACCGGAGCTGATGTCCGGATGCGTACTTCCTTCTTCAACAACATCGACAAAAAAATGAACGACAACGTCGTCATTCTCGGTGTTATGAAATCCGACGACGGCAACACGGTGGAAATGGCTCACCTTATCAAGGACAACCTCCCCGAGCTGAGTAAGCTGCTGCCGGACGGAGTCAGTCTACGCCTGGCAACCGATGACTCGGTCTTCGCTGAAGATACCGCCGATGACACCATGAGTACGATCTTCCTCGGAATTATTCTGACCGCTTTGATCCTGCTCCTTTTCCTGCACAACATCCGATCGACGATTATTGTGGGACTGTCCATGCCGATGTCCGTTATCTCGACTTTTCTGTTGATCAAGATTTCGGGATATTCTCTCAATATGATGACGTTGATGGGGCTTTCTACCGCGGTCGGCATTTTGGTATCGAATTCGGTAGTTGTTATTGAAAATATCTTCACGCGGAAGCAGGCCGGTGACAGTAAAGCCGAAGCCGCATCACGCGGGACTAACGAGGTTGTCGCGGCCGTAGTGGCCGCAACTTTGACCAACCTCGTCGTATTTCTTCCTATCGCCAATATGACCAGTATCATCGGTACCGTGTACGCACCGTTCGGCATGACGGTGGTCTACGCTACTCTCTTCAGCCTGCTCATGTCCTTCACGTTGGTTCCGGCCATGGCTTCCAGGATTCTTCCGAATAAAATCAGTGACGGCGGCGCCTTCGGTCGCTGGTCCGACAACCTGATCAAGAAAACAGAAGATGCTTACCGCGTCTCCCTCAAATGGGTTCTGGCGAACAAGCGAAACGGCCTGGCTTTTATCGGGCTGGCAACCGCTATACTCATTGGTAGCTTCTGGATCGGCGGACATGTCGGCTTTGACTTCATCCCTCGCATGGATGAAGGTGATATAAACATTGAGGTGGAATTGCCACTCGGTTATCGTATCGAAGAAACCGGTGCGCTGGTTGATCAGATTGAGCAAAAACTTCGCAGCTACGATCAAGTCGAATATATCCTGACTACTATTGGACAGATTACCCAGGTCGATCAGGGGACGAACGTTGCGAAGGTTAAGGTTAAACTCATCCCGGCCGCCAAGCGCAAAGAAACCACCGATCAGATGGTCACCAAATTCATTGAGGATTTTTCCATTATCCCCAACGCCAACATCCGCGTATTGGCCGTCGCATCGATCGGATCAGGCCAGTCCCCGGTGCAGCTCGCCGTTACCGGGTCGGATATGGATACGTTGAATGTCATTACCAAACGCATCATCAACAGGATCGAAGATATCCCCGGACTGGTTGGATTGAACACCAGTTCTCGCGAAGGCAAACCGGAAATAGCCTTGTACCCCGATCGTAAGAAACTATCCGATGCCGGAATTACCGTCTATGAACTTGCCATGACCCTGCGCGGCGCCATCGAAGGTATCATAGCGACCCAGTATCGTGAGTCCGGTGAAGAATATGACATTCGCGTGAGTTTGAACGATGACGCTATCGACACCCCCGAAGAAGTCGAGAACCTGGCCGTGGTAACACAGAAAGGGACATTCCGCCTCGGTCAACTGGCGCGTGTGGTATTTTCTCAAGGATATTCGAAGATAGACCATCTGGATCGTGTTAAAATGGTCATGATTACCGGCAACAACTCCACCAGCTATGCCCTGGGAGATATCACCAACGAAATCGACGAGAGAATCGGAGATGTCTATTTGCCCGCCGGTTATCATTTGAAATGGGAAGGTAACGTGAAGCTCATGAACGAGACGATCGTTGACATGGGAAGAACGTTCATCATTGCTCTCATTCTGACTTACATGCTGTTGGCCGCCGTTCTCGAAAGCCTCACCCAACCTCTGGTTATTCTGGCCACCGTTCCCCTTGCTTTTATCGGGATTTTTATCGGTCTGGTCGTGTCGGGGATATCGATGAACGCTATCTCGATGATGGCCATCGTGATGTTGCTCGGAATCGTGGTTAACAACGCCATCCTGCAACTGGACTATACCAATCAACTCGTGCGCAAAGAAAAGAAGGATCCGACCGAAGCCCTTCTGATTGCCTGTCCGGCCAGACTTCGCCCGATCCTCATGTCCACCCTGGCGATCATCCTCGGTATGCTGCCAATGGCTCTTGGCATGGGCGCCTCCGGTCGTGAAGTCAGACAATCCATGGGAATAGTTTCGATCAGTGGACTCGTATCTTCGACATTGCTGGCCCTGATCATAATTCCGGTCGTGTCCAACATGATCATGACCAGAAAAACGAAAAAACAATGAGTACGGATAACATGAGACTATTTCAACACACACATACTGCCCTCCTCCTGTTGATCCTCGCCATCGTAGTGGCATGGCTGCCCGGCGAGACATGGTCCCGAACTCTGGACATGGATCAATTCGTTTCGCTCGTGAGACAGCATTCCAAGGATTTACAGATAGCCTCCAAGGACCGCGAGGAAGCCGATGCCCAGAAATCACAAGCGGTTGCTCTCGCGCTGCCGCATGTAGGGGCTCAGGCCGGTTACACCCGCAATTTAAGCGACCTGTACATGTATCTTGATATGTCCAGTCTCACCGGTGAGGAGGACGCCGGTATTACCAAGTCGGTAAGCAGCCGCAACAATGAATTCAGCGCCGCGGTTTCGTTGACGCAGACCTTGTTCAGCGGAACGGTGATGAATGCCATTACCGCCGCTCGTCAGTATCGGAGACTGACTGATTTTGCCTACGATGCCACCTTCCAGCAGATCGTTACACTCTCCAAACAGGCGTTTGCACAAACGCTGTTGCTTCGGAAAGTCCTGGAGGTCTCGGAACAATCGGAGCAAAACGCGTTGGACAACTACAACGACACCAAGAGTCGTTTTGATAACGGCCTCGCCTCCGAATTCGAGTTGCTTCAGGCGGAATCCCGCTATCGTGAGACCGTACCGCAGACCGCCTCGGCCCGACGGAATCTCGAACTGGCTCTGGTGGATCTGAAAAACCTGGCCGGAATTTCGGTCGATGAAGAACTCTCCCTGACCGGATCACTCGAGACGTATCCCGAAATGCCTGGTCCCATCTCACTGGATCAAGCTCTCGATACACGGCCGGATTATAACGCCCTGGTCTGGGAAGAGCGCCTTCGCCGGACAGCGGTTTCGGCCGAGCGCGCAGGGTATTTTCCCTCGCTGGCAGCCGTCGCGGCTTACGGTTATTCGGCTCAGTCCAATGATTTCAAACTGGAAGAAGAAAACAATGCCTGGACCATCGGCCTGCAATTATCGATACCGATCTTCCAGGGCGGTGATACTCGCGCGAAGGTGCGCCAGGCTTCGATCCAACTCGATAAATCACAACTCGAACTGGCTAAATCGCGTGATCAGATTGAAAAAGATCTCCGCAGCGTGAGACTCAGACTCGAAGAAGCCCATGCCCGGATCGCTTCGGCTCAGGCCGCTCTGGAAACGGCAACCAAGGCTCACAACATTGCCGAGAGTACTACCCGGGTTGGCCTTACCACCCAGTTGGAACTTAAGGACACACGAGTGGTTCTCGACCAGGCCAGTGTCGCTTATTACACGGCCGTGTTCGAGTATCTTGCCGCCTGGTACGACTGGCAAATGGTCTCGGGAGCCCTGACTGATGATGAAAGCAAGTGATAACCATTAATGCGTGTGGATGGACCGGAAATAGACGGAGATAACCATGACTGAGATGCCACAATCCGAGAACAGGAACAACTCGATCTCAGCCTCCGATGACGACCGCAATAAGCTGCTGTTCGGTCTCAACGATCTGCCTCGATTCGTTGAGAGCTACCAGCGATACGCGGAATCTTCTTTGATACCGATTCGAGCGCGTATAATCGAGCTTCTGTCAAGGTGGCGTCGCGCCAACTACTGGAATAAACTGGTCATACGAGCCGGTGAGCCGGCACCGTCTCCGATACAACGGATTCAAACACGAATCAAGCAACCCGGCGCCGTGGTGCGCAAGGTCCTCGCCCGACCCGAACGTTTCCCCGATGGTCTGCAGGAAAGGATTTTCGAACAGGTCACCGATGCGCTCGGCGTCAGAGTGGTCGCATATTTTCTATCATCACTCCCCTTGATTGACCGGGAAATCCGTGAATGCGGCTGGTTCAACATATCCGAAAAGCATCCACCTCATGCTTACCTGCAACGCAGCACGGCCGATTCCCTGGGTTTGAACATGGAATGCCATACCAAGGCCAGTGGCTATAATTCTATTCATTATGTCCTGCAACTGAAGCAGGAATACAGCGAGGGGCACTCTTCTCCCTGGTTCGAGCTGCAACTTCGAACCCTTACGCAGGATCTCTGGGCCGAAGTGGAACATCTGCTAGGCTATAAATACCGCACCAGCACCCCGGCAGTTCGAGCCCAACTCAATTTGATCGGACATTTACTTGGGACAATCGATGAGTACTTCGACGCCATGGCCGACGATCTTGCCCGTTCTCAATCGCTTGAACCGCCCAATGACACCACCCCTTTGACGGCCGACAACCTGCCCGGACTTCTGGCGGCAGCCGGTCTTACCTGTTCCCAATACGACCTGAACGGCCTCCTAAAAATCGCCACCGGGTGCGATATTAAAACTGTCAGAGACTTGCGTCACGCTCTCACGCGTGATAATATAAAGCTGGTTTCGTCTGTCGCTCGTCAAACTCTGGGACGAGACCCGGCCGATGCCGAACTAGTCCCGGCATTATTGATCATTGCCAACATGCCGACCGATCAACGCGACTTGATCCTTGGACGTATGACCGACATTATCAAAGCTTTTGAGGCTACGTTATGAGACCGTACCCCATATTTTTAGATATAGTATGTGTACCTACATGCAATATGACAGTGACGGAGCATTTATTGACAAATGATCGTTTTGATTCCATATCTAGTCCAGGGATAACCACTACCGTCAGAGGTGGTTATAATCCAACCAGGAGAAATATCAATTTAGATAAAATACGTGCATATACACGTTATATATCTAATATCTTTGCCACTCCCGGCAAGACTATTCCAACGGAGGTGAAAACACACATATCAAAAAATAGCTCATTCGATTGATGGATTAAATGAATTCAAAGGATAGAGACTATCTGCAGTTCTTGACCTTCATACATGAACTGCGGACAAAATATAAACTACGGATACCTGAAACTATGGAAGGAACTATCATGAAACGTCTTTCACTGCTTTTCGTGCTGGTTGGACTGTACGCTTGTACTACGGTCCAGGCTCAGAAGATTGCCCAGGTAGGCGACCTTGGAGTCGGCGTTAGCGGCGGGTTGATGTTACCCGCTTCAGGTGATATCGACACTGAAAACTCGTTCGGTGATTATTTCGATGTTGGCCCGGTTTTCGGTGCTCACGTCAACTACCTGGCGATGGATTATCTCACGGTACAATGCGGATTCGATTACACCTTCATGAAAATGAAGGATGATATGATCACTCGGGATGAATTCGACGGTGAACCGTACTTCGTCGCTCCCAACATCTATCTCAACGGCATCTGGAACATGGCCCCGTTTTTCAAGAGTGAATCCAATACTGTCAATCCGTACCTGCTGGCCGGTGGCGGGCTGTACTTCTGGAAAGTGACCGACGACGGCGCCGGCGGCGATGCACTCGTTATCAACGAAGCCGGCGATGATTTCAGCAAAACCAGCTTCGGCCTTCAATTCGGCGGTGGGGTGGAAATCTACGCTACCCCGAACATTTCGATCCTGGTCGAAGGAAAATACCACATGATCTTCACCGAGGACAAAGACACCTTCGGTGATGATTTCGGTAATCTCGGAGTCATTGGCCTCAAGGCCGGACTAACCTACCATTTCCCGCTCGGCTCGAACTAGCCGGCGCGGCGGGGTGAAAGCCCTCTCTCTCCCTCCTCGTGCGGGGGTGGCTTCGGCCACCCTCGCACCCCACTTTTCATCCGCAGCATAGTCGTATGAAGATGGAATCAGACATCCAGTCCCGACTATTGCGACAACATGCCTCCCCACAACACCGGGACTCGAATCGTACCTCACCATCAAAAGCAAACCCCCGGTGACGAGATACCGCCGGGGGCGCCGATGAGTTTACCGTTATCTCTATTACGATATCATTTGGGCTGCCAGACCTGCCAGACCTTGCCAACCAGTTCGGGACCTGGTTTAAGAGTTTTATCACCCGGTTCCCAACCGGCCGGGCAAGCCTCCGTCCCTTTCATCTTGCGTACGTATTGGAAGGCTTGCACCTGTCGTATTGTTTCTTCGATCTTTCGTCCCACCGGAGGCGCCAATACTTCCATAGCCTGCACCACTCCATCCGGATCGATCAAAAAACGGCCTCGGATATTCACGCCGCCGCTTTCGTCATGAACACCGTAAGCTCGGCCAATATTCCCGGTGCCGTCAGATAACATAGGCCAGGGAATGCCGTCCTGAGTCATTTTCGAAAGCTCTTCTTCCTCCCATATTTTGTGCACGAAAGTCGAATCGGTTGAGACGGAGAGTACCTGTACACCCAGTTTCTTGAGTGTCTTATGCGAGCCGGCGACCGCCGACAACTCCGTCGGTCAAACGAAGGTAAAATCACCGGGATAGAAGCACAACAGAACCCATTTCCCGGCGTAATCAGAAAGTTTGACGTTTAAGAATTTGCCTTTATTGTAGGCAGGCGCATCGAAATCAGGCGCCTTTTCTCCTACCCGCACCGTTACCATATCCATTACTCCTTCCACCTTGTCGCCCTCTGTGGGCGGTTTCTTGTCCTTCACCGCACCTACGACCGTACCGGCTGGTTTGGCGCATCCCACTGGTTTTTCCGGCATAAATACCTCCTGAAATCGGCTGCCGACACGCAGATCGACAACGAAATTTGTTCGTTTGAGCTAATACAAATCCCGGAGATAATAGGCTGTCTCATCGAGTTTTAAGGTATCGAGCTGTCCGATGACTGTCAAGCCTGACTGATTGAGCACCTGAAGCGACTGATAATTCACAGCCAGGACCTTGCTATCCATGAAGTTAAATCAGTAAATGCCGAAAATATATAGATATAAGATATTTATTAGACGGCAATGAGCTAGCTTCTACCGGGGCTGTTTAACAACGGGGGTTAAGGCATCTATGCCAGTTAAAGACGGACCTTCAGAATCTATGGGAGCGATGAAAGGGATTCCATCTACCGAGGATTCGAAGAACAGGGACGCCGATGATATGAAATTCGACCAAGCAACAGCCCGTTCAAACCAGCCAAACGATGAGAGTCTCAAATATCTCCTTGCATTCTGTGAATCCTCATCCGCAGGTTTTATTCTCTGTGATCGAGATCTCCGTCTGACATTCGCCAATGAGCAGGTAGTACAAACAATCGGCGCGAAGAATTTGGATGAACTTGTCGGACTTACGCTCGATCAACTGGTGTCTCCTCCCCCACCTCCGGATCATATAGCCAAATATCGCGAAGTCATAGAAACCGGGAAAAGCGCTGCCTTCGATGTACTGCCCGTCCACAGCGACTCACTGCAGTTGTTTCATCGCTTCCATGCTTTCAAAGTCGGCGAAGGAATCGGTTTCGTTGTCTATGATATTACTGCCGAAACACTGGCTAAACGAGCCAATGAAGAAAGCCGTCGTATTCTCCGGGAGACCGGCCGTATGGCTCAAATAGGCGGTTGGGAATACGATCTGAGAACCGGCAAGAGTATTTGGACGGAGTCGCTCTATAAAATCATGGCCTGCCCCGAAGACAAGGAACCGCCGGGCCCCGATGAATTCCGACAATATCTTAGCGACGAAGATACGGCCTTAATAAAGCTAGCCCATGATAAAGCGGTCAATTTCGGAGAATCGTTTGATCTGGAATTACAATTAATCCGAGCCGATGGTCAACGGCGCTGGTTCCGATCGTACGGAGAACCTGTTTTTCACCAGGGTCAATGCATTAAGCTACGCGGAACTCTACAGGACATTCACGTTCATAAAACCGCGGCAGAACAGGCGCAACAGCACGAAGAGAGATACCGGTATCTTTTCGATAATGCTCAGGTATTGATTGCTGTTTTCGATCCTGATGGTGTCTGTATCATGATGAATCGTAAAGCAGCCCGGTTTTTCGGCAAAAAACCGGAAGAAATGGTTGGTGCTCACTTCGACCGGCTACATCCAGAGAACGCCGCTCGCTTCAAGACGTTGAGACAAGCAATCCTTGATGGAGGCGGTCCGATTGAGTCCGAGGTCGAAACCACCTTTCCCGTCGGCAGACGTTGGTTGCTTTCTCGTATGAACGCCATGCATGACGCCAACGGAGCTATCATTGCCGTTCAGATGATTTCACATGATATAACAGCTCGTAAGAAAGCTGAGAAAGCTCGCGTTGAAAGTTATCGGATGTTCCGTTCCGTGTTCGAAAACGCCGCCATTGGAATCGCACTGGCCGGACTCGAAGGTCGATGGCTTGATGTCAACCAACGACTCTGTGACATCGTCGGATATAGCCGCGATGAAATGCTGAATATGTCCTTCCGGGACATTACTCATCCAGAAGACATCCCCGACAAACTCGACCGAATTGATTTACTGATGAATGGTGAGATCGACAATTTTGTCGTACAGAAGCGCTATATTCGCAAGGACAATTCCGTTGCCTGGGTCAACCTTACCGTCAGCATTATCCGCAACGAGCAGAATAAACCGGAAAAATTCGTGGTTGCTGTCGAGGATATCACGGAACGAAAGAAGAGTGAAATAGAACTAGCCCGAGCTCATGAAGCCCTCGCAGTCGCACAGAAAATGGCGCGCATCGGTTATTGGTCGTTCGACATAGCTACCCAGACAGGCTCCTGGTCACCCCAGATGTTTGAGGTCCTGGACCTCAATCCGTCGGACGGTATTCCCCAGTATGTCGGACTCCATCAGTTCATACATCCGGATGACCGCAAAGCCTTCTCCAAAGCCATGTACAGTTGCACTATAGGCAAGCCGTACAACATGGTCATCAGAATCGTGCATACGGACGGCTCAATCCATTGGATCAACACCCAGGGTTTTCCGAAACAAAACGATAATGGTGAAATAGTCGATGTCTTCGGGATCGTTCAGGATATAACCCATCTGAAGCGCGCCGAAAGCGCTTTGCTTGAAAGCGAAGAGAAATACCGCAGCTTGATCGAATCCATCGATCTTGGGATATCCATGATAAGTCCCGATTTCGAGGTTATGTCCGTCAATCGCAAGATGACTGACTGGTATCCGGATGCTTCCACCTTAATCGGCCATAAATGCTATGAAGTCTTTAATGATCCTCATAGAGACACTCCATGCGAATACTGCGCAGTGATCAAGGCATTACAAGACGGTCAGGTACACGAAACCGTATCCAACACGCCTACAGCCGATGGCATACGTAATTACCGGCTGGTGGCCTCACCCGTCTGTAATGAGGCAGGCGAAGTCATCTCCGTCATTGAGACGGTGGAAGACGTTACTGAGAGCCGTCGTCTCGAAGTCGAGATTCAGAAACAGGCGAAACTGGAATCGATCGGTGTCCTGGCCGGCGGCATTGCCCACGACTTCAACAACATCCTCACTGCCATTACCGGTAATCTGTCGCTCGCCCGACTCGATTGTGAACTCGATTCACCGGTAGATATCGCAATCGAACAGGCCATGCGTGCTTCTGAAAGAGCCCAAAGCATAACCGGGCAACTGCTCACCTTCGCCAAAGGCGGAGCCCCCGTGAGACAAACCAGCAATCTCGATACGGTGCTTCGTGAATCTGCTATTTTCAGTCTGCACGGATCCAACACTATTTGTGATTTCGAGATCCCCTCGGACCTGAGGCTGGTTGATATTGACGTGGGACAAATTAGCCAGGTTATAAACAATCTCGTGATTAACGCCAGCCAGGCCATGCCGGATGGCGGCATTATCAGGATCACAGCTTCCAACTACGATCATATCGGCTCCGGATCGGGACTGCCGCTCAAGGCCGTACGTTACATCCGTGTGTCAGTTAGTGATTCCGGTATTGGCATTCAGGATAAACATCTAAAGAAAGTGTTCGATCCGTTCTTCACTACCAAAGAGAAAGGCAGCGGTCTTGGACTGGCTTCCTGTTATTCGATCATTCGTCGGCATGACGGCCATATCGAAGTGGAATCATCCCCCGGACAAGGCACTACCTTTACCTTCTTTCTTCCGGCATCCGAGAAATCCGAGATAACACCGGTTGAACCAAACAACGTCAATCCCCCGGGTCACGGCCGAATCCTGGTTGTCGATGACGAGGCCGCCATAAGAGATATTACGACTAGAATCCTTACGCAACACGGGTATGAATCAGCGGCCGTTGAAAACGGTCATGAAGCTGTCGATCTATACGAACGGGAGCATACACAAGGACATCCGTTCGATGCCGTGATTCTCGATCTGACCATCCCCGGAAGCATAGGAGGATGCGATATTCTCGAAGCTCTCCGGCAAATCAATCCCGACGTGAAAGCCGTCGTATCAAGCGGTTATTCTACCGATCCCATCATGTCGAATTATCGGGAATACGGATTCAGCGCTCGCCTCGGAAAACCATTCCGCGCAGCCGATCTCGCCGGCGTATTGCATCGTTTACTCAGATGAATCCAGTTGTTGTGAATTAACTAACCGATCACCTCGGCAACGACCGCCATCTCGGTCGCTTCCGAGTCGAACGGATCGCCGGCGACATTTGCAAATTTCTTCACCGACCGAAATCCTGAACGCGCCAGTTCACCATCAAGACTTACCGGCGTGAAGCATTGCATCCAGTTGTAGATCTCCCGCGTTCGCACCCTCTCGATTATGGTCCACTTGTCGACATAGAGTTGCTCCGACGGATACTTGAACGTACTCTGAAAAATGAAATGCGGCTGCGAAGACCAGAATCCTTCACCTGTATAAAAATCGAATACATTCTTCTCTTCGGTCAGGTTAAACTGGTTCATGGTGACGACATCGAGAACGAGCTTCCCGCCCGGTTTCAGACATTGTCTGAAAATCCCCAGTAATAGTCGGCGCTGTTCCGGGCTAAGGACGCAGAAATCGCAGAAGATCATGGTTACCAGGTCATACTGCCGGTCCGGGGTGAAATCGAGGTAGTTTTGCTGGCGATAGTCGATCCCCAACTTCTTTTCCTCAGCAATACGGCGGGCATATTTCAGAGATCGTTCCGAGAAATCGAGGCCCGTTACCTTCATCCCCCGGGAGGCCAGGAGCGTTGTGTAGAATCCGGGACCACAACCGAAATCACACACAGCCGCTCCTCGTTTGAGATCGCATTCCCGGACTAACCAATCGACCGATCGTTCTACGAACTGCTTATTGCGCGAGGCCAGATCAACCGAATTATCCAGATGATACTCGAGCATTTTCTGAGAAATGTGGGGATCAGCCCAAAGCTGGTTGGCGGTATAAAACTGGTATGGCCGCGGCCGGTCGGCAATTAAGCGCAATTGGTCAAACATCCATTATTCCCCGATTTAAGAGACACTTTTGTCATCCTCAAAATATAATAAACACCGGACGAAATAAAGCACGAACCGCACCGGGTACTCATGCTGCGATCGGAGCAGGGATAGCCTCAACGGACCATCGTGGAAAATAGCATATTCCCTGAAATCAACCAGCAGGCTTCAGCCCAATCGCGACAACGAGTTGCGTGCTTTAGTGCCGAGAATGATTGGCCACTTGCCCATATTCCTCAACGACACTATCTTGTGTCCGGGCTTTTTTGCCCGTGATATTGATCGATTGCCTTGAAACGAAAGTGATCCAACCGTTGAACGAACCATCTCCACCCGGCCGACATTCCGAGCAGTGTCATCTTCTATTACGCATAGTCGATCGCCTCGTCGATTCCTCGAACAATTCAACCGCAGAAATTCTTCACTGGTTGGCAGAGACACTCTTAGCGGCCCTCGAAACTGAAAACATTTCAGGGCTTTCGGTCGACTTCGCCGAACATCATGCCGAAGCCGGTTCGTTTGATTCTTCGCAAACGATTGCATCCTTCTCTCCGCGTAGCGGTAATTCGACCACCCGACTCTCTCTTTCGGGTTCGGGTAAAAAGAAGATCATGGAAGACACCCGTGAATGCCTCCAGACCATCGTCGACACCGTAGCTTTGTCGCTGCAACACCATGGGAACGATAACACCGCATCCGAGTTGAAACGATCCGAAGCTCGTATTGCCGCATACCGTTCCCTTCTGCAGAAGCTCGCCTCTGAGCTCTCATTGGCAGAGGCTCGCGAACGACGCAATATCGCCGAGGACCTGCACGATCACGTCGGTCAGGCTCTTGCTTTCGTTCGTACTCGGCTGGCCCGCCTTCAGGGTAACTCGGTTTTCCATGGTTTCGAGGAAGACTTCTCCGAATCGCTGCGCCTGATCGATCAGACTATCGCATATATTCGTAATCTGACGGTTACCATCAGCCCCCCTGTTTTATACGAACTGGGACTGGCTCCGGCTATCGAATGGCTCGTTGAACAGGCTGAACATAAATACGATCTAAAGGCAACCCTGACAATAAGGGGAGATTTTTCTTCGCTTGGAGAGGACCTGCGCGTTATCTTATTCAAAACGATCCAGGAACTGCTGAATAACATCGGTAAGCACGCTGCCGCCAGGCGATTCGAACTCTCCGCGGCTTACACCCGCAGCGGTCTCGAAATTAAGCTGTGCGATGACGGTCGCGGTTTTGACACCAGCATCCTGGAGCGACGGGTAGCACAAAACGAAGGATTCGGTCTGTTCAGCATCCGTGAGCGAATCCAGTACATCGGTGGCTTACTACAGATCGAATCACAACCGGGACACGGTACAACCGTAACGATTACCGCCCCGCGATGGACGAAGGACTGATATCATGGCCTACCGCATCCTGTTGGCTGATGACCATAAGCTGCTGATTGACGGCCTTCACAACTTGCTCGACAACCGCAGTGATCTCGAAGTAGTCGGGCAGGCAACCGACGGCTCCCAGGCAATTGACCTGGCAGCCGAGTTGAAACCGGATATCGTGCTTATGGATATCTCCATGCCGCGCCTGAATGGTATTGAGGCGACTCGTCGAATTCTTGCCGAACAACCGAACATCCGCATCCTTATGCTTTCGATGCACTCCGATCGTCGCTTTATCTCCGAATCCCTCAAGGCGGGGGCATGCGGATATATTCTCAAGGACTCCGCTTTCGACGAACTGACCGAAGCAATCGCCACCGTCCTGCGCAACGAAATTTTTCTTAGTCGACAAATCAGAGATATCGTACTTCGCGACTATATCGATCGCATCCCCGACAACCAGACAACGGCTTTCGCCAGTCTCTCGGGACGCGAGCGAGAGGTGCTGCAACTACTCGCTGAGGGGAAATCAACCAAGGAGATCGCAGACATCCTCAACGTTAGTATCAAAACCGTTGAATCACATCGTAAACAGATCCAGGACAAACTCAACCTGCGCTCGATTGCCGAACTCACCAAATTCGCTATACGTGAAGGGCTGACACAGCTCGAATAGCAGTAAGTCGTTGTCGTACTGCACCTTGACTACTCAGGGATTTCACCGCTAAAAACCGGGGAAACCCTGATTTTCCCTCCTCAATAAAAACCTCATATTTCTTATTCCAAGCAAAGGAGGTTCGATATGTTCGACACCGGCAATACCGGTTTTATGCTGGTCGCCACAAGTCTGGTCATGCTCATGACACCAGGCCTTGCGTTCTTCTATGGAGGACTGGTAGGGCGTAAAAATGTGCTCTCGATCATGATTCAGAGCTTCGTGTCGATGGGCGTTACTACGATTCTTTGGTATGCGGTCGGCTTTTCACTCTGTTTCAGCGGCGGTGAAGGCGGCATTATCGGTAACCTGGACATGGCTTTCCTGAACGGCGTAAATCCGCTTACTCCGTTCGCCGATGGTCAGATACCGATGATTGTTTTCATCTCTTATCAGATGATGTTCGCCATTATTACCCCGGCCCTTATCACCGGAGCGTTTTCCAACCGCGTCCGCTTCCCTGCTTACCTGCTTTTCCTGGTAGCATGGTTGCTGTTCGTCTATTTCCCGTTCGTCCACATGATCTGGGGCGGCGGCCTTCTGGCCGAGTGGGGCGTGCTTGACTTCGCCGGTGGTATCGCGGTTCACAACATCGCCGGTATGGCAGCACTCGCATCAGTCCTTTTCGTGGGACGAAGACGTGTTGCCGAAAAAGGCCCCCACAGCATTCCGCTGGTTGCTCTTGGCACCGGTCTGCTATGGTTCGGCTGGTATGGTTTTAACGCCGGATCAGAATTACAGGTCGATGAGATCACCGCACTGGCTTTCCTGAATACCGATGTCGCGGCTTCGTTTGCCGCTATCTCCTGGCTCATCATAGCCTGGATTCTGGAAAAGAAGCCGAAATTCGTCGGTTTGCTCACGGGTGCCGTAGCCGGTCTCGCTACCATCACTCCCGCAGCCGCTTTCGTCTCGACCGGTAGTGCCGCAGTCATCGGCATAGTGGCCGGGCTCGTTTGCTACACTGCGGTCAGTCTCAAAAACAAGCTGCGTTGGGATGATGCTCTGGATGTCTGGGGCGTGCACGGTGTCGGAGGTGCTCTTGGTATCGTTATGTTGGGCATCCTCGGCAGCACCGTGATCAACCCCAACGGCGCTGACGGTCTTCTTTTCGGCGGCGCTGATTTCTTCGTTAAGGAGTTGGTGGCCATCATCGTTTCTTCCATCTATGCCTTCATCTTCACCTACGTCATGCTCTGGTTGATCAACAAGGTCACCACTGTTAAGACCACCGAGACTGAAGAAGGAACTTTGGACGAGTCACTGCACGGTGAATCCGCTTATTTGAGTTAGTGTTCTAAGCAATGGAGAAGAAAATGTTACGTAAAATGAGCCTTACTGTCCTGTTGTTAGCCATGATAACGCTCAGCTGGGCCCAGATCGCCGTCGCCGAGAACGACTTCTCGATAACAACCGGCGTCGATCTCTACAATCGCTATGTCTGGCGCGGAATGGATTTCGGCAATGCCCCTAGCCTGCAACCTACCTTCGCCGTCGGCTATGCCGGATTCGAACTGGGCGCCTGGGGTGCATACACCATGTCAAATGAAGCCTCAGACAACGATGAAATCGACCTCTGGGTGAGCTATACGCTCGACCTCAACAACGGCGCATCCGTAACCGCTCTGGTAACCGACTACACCTTCCCCAACTCCGGTATCAAGTTCTTCAATTTCAACGACTATGACGCTGTGATTGACGACACCATACCGGATCCCGGAGCTCACACGATCGAGGTCGGCGGTATCTTCACCGGACCGGAATCGTTCCCCATTTCACTTTCCGGATTCATCAATGTCTACAACGACGGCGGCAACAACACCTATTTCCAGGTCGATTACCCGCTTACCGTCAATGAGACTTCGTTGAATTTCTTCGTTGGCGCTACCGGCGGCAGTGAAGACAATCCCGACTACTACGGGACTGACGATCTCCAGGTTATTAACATCGGGGTGAATGCTTCGAAAGACATCAAGGTTACCGACAATTTCTCACTGCCTCTCAGCGTGTCTTTCATAATAAACCCGAACGCAGAGATGCATTACCTGCTGGTAGGAATGAGCTTCTAGGCCCACTACACTTACTTGACAACGTTGCGTCAGCAACAACGGAAGCTGATCTGACCAGCCACTCAAACCGGCTCGATTTCCCAGAATCGAGCCGGTTTTATAATTTCGCGAAAAGCGTAATCAGACTAACGACTTATACCAGACATTCATACTCTCAATGCTGCCGGAGATGTTGGTATTATTGATGAGTCTCCCCCCAAAAGCGTAGCCGCAACGCGCGAAAGTTATATTCATACCGGGGGAAATTGCCCGCGCAATAGTATAGGCTGTTTTTACCCCCCGAACTCTCATGGCATTCTCCATCTGCTCCAGGAGCACTGTCGCAAACGAATTTCCACGATAGTTTGGCAAGGTTGCAAAATCGGTCATCTCCACATTTCCGCTCGCTTCGTCCATCTCGGCCGACGACAGCGACACTAGGATGTTGCTGACCTCTACTCCGAAATATAACACGTGTGTTCGCATCGTCCGTAACAAATAATCGGGATTGTCGATAGGGAACGGATACGACGGAAATACTTCTCGGTAAATATACGCCATCCGGGCGACATCGGAAGGCTGACATAACCTGAGTACCCCGTGTTCCGGAAGGATTCGATTACTTGCCCCTCCTTCGTTTTTGCGACGAGTAATGTCTATCACCTCATTCAACTCATCTTCGTTGGATAGCTCCCGACGCTTTTTGTCGGGATAATAACCAAGAAAATCAGCAGCTTCGACGCCGTTGTAAAATCCGAGAATCTTTGCTTCCACGGTATACCCGGCAGCCTCGAACGGCGTCACTTTTCCTACCGGCACCTTGGCGAAAATCTTCGTGTATCCTCTCTCATGAGCCAGTTTTGCCAATTCAGCCACCAATTCATCCGGATCGGCTTCACCAATCTTCATCAGGTAAATGCGATTGCTGAGTGGCCCGTGTTGTATTATCGAACCGTGAAACTTCTCTATCGTGTCTTGTTGTTGTAAAGCAGAGGTCATCTGAATCTCCAAAATCGTTAAGCATTGCCGTCAGCAACCGCCTGTTTGTCCGGCGCCATGAGTGAGCCAACCGTATAAAACAACGCCGAGACTATAATCCCGTACACACTGAAATCAAGCCCCCAATTTCCCATAGCCACCGGAGGTAAAATAACCCCCGTCATAAGCAATAATGTCAAACCTCCACCGGCCAACATTCCTGCTATGGCTCCGATCGAAGAGCCCCGTTTCCAGAAATAAGCCCCCAATGTAGGGACAAACAATCCCGACACCATAAATGCATACGCGTAGAGAATGGCATCGAGCACTGTCTGGAATTGAGCGGCAAGAATCACCGCTATCAGACCGATTACCGCCGTGGCCGCCATCGACAAACGAATTGATTTCTTCATGGAAAGATTCTTAAGCCAGTAACGTTCGATCAGGTCTTTGACGAAGTTCCCCGATGAAGCCATCAGGCAACTGTCGGCCGTGGACATGATCGCAGAAAAGTATGAGGCGATTACGATACCGGTCACACCGATCGGCAACACGTCTCTGATCAGCATCGGCAACGCCATTTCCGGCTCCGCTTCGGGAAACATCACCCGGGCACACATTCCTAAAAACACCCCGGTGAAAGCCATCACCGGATACTCGAACAGACCGGCAATATACCAGGCACGCCGGGCTTCCTTCTCGGAACGACAGGCGTACATACGCTGGTAAAGAGTCATTCCGATCAGCCAGATCGGGATGATTGTCACCATCCAGTTGATAAACGTTACCGCCTCTATATTGCCGAGAGAAAAGTGACCTGGCGGCAATTCACTCCGCAAGGTTGACCAGCCCCCTATCTCATACAGTGTTACCGGAATCGTCACCAGTATCAGGCCGCTTAGCAAAAGCACCCATTGGAAAGTGTCGGTATAAATCACCGCTTTGAGGCCGCCTATCACGGTATACAGGATCGTAATCAGAGCTATAGCGACCAGAGCGAAGGTGATCGGATCTACACCGAACGGATTAGTCTGTAAAATCGTAGCCGAGGCCAGCTTTGCCCCGGCCAGCATCTGCGCCCCGGTAAAACCAAGATAGCCGATCCCCGAAATCACCGCGGCTACGAGCGCCACACGGTCGTTGTAACGGAAACGAAGAAAATCCGGGTAGGTCATCATTCCCTTTGCCGCATCGATCTTTTTAATGCGGGGAATGATGAATACGGCCGAAAGCCATGCTCCGACCAGACCTGTAAAAAGCAACCAACTGCCGGCAAGTCCCATAACGAAACCCACCCCACCTAGACCGATCGAAAAACCGCCGCCGACATCCGTCGCCACGATCGATAAACCTACATGAGCAGAGTGAACGGAACGATCTCCCACATAATAATCCTCGGTGCTTTTATTGCGACGGAAAAAATAGAATCCTACACCAAGCACCGCCGTCAGGTAGATACCGAATATAATAAAATCGAGAATAGTCATGCCACGGCGTCAGTCATCCCGGCGTCTGTATCGCTCGTTATCGGATGGAACAAGTGCGATGGAGTCATCGTCAGACAACAACTTCTCGATTCCCAACGGATCGATCTCCTGGGCGTCATCGAGATTCAACTCCAGGTCACATCTGTCGCAATGTCGGTCGCAGAAAATCGGTTCGTAGGAATCCGGCTCCTTGTAAGTGGTAATCACCCCCTCATAGTTACGCAGCACCACCTTATTGGTAGACCATGAAATCAAATACTGAGGCATCACCGGAATCTTACCGCCGCCGCCGGGAGCATCGATCACATAGGTCGGGACACAAAGACCGCTGGTATGACCGATAAGGCTCTCCAGTATCTCGATACCTTTCCCCACCGGTGTTCGGAAATGCGACAAACCTTCAGCTAAATCGCATTGGTACAGGTAATAAGGACGCACCCTATTGGCCACCAGTTTGTGAACCAGAGCCTTCATGATCCGGGGACAATCATTCACTCCGGCCAGCAAAACCGACTGATTCCCCAAAGGCAATCCGGCATCGGCCAGTCGCGCCAATGCCTCACGAGCGGAGTCGGTGATCTCGCGCGGATGATTGAAATGGGTGTTGATCCATAACGGATGATGCTTCTTAAGTACCTTGACCAGGCTATCGGTAATACGATAAGGCAATACCACGGGAGTACGTGTCCCAATACGAATAATTTCAACATGGTCGATCGATCTCAATTCGGTCAGAAGCCAGTCCAGACGATCGTCCGAAAGCATCAGCGGATCACCGCCGCTTAGAAGCACATCCCGGACTACGGGATTATCGCGAATGTAATCGATACCTTGTTGTAGTTGTTCCTTTACCGGGATGTAGTCACGGTCTCCCACGCGTCGCTTCCGCGTACAATGGCGGCAATACATAGCACACATATTACTCACCAGGAACAACACTCGGTCAGGATAGCGATGAGTTAGACCGGGAACGGGGCTGTCGGCATCCTCGTGTAACGGATCGGCCATATCCGCCTCGGTCAGGATCAACTCCTGCGGCTGAGGAAATGCCTGACGAAAGATAGGATCGTTTTCGAGATTGTTTTGATCGATCAAAGATAAGTAGTAAGGCACAACCGCCATGGGGAATTTTTCAATCGTTCGCTCGAAACTCTCACGTTGCTCCGATCCGAGCCTTACGTCGAGAATTCGCTCGAACGTATCAAGATCGCGAACCGTATTCCGGACCTGCCATTGCCAGTCTCGCCAGTTGGAGGTTTTGGCCTCTTCGTCAATAGCTTGAATGATGTTTTTCTGATTTGACGACAGGGTCATGGGCTCGCCTCCTCGCCACGTTCCGTCAACTGGCCGTCCGGCACCAGGTTGGGAGAAGCATCAATTCCCTCAGCCCTGATAAGCGCTACTACCCGTTCGAGCGAAAGCGCGATCGCCGCCTGCTCCAGAACCGGAAGACGGCGTAAAGCATTCGACAAACGATCCTGTAAAAGAATAGGAGCCGACTCCGCTAACTTGCGACCCGATTCGGTTACTTCCAGCCAGACACGCCGACGGTCCGAATTATCCCGGCGGCGCTTTACCAGTTTTCGGGTTTCCAGCCGGTCGATAATTCCATTAATCGTACTCATGCTAAGGTTGACCTCGGCAGCCAACTTCGATTGAGTGGTTCTACCGGCACGCACCAATGAATAAAGACAGATCATCTGTGGTGTTGTAACCTGATGTTCCGCGTACAATCGTCGTGAGTGCAGATCGACCGCTCGAATAATACGACGAAGCGCTGTAAGAACCCGCATCCCGCAGCTTTCGAAAAACGGGTCGGGAGAAATAATTTCTTCTTTGTCTTGCATCTTATTGTTTATCTTTATGTTACATATATTTCCCGAACGAATCATTTCTATACGTAATAATTTTATACAAGATATCCCCCGATGTTCGCCTGTCAAGTTTCAATCTTCCCCAAAAACAAGACAGTTTAATTCCTACTTTTCACTTAACCTTGGAATAGAACCACATATATCCTTATAATACATGCACTTAACCGACAACGACAGGCGTCTGTGAGGCTTTCGTCAGGATCTTCACATCAGAGAACGTGCCTTTCAGCACCAAATTCTTAATCTATTCTTAACATGACCCTAACAAGTCTTGAATCGAGAGATACATTTTAAGGATTGAAACGATCGTTAACCGGTTAAGCAGAGCGGTACGCAAATGGCAGATGCCAAAATACTGGTAATTGAGGACGACCCCGATCTGGGCTCACTGATAAAATACAACCTGCAACGCGAGGGTTATGACGTCGAGGTGGCTATTTCCGGCGAGCAGGGTCTTGATCTGGCTGATCATTTTTCCCCCGATTTAGTTCTGCTGGATATCATGCTCCCCGGCCAGGACGGCTTCGAGGTTTGTCGCAAGCTCAAATCCGACAAAGACAAAACCGGCCCCCAGGTGATTATGTTAACCGCCCGCACTGAAGAAAACGATATCGTCACGGGGCTGGAAATAGGAGCCGACGACTATATCACCAAACCATTTTCTCCCCGTGTTCTCGGCGCCCGCATCAGGGCGCGCTTGCGCCTGGCCGGAGAGGAGACCTCCGGCGCCGACCGTAATACTCCTGTCAGTTACGGTCGATTGCAGATTGATCCCCGGCGTCATTCGGTCAAACTCGATGACCAATCCCTGACCCTTACACCAACCGAATTCCGTATCCTGCTCCTGCTCGCGGGCAAACCCGGAGTGGTTTATTCCCGTTACGAAATCGTAGATGCCGTCAGCGGCGGTGAGGCGGTCGTAACCGACAGGTCCGTCGATGTTCAGATTGTCGGCCTGCGTAAAAAACTCGGGGGGTGCGCCGATTATATCGAAACCGTACGCGGCTTCGGCTACCGTTGTCGCGAATCAGTCGGCGTACGCTAGCCCGACCGGATCAGCTTATGGAAAAGCTGATAGCTGCTTTCCTCTCTTTATTTCTTATGATCTCGACGGCAACAGCTCGCACCCGGCCGCAGGAAGAGCTTGACCGTTACCTTGAAGCTGCCGTAGAAGCCTGGAACTTTCGCGGCGCTGCTCTTGTGGCTTGCGGCGGGGACGTCATTATAAGTCACGCCTACGGCCCGGCCAACGAGCAGTTCAATCTCCCCAACGACACCGCCACGAAGTTCATCATCGGCTCCATAACCAAGCAGTTTACGGCCGCCGCCATCCTCAAGCTACACGACATGGGTAAACTTGATCTTAACCGGACTATTGACGACTTTATTCCGGACTACCCCCAGCCCGCCGGCAGCACCGTAACCGTCAGCCAGCTTCTGACCCACACTTCCGGCATCCCCAATTACACCGCTCTGCCTCAGCTTCAATTCGGTCGCACTCACGAGTTAAGTCCCCCGGAGATCATGAATCTGTTTAAAAGCCTCCCGCTTGAATTCGAACCCGGCTCTCGTTTCGCCTATTCCAACTCCGGCTATATCGTTCTCGGAGAAATAATCGAGCGTGTTTCCGGGCAATCGTATGAGGCATTCCTTCATCATGAGCTCTTCAAACCGTGCGGCATGAATTCCAGCGGTTACGGTCGCCGCGAGGCCGGTCTGCCTCAACGAGCCGACGGTTACACCGTTGATGAAAACAACCAACCGATCGCCGCCGTACCGATTAGCTATTCGGTACTTCACACCGCCGGGGCGCTCTATTCCACGGTAGGCGACATGTTTCGCTGGAACCGGTGTCTCGACGAAGGGTGCGTCCTCAGCCGGTCCTCTATGCGCATGATGTTCACCGACCATGGCTTCGGATACGGCTATGGCTGGTACATCGATTCCGTCTACGGTCGCCCCCACTATTTCCACGGCGGATTTCTCGACGGCTTCAACACCACCGTCGAACGCTGGCCCGAGGATAAATTGCTGGTTATCATCTTCAGCAACGAGGATGAAGCCCCGGTCAAAAAAATGGCGCGCGGCCTGGCTTCGATCTGCCTTTTCGACCGTCCTTACGTCTGGCCGGAAAAACATCAACCGATCAATCTCGACAATCTCGACTTCAGCCAATACGACGGTGTCTATCAGCCCAACAACGGCCCGGAACATGTCATTGCCGCCGACGGCGACAGCCTGTTCATTCAGCTACCGGAACACGAACGCGACCGCCTCCTCCCCGTCGCCACAGACAGCTTTTTCCTTCTTACCGACAACACCGTCTCTCTTACTTTCTTCCGGGATGCTTTCAACGAACCGGTCGGGTACCATCTCTGGGACGAGGGTATCACGATTAAAGCTTTCAAGATCGAAACTGAGGAGGCATTCAGACTCCTTGAGATGTTTCGAGCACAACCTGTCGATCCCGCCGTTCACGGAGCTGTGGTCGGGACTTATCGTATTCGTTCCGAAATGGTTCCGGCCGATTCGAGTCTGTACATCACGATTACTCTGGAAGACTGTCACCTTTTCGCTTCGGTCGGGAATTTCGAACGGATCGAGCTTGTTCCGCGCTCCGACCTGGAATTTTTCCACCGCACCGGCGGATTCTCTATCGTATTCAATCGTAATGAATCAGGCAACATCGACACCTGCCTGATTCACATGGGCAATCAGACCGTCGTGGGCCGTCGCGTCCCATGACCGGCTTCATTTCTAACCAACTGCTAAACTTACCCTAATACTACTCTAACACTCGAACGACTTCTTTGTCGCCGTAGTCAGCGCATGCCAAGAAGGCGTTGACTCTGATTTAAGGTGGAACAGAACAATTTTGGGACTATCAAGGGAGATCTTGACAAATGCCAACCCCAAACAACTCGTCTTTCGAGACACGGAAGTCTAAACCAGGATACGGAAAACCGTATCCAAGCTTGTTAGTCATGCTCGTCGTTACGTTGCTGCTTCTGTCGGCAACCGCTCTTGCCGCCGAAATCGCCACCGGCAAGATCAACGGCACCATCAGCGATGCCGAAACCGGTGAACCGGTTATCGGCGCCACCCTGATGCTGATCGGCACCACCATGGGCGCCAAAGCCGACCTCGACGGCAACTTCTGGGTCAAGCATATCCCGGAGGGAATCTATAACCTCCGCATCTCCAGTGTCGGCTATGAAAGCACGGAAATTATCGACGTTAAGGTCGTCCCGGATCAGCCGGTCGATATCGACGTCTCATTGAAAAAAGTATATCTGCAAACCGAGGGGATAAAAGTCACGGCCCGGGCGGTACATAACACCGAGGCCTCTCTGCTGAAACAGCGTCAGAAATCGACCACGGTTTCCGATGCTATCAGCTCCGAAGACATCTCCCGATCGGGCAGCGGGCACGCCGCGGAAGCTATGAGCAAGGTAACGGGCGCATCCGTCGTCGACGGAAAGTTCGTTTACGTTCGCGGCCTTGGCGATCGCTATTCAACAACCCACCTGAATGGCCGCCCGCTGCCCAGTCCCGACCCCGACAAGCAATCCGTGCCGATGGATCTCATCCCGGCCGGATTGCTCGATAATATAGTAGTCGAAAAGACCTTCACACCAGACAAACCCGGTAACTTCGCCGGCGGCAGCACCAACCTGGCTACCAAGGATTACCCCGACCAGCGCACCCTCAAATTCTCGGTCTCAACCGGTTTTAACAGCAACACCACCCTCAAGGACGGTCTTCTCGTCCAGAATCATTCCAGCACCGACTGGCTTGGTATCGACGACGGTATGCGCGACCTGCCTCAGATCGTTGAAGATAATCCGGAGCTTCAGGAATCCTCTCAGGATTTGCGTGGTCGCATTCTTGGCGATACGAGTTCCGCCAGCTATGACTCCATCACGACGCTGGCCAACTATATCGTTAATTCGAGTCGCGCTTTCACGACTGAAATGCAACCGCATGAAACCAAAGCTCCCGTCAATCAGAGTTATGCACTCTCGTTCGGGAACCAGTACTCCCTTTGGGACAATCCCCTGGGCGTACTGGCCAGTCTCAGCTACAACCGTAAGTACAGCTCTATCAGCGATGGCATCACCGGATTGTACGAAGGCGCTGATGCCGTCACACAGGATAACGACATGAAGTACTTCGTCGGAACCGATGAGGTACTCTGGGGCGGGTTGGCTGAATTGACCTACCGCCCGCATGAGAACCACAAATTCAAAACGACCTTCATGTACACTCGTCACGGCGAAACCCGGAACGAATATCTCGTCGGTCGCTATCCTTACCATTACAACGAGTCCCAATATGACTCCTTGCGCTACCGCTGGCTTGAATACTCGGAGCAACTACTCAAATCTTTCCAGATCTCCGGTGAACACCTCGGAGCTCCGTTCATGAACGACCTGCTCGGGCAACTCCGAACCAACTGGGAGCTCAGCATTTCGCGCACCGAACAAAACGAACCCGATGTACGCTACTTCGGGGATATCAAAGCATATCTGAGCGAAGATGATTACATGTATATCATCAACTCGACATCGACTGATTCCCCCTCTCGTTCCTGGCGAGATCTTAATGAATCGAACGACAGTTACGCCGTCGATTTCGAGCTGCCTTTGTCACACACGATGAAGTTCAAAACGGGCGCATCTTACCTCGAAAAGAACCGCACTTACCGCGATCGCCGTTTCGAATACGTCCGCTATAACGATTACGACGGCAACATAGATACGTACACAAACACGCTCGGCATCGAATCCATCGACACCACTCGCTCAGGTCGCGTTTATATCACCCTCGAGAATTACATCGAGGAACGCACTCAGGACATCAACCAATACGATGGTTACCAGAAGATTGCGGCCGGTTACGGCATGATCGAAGCACCGGTGCCGTACATAAAGGATCTCGACTTCGTCGGGGGCGTACGATACGAAACCACCGATATGTGGGGCGCCGTTCACGATACGACCAAAAACGAGGGACGAATTGACGACGCCGATTGGCTTCCCTCGCTCAATCTGATCTATCACCTGAGCAATAACGCCAACATGCGTTTGTCCTACGGTAAAACCCTGGCCCGCCCGACTATGCGTGAATTGACTCCCTCCCATACCGAGGAGTTCGGAACCGGAGCGCTCTTCATGGGCAACGACACCCTGGTCCATACCCGCATCGACAACTACGACGCTCGTTTGGAATGGTTTATTCGGCCGGGTGAAGTGATCGCTATCAGCGGTTTCTACAAGGCGTTCAGCCATCCCATCGTACGGGCTTTCGTAGGCAACAACGGCAACATCCAGGTTTTTAACGTCGACCACGGTACCGTATACGGCCTCGAATTCGAATTCCGCCGTCACCTCGACTGGATTTACAGCGGCCTGGCTAATTTCATCTTCGGCGGCAATCTCACTCTCGTAAGTTCGAAGATCGATGTCGCCGCCTCAGAAATCTCCGGTTCGGCCGGCAGCTTCAACGAGCATGAACGACCGATGCCGTCCCAGTCCCCTTACGTGGTCAACTGGGATCTCGGCTATGACAACCTGCGGACGGGGACGTCCGCATCGATATACTACAACGTGTTCGGACGTCGCCTCGCGGTTAACTCCGATCCGCCGACTCCGGACGTTTACGAAGAAGCCCGCACCCAGCTCGACCTGCTCTTTACGCAGCGACTCATGAGCGGTACCAGGCTTAAGCTGGCCGCCAAAAACGTGCTGGATGAAGACGTTCTGTTCAAGTACGACGGCACCCGCCCGGATGGCAGCGATGCTATCTATAAACGCTACAGCCGCGGCGTAACTTACTCGGTCGGCATAGCCTACGATATCTGGTAAACCGATGCGAACCCTCCCGCCAGGATACTGGACAAAACGACTTTTGTATCGAGTTACATGGAAACAAAAACAGAGCGCGTGTAAATAGAGTTAGCGCCGACTGCGAGAGCCAACTTGAAGACGGCCCTGACCAACACCTCGACGATGACAACAACAAGAGCAAACCGTTAATCGAAAGAAAGGACGAAGTCAGAGGAAGATCGCTTTCTTATGTAATCCACGAAGTAAAACAATTCCGATGCAAGAAGTTGAAGTAAGTATCTTGGCTGCCCTCCGGACGGTTGCGGCAGTTAAAGGAGGAAAACAAAGTGTTTAAGAAAATGCTCATGATTCTGATGGTTCTCGTCCTGCCGGTCATGGCGTTCGGTACCACGGATGACGGCAAACCGGTGAAGGTTATCACCGATGCCGATATTATTCATTATAACTACTGGTCGGCCGACACTGTCTACAACTTATCCGGTTTCTGCTACGTTGAAGACGGCGAAATCCTGATTATCGAGCCGGGTACCGTTATCAAAGGTAATCCCGGTCAGGCTGAAAACGCCACGGCTCTGATCGTCGCTCGCGGCGGTCGTATCTACGCCGAGGGAACCGAATGCAACCCGATTATCTTCACCTCGATCGATGACGATGTCGATGAATTCGACGACATCCCGCTCAACGACCTCGGTCGCGGCCTTTGGGGCGGTCTGATCATTCTCGGTCGGGCCATCCTCCCGGGCACTGATCTCAGCGCCAATCCACAGGTCATTCGCGAAGGTCAGATCGAAGGTATCCCGGAGACGGAAGTTCGCGGCGCTTACGGCGGCACCGATGATGAAGATAACTCCGGCGTTCTTCGCTATGTCTCCATCCGTCACGGCGGTTCCGAGATCGGCGAAGCCAACGAGATCAACGGCCTTACCATGGGTGCGGTCGGTTCCGGAACCACCATCAGCCACATCGAAGTGTTCTTTAACCTCGACGACGGCTACGAATGGTTCGGCGGTACCGTTTCCTGCGATCACCTCGTTGCCGCTTTCGTCGGCGACGACTGCTTCGACTGGGACGAAGGTTTCCGCGGTACCGGCCAGTTCTGGTTCGCCATCCATGGCTCCGATGTCGGCGACCGCGGTGGTGAGCACGACGGCACCTACGGCAGTGAGCTTTCCACCTGCCCGCACACCAGCGGTGTAGTCTCCAACGCCACCTACATCGGTCGCGGCGCCGCGCAAACCGGCACCCAGCGTTGCTTCGAACTGCGTGAGAATATGTCCGGCGCTTACTACAACTCCATCTTCACCGATCACGGCACCTACGGCCTGAACGTTGAGGACAATGCCGCCGGCAGCACCCTGGATAATTTGAAGAACGGCAATCTCAAGCTGTACAATAACATCTGGTACGGTTTCGGCAACGGCAACACGTCGCTGGATATTGCCCACAGTGTTAACTCCGTTGACTCGATCGTCTTCCACAGCTACGATCCGAGCAACTATTGGAACGCCGGCGGCGTCAGCCCGTTTTCCGGTGCTCACGACAATCATAACTATCTGTCAACCACCGACGTCGTCGCTGCAACCGGGTCTCGGACCAACGACGGTTCCCTCGACCCGCGTGCGGACAACGACGCTTCCTGGTTCTACAACGACGGTACGGATGCCTGGTCCTGGACCAATCCGTTCGACGCCGACAATTACGTCGGTTACCATCCGGAAGTCACCGACCCGAGCGGTTGCATCGACTATTCGAACTACAAAGACTTCGAAGAAGTCGACTATGCCGGTGCGTTTGACCCCAACGCATCCGAGACCTGGGCTCACCAGTGGACGGCTCTCGATCAGTACGGATATCTGTTCTCGGCTCAGACCGCCGACTGCGACTGCGCTACTGATTTCGACGGCGCCAAGCCGGAAGTGGTCGTTACCGATGCCGACATCGACGGCTTCACCTACTTCTCCTCGGACATCGTTTGGAACCTGGATGGTTTCGTGTATGTCGAGGATGGCGACACTCTGATGATCGAGCCGGGCACCATCGTTAAGGGTAATCCCGGCCAGGCTGAAAACGCCACGGCTCTGATCGTCGCTCGCGGCGGTCGTATTCTTGCCATCGGCGATGAATGTTGCCCGATCATCTTCACTTCGATCGATGATATCGTCGACGATCCAAATGACATTCCGTTCAGTGACCTCGGTCGCGGTCTCTGGGGCGGCGTTATCCTCCTCGGTTACGCCGTTCTGCCGGGCACCGATTTGACAGCCGTACCTCAGGTCATCCGTGAAGGCCAGATCGAAGGTATCCCTGAGACCGAAGCCCGCGGCGCTTACGGCGGCACCGACGATGAAGACAACTCCGGTGTGCTGCGCTATGTCTCCATCCGTCACGGCGGTTCCGAGATTGGCGAAGCCAACGAGATCAACGGCCTTACCATGGGCGCAGTCGGTTCCGGCACCAAAATCAGCCATGTCGAAGTTTTCATGAACCTCGACGACGGCTATGAATGGTTCGGCGGCACCGTCAGTCCCGACCACCTGATCGCAGCGTTCGTCGGTGACGACTGTTTCGACTGGGACGAGGGCTTCCGCGGTACCGGCCAGTTCTGGTTCGCCATTCACGATCACGAAGTCGGTGATCGCGGCGGTGAGCACGACGGCACCTACGGCAGCGAACTTTCCACCTGCCCGCACACCAGCGCCGTTGTTTCCAACGCTACCTACATCGGTCGCGGCGCCGAGCAGACCGGCACCCAGCGTTGTTTCGAACTGCGTGAGAATATGTCAGGCGCTTACTATAACTCCATCTTCACCGAACACGGCACCTACGGTCTGAACGTTGAAGACAATGCCGCCGGCAGCACTCTTGACAATCTCAAGAACGGCAATTTGAAGATGTACAACAACATCTGGTACGGCTTCGGCAACGGCAACTCGTCGCTGGACATTTCTCATAACGTCAATGCCGTGGATTCGATTCTCTTCCACAACTTCGATCCGAGCAACTACTGGAACGCCGGCAGCGCCAGCCCGTTCTCCGGCGCCTACGACAACCATAACTACCTGTCCACTATCGACGTTATCAACAACTCCGGCACTCGTACGAACGATAATTCCCTCGACCCGCGCGCGACCAACTTCGACTCGCTGTTCCTCAACGACGGCTCCGCTCCGTGGTCATGGACCAATCCGTTCAATACCGATAACTTCATCGGCTACCATCCGGAGATCACCGATCCGAGCGGCTGTATCGATTATTCGAACTACAAGGATTTCGAGCAAGTCGACTACGCCGGTGCGTTCGATCCCAACGTCTCCATGGATGAGTGTTGGGCGGCCGGTTGGTCGTTCCTCTCCTGTGGTGATTTCCTCGGCGACAATCCGTTCAACGGTGGTGGTTGCTGCCAGATCGTTGGCGATATCAACCACTCCGGCGCCGGTCCGGACATTTCCGACCTGGTTTACCTCGTCACCTACATGTTCTCCGGCGGTCCGGCTCCTGACTGCATAGAAGAAGCCGATATTAACGGCTCCGGCGCCGGTCCGGACATCTCCGACCTGGTTTACCTCGTCACTTACATGTTCTCCGGCGGCCCGGCTCCGGCGGATTGCCTGTAATCAGGCCCTTTCTACCCGGTTCAAAACCGGCTTTCCTATCCGAAGCGGAGAAGGTTAATCCTTCTCCGCTTGTTTTTTCCGATAAATCCATCTTTCATTCGGCAAGAGCCTGATATATTCCGCATCTATATGCAAACACCGGGGTGCCGATAAACGGGATACCCGTGGTTATTCTTGCTGCAATAAACTTAGAGGCCGCGTATATTGAGTATGTTATGGATTTTATAAAAGTGACCTCCATTAGGACGCTGCTGTCCGGAATACTTCTGAGGTCGAATAATACAGGGATACAGTCGATATCGTAAGTATACGTATTTCGTTTCCGCTATTCAGAGAGGTTAACATGCACAAGCTACGCAATGCAAGCATAGGACTGCTATTGCTGACTGTTTTAGCCGTGCCTGCCGCGGCCCAGATCAGTCAGGGAGGAACACCGGTTAGCATTCTCAAATCGCTGCCAAAAGATATTCCCACAAGAACGATGGAGAGCATCAATCTGCCGACTCTTCTGGTTGAAGACTCCCTTGAAGCAGCCGATGGTCTTCCCTATCGTTTCGGCTATCCTTTCGACGTCAAGTACAACCTGTCCAACTCCGGCCGCTGGGATGAGCTGGAAGACGGCAGCCGCGTTTGGCGTCTCAGAATCTCCGCACCGGGAGCTTATTCCATAAATCTGCTTTATGATCGCTTCGTCATGCCCAAAGGAGCCCGGATGTGGGTCTATAGCGAAGACCAAAGCATGATCATCGGAGCCTTTACCGAACTTAACAATAAGAGTCATGGAGAATTCTCGACGGCGCCGGTCAAAGGGGATGTGACCATTGTCGAGTATTATGAACCGGTTGAGGTTTTAGGCCAAGGTGAGGTCAGCATCTCCCGCATTGTTCACGCCTACCGCGATATTTTCAACTACGGCGGCACTCATGCCGAGAAGGACTACGGCGAATCAGGATATTGTAACAACAATATCAACTGTTCCGTAGGAGACGACTGGCAAAACGAAAAGCGCGGTGTCGCGATGGTGCTTCTCTCCGGCGGTTATCGCTGGTGCTCCGGCTCTCTCGTCAACAACGTTCGCCAGGATCAAACCCCGTATTTCCTGACCGCCAACCATTGCCTCGGCTCCGAAAGCACGTGGTTGTTCATGTTCAAATACGAGAGCCCCACCTGCACCAACCAGGACGGCCCCACCGGTTACACCATTTCGGGTTCAACTCTCCGGGCCAGTAATTCCACGGCTGATTTCGGCCTCGTCCAGTTGAGCCAGTCGGTTCCCGACAACTACGATCCGTACTACAACGGCTGGTCCAACATCAACACGGCCCCGACCAGTTCCGTAGCCATCCATCATCCCTCCGGTGACATCAAAAAAATCTCGTTCGATTACGATGCCGCGACCTCGGCCGACTATCTCGAAACCTCCGGCACTACGCATTGGCGGATCATCCAATGGGACGACGGCACGACCGAGGGCGGTTCTTCCGGCTCTCCCCTCTTTGACCAGAACCATCGCGTGGTCGGGCAACTTCACGGCGGCTACGCTTCCTGTTACAGCCTTACTTCCGACTGGTATGGCAAGTTTTCGCTTTCCTGGAGCATCGGCTCCTCGTCATCCGGTCGCCTGCGCGACTGGCTCGATCCCGACAACACCGGCGCGACTACACTTGATGGGCTCGATCCTTTCGCCGGCATCACCATCGACCATACGCCTCTGATCGACACCAGGGATACGCTGAATTCCTATCGTGTCGAGGCGGTGATTACATCCGCTTCAGATTTAATCGAGGACTCTCTACTGGTCTATTACAATGCCGGTTCCGGCTGGCAAGAGCTAACCATGATCCCGGGTGCTTCTACCGACGAATTTTATGCCGACATCCCCGCTCAATCACCGGGTGATTCAATCTATTACTACATCCACGCCCGTGACCTGTCGGGACACGAAGCCACCACCGACACCTATTCCTTCCGCGTTATCGATTATGAAATGACGGTGATGCCGGAGGCGCTCGGCGACAGTGCCCTTTACCTTATCACAGTCTGGTATCGGGTGGCCATCACCAACACCGGCCTTTACGAAGACACCTACGACCTTGATCTCAGCGGGTATTCCTGGGCTTCCGCCGTTTTCGATGAAAACATGAGCCTGCCGCTTACCGAAATCGGTCCGATTCCTGCCGGCGACACCGGTATCATCATGATTGCCGTCGACATCGAATCGAACATCTACGGCGATCAGGACATGGCGCAATTGACCGTCACCTCCGACGGTGATCCATCCATCACCGACAGCAGAACTTTTACCACCATGTCTCTGGGTTCCACTTCCGAAGCTCCCTGGTCGGATTATGTCGAGAATCCCACCGTCGACGAAATTCTTTGGGTTGTCAACCAGGGAGTCGAATCCTCGACCGAAGCGCAGGATCCTCCATCGGGACCTTATGCTCTCAACTTCGACGGCGGTAATGATACCCTCGTATCGCAGCCAATCGACATATCCGCCGTCACTTCCGGCTATTACCTGTCGTACGGTTTCGAGCGCGGCGGTAACGGTTCCATGCCCTCCGCCGGTGATGACCTCTCGGTCGACATCAAGGATCAGATCGGAACCTGGATCGAAGTCGCCAATCATTCCGGCGACGGTTCTCGCATGACCGCTTTCGAGTACAACACTATCGAGATTCCCTCCTCTGCCTACGATACCGATTTCCAGATCCGTTTCCGTTCCGAGGGTGATTGTGTCGGTTGCGATGACTGGTTCGTCGATGATATCCGCGTCGATTTTGCCCCGGTAATCGACATTACGCCGACTACCGTTACGGAGAATCTTATCTCGGGTGACTCGACACAAGTTACCCTGAATCTTGGCAACATCGGCGACGGCGACGCCAGCTACAGCCTTGGTATCCAGCTTGACCTCACGCCCACACTGAACAACGGCAATCCCGTTACCGACCTCGAACCGGCCACCCACGAACAGCCTGCTCTCGATGGTACTTTCGAGGATATTAAGGGAGTCGATTATCCCGACATCGGCGCGCCGGTTTTGTACGACGCCGGCGGTCCCGATGAGTTCGGTTATTTCTGGATTGACTCGGACGATCCCGACGGTCCTGTCTTTAGCTGGGTGAATGCCACTGTTTACGGTGAAAATATCACCTCCGGCATTGACGACGACAACTATCTCGGGCCATTCGACATCGGTTTCAGTTTCCCCTTCTACGACGGCTCCTACAATCAGCTTTACATCGGCTCCAACGGCTTGATTGGATTCACCGCCGCCGATCTCGACACACGCTACAAAACGACAATCCCCACCGCCGCTACTCCCAACAATATGATCTGCTGGCTGTGGGATGATCTCGACCCGACCGACGGCGACAACACCGACGCCGAAATCTGGATCGATACCACCGGTGGCCGGTGTGTTGTTTCCTTCATTGACTATCCCGAATACGGGGCCTCGGCTGGTGATGTTATCACCGCGCAGGTAATTCTGGATCAAAGCGGTTCGATCACCCTCCAATATCTGACCATTGCCGCCGGTTTCGACGCCAACTCCGGCACGGTCGGCATTGAGAATTACGATGGCTCTGATGGTCTCGAAATCGCTTATGCCACCAGCTACCTGCACGACAATCTCGCCGTCCTGATCGCCAAACCGAGCCAGTGGTTACACGTTGACAAAGTTGCCGGGCAGATTGAACACGGCCTGACCGACTATCCGGTTTTAACGCTCAGCGCCGCCGCTCTCGACACCGGCAGCTACAGCGCTAACGTGATCGTTTCCTCCAATGATCCCAACACCGCCAACAATCCCTGGACCATCCCGATTACTCTGACAGTCACGAGCGAACAGATCATCGTCTGTGGTGATGTTAACAATGACGGCTCCGGTCCGGACATTTCCGATCTGGTCTACCTGGTCGCCTACATGTTCTCCGACGGTCCCGCTCCGGAGGTGATGGCTGCCACAGACGTCAACGGCAGTGGCTCCGGCCCGGACATTTCCGATTTGGTCTACCTGGTTACTTATATGTTCCAGGAAGGTCCTGCTCTCAACTGTCCATAGATGCGAATGTCATACTGAAATGCGAAGAAGCCCGGCTAACCAGCCGGGCTTTTTTTAATGCACTCACGCCACAATGGCTCCGAACTCAGCCTCTAAGATATCCTTGTTCCGTCGCTCTGCGGCGGAATGCCGGAACAACCGGTTTCTCCGACGCTCTGCGTCCTTCCTTACCTCTTGACACACCCGAAGAAGGCCTTGCGATACTCCCCTCTCTCCCGTTATCCCGCACCTGTCTTGACTTTTAACCAATTCTCCACATATTATTGATACAATGACCCACTATGTTCGGAGGCTGTATGTTTAGAAAGGTTTCTTATGAGTAGATATAATTATAGTCTGATGCGTACGTTGTTTTACATCTTCGTGATCTCTATATTCGCAGCCGGATTCGTTGTCCTTGGACTCAATCTCGGCTGTAGCAGCGATGATTCTTCAACCGATTCCGGCAGCGGCGGCAATACCGGTATGACCGTTGGCCCGGACGGCGGCACTGTCACCGACGAAGGCGTCACGCTGGTTTTCCCGGCCGGAGCGCTGGACAACAGTATCACCGTAACAGTCGACTACCATGAAGACCAATGGGACCTCCCCGACAGCATGGCCTCATCGCACTGCGGTGAACTCGGCGCAGTCACCTTCGGTCCTGAAGGACAGACCTTCAACTCGCCCGTCTCCATGACTATGCCGATCAACCAATCCACAGCTCCGGGCACAGCGCTGGCCCTGTGGATCTGGAACGATTCGGCCCAGGCCTGGGAAGACACCCAGGATACGGCCATCGTCAACGCCGATGGCCTCTCGGTCACCGCCCCGATCCGCCATTTCTCGTCGTACTCGACAGCCACCGGGTTTGATCTGGGTGGTCACTTCAACAACGTGAGTCCCGTCAACACCATGACTATAATGATGGCCTTCAACAGTTGGATATCCTGGATGTCCGGTTGGCGGCATGTGGACATGAAGAAGCAATTCGTGGACTGCTGCACTCGTGTCACCGGCATTGAATATCACTTTGTCTACCAGAGCCCATCGAACAGCTATCCGAGGACATATTCCGAAGGAGATCTCGAGGATTATGACTATCGAGAATCGTACCAATCCTCCGACGGCGCGTTTGGCAGCGGCTACTACGTCTCGGTAACCATCGATGTCTATTGGACCAACCAGGCTCCTGACGAGGTTGACGTTCGCACCGATAACGATTGGTTCGACATCACCGGCGGCGTTACCTATCAGGCGGCAATAACCGGCCGCTCCATTTGCGGCGAAAAACTGATGGTCAACATCCCCTTCGACTTCGACCTATACGGACCCGGCAACCTGTCGGTAGAACACGCCAATACCGGCGCTACCGGCATCGCCACTACCACCTACACCACCTCCGACACCGGCCAGGTGACAATTGAGGGTGAAGCGAAAACCTGTCTGGCACGCGGCGGCCTTCAGATCGCCACCGGCGGCGCTCAGATCCACGTGGTCGCCTGCAAAGAATGGTACCTGGCTGTGACCATCACTTTCACTCACACCTGCGAAAACTGGGGATTCATTGATCAGGTTGACATGCTCGTCCCCCTGACGATTGAAGAGAACGATTACGTGACCTGCGCCACCGGTGAGGGATCCCAGATTGCCGTCATGGGCTCGAGCAACGAACACTGCGAAGTATCCAGCTCCAGCACTCCGGACTTTACCGTCTACGCCCAGGGCAACATCGTTGGACAAACCCTGTATATAACAATCGCACCGATCGGCTTCTCCGCCGAGTTCACCATGACCTGCACTTACGACGATCACACCTCCGACTACGATATACCGGCTTACACTTATCTGCTGCCGTCGATCATCGCCGGACAGGCATTCAGCGAGTATCCTATCATTCTGGAGCCAGGTGCTTCCTTCAGCGGCTCCGGCCATGACACCACCGACGATGAGAATCCAATCGCTTATGAATTCACCGTCATGGTAGGGTGCACTACCAATTAACCATAATTTACTGTCTGACAATATCTTGCTACCATAACTCCTCGGGTCGAACAACGACCCGGGGAGAAACCTGAACAAAGGTCACAGAGACCTACTTTTCACATAATTCCCCCTTGACAAGTTAGTTAGGACTCACTATCTTTTTCACAGTCCTAATGTGACGTGTTTCACAATCCTGTTTGCGGGATTAAGGGTTGGCTTAGGAGGTATTTGTGAATCATTCAATGAAAATAGCAGTCATCAGCGCCGTTATTCTGCTCCTTGGAGGCTGCGCTATGTGGTCCGGCAGTATCAACAAGATGCTCCCCTCAAGAAATCGTCCGGGGGAAGTCAGATTCAAAAGCGAACCTATCGCACCGGATCAATTCGATGCACTGGCTGCCGAACTGAAGAAAACCTACGGCGAGAGTTTCCCCCACATTCAGAGGTTCAAGGAAGCCGGGATCTCTTCTTACGAAGGTCCTGCGACCTGCCTGACCTGTCACAAGGATATCCAATATGATGATCTTAAAACAGGCGAAACAAAAACCGTCAATTTGATGGACAACGTCACCTCGTCGGCTCATTACACCTTCTATACCTCGCACCATCCCAACGTTTACGGTTTTAACGGTAAGAAAGCCGACAACTTCCGCATGGGCAAAATTAATCGCCCCTGTCCCAAACCCGGATCGTTCGCCATGACCGCCTGGGCCGCACCGGTCGTCCTCAAGAACGGCGACACCCTTTCCGAGGGTTGCGGCCAGTGTCACATCGGTGGTCAACCAACCGCTCCATTGGGTGAGATGATGCCCGGCTATCACACCGGTAACGATGAAAAGAACGCTATTGACTGCCTGATCTGTCACTCGGTCGCTTACGACATGAACCGCAAGCAGGTGGTTCCGGACAGCAAAGGCCGCTATTACTGGGATCAGGATCGCTCCATACGAGCCGCGGTAGCGGTTACTCGGCCCAACTCCGCTTCCTGTTTACGTTGCCATCAGCACAATTTGGGTGGAGACATCTATGTTGACGAGAACAATCCGGAGTATTTCGAGAGCCTCATGAACAAAGGCCACGAACGTCCGCGTATCGCTCACCCCGGCTCCAAGCGCGGTACGCCGTTCGCCCCGGATTGGGATGTCCACGCCGCTGCCGGGGTTAACTGCATCGACTGCCATCGCACCGAAGGTCACTACATCGCCAAGGGCACCCACACTACGACTATGATGGCCAACGACCTGCCGGATTTCGAAGTTTCCTGCACCAACTGCCACGATGCCGATCCGCACCAGGGAAACGATGAATTGGCTGACTTCTACAACGCTCATACTGAATACATGGCCTGCCAGACCTGCCATATCCCAAGCCTGCATCCTGACAACGCCACCATGCGTGATTTCGCCACGCCGGAGTTCGAGGAACATCCCGGTATCTACGTCTACACCGACATCGAGAAAAAAACTGAGCCAGGCGAGGCGATTCGTTATGTCTGGTGGAACGGCGACGGAACCTTCCTCGGTAATCCGATCGGCGACAATCCCAACGGGCTCAATCTCTACCAATTTTATAATCCTACCCACGTCTGGCCTGAATTCAAGGATTTCGATTACGACGCCTGGTACGAAGAGACCATGCGACCGATCGCCCAAAAGGGCCGCCCGAGCAAGATATATCCGATGAAGGTTTTCAACGGCCGCCAGCACATCGACCTGCAGAACATCACCCCGTTCGGCGGCATGTATCTGCCTTACAATCTGCCCACCTACTACGTCACCGGCAATCCCGACTCGGCCGCCATGGTCGAGATGGCCCATCCGATGATGAAGAAAATGTACGGCTGGATGTTCAAGGTCTACATGATGCGCAAGTTCATGGCCTTCATGGATGCCGATGACTGGAACGGCTGCGCCTACGACGATGCCGCTCACAACCGCAAGGTCGAGCCGCGTTGGATTCCGCAGGATGCCTCTCTTGAGATCAGCCATGCGATCCGTCGTGAAGGCGCCCTTACCTGCAACAACTGCCATTCTCAGAACGGCGTCATGGATTTCAAAGCCCTCGGCTACGATGACGCCACCGTAAAGGACTTGCAGGAACCGAGAATGTAACGGACAAGAATGAGAATATCCTGAGGAGATAATAAGTTGAAACGATCTACTTATAAAACCACTCTGACAATGCTGTTGGTCATCCTGGCCGGTCTCTTATTCAACGCCGAGGTTCAGGCCACCAACGGCTATTTCAGCCACGGCTACAGTGTCCAGTCCAAAGGGATGGCGGGTGCGGGCGTCGCCTATCCGCAGAGCGCTCTGGCCGCAGCCTCCAATCCGGCCGGCATGGTTTACATGGGAAACCGCTTTGATCTCGTCGTCGGTCTTTTCAATCCGGTCCGCGAATACACTATCACCGGCAATCCCTCCGGCAACGAAGGGACCTTCGGCCTCACCCCGGGTACGGTCGAATCCGGCTCCAAGGCGTTCGTCATCCCGGCTTTCGGTATGAACCGCATGATCAACGACAAATGCGCCATCGGTCTCTCCATCTACGGCAACGGCGGCATGAACACCAACTACCCGACGTCTACGTACCACCTCGGCAGCGGCAACACCGGTGTCAACCTCATGCAGCTCTTCATTGCCGCTACCGTCTCCCGCTATCTGAACAAGAATCACAGCCTCGGCGTGACCGGCATTTTCGGTTACCAAACGTTCAAGGCCGAAGGCCTCAGTGCGTTCGAATACTTCTCCTCCAACCCACCCAAGTTGACCAACAAAGACACCAATAACAGCAGCGGCTTCGGAGCTCGGTTCGGTTATCTCGGAACATTCGGAGGTCGTTTTCGCATCGGAGCAAGCTACCAAACCAAAATTAGGATGAGCGAGTTCAACGAATACGCCGGTCTGTTTGCCGAACAGGGTGATTTCGATGTCCCCGCCAACTGGACCGTCGGTATTTCGTACGACGCTTCCAAATATCTCACGCTGGCCGCCGATGTCCAGACCATTATGTACTCCGACGTCAACGCGGTTGGTAATCCGATGGTTCCTTCGGCGTTTTACCAGGGTATTCTTCTCGGCGACGACGACGGCGCCGGCTTCGGCTGGGAAGACATGACCATTTTCAAATTCGGTCTTTCCTGGGAAGGCCTCGCCGATATGCCCTTGCGCTTCGGCTATTCCTACGGTGAGCAGCCGATCCCGGAAAGCGAAATGATGTTCAACATCCTCGCTCCCGGCGTCATCGAGCAACACCTCACCTTCGGCCTTACCCGCAAACTCTGTAAGGGACGTGAAGTCAGTCTGGCTATAACTCACGCCCTCTCCAACTCCGTCACCGGTCCTAATACGATGGAAGTTGAGGATCAGCAGGAGATCGAACTCAAGATGCACCAATGGGAGTTCGTGTTGGGCTTCGCCTTCTAGGTTAATTCTGCAAGCACAGGTTCGATGACGGACCTATGCTTGAACAAAGCGACGGAACGAGAAGAAGTTTCGACAAACATCCGCGATGGCAGGTATAGGGAAAACTTGCCCTGCTACTTCTTACGCGGCAAACGACAGGCCGGAACCTCACCTTCCTCATCGCCCGGCGCAGAGCTGTCGCGCGGCTTGAGACCGGTCGCCTCGGCCAAAATCGCTATTGCCTGATCGTCGGTCGGCTCCGGACCGTACTTAGCGATCTTGTTGGAATAGATTATCTCCCCGTCCAGAGTTATTTGAAGAATCCCCCCGCCGCCTTTGATGTATTCGGATTTAATTCCAAATGCTCGTTCGAACGCTGCCGCCAACCTGGCGGCTTTGGGCATGTAATTTCACTCAACGCAGTATTCAATAGCTACACGAAGCTTCTTGTTCTCGGGCATAAAAAGCAAACCTTCTTTTATCGTATATTTCCGTGGAACATGATAACACCTGTATCGATTCGTATCAAGAACCAACAAGATCTATATGACAATCAAGAACTTGACACCCAGGTCGGTTATTCGCATAGTTGGCATGTTCCTTTCGGGCTGTTCTGTACATCCGAAAATAAATTGAACTCTTGTAATAAAAGGAGAAAAGAAGTGGAAGATTTACTGGGGCAAATGACCGATTACGTGAAACTTTATGGACTTAAAGTCCTCATGGCGATTGTCATATTCATCGTCGGTCGTATCGTTGTCAGCATGCTGGTAGGAACGACCAAAAGACTGATGGCCAAGTCTCATACGGACGAAACCTTGTCGAAATTCCTGACCAGCCTGGTCCGCGCCATTTTGTTGACGATCCTCGTTATCGTCGTGCTCGGCCAACTCGGCGTTGAAACTACCTCGTTCGTGGCTATTCTCGGCGCTGCCGGTTTGGCTGTCGGTTTTGCTCTTCAGGGCTCTCTGGCTAATTTCGCCTCCGGCGTGATGTTGATTATCTTCCATCCCTTCCGCGCGGGTGATTTCGTTGAGGCAGCCGGAACGGCCGGGGTGATTGAAGAGATCAGCATCTTCAGCACGGTTATGAAGACCGGTGATAATAAAAAAGTTATTATCCCCAACGGAGCCATAACCGGTTCCACTATCACCAACTATTCCGCCAAAGAAACCCGCCGTATCGACATGGTGTTCGGTATCGGTTATAACGATGATCTCAAAAAAGCCAAGCAGATTCTGGAGCGGATCCTCACCGAGGACAACCGTATCCTCCAGGATCCCGCACCGGTCGTGGCGGTTTCGGAACTAGCCGATTCTTCGGTCAATTTCATCGTCCGCCCCTGGGTTAACACTGCCGATTATTGGACTGTCTACTGGGATTTGACCGAAAAGGTTAAACTAACCTTCGATCAGGAAGGAATCTCCATTCCATTCCCACAGCAGGATGTTCACGTCCATCAGATCACAGCCGCTTGATTTCGCAGCAAATTAATAAAGGGTGATCGCTTCATGCGGTCACCCTTTCTTGTCACTCGCTCTCCGTGTGCTCTAGTTCTCGGTCGAGTCAGCTTGGCCGTCCAGGACGAAATCGACTCGATACGATATCCAGACCGCTACCGGTTTCCCGTCCTGAATCCCCGGTTTGAATTTGCACTCTTTCGCCGACACTAAAGCCGCTTTATCCAGCAGTTTATTCCCGGAGGTCTTTCCCAACTTCACCTCCAGGACATCGCCGTTCTTATCAACGAGCGATTGGACATAAACCGATCCCTCGATACCTTTTTCCTTGGCTTCCGGGGGATAGACCGGAGGTTGCATGACCACCATTTCCGGCATCTTCTCGACCGGCACGAACTCATCCGGCCCGGGCAGTTTTTCTTCATCGCCGCTCGAAGCTTCAATCGCACTTGCCGAAGAAATCTCGTTATTCTGTTCCACGACCGCCATTGGCTGGATCTGAATGGAAGCGGCCCCGACCGTAATGGCCGCCAACAACAGCACCGCCGCGGTTAAAGCCCAGGGGCGCGCCGTCCGAACGGCGCCGTTCATTGACATAATTCGCATTAGTCTGCCCTCCAAAAGGGATTTGTTCAACAATGTCATACTTAGCGGCGTACGCATCCGGTTACGCGCCAACGCCGTCGCCATAATCAACAAGTGCCCGGCATAGTCGGAAGCCCGCCCGCCGAGTCGCATTACACTATCATCACAAGCTCGTTCAGCTTCGTTGCGGAAAAGGCGACGCACCAGCCAAACCAACGGATCAGGCCAATGCAACGCCGTGCTTATAGTCGCTATTATGAGAAGTTTCTGATCGCCGCGAACGATATGATTGAACTCATGCATGAGCGTGATCTTGATTCGACCCGTTTCCCAATTCTCCGCATCAACCGGAAGAACCACTAGCGGTCGCCTCCAGCCCCAGACAAACGGCACTGTCGTATCATCACTCATGACCATCTTCGGAACATTTCGGAGCCCGGCTCGCTCGGACAGCTCGGTCGCAACCGACATCACCCGCCGTGACACCTGCGTCCCGCGTTGTGCTATCCGACTGTTATACCGCATGCCCACCACCATCCGAATAAGCAACAACGTACTTCCCGCCATCCATACAATCAGCACCATGAACGAAGCTATTGATTCAATCCCGTAAACCGGCTGACCACCTGCCGCCAAACGTGTTCCGGAAACCAAAACAGCTCCGCCGTCAATCGCACGACTTACCATATCTCCAACGGAAAGACCTATGGAAGGCACAACCAAGTACAACAACGGCAACAACAACGAACCGATAATGCCGGTCTGAATGAAAGCCCCTCGCAGTTTCGGTGAACAACGCCGCGTCAATAAGTAGGCGGTAACTGCTGTAATCAGAACCAGACCGATCCTGATCTCAAGCCCCACTACAGCTTGAATTATATCCGCTGGAAATGATGTCACAGCTATTTACCCTCCTTCCGCGCCTGCTCGATTAGCCGGGACAACCGTTCCAAATCGTGGTCAGACAAATCTGATTGTGAAGGATCCACCAGCGCTGCCACCAACTGTTCCGCTGAATTGTCAAAGAAAGTTTTCATGACATGCTTCAATGCACTCTTGCTGGCTCGTTCCCGTTGCACCGTGGCGGAATAGACATACTTGCGTCCCTCCTTACGATGCCTCAGATATCCTTTATCCTGAAGAATCCCCACCAGCGCCCGCACAGCGCTGTAGCTGGGGGGATCGGTAAGGCTTTCGAGAATATCCGAGACCGATACCTCCTGCAGGCGGAAGACAACATCCATGATTTGTCGTTCCCGGCGGCTGAGATCTGATAGTTTTTTCTGAGCCAAACACACCGTCCTTAATTTGAGTATTGCTAAATTTTTAGCATCTATCATTAGAGACGGATAAACCGGTCGATTTGTCAAGCGCAAATGCTAAAAAATCTGCATTTATTTTCTTTGATTTTTACAGCGATAGCGGGACTGGTAGCGTATCCCCTTAAGTGACACCCATTTAACTTGGGCGACCGCGTCTCATGGCCGGGGCTGCAGGGCTCCCGGTCTACGGGGGAGGGATTGTTGATACGTTGGACGCGGCGTATCCGAGGAATCAGCCATACCGACTCGTCGATGCTATGCGTCAGAGCGTGATGATTGAACGCTCTGCGTTCTTCCTCAATCACTTCAGGAAGTAATAAATAACACCGATCAGGCAGCCAGTCGGCACCATAATCTGTCCCAATAGATAGATCACACGCTCCCCCGACGCCGCTCAGTCTCAATCTCAACCGGATCATCGGTCGCCGACGCAGGTTTTCCCGCCTCTTTCTTCCAGGCTCCTACCGACATCGCTATAAAACCGGATAGAACAAGCACCAGTTGAAGCAGTATAAGAGCTTTCATATTAAAACCTCCCGTTTACAAGGAATGCCTGTCGTAAATCCCCTTACTAGTTAGCAGGAATATATAACTGTCCCCCGCATAGACTAATAATAAACTCGACCATCACCTCGGCCTCATCGTCAGCAATTCCATCTGCGCCAACGCCGCCGTCACAGCCGTCTCTACTCGCAGGATCGAACGGCTCAACCGATATCGGACAAATCCCAGCGATTCCATCAGCTCCGTCTCAAACGGCACCCAGCCTCCCTCCGGTCCAATCGCAAGGATTACCCGCGAGGATTGCTCGAATACCTTATCCAATGTCTCAGCCGCTTCCGGGTCCGGCAAGAGTCTCAATGCTCGTTCACGGCCGGAGTCCAGCGTCGGTAAAACATCTTCCATAAACGGCCGAAATCGTTCGTGCACCGCAACCTCAGGCAATTTGGTACGTTTTCCCTGAGCCAGACCCTCCAATATGTATGACATAAAATTCTGCTCTGCGATCAGCGGTGACTGATAGAAACTTCGTTCTACTCGGTTGGCTCGAATGAAATCACACCGTTCTACCCCCATAGTTGCTATTGTCTGAAGCACCTTTTTGACCGTTTGCGGTCGCGGCAGGGCGCAAATAAGATGAATGGCAACCGGATCAGCCGATGGCTCCCTCAGGCCGCCGATCTCCACCTCTATTACAACACCGTCATCCGACAATATCCGAGCTTTTCCGATCGGTCCGTTCAGAAGTCCGGCCTCGAACTCATCACCGACTTTTAGCTTAAGAATGGACCTGATATGCTCCGCTCGATGATCCCCCAGGACATATCGTCGTTCATCGGTTTGATCTGTATTTATCAGAATTACGAGATTCATACTCAAGATCACTTATGCGAAACCATAATTACTCCCCCGAGTACCAGCACTACTCCAGACATCTCGAATAACGTCAATTGCTCCCCCAGCACCAAGTAGCCGAGCACAATCGCCACTACCGGTGTAATATAACCTATTGCCGACACGACCACCACCCTGATACGGGCCAGGAGCCAATAATAACCCAGGAAGGTTACGACCGTGCCGATCAGCGCCAGGTACAACAAGGAACCAACCGAGCGAGCGTTCATGGAAAAATCAGCCGGATTTTCAAACAACAGCGCCGCCAGCAACAACGGTACGAAACCGAACAGCATCTGGATTCCGGCCGACACCACGATATCATCGCGGCTGAAGCATCGTTTGTGTAAAACCGTGCCGAACGCCGAAGTCACAGCTCCCCCTACGGCCAGTATCACCCCCCATAAAAGCGACTGCGACACCTGCATGGAATCCAGCGAAATGATCACAACTCCGACAAATCCGATCAACAAACCGCACCAATGCAGCAATCTCAAACGCTCCGCCGGCAGCATAAATATCGAAAACAACGCTATGAAAAACGTGAACGAGGCAAACAGCGCCGATGTCAGCGCGGAACTGAGATGTTCCTCCGCCAGATAAACCATGGCATAGCTAATCCCGAACATGAACAAACCCGGAATACCTCGTCTTACAAAGCGCTCCACAGTGTCCGGCAAACGCCGTCGCTGGACCAGGATTATTCCCCAGATCACCGTCGCTGCTATCGCGAAGCGAAATCCCGAGGAATACAGGGGCGGGGCCTCCGCTACTCCTATTTTGATCGCCATCCAGGTCGAGCCCCAGATCGCGCACAATACACTGTAAACGAGATAAATCATCGCGACAATTAACCTATTCCCGGCGTGTCAAGTCAACAAATCTACCTATGAAACCGCATACCTTTACCTGTCTCTAAAAAGACGCCGAATAATGCCTCATTACAAAAAAAAGTAGTTGACGCTACTGCACAATACGGCTTAGTCTTGATCTTCATAGGTACTAACCATAAGGAGATTACGAGTGGCCTACTACGAGGGCATAATCAAGAATACCGAGTTTTTTACCACTTCCGAACTCGCCAAGAAACTCAAGATGAACGCTCAGGTGATCACCCGCAAAGTACAAGCAGGTGAGATATCCGCTTATAAAATCGGCAAGGACTGGCGCATTCCCGAACAGTCCGTTTATTCCTGGCTCGAAGAGCTATCCAACCAGACCGAAGGCAATGGTAACGGCAACAGCAATGGGAAAGGCAACGGCAACGGTAAATCTATCGCAGCCAAAAACGAGACAGTCCAGCTCCAGCCGATTCCGCCCATGTCCGCCGCTCTGTCTGCAAAGAATGATCTTCGTTCCAAGCGGATGTATCTGCTCGAGTATATCCTCGCTCAGTTCGAGCCGGAACGCTCCTATGCCGAAGATGAAGTCAACATGATCATTGCCCGTTATCATAACGACTACGAAACCATCCGAAGAGAGTTCGTTCTGGAGCGGATGATGGACCACGCCGGTGAAAAATATCGCCGTCGCGCCGGCTACAAATTTACCGACTAAAAAAAGTCCCGGCCTTCTCGACCGGGACTTCTCATCTCTATCCACATAAACAGATGTGCCTTATCCACCGACAGGCGCTTCAGTCGAGGGCATAAACATCTCACGCCGAATCTGCTGCAGGAATGGATCGGCCTGATTGACCTTGTATTTCCATTGCAACTCGATCGCATCACGCAACTGAGGTCTTATATCGCGGCCCGAGCGAGCCATCACCGTTACCAACTTGCGGAAGGCAAAATTGGAATTCGGATTGGCAATAAAGGCTTGCCAGGAAAGATCCAGTCCCTCATCAACCATCTGGCTGTCGCCGAAACGAAGCCCCATCTCCATATCGGTCAAACCCAGATCCTGCAGATAAAACAGGTTTTCCGGATTCGACTCGCAAAATGCCGTGAGAGTATCACGCAGACGATACCACAACTCATTGGCTTTGACGGTGTCGCCCGCCAGTTCGTATTGATAGGCCATCATCTGTGTGTTTTGCCAGTATTCGGGATAAACCTCGAGCATCTTTTCACCCAGAGCCATCGCTCGCGAGGTATCCCCGCTAAACATCAGATCATCGAAGATTTTTCCGGAATTAACACCGATAGTGACAAACACCCCGGTGGCATTTTCATCACGATAGACTTTCGAATCCTGATAACCGTCATACCGATAATCGTTCATGAAAAGATCGTACCCGGCATCGGCATCGATCAATCGCGGCGGCGGAGTCCAATCCAACTTATAAAGCAGCCCGATCGAATAAGTGTACTGGCGCAGACCCAGCGGTGACTCGGCGTACGGTTGTGAGCTGAAGTAAATCGGATTCTTCAACTCCAGTGAGTCTCCATCCTTGATCGTGCTTTCCCAGACGATATCATCCACCATCATATCCTGCACACGAAGTAACCTGCCGCCGTACGGCAGCGCCTGCAGGAAAGTATGACGACGACGAGCTCTGTCATAGAATTGCTTTTTGGGACGCTGCGTTTCGACGCCCGGAGCCACCTCATAGGGATACCAGAGAATCTCTTCTTCACTGAGCGAGATAGGGACATCGTAGCGGTTTTTCATCTGCTCCACGTACCAGTCGGTATTAAGCAGCGATAAATTCACCACTCGTACGTCTCTGCGATAATTATACACCTCCTGGAGGCACCACACCGGGAAAGTGTCGTTGTCGCCCGAGGTAAACAAGATAGCGTTCGGCTCGCAGGTATCGAGCAAATTGGCGGCGTAGTTATACGGGATGAAATTATTCGAGCGGTCGTTGGTATGATAACTGTGCGCCAGGCTTATCCCCGGCAACAGCGCCAGCACCACCCCGGCTCGAACAAGCATTTTCTGCGTTCCTTCGTTTCCGGCCAGGCTGTCCTTAAGAAATGTCAGAATCGCAGCTACGCCCATGCCGATGGCAATTCCGAAAAACACGAACGCCGGCGTAAAGAAGTAATCACGGTCGCGCACTTCCATGTAAGCATCACCGCTCATCTCGTTGTATTGAGTACCGTCGGCGAAGTTCATGTACAAGATCAACCCCACCGAGCAGACTATGAAGAGCGTGAAGAACGGCATGCCTATTTCCGCCCGCTTCAGGATCGCTACGATCATTCCAATCATACCGAGCAGGAAAAATACGAAAACGAACTGTGCTCCGCCCTGCGACCATTGTTCCTCGAAATAGGACCAGAATCCCATGTGGGCATGGCGACCGAACTGGTTCGACCATTCTCCCCGCCGATGAAACATGCGCTCGACCATACTTTCCTGGCCGTATTGACGACGATCCAGGAAATTCGTGAAGGTGCGCCAGTCTCGTGAGGGATTATTTTCATCGATTCGCGGATTGATACTGGAACGAATCGGGATAAAGGCATGTACCGATATCCCCATGAATCCTATTACCAATAGCGTCAGGCCGGTTTTCCATTTGAGGTCTACCCCGGTCCGCTTGCTGAATAACGCCATTCCCAGCAAAACCAACAGCGCCACCGGTGTCGCTTTTTGATAAGCGGAGAAGCTCATCATTACCGAAGAAACCGATCCCACCGCTACTACGATGGCCCAGTTGATTCTCTTATAAAGCAGCACCAACAAACCGATTGCCAACAATCCCGAGGCGATATAATAAGCTCTGGGACCGCCACGATTATCGGCAAATAACATGACCAGCAGAAATTCTATCAGGGCAAAAGCACATATAAGGATAAAATCTCTCTTAGTCGCATCCTTTTTGAGAATCCAGAATATGGCGCAAACCGGCACCACCAGAAAAACGGTCATATGAATGCCAATTCCCAGCGTTGCCAGGAACATGGCCAGGATCATATAACGCAAGGCCTTGGATGAACCCCGTTCTTCCCAGAATCGTACCGTCAGCCAGATAATCATCACCGAAAGCGCCATGGCGAGTCCGTATACTTCCGCCTCAACCGAGTTCCCCCAGTTGGTTCTCCCGAAGGCCACGGTCAGACCGGCGACGAAACCGCCCACGTAACAGATAAGCTTGCACAAGGGAGAATGATCGTCTTTGGCAAAGAAATACCGAATAAGGCGAACCGCCAGCAGATAGCTGAACATGGCCGTGAAAGCCGATGAAATTACCGAGATGTAGTTGATTCGATGGGCAATATCTTCGACAAATGGAATTATCGCAAAAATCCTTCCAATAATCACAAACAGCGGTGTTCCGGGCGGATGCGGGATACCCAGGATATTTGCACAGGCAATGAACTCTCCGCAGTCCCAAAAAGAGAGCGACTGCTGGACGGTCATGGCATAAACTATAAAGGATATCAGGAACACCAGGCCGGCAACGATGATATTTCCGCGGTCCGGTTTATTATCGCGAATCAGGACGGGGTCGGTCAAATCAGCCTCCTATGAACGGAACAAGACATTATCAATTATACAGATATCGGGCCTGAAGGCATAATACAAACACTAAATCAGTCGATAAATATAACACTGGCGACAGAGATCACAACAGATAATTTCGGTCGACCAGAGAGCCTGAAATCGGCCCAATATCCGGAGGTATTTATGTTTGTTTGGTGTGCCGTCCTGTTCGGACTCGGCATTTTGGCTTTCGTGGATTCGATCCTGAATATGGGAGAGATATTTCGCCGAGTAAACTCGATCATGTTCATGTTGATTTCACTCGGATTATTGGTCCGTACCACAACCAAGATGAAATCTCAGAGAATCGAGAACTACGAAAAGAGAGTGTTCAACCTCGAGCAGCAGGTAAAAACGTTGCGCGACGGTCGAGAGAAACTCTCCAAATTCTAGTTTTATCCGATTTCATCGTCCGGGTGCATATTTCTGAGTTTCTCCCGCACCTCGGACGCAAACGGGTAATTGGGATACCCCTGCAACAACTGCAGGTAAATTTCTCCGGCTTCGTCGATTCGATCGGGCCTCCGGCTCAGTAAATCCGCCTTGGTTTTCAAGGCGAACGGATAATAATATGACTCCGGAGCTTCTTCGCCCATTCGCTCTACAAAACCTAAAGCTACGTCCTCGGCCCCTTCGGTAACGGCTATCTCGATCAACCGGTGTAACGCTAAATCAGCCAAAGTCGTATTGGATAAGTCCGCCACCGCCAACAGCGCCTGCTTAAGTGAATCCGATTGTCGTTGCAAATCCGCCCGGCAGACCGCCCCCCAACTATCCAACAGGGTGGTATTCCCTGCCGCCCGGCTGATTATCATGACCATTTGCAGCGCATCGTTGACATAAAATCCCATCGGGAAATCGACCATCAATCGCCTCAGGGCCACCTCGCTCGAATCGTACTGGCCCTCGCAGAATCTGATCATACCGCGATAATAATCGAATTCCTCCAGCCAGTCCTCGCGATTCATGGCTCGATTATTACGCAGTTGTCCGAATTGGTCGTATGCCCTGCTGAAATCCCCCATTCGCAAATAACAAAAGGGAATTTCACGAAGCGACAGCAACGATGCCTGAGTACGCTGTTTTGCGTTAGCAACCGCATCGAACAGGATCAGAGCGGAATCGTACTGATTCAGATAATCGAGATATATTCCGGCCATTTCGTAGATTGCCTCGCAGGAATCACGCACATCACGAGATCGATCTATCAACGTCTGGTAGTTGTTCAGCGCCGCCCGGTATTGTCCTAACTTCACCTGCGCCTCACCCAGCGAGAACCGCGTCTGTACTTCCACCGAACTGCTGTCATAGTGTTCCAGCACCCAGGCGGCCATTCTAATCACCTGTTCGGGTTGTTTCTGTTCCTTCGCCGTCACCATGAATCGAAGCGGCGCCTGCGCCGAGAACCCGTCTATCGAATCCTGTCGCAGTGCCAGGTTGTATGCGACATCGAATTGCCCTTCCTTGAGGAAATGACTCGACAGAATCTCCAAAAGCCCGCCTCCCGGTACGGTTTCCATACGTGCGACCAGAACCGTTTCCACCGAGGCGGCCGCCGGTTCATAAGACAACAACGATACAATCCGCCGTTCGGCATTGGTCGCTACCCTCCCGGTGTCGGATAGAAGCTCAAGATACTCCCCCGCCGCTTTCCCATAGAGCTTCAGCATCTCGTATTCCTGGCCGCGTTCGAATACGTATGCCGCTGAAGCCTGCGTGGTGTCGTCCAATCCGTCCATGATTTTCAGCGAGGCATCGACCAGACCTGATCGACTCATGCTGGCCAGTACCGCCAATATCTCAGCATCGTCCGAAGCCGCATCGAGCGCCTGGTCGTAAGCCTTATGAGCCGGATCGGATTTTTGCTGTACGGCGAAACACTCCCCCAAATCGATGGGAAAGCGATGATTATCCGGGTGACCTGCCATCTGTTGGCGGATCAACAGCTCCAGTTTATCGTACATCGAAAGTTGTCGATAACAGGTTTTCAACTGGTTGTAGAGGGAAAGGTCGTCCGGACGTTCCTCCTGCATCGACTCGAATAAATCGGCCGCGCTGAAATAGTCACCGTTGCGCATCAATTCTCGCGCCACTCTCAGCTTGCGATCAAAATCTGCCGTGGGAGTCTGGTCGCTGTTCGATGACTTCGTTTCCTTCGATACCTCCCCTCCCCGGACTACCCCCATCGGGAATAAAAGCGAGACGGCAAAAAGAAGAACAAGCAACTTTCTCAAGGGCGGGCTCCTTCTTCGTTTCCGCCGGTACGGTCGGCGCCGGAATTGAGCAATGCCCTGAAATACGCCTTGATTTGCTCCTCGTATTGAGCCGGATAATCCTCTGAAAGATACTGCCGCAAACGGTCTTCGAGTTTGACACGATCATCCAGCATATCCGAGGGCAGTGCCGGCGGCGGGGCAAAGATATTTTCCTTCGCGCTGGTAGCCTGCCGCTGTTCCGTGAAATCGCGCCGCTGCAACGAACGCGAAGCCTCCAGCAAACGCGAGTAGATTTTCAACTGCCGTTCGGTCGTCTCGGCGCCGACATTACCCGAGGCCAATTCCTCTTCGACCTTTTTCATCTCACGGGCGATATCATCCAATCGACCCAGAATCTGGCGCGAATCACCGAACTCCTTGTTGAGGTCCTCTAGCGACTTCCTCAAAGTCCCCTGTTCAGACGCTAATCGTTGCAGTGTCTGACGTGCCGATTCTCCTTGTGACGGATTCGACTGACCCGGATTGTTACATTGCTGCTGGGTCTGCATGTTAAGCTGGTTCTGCTTGTTACACATACTGGACAGCTTCTGGCTCGGCTTGTTACAGTTGCTGCCGTTATTGCACTGGGATTGTTGTTGGAGCGACTCCATCAGGCGAATAGCCGCAAGATTCAACCGGGACATAGCTTCACGTTGCGATCTCATCGACTGTAACTTCTGACGATTGGCCATTTCTTCGGTCGCCAGACTCATCTTAGCCGTGGCTTCATCGACCAACCGCTGTAATTCAGCCGCAATAAACGGCGACTGCTTGCCTAACTCTGAAATTCGGTTCTTCAATCCGTTACAGGAAGATTCCAAATCCTGCTGCTTTTCAGCCTGGTCGTGCATCGCCATGGAACGACTGTCCAGATCTTCGAGCTGACGATAAAGGTCTTCCTGATCCTGCGAAAGATTGTTGGCATCATCGATAGCCATCTGCATCGCTCGCATCATCTCTTCGGCATCGTTGTGCTGCATCGAGGCCAGCGATTTTTGCATCTGGTCAATCATCTGTAACAGCTTCGACAGCGCCTGCTTTCCCTGCTCGCCGGCCTTATCACGTTGCTGCTCACTCAGTGACTGCGACATCTGCTCCATATTCTGATCGGCATCGGTCTGCTCCAGTGCCTGGGCGAACGATTCCAGTTCCTCGGCCTTGTCCATCTCCGCCTCTTTGGCAACATCTCTCAGATCGGACGTCTGCTTCTTCAACTGCTGCAGATCTTTTTTTAGTCCGCTCTCGGTCTGCCCGAGTTTCGGCAGATTACCCTTTTGCGTCGAGTCGGTTTCGCTGTTGACCGCTTCCTGCTGTTCCGCCAGTTGTTCGAGCTGACGCAGCATCGCCTCCATCTTCTGTTCGAGTTGCATCCGCTTGAGCAGCGCCATCGTGCGTTCCAGTCGCTGAAGCATCTCTTCGAGGCTCATTTGATAGTCCTGCATCGCCTTCTGAAGCTCTTCCCGATTCATATTCTTGAGTGCTTCCATCAGCTTTTCCTGAGCTTTTTTCATCTCCGGCGTGGCTACTTCCTCGAACAGCTTTCGCACCTGGGCCATCTTCTCCAGAATCTGGCGGCTCAACAGAGCGTTTTCGGTCGCCTTGTCGATCGACTTGTCCATATCCTCGGCCGTTTTCTGGATCTGATCCATCAACTCGGAGTTTTGCTCGGCGATATCTTTCAACTCTTCCTGGTGTTGCCAGTCGGTTTGGCGAGAGCTCTTCTCCTGAGCCTGAATTTTACGCGTGATATTCTTCAGCCGTTCGGCAGCTTCTTTTCCCTGCTGAAGCATCTCCTGGGTTTGTGTGATCCGCTGAGCCGCCTCAGCCTCGGTTTCCGCTACGATCTCCTCCAGCGACGGGAACCGCGCCACGTATTTGCGTGAGATGGAAGTCTTCGGTCCGGTAATACGGTCGTTGTCGGCAACCTCCATGTAATAGACCACGTAATCGCCCGGATAGAGATTGTACTGGTTGATATCCCAGTTGAACTCGATCTCACCCTCGGTTTTGATGCGGTCGGAAAAATGAAGAACCGCCACGTGTTCTTCCGAAGCCTGCCCGCCGCTGACCAGCGTGTACTTCAACGCCAGCGAAGAAAACCCATAATCATCGTAAATACGCGCTTTGAGCGGCACGACCATCTGCTCACCCAGATTGATGTCGAATCCCGGCCGCACGATATCGACCGAGGGATATTCGTCAGGTACGGCTGTAATATAATACTCGATCGGATCCGGATTCTGCTCACCGAGGCCGTCAATCAGCCGCACGTAATAAGCTCGCGATTCATCGACTCGCAAGGAGGTACTCGCGCGGACGCCGTTCACCTCGAGCGGTGTCCGACTGGAATCCTCGAACACCAAAAACGCCTGCGTAATCGGCAGATTGGTAGTGACGTCGATATTCACCCGGCTGCCGACCACGGCCGAAAACGAGCCGTTGTTCTCGTCTATTACCGCCGGTTCCAGGCCGGTGTACCTGGGATAAAACAGCGACAGCTTGATCCCGGTCACACGTGGTCGGTCAACGACATCAACCGCCTGAATCTCCGTTTTCAGTCGTCCCGCCTCGACCCAATAATCTAATGACTTATTGACCTGGCGCAGCTTGATAGTAACCGGCAACGTATCGACCGCACCGGCTGAAAAACTCCCCCCCCGCTCGATATCAATTTTCGTCTCCTGCCAGGAGCCGCCGGCCAGCCGATGATGAATCACCGCCTCTTTCGGGAATTGGTCCCCGATCAGGCGTGCTCCGATTTCCAGATCACGATACTTGATCCATTGAATCGATCCCGGCCAGGCTTCAAGGCTGTAGCCCAGCGGCGGAGCAATAACTTCGGTCGGATGCGAATAAACGACATACGAATGACTGAACATCCCCGGCGCCAGCGTTAAAAGCAATGTTGCCGTGAACAACGCCACCGCCAGCATCTTGCCGGTCTTCAGAAGTTGATAATAACTCAATGCCCGGTTGAAATTAAGTCCCGAAGTTTTCTCAACCGCCTGGCGCTCGGTCAGGGCAATCAATTCTTCGGAATATCCTTCACGGCGAGCCTGGCGCGAAAACTGCACGGCCGCGATAAGACGCCCTTTCAACTCCGGATATCGCTCTTCAAGGCGCAACGCCATCATATCCACCGATCCGGCCAGGATCTTTGCCGCCACGTAGCGCCCGAATACGAACAGCATTGCCGCACCGGTAACTACCAGAAGACTTATCTTCAGCCAAACCGGTAACACCGCCACATTGGCAATGAGCGCAAGCAATACTATTGCCGCCAGAACCACCGCCATCGTCGCGATGATTCCCGCGCTGACCAGAAGTACCCGGTGTTTAAAAAGTATCCCCTTGAGCCTGTTGATCAATCCTGTTTCGGATCGCTGGATGCTCATCTGCCGTCCTTAAACAACTCTCTAGGTTTGTCCGAATCAAAGACGCTGCGAAAAGAGGCCCGTTATCATCGGTTGGTACTAATATAATCGGTCTTAATACAACAAGGCATAAGTCAGAAGATTCAAACCCATCCGGAACGCTTCCTGACGTTTCTCCTCCGGGTCCTTGTGCACCTGGGGATCTTCCCAGCCGTCGCCGATATCCGCCTCGACCAGAAAATACACCACCACCCGTCCGTCCAGAATCACGGCGTAACCACGCGGCGGTTTGCCGTCGTGCTCGTGGATTTTCGGCGGTCCCGAGGGGAAATCGTAAAAACAATGATAAAGCTCGTGATCGAAAGGCAGTTCCACAACCTCTCGCTCCGGGAACAAATCACTCAATTCCGCCCGGAAAGACTCATCCATACCGTAACTGTCGTTGACGAACAAAAATCCGCCTTCCGACAGGTACTGCCGTAATCGTTCTTTTTCCTCAGCCGTAAAATCTATCGAGCCGTGACCGGTCGCAAACAGGAACGGATATTTGAACAGGTCGGGATCGTCGATCGTTACCACGTGCTCCATCGTATCGACCGCGAATGAACTGTTATCACTAATAAATCGCAGGAAGTTCGGCACCGCCGATCCGCCCCAATACCAGTCGCCGCCGCCTGAATAATGCAGCCGCGCCACCTTGACGTCCGAGGGGAACCCGGCCTTCGTCTCGACCAGACCGGCCATCGGCGCAATCGAACGAGTCGGTCTTTGAGCTGAAACGGCCGCGGCTATAAACGCCACCGACACCGCAATCAGAATGAAAAAGACGTACTTGTGCCTCATATACCTAATATACAAATGAACCGCCCCAACTGTTGATAAAAAGTCGTTGTGATCATGTTTTATTCAGGGTACCTCTCCCCAACTGCATAAGTGGACAAATAAGAACCTGCGGAGATGTTAACACTCTCCATAACAAACGCACTTCTTTCGACCAATGCTTCCCTCTCCTTCGAACAATGGGGAAAAAACTACATGAACCGGTTCGGTTCGGTGATGACGCCGGTCAGCGCCGTGGCGGCTGCCGTGGCGGGAGAAGAGATATATAAATCCGCCGCCTGAGCCTTTTCGCTTAACTCAATCCCACAGGTCGCGAGGCAGCGCTCCCCCGGCCCCATTTGCAACCAGGGTCGTTCCCCGGCAATCCCGAATCCGGGTTGCGCCACGATCGCCCCAGACTCGGCAAATACCCGCACGAGTCCCTTCTTGAGCGCTTCCAGATAAACCGTTCGCGAAGCCGGATAAACGATCAGGCGGACATTTTCGTGTACCCGGTTTCCCTTGAGGATATCGGCCGCTATTCTAAGATCATCGAACCGGCCGTTGCAACCGGTCCCGATCAGCACCAGCGATATCGGCACATCGGTCGTTTCAGCCACCGGCTTGATTTGATCGAGTCCGCCGGGGCATTTAATTTGTGGCGGTATGTGCTCGATGTTGATCTGATATATCTGATCGTAGGTGGCATTTTTATCGGTCATCACCGGCTCGAACGGTCCCGTGGCCCGGCCGTTTAGAAACCGCCGCGTCGTCGAGTCGAACTGGCACATCGCTCCGGCCGTTCTCATCGCCGCCGTCAGAAGCGACAACGTGTACCGCTCGCTTATATTCATCTGGGTAATCGATGAACCGTGATACTCGACCACCTTTCCGGCGACATCATCCTTGCCCATCTGGGCCAGGATCGAAAGCGCAATGTCCTTGGTATAGACCCCGCGCATCCTGCGGCCGTTGACATCGACTCGCATAGTGCCCGGCACCACCGCGGCGGTCTTGCCGATAGCCCAGAGCCTGGCCATCGCCTCGGGCGCCAATTGTATTCCAATCCCGGAGAGACATCCAAGCGAACTGATCCGCTCATCCGTACCGACCGCCAGTCGCCCGGCCGCTACCGTCCCGGACTCGACCATCACCTGGTGCGGACATCCCTCCACGAAATCGAACAGCGCTTTCAGTCGCTGGCGACCGGCGAAATCCCGAATTTTTTTATGCGCTCGGGCCATGTCGACATCCACCGCCCCCATCACATTATCCAGCGCCAGCGCGATCTTGGCCGAGTTCCAGACATACTCGACCCCCATTTTCCCGAACGCCTCGATCAGATCGACACCGTTCTCGTGCGCTACCGCCAAATCCGGCTCGATCTCAACTTCCTGGCCGGCCTCCACCCGGCCTTCACCGGCCGCTCGTGCGAACAGCTTCTGCACCGCTGTTTGCTGCCCCCATAACGACTGACCGGACGAGGCCGTCTTTTCACCGGGGAACGCCAGCTCGAGCTGTTCCAGTTTCAGAAACGCCGGTTTCTCGCGGATGCCGTATTTGCGCCGCCAGTTATAGAACGCGGCTTTGGAAATACCCAACTCGAGCCCGCAGCGGTCGTCGTCGCCGAACCGCTCCCAGAGACTGCGAATCTCCCGCTCTGAAAATTTCGGCTGAGAATGTCTCGGGACATTTTTCTTCCGCCGCCAATAAGCCACCAGATACGCCGGCACACCGCCGAGGCGTTCGCCGATTTTTTCATCGGTCTTGTACAGCTTCTGAAGCTGCACCAACTCTGCCTTGGTCGGGATCCGGCGCTTCCTGGTCATTGCGCCGCTAACTCCTTCCGGAGAATTTCGTAGATAGGTTCAAGCGGTACCGAGATCACCTTGGTTTCACCGATCACCGGCATGAAATTAGTGTCGCCGTTCCAGCGCGGCACCACGTGCATGTGCAGGTGTTCCGGGATCCCGGCCCCGGAGCTTTCGCCGAGATTCATCCCGAGATTAAGCGAATGCGGTTTGATACCGCTCTTGATCGCACGCACGGTGCGTCGCGTCAACTCAAAAAACTCGATCGCTTCTTCTTCAGTCAGGTCCTCGACATTCCCAACATGGCGATTAGGGATGATCATCGTATGACCGGAATTGTACGGGTATTTGTTCAGAATAATCGCACAGGTCTTGCCGCGATAAACGATCAAGTTTTCGATCGTATCCGGCATCTTGAGACGGTTGCAGAAAACACAACCTTCTTCTTTCTTGCCGAGTACGAACCCGGCTCTCCATGGCGCCCAGATGGTATTGTCAGACATAGCGTTGTATAATAAACAAATTATTTCCGTTTGTCCATCGACCGCTTTAGTTTTTTTTGACTGAGCTATCCGCTTAGATCATAAAAAGTTACTTGGGTTGCCAGATATCCTTTCGGTATTCTATCGCTACAACAGAACAACGCGGCCACATCCATCGTAACCTGCTGACAGTGAACCGGAAACCGCCGGATTCATCGTCAATCATCCGGAGTCATGCTTGAATTGGAAACCCTACGATAATTGCATTGACCAAACAACACAGTTTCTCTATCATCATTACATTGATACCGAGATACCAACGATAATTATTTTTGGAATGGTGGGAGACTATGAGAGTAAGTAAGTACGCAATCATCACAGCAATCCTGTGCATCTTACTCGCGGCATCTGCCGCCAACGCCTTCGACGGCAAGCGCAAGGGCTTCGTGCTCGGCGGCGGACTGGGCTACGGACCGCTGGCCAGATTGACCATCGACTATTCCAGCAACGACAACTACGACAACTCCGGCAGTGCCTCCCTGAACAACTCAGGACCGGCCACCAGCGTCCTGATCGGTTACGCCTGGGACGAGCACAATATGATCGTCTACCTTCGCGAGGCCGTTTTCTACAAAGTGCGTGAAGAGACTTTCGGTCAGGGCTTTGGAGGCGCGGCTGTTTACCATTACTTCGGTCCGGTGGGGCGCTCTTTCTACGTTGTCGGCGGATTGGGCCTTCAGGACTGGTTCACGTTCATCGACGGCGACTACGAAAGTAACGATGCCGGCATCGGGGTTTTGATCGGCGGCGGCTATGAGTTCGCCCGCCATGTCCAGATCCACGGCACGGTTTCCTTCGGCAGTACCAGCGACCTGTATGACTACACGCATACCCAGATCGCTCTGTATATCTCGGCCGTGGCCTTCTGATTTGACCTGATGGAGGGGACTTTCGTGTCCTCTCCTTTTTGTTGATCCCTGCTCGTTCCCACCGCTTCTTGATTTCGTCATGAAAACAGCGACGGCAAAAACTCAGAACCGGCTCACGGTTGGACAGATTTGGCGTGACCCCGAAAACCGCCATGTCGTAGGCTGCGGCGATGCTGTCGATCCCGGCTTTATCCATGAATTGATGCACGGCAATCTCGCAACGCTGGCCGTGCACGACCCGCCCTATAATCTGGTCATGTTCAAGAAACGCTCGGTGGCGGAGTTTATCGACTGGTGCCGCGAATGGATCGCGATAACTTCCGAACATTTGACCGATCCGGCCTCGCTCTACGTCTGGCTCGGCGCCGACCAGAAAAAACATTTCCAGCCGCTGCCGCAGTTCATGGCCATGATGGCCGAAACCGATTTCGACTCCCGCTCCTTCATTACCATGCGCAACCAGCGCGGCTACGGTACACAGAAGAACTGGATGGCCATCCGGCAGGAGCTGCTCTACTACACTCGCGGCAATCCGTCGTTTGCGGTCGGTTATACCGACATCCCCAAAATCCTCCGAGGCTATTATAAGAAAGTAAATGGGCAACGTACTGAAAATCTGGAGCGCTCGAAAAGCAACTGCATTCGTCCCGGCAATGTCTGGGTGGATATCCAGCAGGTGTTTTATCGCATGGAGGAGAACGTCGAGCCTTGTCCTGCCCAGAAGCCGCTCAAGGCCATCGAGCGGATTATTGAAACCTCCTCCGCGCCCGGCGATATCGTGATCGATTTCTTCTCCCACAGCGGCACGACTCTGATCGCGTGCGAGCGACTCGGTCGTCGTTGTATCACCTGCGATCTCGACTCTTATTTTGCCGAGATAACGATCCGCCGCCTCGAACATTTCCGCGCTACCGGCAAGACTGGCTGGCAACGCGACGATCCCTTCGCCGGTAGGCTTTCGGCGCCATGATAAAGCGCTCTATCCAGAAAACGAAGATTCCGATCGCCGGCAGCAGCAGGAGCAAAAACAGCACCATGTCCCAGACGTTTAACCGCTCTGTGCTGTAGAAGCGATCCACAGACATCAACACCGGTTCCTCGTCGAACTGCGCCAGTGCCTCGGCCGCATCGCTGAAGTTGTAGAGAGAATCTTCACGAGTATCTATAATGAATCCCTTGTCGTCGCTCACCAAAACGATGCTGTCGCCATCGACCGCCAGATCTGTGACGTTCGTCAGAAGAGGTCTGCCTCCGATCCCTCCGTAGGTGATAAATCCCTCGGTCGTAACATCTATCATCTCCAGGGAGTATCCGTTTGTAATCGGTACTCTGAAGCCGTCCCCGATCCCCATATCCACACCGCGACCCAGTTCACAGATCAAGGCGTAAACAATGAAAGCGATAAAACCGTAGAAAAGCAGCACATAGGGAAGTGCAGCCGCTGCCAGAGGACGCGCGGTGTTCTCCGGAGCACCAGACTTCTTCTGTATCCGCTGACTGACATACCAGAAGACGAACGCCACCGGAGAAAACACAATCATGAATATCAACCCCATGGCCATCAAGACAAAACCTGCACCCAACACGAACTCCCTGTTATGTAGATGAACGAAACTCCCTCATGCAGCTTATACACAAGACTGACAAGGACAAGACTATCCTTTTTTGCAAACAGCGGATCGTTCGATTCCCTCCGGCACTCCCTATAAACCGATGAGAATAGTTACTTCACCAGCTTGATAATCTGCCTGAACTTGTCCCCTTCGGCAGTCACCAGCATCTCGAACAAGGACTGCTCCACCGCGGTCACGTTGACGCCGAGATCGCGCATTGCCTCAATTGCGATTCGCTTGTTCCCCTTGAAGCGCGATGAGACCGCGTCCGCCACGAGATATACTTCGTAGCCCTCTTCGATCAAATCCTGCGCCGTTTGCCAGACACAGACGTGAGTCTCCATCCCAACGATGAGCACCTGAAAGCGGTCGGTCTTTTTGAGCGCCGTCATGAACACCTCGTTACCGCAGCAGGAGAAGGTTTTCTTGACCAGCGGTTCTTGTCCCGGGAACAGCTCCTTGATTGAATCGATCGTTGGACCGAGTTTATCCGGAAGTTGTTCGTTCCAGAGGATCGGAATCTCGAGTATCTGACAACCGCGGATCATCCGCGAGGCCGCCTCGTAAAAATCCTCTTTCTTGTCCATCAGCGTGGCGAGCTTCCCCTGAATATCGATCACGACCAAAACCGCATTGTCTATTATCAGCATTCTGTCACCTATATGATCTAATTGTAATTTCTTCCATCATTTTACGCATCAATCCAGCATACTCCAGAAATCCTGCAAATACGTGAAGGTTGATTCGGATTCGAAAAGTAACAGCTTTTCTTAAAATACCTCAGACAGAGTTCTTAAGTCCAGACATTTTCTGATGTGTTGTCAAACACATAAATAACATACAAAAGAAGTATTTTTCTTGAAGAACAGATAGACCAGTTAAGTAGTGTCCGACATATCCGTTCTATGACATTCTCTGACCCTATATTCAAATAATCAAAAGAAAGATCGTACTTCCGCAGAAGCGACAAAAGGTGAGGCATTCGTTTTTGATCCCATTCATGAACAGGTCAGTTATCAATAAATGGACTATACTGACATTCTATTAAAAAAGCGCATTGGAATGAATGCGCTTCGTTAATTTTCTGATCAGATGATCGTTATTCCAGAAGTACGATTTTGTTGTCTCGGAACTCAATCAGGAATACTTCATCCGATCCCTGATGGTCATTCGGACTGAAAGAAAGTTTGAAGCCGCCCAGGTCGAATCCGCCGGGCTTTTCAATGGCTTCGATGAGTTTTTCCCGAGTAGGCTCTCCCTCAATTCGTTCCAGTATCCGGCAGAAGAATTTGGCGGTAAGAAAACCTTCGAGCGAAACAAACTCAATCTGCCCGGGACCGTAACCTGCTTCTTTCATCAGGTGATTATATTCTGCTACTACGGGAAGAGTTGTATCCCACGGGAATGGGACAACTTCTGAAACTATACAGCCATTGCCCATATCACCCAGGGCATTCATAAAAGAAGTCGCCCCAACAAATGAAACACCACAAAATACGGCATTCTCAAGTTCAGGGGTATGGAGCGCCGATTTTATAAACACGGCACAGGGCATATAGACGCCGATCAGAACGACCGCTTCCGGTTTGGCCTCCCGGATAGTAGCAAGTCCCTGCTGAATCGCAAGGCTGTTGCGTATGTAGCTGCCCTCTGCTGCCAATTCCATACCGCGGTCAGCCAAAGCCTCCCGAAGGTCAATCAGTCCGGTATTTCCGAAGGCGTCGGCCTGATAAAAACAGGCTATGTTCTTGTATCCAAGATGATCTATCAGGTGCTCGCAGATTTTCTCCATTTCCTGTCTATAACTGGAACGTATATGAACCACCCATTCATTGAATGGCTCTCGCAGTTGTACCGCGCCCGAGAATGGAGCCAGAAAAGGGATCTTCTCCTGAGTAATAAGCGGTAGAACAGCTTGCGAGGTAGGCGTTCCAAACTCACTGATCAGGCAAAAGACGCTGTCGATACTGACCAATTTGCGAGTGGCCTGGGCAGCTCTAAGAGGATCATAACCATCATCATAGGCTATCAACTCAATTGAACGGCCTCTGATCCCGCCGTGAGCGTTGATGTAATCGAGATAGACATTAACACCCCGATTGAGAGCCTGACCGACATCGGAAGCAATTCCGCTCAGGGCACACGACTGGCCCACTAGTATACGATTTTCGGTAACACCGACTTCACTTGAAACTGTCGAGACAATTACCATCAACGACAGTATCGCCACGATAATTTTTGAGTAACGCCTGATCATGGACATTATTATAGACTAATCGCTTTATTGAGATAAACACCCTTTTACTTATAATTCGACTATATACCCTGAATCCTTTAACGGTCCAGGGAATCCTTAAAACGATGGTAAAACAACTCTCCCTGGTATTCTTTTATCGGCAGAGAAAAAGATCTTTATGCTTTTGGAGGGGTAGGTGCAACCATGATGGATTTCTCACGCTCGACCGTCACCAAACCTGGTTTGGCTTTGCGTGGTTTACGAACATAACGCCGCTGAGTGTAAATTACCGGCACGAGACTGTCACGGCGAGCCTTGCTGTGAAAGGCCGCAATCGCAGCCGTTTCGGTAATTTCGGCCTTGGAGGGCTCAAATGATTTATTCGGGAATTTCATGACAACATGCGAACCGGGACATTGCTGGGTGTGGAACCATAGTTCGTAGGGTTTGGCAAAATCGAACGTCGTGCGGTCGTTATCGGCTCCGTCCCGTCCGACGAATATGATCAAACCCGAGCTGAGGCTGTATTCCCGGTACGGCAAACGCGGCTGAGATTCGCGCCGTCCCGCCTCGCGCGGCAGGAGCGACTGAAGTTCCTCATCGTATTGTTTGACAGCGCTGCCGAAGTTGGTATCGAGAGCCTCGGACAAACATCGTAGCCGGTCGATTTCCTGCGCGGTAATTTCAAGTCTTCGCTTTAGCAGATCATAGCCGTCGCGTCCCTTGCGATAGCGACGAACATAAGATTCGATATTATCCTGTGGGGTTTGTGCCGGATCGAGCGCTACTTCGATTTTAACTGTCGGATCGGTGTAGACATCGACGACAACCACCGAGGTCATCCCTTTTTTCAGCAGATTAAAATGTATTTGCAGCAATTCGGCTGTGCGGCGGTAAGTTTCGAAATCTTCTGCCTCGTCGATATCGTGTTTGATGTTCGCTAGTTTGCGTTCAACCCGTTTAAGAGCACGTTTGACGGCATCACGAATACACTTTTCTTCGTCGTCGGCTTCAACTCCCGAGCGGCGAGAAATGACAATCTGTTGCACGGCGAGCGAGAGCGATTTGAATTTCCGGGGTTGCTCCTCGGATGACTTGAGTTTGAAGGGATAAGCCTGAAAACCGCCCGCTATATCGTAAAGGTATCCGGCGCCAATCTGTGCAAATTGCCCGGTCAGCCAGGATACGGCGCCGATCAACCTCTCCCCTTCGCTTTCGCTGATCTCATTGAACACGGTTGAATCAAGATCAGCTCTGGCAACAGCTTCACGGGCAAGCGTGCGATTGAATCCGAGCAGGTTTTTCTCCAGAACCGTAGTTGGACGTTGATCGTGATTGGCATTAACGAGTTGTTCAAAAGCAGCCCGGTCGAATTTCCTTGGATCGATCCGGTTCGCCGGGAGCGGCATTGGGGCATATTCCTCGTTCGGGTCATACTGCCGCTTGCGCAAGGTGGCGGTGCGCCTACGTTCCGTATTGAGTAACCATAAATTGCCGTTGGGACCGAGTGCTTCATAGATTACATAGCCGGTCGTATCACCCTTGACGATCGTCAATTCAAAAACACGATCAAGGCCGAACTGATGGATCTCGGCGATATGCCCTCCCGCGATATCGAACACCGGCCAGGGTTTTTCACGCGTTTCGATCGCAATCTTGGAGGCTGGAATTAGAAAAGTGCCGTGTCCGGCCGGATGATAGACGAATCCGAGAGCCAGGCGGATTTTGTCTTTTTTCAGAACCAGATAGGCTGCGCGTTCCTTTTTATAGAACTCGGTCGCGACAACTTCCGCTCCGAGCACCTCGCGTTTTAATTCCGCGACAAGATTGAGTATGTGAAGCGATGTTTGCACGGGCGGAATATAGGGCGTTGACGGTTGAACGGCAATCTTGATATCTGCTGAAGGGAGCGGAAAAAGGTTGTAATTCAACCGTAGACGTGAACAAATCCAAACTGGAATCTGTTATAGGATTAGTAACTCCTGGTTGGCGCCGGGACCGGGACGGTCTCAACGGCAAAGGAACCTGAAGCGGGGTACGGAAGCCCCGCTTTTTTATTGTCGAGTAGACCAGTCGACCGATATGAAAAAGACCCACCGGACGGCGGGCCTTTTTGATATATGTAGTCTCTATGAAGAAAAAGATCAGGCTTTCGGGCCGATCATCTTCTCCGGACGAACTTTCTCGTCGAACTCAGCCTCGGTCAGCAGCCCAAGTGCTACCGCCGCCGCCTTGAGCGTGGAACCGTCCTTGTAAGCCTTCTTGGCTACCTTGGCGGCGTTGTCGTAACCGATATGCGGATTGAGCGCGGTCACCAGCATGAGCGAGTTGTTCAGGTTGTGCTTGATGTTCTCCTTGTTCGGCTCGATCCCCACCGCGCACTTTTCGGTGAACATCTCACAGGAATCGGAAATCAAGCGGATCGACTGCAGCAAGTTGTAGATCATCACCGGCTTGAAGACATTCAGCTCAAAATGGCCGGTGGCGCCGCCGATATTGACCGACACATCGTTGCCGATCACCTGCGCCGCAACCATGGTCATCGCCTCGCATTGGGTCGGGTTAACCTTACCGGGCATAATCGAGGAACCCGGTTCATTGGCCGGGAGAGTAATTTCGCCGATACCGCAACGTGGACCGCTGCCGAGCAGGCGGATGTCGTTGGCGATTTTCATGAGCGAACAGGCGATAGTCTTCATCACGCCGGAGGCCTCGACAATCGCATCGTGCGTAGCGAGAGCCTCGAACTTATTCGGCGCCGTCACGAACTTGAGGCCGGTCAACTCGGCGATCTTGGCCGCGGAGCGCACGGCGAACTCGGGATGGGCGTTAAGACCGGTTCCCACCGCAGTGCCGCCAAGAGCCAGCGGGTAAAGCCGCTTGAGACAGTCATTGATGCGGTCGAGACCGAGGGTTAACTGGGCCGTGTAGCCGGAAAACTCCTGGCCTAAGGTCAGCGGTGTGGCATCCATGAGGTGGGTGCGGCCGATTTTGATGATATCTTTGAACTCCTCGGATTTCTTGGCGAGGGCATCGCGCAACCGGGTCACCATCGGGATCAACCGGCGATGGATTTCCTCGACGGCAGCGATGTGCATCGCGGTCGGGAAGGTATCGTTCGAGGACTGCCCCATGTTGACATGGTCGTTGGGGTGAATCGGGTCCTTGGAACCGAGCGTGCCGCCGGCCATTTCGATGGCGCGGTTGGAAATCACCTCGTTGGTGTTCATGTTGGACTGAGTGCCGGAACCGGTCTGCCAGACCACCAGCGGGAAATGATCATCGAGCTTGCCGTCGATCACCTCATCGGCTGCCCTGACGATCAGGTCGCCCTTGTCGGCAGGCATCTTGCCCAGGTCCATATTGACCAGGCAGGCGGCTTTCTTGAGGATACCCATAGCCCGAATCAACTCGCGCGGCATCCGTTCGCCGCCGATGCGGAAATTTTCGAGCGAGCGAGCGGTCTGACAACCATAATAGCGGTCGGCCGGGACTTTCATCTCGCCCATAGTATCTGTTTCTACACGGAATTCCATAACTCCTCCGGGCCACATGGTGGCTTTCTTAATAATCAGAACTTCACATTTATGCCGGGCAATATACGAATTGGCCGGCGTGAGGCAAGGTCGATTAGCCTGAAAATTCAGAGCGGAGAGAACGGAATCCGGAGATCCGGCCAACAACAACCGATATGAACCACCGTCCGGAGCAGCACCATCTTATCGAGGTATGTATCTTCAGCACCTTGACTTACGGTAAAAGATCGCTATCTTGTTTCAAATCAATACAGAGTTCTCAGGAGGTATATCCACGCATGAAACGTCCCATTCGCATTCGAAGCGTTGTATTATTTCTGATCCTGTTCATGTCGGCCGGCGCTGCCCGGGCCGAATTTTACCGGGGACGTGTGGAGCTCAAAGACGGCGTCATTTATGCCGACGTGAGTTTCAGGCTGGATCAGGTCAAACAGGAGATGATCATCCAGCCGGATCGCACTCAATATAAATTCCCCGATGAAATCATTATCTCTCTCAACGACATCGCATCGGTGCTCGATCCGACGGGAAAAGATATTACGGCCGAAGTTGTCAGTGGTTCATACCGAGGTGACGACAAAGGTGACACCCAGAAAGAAACTCCCGATCGCCGATGGAAAACCATGTTTTGTGTTGGGGCTGAATACAGCCTGTTGAGCGGTGACTATTTCGATGGACTGGACGCCGGTTTCGGATTCGACATCGCTCTCGTTTTTTCCATTACCAGGGATTTTTCACTTCGTTTATGCGCCGGACGCACCAGTCTCTCAGGCGAATCCGATGCCATTACCTATGAAACCGATCAGAATCACAGTGTCGTTGACCAGGATTTCTCGGGCAACATCTGGAGATATTTAATCTGCGGCCAGTACAACAGCTACATGAACGCCAGTGACACAAACGACATATCCATGTTTTACATCTATGGCGGATTGGGATCGGCCACCGTCTCGCGCAGTCTCGATGTCGTCATCAGGGATAACACCGGACAGACATCTTCCGAATCGGTCAGTGCCTCGGAGTCACGGTTTGCCGGGTGTTGCGGTATCGGCATGGTACGGAAGATATATCGGAATATCTCCGGTGATGTCGCGCTGCATTGGAGTGTCGTCTATGCGGACGAAGAACTGGACGATTTTGGCTATGGTTCCGCTCAACTCGCCCATGTCGTGTCTTTACGGGCGGGATTGTCGTTTCATCTTTAATTCGGGTAATTTCGCCCGTGAACAGCTTCAGCAGTCCGTAAAATACAGTTAGAAGTAGAAGGTAATATAAACCGCAGGACAGAGCTCCCATGAGGGATTGCTCTGTCCTACAACTGCTTCTGATTATTACTCAACTTGTACTTGTACAGTACCTGCAAGTTCAGCATCTATCAGCGTTCCAGACGGAATCGATGCATCTTCACCCTGCATCAGTAAGAACAGCACACAGCAGAGAATAGTGAAGATTACACTTTCCGTTGTCTTAGATTGGCCACCTGAATACTTCGTCCCATAGAGCGCAACATTAGTTCCATCTACAGCTTCAACAGACCGGACTGATAATCCTATTTCAGCATTGACACCTGCCATGCCTTTCTTCTTAGCCGCTGTAATCTCACCATGTGCAGAGGCACCGGCAGCGATGACAGTCTTACCCTGGATTATTACATCAGAGGCAACTCTCAAAACAACCCGATCACCGATATGCAGATTCCTAGGGTGAAGCTCCTCAACGGTACGCAAACTGACTACAGTTCCTGCCGGTACAGTAATAGACTCCGCAGAAAAGGCAAGTTTTGGAGTAAACGCATGCACCGCAGCTATAATAGCAATTATGTATCTAAGTCTTCTCATGATTAATTTTGCAGATGTAACAAGTTTCATCCTTCTCATCCTCCGTAACTGCACATTTAGTTCATCCATATAGATATTAAATAACTATTTGCTTCGATTAAAATCTTATGCCGAAGTTCACCATAGTACAAATCTGTGAATCATAGTGATTCATTCGTCTCTGAACACTTGCAACCGCGCCATATATATTGCCAGTGTACCAACCAATTGATAGCACGCTCAGCAACACTCCCGCTCCAACATTATCTCTCGAAAATGCTTCATATGTTGATAGAATAAACAAACCATTTACAAGAAACGATGATATGGCCGTCCCCCTGTAACCGGCATAATAATAACCTAGACCGGGTACTATCGAGAGTATTCCGGCCTTCGTAGCACTTTTATTACCGATAATACTTCGTTCACGACAGAGATTCGCATCATCGACAGCAATTGACGAAAATTTAGAAGACTTTGATATTGTCTTAAATAACCTACCGGCCTCATCCCACTGGTGTTGGTTTACGAGGGCTATTCCTTGAAGAAAAGAAATCTCATTACTAGTCATGTCAGACGATGGTTCAAGCTGACTCAAGTATTCAAAAGCCAATCTGTAATTTCCAAGTAGCAGATAACAACGTGCGATATCCACACCAAGCCTGGATTGGAAATAAACTGAATCAGGTCCCTCAATCAAACTCAGTCCCCACCAGGCTGCTTCTTGAAATTCCTCTGCACGCATGTAACATAGGAAAATAGACAGTGATGCCGACCTGCAATAGCTACTCATAGGATATTGCCACAGGAGTCTCTTGAATTCTATTGTTGCTTCAATCCAACTGTCAGTCATCATCAGTTGATTTGCAAAGCCCCATTGCAGACTGTCAGATGATCCGACATTTGAAGTTAATACACATGAAGCTTTATCACCTATTGATTCAGCAGAAGGATTACTTGTCACAGATTCTTCGCGAGCGTCTATGTCCATACCAGTTGAGTCAATTACTTCGGATATTTGAAGTTCTAGTGAATCAATAAATCTCGGGTGACCGGCGACAGTTATTGACTCATAATAATCCAAATCATGACCACAACGTAGCAGCCTGTCCGCTGTCAACAGCCATGCCTTCACTGGATTAAATCGTTCAAAAGCCAATCTGCTGTATGCGGAGCAGTGAGGCACCATTGGACATCCCGTTCCTTTGCTTGGACTTATTAGTGTTTGATACAGCGATAAACTACTCGATGCGAGTAATCGTTGTGGTGAAACGGGAGTCGGTTGTTTTAGCTGATTCTTTCCTGATCCACCTTCACTCTCGACATATGCCGGCTTTGAGATAACCACCTGGCTCGCTTGACAACAAGCGTTAGCCGTAAAGCCTAATAGTTGAACAACAACACTGATGAGCAAAACTAAGAAGCTTCTAATGCTACCCTCCGATGAAGGATTATCAGTAGGTTTGATTACAGTTTACATGATTATGGGGTATTTTGTCAAGTATCATTGATAGACAAAAGAACCAATGTTGAAAACAGAAAGCCGGAGTCTCATCGACTCCGACTTTCACGATCAAGACGATTTTATATAATGGTAAGCGTTTCTGCGCAACGATAGTTTTTCTATCAGGGGGCAAACAACCTGACCGGCATTTAATACAGCTCCATTAATAAGCTAGGCGTCAAGGTAAATCACTGACGCCTGGTTGGTCATTATCAAATGATTCGAGAGGTGTCGGGTTTCTGTGTTCCCGGGGCTTCACCCCCGCTCACTTCGGAATCCGACCTACGACAGCGGCGGAGTTCCCACCCGTGGACGGATGGGTCACCAGCCGGAGAGCTCGCATGAAAACGCCCGGGATCTCGGGAATACCGGGCTACGGCGGTTGTTGCCGGTGCTGAAAACCACAGCATCACCAGTAGGACAGGGATACCGGGCTACGGACTTGGGCACGTCTCGGAGAGACGTGCCCAACAATTCCTGTCTTAGTCTTCGCCCTCTTCCTCGGCCAGTTGGACGAGGATTTTCGAGACCGGTACGTTGCCTTCCTTGATATCCTTCATCTGCGGGAAAAGCAGGACGTCGCGGATGTTGTGCTGATTGGTCAGCAACATGATCAAACGATCGATGCCGAATCCCAGTCCACCGGTCGGCGGCATGCCGTAAGCCAGCGCGGTGATAAAATCATCATCGAGCGGCTGGGCCTCTTCGTCACCGGCTTCGAGCGCTTTTCCCTGCTGGAGGAAACGCTGGATCTGGTCGATCGGATCGTTCAACTCGCTGAAAGCGTTTCCCATTTCCTGGGTGGCGATAAACAGCTCGAAGCGCTCCGTCAACCGCTCGTGGTCGCGATGAGCCTTGGCCAGCGGTGAGATTTCTTTGGGGAAATCGGTAATGAAAGTCGGCTGAACCAACGTCGGCTCGACCGCACTCTCCCAGACCGCCTCGACCACCTTGCCCCAATTGATCAGCTTCTCGACATCCTCGACATACGGCTTAGCCGCAGTTTTGGCTTCCTCGAAACTCATCGGACCGAAATCGACCCCGGTCGCCTCCTTGATCGAGTCGATCATCGACACCCAGCGGAACTCCGGCTCGAAATCAATCATGTGGTCGCCGTAGGGAATGCGATAAGTCCCATGGAGCTCGAACACCACGTGCCGGAACATCTCTTCGATCAGCCGGGCGATATCGCGATAGTCGGCGTAAGCCCAGTAGAGTTCGATCATCGAGAATTCCGGATTGTGCAGACGGTCGATCCCCTCGTTGCGGAAATCCTTGCACATCTCCCAGACCTTCTCGAAACCGCCCACGATCAACCGCTTGAGATAAAGTTCGTCGGCAATGCGCAGATACAACTCACGACTCAGGCGGTTGTGGTAGGTCTTGAACGGCAGCGCGTTACCGCCGCCGTAGAGCGGCTGCAGAATCGGCGTCTCGACCTCAAGGAAACCGCGCTCGTTAAGGAAATCACGGATCAATTGAATAATCCGAGTGCGTTGCCGGAAAACATCGCGCACCTCGGGATTGACGATCAGATCGGCATAGCGCCGACGATACCGCGTTTCGACATCGGTCAGCCCGGCGTGCTTGTCCGGCAACGGATGAAGCGCCTTGCAGAGCAACTCGAATGATTCGATCGAAAGGGTCTTCTCACCTGTACGGGTAACGAACAAGGTTCCTTCACAACCGAGAATATCGCCGAGATCAAGCGAGTCGAACAGAGCATAAGCCTCCTCACCCACGTTGTTGAGCTTGGCGTACACCTGAATTCGTTCGGAACCGTCGCGAATGTCGGCAAAGGTCGATTTACCCATTTTCCGTTTGAGCATGATTCTTCCCGCCACGCGCACTTTGGTTGCATCGGCCGCGAACTGCTCGAATTTCTCCCGCAACTCGGCGATATCATGCGTGCGTGTGTAACGATACGGGTAGGCGTTGATCCCTTCCTCCCGCAACTGACGAACTTTGGTCAGACGGGTGCGTATCAACTCCGCCAGCGGAATCTGGGTCTCACTGTCGGAAGGGACCTGATTGTTGGCCTGGGGCTCATCCTGAGAATGGGTCATAATAGAATCTCTGAAAAAGAAGGTAACGTTATATAGATCATTTGTTCTGCCTGTCGGGATTCCTCATGAGGGCGACAGCGCTGCTTAGCGCGAGGTTTTTTTAACGATAGCCGCAGCCACCAGCTCCGGGACCAGTGAGGTGATATCGCCACCGTGAAAAGCGACATCCTTGACGATAGTCGAGGACAAATAAACCCAGGACAATGCCGGCATTAAAAACACCGTCTCGATATCCCGAGCCAGTTTGCGGTTCATCAAAGCCATTTGAAATTCGAATTCAAAATCGGATACGGCTCGCAAACCGCGAACAATCGCCGTCACGTTCAACTCCATGGCCAGATTAGCCAGGAGTCCGTCGAAACCGATTACCTCGGCCCTATCTTCATACCCCTCCAGCGCGACAACCTGGCGGACCATTTCGATTCGTTCATCATAAGTGAACATGGGGTCCTTGGCTTCGCTCCTGGCCACCGCTACGTAGAGCCGGTCAAAAAGATTCAGCCCGCGCTCGATCAGCGAGATATGACCATTGGTAACCGGATCGAAAGTTCCGGGGTATATTGCTATGCGTTGCTGTTGACTCATCGTATCGTCTTATCCTCTTAAGGCGGGACAATATAACGATTGATCGCCAAAGTGCAAACGATTAAACATTCCGCGCCTGACAGACCCTGTCGAAAACGCTCCTTCACGGCAAAGACAGGCCGTTTTGCTATACCGCCTGGAACCCTTAGCAGGCGATTTTGTATCGCCGGCATTGAGGTTGTTATTTGAATTGGATATAGAACCGCACGGCCATTCGTCACTCCGGTACGGTCAGACCGAGAGCAACCAGGTATTTTTCCAGCGGTATTTTCTCGGCTTGTCCCGGATTGCGGAAAAAGCCCCCGGATATGCTCGGCCAGGCCACCTCGACTCGAAACAGCTCGGTAATTGCCGCCCGGATCGGTTCGCTAAGACAATCCCCGGACAATACCAATCCCGATAGCGGCCGACTGATACCGTTTTCTGACAGAGCCGACAGTTTAAGCCCCACCAGCATCTTCAACTCGGTCGCCATTCGGCCTATCCCTCCGGCATCATCCAGATCGAACCGTCCCGCCGCAAGATGCGCCACCTGAGCCGGTCGCCCTTTATAAATCAAGGCAACCGAGATAATCTCCCGGCCAACATCAACCAGACAAACGAAATCACCCGAGGTCTGTTTACAAAAATGCAGATAACCCAGGGCAAGGGCAACCCCGCGCGAGCGAACGGTACCCCGGTTGCCGTTGTCGCGCGGCGGCAACAGTCCCGTCAATTGATCGAGCAATTCACCCCTGATCGCCGTGGCGAGCCATCGGTCCGGTTGGGCGGTTTCATAGGCAGAATAAAGAAACACCTGTTCGTCCTCGATCAATGTCTGCGACAGTTCGAACTGTGCCAACAACAACGGATCATGTTTCCCGGGATTCGGCAGTAATAAGTTTTTTGAGATGGCCCGGTTATCCGCCACCGAAAAACGAACCTGTCCATCCTGTACCAGATGATGCTCTCCCAGATTGGCCCGGTCGAACCGCGCCAGCGCCCGTATTTCCGGTCGGCCGGAGTTATCATGCACCCGTGCGATATAGAAGAAATCGCCTCGATTATCAACTCCGATAACAGCAGGGATATCGCTCATTCGGCGCTCACTTTCAAAAACGGTCTGATCTTCTCAAGCGTGGCCGGTCCGATCCCCGGGATATTCGTCAAGTCAGCGAGACTGTCAAAACGATGGTTTTGGCGATATTCGACGATACGTCGCGACAACACCGGACCGAGATGCCGGACCAATTCGAGCGAATCAAGCGGCGCCGTGTTGATATCGACCTGGAAAAAGCCCTCGTAATTGTTTTCGGTCTCGGTCGTGATCGGGGCATATTCCGGCGGCGCCTGCTGCGAGGAGGCATGACTGCGAATGAATGTAAAGGTCGCCAACATCACCGCCGTAGCCGACAACAGACCGACAAACCAAAGTTGACGGCGGGTAAAATCGAAATAGCGGTTCAGGCCCAAAACATCCTCACATTTCTTCGTTGTAAAAAAGACGCGCAAAGATACTAAACGCATTCTGTAAAAGCAACCGGGGGGCTTGAAATCAACGGCGAGTGGAAGATATTGATTCGGCGCAGGTTCGAAGACGGACCTGCACTACGGGGATACGTGCACTTCGCTCATTGGCAGGTCCCGGGGGAAGATATCTGCCATACATCGTAAGGTATTTTATGAAGAAGAAAGTCAGGGTTGTTCAACGCCCGCACCGAAAAGCGTCCCTCGGACTTCGCGCATAATCTTGAACCGGGTGATCTCCTGATCGGAGCGGAATCCATAGCCGGTGGCCCATTCATTCTCTTTGGTTATCCGCACGAACTCATCGGTGGAAATTTCATCGCCGTACGAATCCCAGCGCAAATACTCGGTCTGCAGTTTATAACCGTTGCGACTGACCAGCAACACATTGCCGTAGATATCCATCAGGCCGGTACCCTCACGGATCACCGCTGAGTCCCCCTTGAGCATGCCGCTGGGCATCCCGGTCGAGTCATAACCGTTGATATTCACGACATAGGCCATGCCGGAATCGATGGCCTCGAACTGCACATAATGCTCGAACTGAATGGTGGAAGTCACCACTCCTTTATCGGAGAGGTTGATGATCGCCTGAAACATCTCCGAATCCGGCACCAGAACGGAGTCGGCATCGCCTCGGTCGCTGACAGCCTCACGTTCCGAGCACCCAACGGCGGCCAGAAGAACTGCCGGGGCCAAATATGTCAGAATTCGGTTAATCATCTTCTATTATACGGTTCGGGACCTGCAATGTTAATAATATCGGCAGAAAGTCAAGCAGAGTTTCGCGGTGAGGTAAGCCAGCGGTTTTTCATCCAGATCCACTGATCCCGATATTGATCGATTATCTCTTCCAGAACAGCCGTACAGGCGGCGGTCATCCGGTCCACATCGGCATCGAAATTATCACTACGCTCAATCTTCACTTCCGGCCGGAAAATCAACCGATAGCGATCTCGCTCGGTCCGAAGACAGGCGCAGGGGACAAACGCCGATCCAGCCCTAAGTCCGATATTAGTCTGGCCGATAGGAGTCAGGGCCAGTCGACCGAACACCGGTACGAAGGTGCTGCGAATACGGATTGAGTCGATATCGATCAGCACCCCCAACACCCCTCCGTTTTTCAGCCAGGTCAGGATTTTTCGAGCGGAGTCGGTGGTAGAGATATTGTGGACGCCGAGCGCCTCACGATTCTCGACCAGCATTTTATCGAGACGCCGGTCGTACATTTCCCGGCCAATCACAGCAGTCTTGTACCCTAGACCAGCCACGTGAACTGCCAACAATTCGAAATTTCCCAGGTGCCCGGTAAAGCCGATTACCCCTTTTCCCGCTTTGTAGGCCCGGTCCAGATGTTCCAGCCCCTCGACCTCGATCAATTCCCTGATCTCCGAGTTATAGTGCCGTCGAAAGCGCAGGACCTCGACCAGGCTCTTGCCCGAACCGACGAAAAAACGCTGGGCCGTACGCTCCTTTTCGCGATAGCTCATCTCGTCGCCGTAAACCAGCGAAAGATGCCGCACTATTTTATAGCGCTCCTTCGGCAACAATCCCCAGGCCATAAGCCCCAGTGTCGCTCCGACAAAGAGCGCCGCTTTACGCGGCAGGCAATTCAGCAGGGAGTTCATGGTCCGGGTCAGAAAAAGTGTGAGACCTCGCTTGAGTCGCTTGGTCAGTCGCATAGCTCAGACCAGTTTGGATTTGAGGATGTCGTGCAGATGAATCAAACCCGACAGGCGGCCCTCGGGGTCAATCGTCACCAGTTGTGTGATGGCATGTTGCTCCATGGTAGCCAGAGCGGTGTCCAGCAGGACGGTATCCCGGATCAGCTTCGGTCGTGGATTCATCACCTCGCTCGCTCTGAAACGGAAAATATCCTCCTCGCGCTCGGCCAGTCGCCGCAGATCGCCGTCGGTGAACATCCCCGCCGGGCGACCGTCGTCACCGACCATCACCACGCAACCGAGCCGCTTTGAGGTCATCTGGAGAATCATCTCTTTCATTGTCGCATCCGCTCCGACCAGCGGCATCGCTTCACCGGTGTGGTACACTTCGTTAACCCGCTTGAGAAGGCGTCGCCCGATAAATCCGCCCGGATGAAGCTGAGCAAAATCCTCAGCGGAAAAATCACGAGCCTCAAGCAAAGCCAGCGCCAGTGCGTCACCCATGACCAGTGCTGCGGTCGAGGATGAAGTCGGCACCAGGTTGTTGGGGCAGGCCTCACGTTCGATCGAGCAGTCCAGAATGATATCGGCTCGCTCGGCCAACTCCGATTCGAGCGTGGCGGTGAGAAGGATTATTTTTATGCCAAGCCGTTTGGCGGTCGAGACAATAATCTCCATCTCCCCCAACCGGCCGGATTTGGAAATCAGCAACAGGATGTCATCGGCTCGCACCAGGCCCAGGTCGCCGTGCATGGCTTCGGCCGGATGCAGGAAAAACGAGGATATCCCGGTCGAGTTGAACGTTGCGGCGATCTTTTTTCCGACCAACCCGGATTTTCCCATACCGGCCACGATTACCCGCCCTCGACATCGCAACACCTCGGCGGCCGCATCGGCAAACGAGGGTCCGATCCGATCCGCCATCGCGGCGACCGATTTCGCCTCATGGCGAATCACCTCGCGGGCGTATTCGATAAGGTCTTTCATATTACGAAATCCCTCGGGCTTTTTCCGCGCGATTCAAAATATGCTTCCACAACTTCTCGCACCGCTCCATGACCACCCTTGATTGCAGTTACATAGTCGGCGACTTCGAGCAAACCGGTGGCGGAATCAGCAACGGCAATTCCCAGGCCGGCTTTCTCGACCAGCGGAATATCGAGCAACTCGTTGCCGACAAAGGCCAATTCCTCGAATTTAATCCCCAGTTTCTTCAGCAGCGGCGTGATCTGATCCACCTTGTTTTTCATTTCCTGGAGAACATGTTTGACGCCGAGGTCTTTCATGCGCGTGTCGGTCGCCGCCGAATAACGTCCCGAAACCACCGCCACTTCGAGCCCGGAACGCATCGCCAATACGATAAAAAAACCATCCGAGATATTGAACCGTTTCATCTCGAAACCGTCGGGGCCGAAATATATACTGTCGTCGGTCAGGACACCGTCGACATCGAGCGCCAGCATTTTAATCGTTTTGAAACGCTCGACAAACTGTTCACGGGTAAGACGGCTCATACGTTCGGTCCTGACTGCCGAATGCGGTTGATTTCATCGAGCAGGTGCGGCATCCGGTCCAGGGGAAGCATCGCTCCGGCATCGGACAGCGCTTCTTTGGGATTGGGGTGCGTTTCGATAAAGAGACCGTCGATCCCCACCGCTACCCCGGCGCGAGCCATTGGAATCACGAACTCGGGCTGGCCGGTCGAGGTCTCCCCGGCTCCCGAGGGGAGCTGCAGCGAGTGGGTCACATCGTAGACGATTTTGAATCCGGTGCGACGCATGATCAACAGCGAGCGGAAATCGACCACCAGGTTGTGATAACCGAATGACGATCCGCGCTCGGTCAGCATCACCTTGTCGGATTGAGCTTTGGCCGCCACCTTGGTCATGTCGTCCGGGGCCAAGAACTGTCCTTTTTTGATATTGACCCAGCGGCCGGTTTGCCCGGCGGCGACGATCAGGTCGGTCTGCCGACAGAGAAAAGCCGGGATCTGGAGGACATCGGCCACTTCGGCCACTGCTTTGATCTCAGATGTCTCGTGAATATCGGTCAGAACCGGTAAACCGGTTTTTTCCTTTACGGCCTGGAGGATTTTGAGCCCTTCATCGAGCCCCGGTCCGGTCGGTGAGTTGAGTGAAGTGCGATTGGCTTTTTTGTAAGAGCTTTTGAAAATGTAGGGAATACCGTGTTTGGCGGCCAATTCGGCTACTTTTTCGGCGGTTCGGAGACAGATTTCTTCCGACTCGATAACGCACGGTCCGGCAATGAGAAAAAACTCCCCACGCTGGACACGCTCCATGGTCTGGTCGTTGTTAGGCAAGCTGTATCCCTGAAATTTTCGAACCCGCGCCGGTTATTCTTCTTTCATTCCACCATGGCGATAATACCATCGAATCACATCACCGTTGTCGGGAGTTACCCGGTCACAGGCGGTGGGGAGTATTTCATCGTTAACGGTGTAAATCCAGAAATACCCGTCCGGCCCGCCGACCTCGTCGATATGAGTCACGAATGCTCCCTGCACTGAAGTCATGTTCTTGACCTTGAACGCTTTTTGAAGCAGTTGCAGAACAGTGAGGGAGTCCACGCCGGTCATTTCGATCACGACCGAGTCGCGGGGGTTATCGGGCTGGAGATAGACAAAATCCACACCACCGGGTGGTTCCGGCTGATCGTCGCTGGAACAGGCCGCGAGGATCATGGTAACGGTCAGGGCAGCCATCGCCAGCAGGATTAATGACCTGGTTCCAAGGAGAGCCTTCTGGTTCGATAGCTCCGGCTGCAAAATCGGTCTCATACACGCACCTCAACCTTGAGTGTTCTATTTCAAGACAGGTCAAGATACCGATTTACAGCCTTCAGTCAAGTTTGTGATTGGGGGGCTCTTTATGGCAGGTCCAAACTCCTGTCCGCTAAGGGAAGGCCGCTCGCAAAACGAGGTTTAGCATCTTTCAGCCTCGATCGAGTCCGCAAGTCCGCCTTCGAACCTGTGCGGACGGTTGGTGAGCAGCAAAGATACTCGTTTGTCTCGGGATATATAGAGATTGACAATATCCGGAAAAAGTCACCCCGGTGGTGGGGAATGTTGAAAAACCTCTTATGCGGCGGAGACAAGCCCCGCCGCTACGCGCTAAAGGACCCTAACCTCGCGTAGCGGGCGGCCTTGAGTCGCCCGCATTACAGTTGTGTTTTACTGAATATCCGAATGTATGACTTTTTCAACAGTCCCGGAGACCGGGGGCCAGCGGTGCTGCAGGTCTCGGAGAGACCGGCAATTACAATTGTCGAAACCCTCAGGTTCCGACCTTATCTCTGGATGCCGGCCTTCGCCGGCATGACGGCCGTGAGGTTAACAGTGTCAAATACCAATGATCGGCTCCCCAGTGATGCGATAGTGCCGTATTTCCCCGCATCATGCCGCTTTGCCTACGGCATAATTGTCGTATATTACATCCATTATGAAGCCTTGTAGAACGAGTGGGAGTTCTCTTCTGGAAACCCTGGGCAAGCCCAGGGCCACCCGACCAAGATCACGGCTATGTACCAACGCGATGCCTGGTTGATGACAGGACCACTAGGATTCCGTCCTAAGAAATAAATCCTACATACTCACCTTCGTAACGGTTGCTTTCTGAGTAAAGCTCACTAGCTGGCTGCCGGGAGTGTAAGTTCCCCCACTATAAAGACCGTCTACCGCCGTGCCGGTCGTGCTGCCGCCGGTGTAGACGTTATAGGTTGATCCCGTTTTAAGCGAAGACGACGAGAACACCACCGACTGGTACGACTTGGACGGCATGAAGGTAAAGAGCGTCTCACCCGAGGTCGTTTGCAGATTAAGCAGTTTCCCCGCCCGTTGTGTGCTCCAGAAAGTCATCATGACCGAGCATTGCGATGAGGAACTCCCCGGCCCCTGTGCCATGCCGGAACTTCCCAGGGCCAGCAGATACCCGCCGGTTATCGAAAACGAAGCATCATAATCGATAGCACCGTTGCCGGAAGAAGTAGGGCCGTTGATAATGATGATTCCGTCGGACATGCGAATGGACCCGTTGATATCAATACCGTCCCCGACCGAGGTAATCGCTATGTAGCCACCGTTGACGTACAGATAATCGCCTGAGGCTACCGGCTGACCCGGTCCGGAATCGCCGCCGCCGGCCACGTTGATTGCGTCGTCACTCGATACGATATGCATCTCACCGCCGTTGATAGTGATATCCCCGTCCGCGCTTTCGATTCCCTCGTAACATTTTGTGATGTTTATCTTTCCATCTTCGATTGTCAAATCGCTGTCGGCATGGATACCGTCATCAGCGGAAGACAGAGTGAGTGAACCGCCGTTAACGATCAGGACATTATTGGAATGAACAGCATCGTCGGCCGCACTCACATCGATCGTGCCGCCATCGATTTGTACCAACACCTCCGCCTTGATCCCCTTAGCCGAGGCATCACCGCTGACGCTGTAGCTGCTGCCGCCGCCCGAGACTATGGAAATTGTCCCGCCCGTAATTAATGCATCGGTGGCGGCGTCGATAGCATCTCCGCCCGCCGTAATATCAACGGTGCCTTCTTCGATTGCCACATATCCCCGACCGCTATCTTCATCGTTGGTTGATTTGAGACCGTCACCGTCGGCGTTGACCGTTACTTCTCCCCCCCTGACGATAAGATAATCCTTACCGCGAATACCGTCGTCGACCGAGGTCACTTCAACCTGTGCTCCGGCAATGATCAAACCGTCCTTGCTTGCGACGGCGTCGTTGTAATTACCATCGATGCGCAACAACCCGCCGCCGTATATCGTCAAATCGGCCTTGCTGAACAGAGCCGCGTTTGGTTCATCTTCACCCGGGTCATCGTAGTAGTAGGATGATCCGTCAACAAGACTGCTCTCGGTTCCTTCCGGAAGGATGATCACCACTTTCTCGGCATCGGCGACATGTATCGGTGCGCTGGTAGTGCAATTTATCGATGCTCCGTTCAGGATCAGCCTTACCACTTCCTCGTCATCGGTATCGACAATAACCTGTCCGTTGCTAAGGTTCCCATTGAAACGATATGTCCCCGCCGCAGTCACGGTCATCACGCTGCCGTTAATCTCGATTCCATCATCGTTCGCCTGAATACTGCTGCCGTTGAACTGGACTTCGACAACCTCCGACTCATCCCAGACATAGTCGTTCAAATCTTCATGATCAGTAACATTGACCGAATCGTAGTCGTTGTTGTTGTTCTCTTCATCGTTTGTGTCCGTTACTGTATCATTGTCGCAGGCCGTCAGTGCGATTGTCGCCATGGCGCACATCAGCCACAGCCACAACTTGTTCATTTTCATATTCGCATTCTTTCCAGCACATTCAGGTTAAAATCCGAAACGCACATCAATGTCTATATCATGAGGGGGAAAGAGCCGAGCGTCGGTAGCCTGACGCACGGCTCTTTGGCAAGCAGAGAGCCCCCGTTATTTCTCAGTCAGTTCCGTGAACGTTATTCACGGATTTTTCTTAACTTCCTTTTCCGTTTCCTTACGGACATGCCACCGGCGCCGGGCCGGAGCTGAACATGTAGGAGACCAGGTAAACCAGATCAGAGATATCCGGATCGCAGCCCCCGTCTCCGTTGATGTCCGCTTCCGCATAGTAATGGTCGATGCAAACCACTCCGTCGGGATCGTCGCATAACGGCGCCGGTCCACTCTGGAACATATAGGTTACCAGGTAAACCAGGTCTGCGATATCGGGAGCGCCGCCGCTGTGGTTGATGTCCGCCCGGTTCAAACAGCAGTCATCACCGATCACTACGTTCGATGCTCCCGGAGTCGGTGTATCGAAGAAGATCCAACTGGAGCCGCCATCAGGCCAACGTCCCTCACTGGTATCGGTGGTCTGAGCCCCGAAGGTGTAGCTGTCGATCACTTCATTGCCTGCCGTCAGTCGCCCGAACAGACCGATTGCCTCACCACTGGCGCCTAACTTGAAATTAGCATGAAGAGGACCATCTTCACTGTCATCATCGCACCAGACCAGCATAAATCCGCCGGCTTCCAGTGTAGTATCCGGGAAAGGCCATTGGGTGGTGTTAGCCAGGTCATCGGTTAGAAACAGGCCGGTCATATCAACCGCGTTCGGTCCGGGATTGTATATCTCGACCCAGTCTTCGTAAGAGCTGGTCTCATCCATATTGACGCCGTCGTTGTCGGCCAGGAATTCATTGATGTAGAGTGTGATCGTTTCCGGTACCACGTTCGAGGCTCCCGGCGTCGGGGTGCCAAAGAATACCCAATTACTGCTGCCGTCGGGTAAACGTCCCTCACTGGTATCGGTGGTCTGAGCTCCGAAGGTGTAGCTGTCGATCAGTTCATTACCTGCGGTCAAGCGTCCGAATATGCCGATTGATTCACCACTGGCGCCTAACTTGAAATTAGCATGAAGGGGACCGTCCTCTTCATCATTGTCACACCAGACCAGCATGAAGCCGCCGGCTTCGAGCGTAGTATCCGGGAAAGACCACTGGGTGGTGTTAGCCAGATCGTCAGTCAGGTACAGGCCGGACATATCCACCGCGTTCGGTCCGGGATTGTATATCTCCACCCAGTCTTCGTAAGAGCTGGTCTCATCCATATTGATGCTGGCGTTGTCGGCGAGGAATTCGTTGATGTAGAGCGTGACCGTTTCCGACACCACGTTCGAGGCTCCCGGGGTGGGAGTGTCGAAGAAAATCCAGTTGCTGCTGCCGTCGGGTAAACGTCCCTCACTGATGTCGGTTGTCTGGGCTCCGAAAGTATAACTGTCGATTAGTTCATTACCTGAAGCCAGTCGTCCGAACAAGCCAATTGCCTCACCACTGGCGCCTAACTTGAAATTAGTATGAAGGGGCCCATCCTCTTCATCATCGTCACACCAGACCAGCATGAAGCCACCGGCTTCGAGCGTGGTATCCGGGAAGGACCACTGGGTGGTGTTAGTCAGATCATCGGTCAGGTACAGCCCGAGCATATTTACCGGATCAGGCCCGGGGTTGTATATCTCGACCCAATCTTCGTAAGAGCTGGTCTCATCCATGTTGATGCTGGCGTTGTCGGCGAGGAATTCGTTGATGTAGAGCGTGACGGTTTCCGACGCCGTGTTCGATGCTCCCGGTGTGGGCGTATCGAAGAAAACCCAGGTTGCGCCTCCGTCGGTCGACCGGCCTTCACTGGTGTCGGTTGTCTGCACTCCGAAGGTGTAGCTGTCGATCAGTTCGTTGCCCGAGGCCAGTCGTCCGAACAGACCGATCTCTTCACCGTCCCCGCTCAGTTTGAAATTGGTATGCAACGGGCCGTCTTCTTCATCGTTGTCGCACCAGACCAGCATGAAACCGCCGGCTTCGAGCGTCGTGTCCGGGAAGGACCATTGCGTGGTGTTGGTCAGGTCGTCGGTCAGGAACAGGCCAAGCATGTCAACCGGGTCCGGTCCGGGATTGTATATCTCGACCCAGTCCTCGTAGGTGTCGGTCTCATCCATGATGACACTGTCGTTGAGGGCGAGGAATTCGTTGATATACAGGACTACCGTTTCGGGATTGCTGGAGTTTTGATTCTCAGCGCCGGGAGTGGCAACACTCATCAATTGCCAGGCCCCGGTGCCGTTAGCCCAGCGACCCCAACTCACATCGGAGGCCAGCGCCGGGAATGTCACCTGATCGACCACAACATCGTCGTCAATCAGAAAAACTTCTTCGCCGTCGCCGTCCAGTTTGAACGGGGCGTGAAGACTACCCTCGCCCGGCTCTTCATCCGCCCATACCACGATGTACTCGCCGGGCTGGAGGGTAGTATCGGGAAACACATAATCGGGGCTGCCTTCCCAATGGTCGGTCAGTCCGAGTCCGTTAAGCGAAATAGCACTTTCGCTGATATTGGCTACTTCGATCCAATCATCGAAATCACCGAATTCGTCCGATGCCGTCGTGTTGTTGGAGGCCATCAGTTCGTTGATTACCAGTCCGTCGATCCGTGTCCAGGAGCCAATCAGGTTGGTCAAATAGGTATGACGGGCCTGGATAAAAGGTTGCAAGCCGGGAGCAGCCATACCGCCGCCGCCGCCCGGGCCACCGCCGATGTCGGTTGTCATGGCATTCTCGAACTGGGTGGTTGTGTACATGCAGTTGGGATCGGCATAAACGTAGGGTCTTACCAGATCGCGCAGTTCTTCCATCCGGGCAAACAGGGTGTCGGGATAAGCCGGACCCGCCATGAGCTTTTTCATGTGCCCCAGGTAGAGGTAATCATAAGCGGAAATCTGATAAAATCGTTCGGCCAACGGTCGTTCCTGGCCGAACTGCTGATTGTAATAATACGGTGATAATTGTTTTAACTGTGTTGAGGTCATGCCGTCATTATACACGCCCCAGGCCATATTCAAGTCCCATTTGGCGAAAACCATGCGGTCATCGACATCACGGTGATACACGTAGTAGTTGGCGCAACGCCCGACATAACTGTCAAGATTGACCGTAAAATTGTCGATCGCCAGCATCGCCATAGCGGAGTTGACATCGACTATGTTATGCATCGTATCAGGAAGCATCGCCAGCGAAGTGTTGTTGAGCACGTCACAGAACTCGATCAGATCCGACCAGTCGTTTTCCTCTTCATTGGTCTTTAGTTCGTAAGAACTGTAATAGGATGACTGGTTGGTGCCGAGATATTCGAGCGAACCGTGATCGTCACCTTTCCAGAGATTGCCTTCTTCGCTCTCACCGTAACGGCTCTCGATCATTTCCTGATCGAACTGCTCAACCAGTACATAGACACCCCATAAGGTGCCGTTGATATACAGGTTGGCGTAGTTGGTGCGAACCGTCGCCAGGCCGAGCGCTTCACATAACTCGTAAGCGCAAATTTCACGTACGAAGCTGGGATCGGAATAACAGTTATTCAGGTTGAGTTTATCTAAACCGTAAACAGTCTGTCCTTCGACGTATTCGTCGATATCCAGCTTGAACGGTTTCTTCACTCCCGGATAGGAATAGCTGCTCAATCCCTTAAAACGCACCCCGATACTGTCGAAGTGCACATCTTCCCAGTCGAACTGAGCCGCGATGTATGGGATGTCGTCATAATGCTCGTAGTTATAAGCACATAGATCGTACCAGTTGCTATCGTAGAAAGTAAGGTGAATTTCATGTACGGCGTCGCCGTCGAACATGGGATGGGTGCCTGGCGCCAGACTGGCCGACAGTACCGGCGACAGCAGCAATACAAGCAGACAGGTTAGGGTCAGTTTCCTATGCATGATTCTTCTCCTCTGTAGTAGCAGTTGACCTCAATATAATACTAAAATTTCTCTTCGTCGAAAAATAAGCTAACTCCGCGCAGATCACGCAGATGTTTCAATTCGCTAATGAATTCGTTGCTTCGGTTTTCCTGTCGCAATTGAACGTAGTAGGCCAGCTCCAGGGTATCCGATGCTCCCGAGGACCTCACATTGATGACCTTGTGATGTCGACAATGTTTATCCATAACCGATAAATACGGCGGTGAGGTATCCCCGTTGGGCGTATAGAAAAACTGAAGCAGATATTCTCTTTTTTGTGGTACTCCGACCGCTGCTTTCGACAACAAATAAACGATCAGACCGATTACCAGAGCACCGAGGATTGCCAGTCGATGATAACCGACACCGGCTGCCATTCCCACCGCAAGGCCGAAAAATATAAAAATGATATCGCGAGTTTCTTTCACGGCAGTCCGAAAACGGATGATCGACATCGCCCCCACTAATCCAAACGCCCGGGCGAGATTGTTGCCGATCACCATTATCACCAGCGCCGTAATCATCGACAGCAAAACAATCGAATGCGCAAAGTTGGCGGAATAACCCGGCCCCTGTTGTGTCCGTCGATAGAGCCAGGCTATGAACAAACTACATATAAGGGCTACAATGATGTTTACAATGATATCTGCTGTTGTCGTAGGGAACAGGTTCAATCCCTGCAGGTCGTTAAACATAGCGAGCCCCTCGTGGGTTAGTCATGTTCACGGCTCTCCCTGTTGTAGAATCGTCAAATGACCGTAGATGAGCACTTGAACAGCGACCGTGTGAATCCAGGCATATTGCATATTTCGAAAGAGCCAGTCGTGGCAGTTGATAACGTTCGATAAGCGACATGATCCATTGAGGAAGACCGCCGGCAAATTTAACTTCCATTATGAAATAACCGGGAAGAGCACTTCTCAGCGGCTCGTCGCTGAAGAGATCCTCAAGCGAAGGGAAAGGATTGCTGCGGATATTCTTATCGAATGTAATACGGAGAGCATGATCGAAGACACCTTGAAATGCCTCGCGTTCGTATACGATCAATATCGTCGACCCGAGAGCGAAACGATGGAAATTATAAAGGAAGCGAGCGGCATTATTAAGCGAATCACCGTTGCTGTCGTCGGCGAGGATGTATCTTTCCGGAGTATGTGAACTTAACACCGATGGAACATCCTTCCACCGCAACGCCGCTCGGTTCTTGGCTATGTAATTGACCTGTTTACGTTTGATCTCCAAAAATACTATGTTGTCGTTGGCTGGGCGATCGTAGCCCCGTATGCGAAACTTCTTACGTGTTTTCAGTCCCTCAATTTTTTCGCAATAACAGGCCATGTGCCTGGTGTCGAAGTAAATACTGCGAACGGTGTATTCATGTTCGGCCCTGTCTCGGGCGAAGGGATCGAATTCGACGAATGGCCTGATTTCATCGCGAATCGTATCCCGTAGATAGTCAGGAACGAGGTACTTGTATTCGAGACGAAACGGTGCTTCCATCAGAAAATCCCCGCTGCTGATATGAGGATTTCTTTGGCTCCCTGCGCAATGCTCTTGGATCCGCAACGTACGTCACATTGTATCACCGTACCGGGGGGTGGGGTGTTGGTGCTGAACGGGACCTGGGCCAGGGCATAAGCTACCTGTCTGCCTTCCAGCACTTGTACTTGTTCTTCAACCCGTTTTAACTTAGCTGTCCCCGTGTATATATCCGACTGCCACCCTATTATCACTGAATCGGAACTCGCTACTGTTCGGCTGTCGTTCCACTCCAGGGCCAATAATGCCAAACGATCGGAGTCATCATGGATTATCAGTACAGTATCGGTTACCTGTGCCCTGCAGATCATACCCGTGATAGGAGCGATGATGGTAAAGGACGCAATCCGCTCCTCAAGAACAGAGATTTGTTCCTTGAGCCCGGCAATTTGCGTACGAATCATGTCTAATTCTTCGGCCTTGGCGCCGGCTCGAGCTTCCGTTAATTTGGCTGAGGCAAGGTCTCGGTCAAGTTCAAGCAGGGTTAATTCGCCTTTGGCCACCTCATATTCCTCCGGCGAAACCATACCACGTTCTTGAAGAGCTTCCAGGCGGTCAACCACCCGTTTCTTATCATCCGCGGCTGCCGAGGCATACTGTTCTTCGCATTCAGCCACGCGGATTTCTTCCGGTCTCACCCCGGATGCACTGACCTTCAAGTTGGCCTGCGCCAATGCCAGCTCCGATCTGAGTCGAGTCAGTTCTTCAGTTGCCTCACTTGCTTGAAGATAACCGATGGTATCACCGAAATTGACATGACCTCTCAGCAGTACTCGATCATCAATTGTCAAACCGATCTGGCCTTCGGTCGAGGCCTGAAATACGACATAAGATTCGACCGATCCGGTGTAGTTGTTACGCAGCGTGGCCGCAAGCTGGCCATCGTTGCCGCGTACCAGAACCCAACTGCGGGCGGCCAGGATACGGCCAACCGCATGATAAGTACAGGGGATCTTGATCGGTACTACCAACAGTCCAACGACTATCAGTAAAAAAATGAGAAACAAATACGGGCGTTTGTTTGTCACTCTCAAGAAATCTGCCAGCCTTGTGTGATCGTGTAAAAACGATTGTGTGATGAGACGCAACCGGTATTACTAACTCGCTTCGGCTTGATTATACCGACACCTGTGATATATCCATCTTGCCAACGTTTACGCTTAACAATGTCTGAAGAGAACTACGCTTGCCGAAGCTTCTCTCCAATTGGACGACATCCTGTCCGGATACTTGCGTTATCAAAGGTGAAAAGCCGCACCCCTGGCCGATTTATGACTTGTTGCAAGACAATACGTTACACGCTTGAAAGAGGTGACGAGGACAACTGTTTTGTATCAATCGGCACGATTATGCCTGTTTAATCCCTATTGAACACCTGGTTGGATTCTATTGCAGCAGAATCTGCGCTGGAAGGTCAATATCTCACGTAACAGACCACTTGGCGTAATCCGTTTTTCTGCCTCCCATATATATGCTGCTTTTCAGATTTCTAGCGGTCCTGCGTGCGTTCTTTATCCTGTGGCGGTGGTTTTCTGTCACCCATGGGGGGCGGCATTCTTCCATCTCGACCATCCATTGGCGGTTCGGGAGGAGTGAACGGATTACCTTCCATGCGTTCGGGAGGAGGGATACGTCCTCCCTGGAAGATGTTAAGAATGAGACCTTTCAGTCGCTCTTCCTGCTCCGGTCGACATATCTGCCTTATCTGCTCGAAATGTGCGAACAGCATCTGCTGTATTTCCGACTGCCTGGAGCCTATTTCCTCAGCCACCCGATTGACCAGTACGGTGTCGGGATTATCGGCAAATACCTCACTGAAAAGCTGTTCGTTCAACTGAGCCACCTGAAGTCTTATCGAGTCCGTGAAGTGCATATACTCACAACGCATCGTTCTCAGAGAATCAGCCTGCTGTGCGTCGAACTGGAGTTCTTGAATCAGAAAATCCTGTGGATCATTGCCGCGCTCCTGCGGCTGTGGCGGTCGATCAAAATACTGAAACCAAAGCAACGTCACCGAGACGATGTTCAGGCATACCAGTACAATGATAATTCCGATACCATACCTGGTTTGATTGTTCTTTTGCACCTCGGTCATTACTCCTGGGCCAGATCAAGTGTCTCGGAAACACTGGGCAAAGAGTATTCGTTGGCCACTGCTTCCACGTTGTTTCTTCTATATTCATTCCGGTCTTCCTGGACGTTCCGTATTACCATTATAGTAGTTACGGCATTGAGCAGGATGACAAGCGAAAGCAACGATGCTGCCAGGCGACCTCGAAAAAGAGACAACCAGACTGGATTAATTTCGCCGGACTCGGTTTCCTTGATTTTTGCCATGAGCCGCGTGTAGAAATGCGGCCCAGTCTCAATGCTCTCCGTAGTATCAAGTCCGGCAAGCGTTTGTTCAATTTTACGGTCGATTTGTGCCAGGTCGTTATCAGTTCTTTTCATATATAGCCCTCTGTGAAACTTCAATCCTTTGGACGACAATCAGCACCGTTACTTGTGTTTCCTCATGATTTTTTAACACTTCTCTCGTAATAAGTACGAAGTTTCTTCTTCAAGTTCTCGCGAGCGCGGTATATCAAAGATTCTACCGCCGACAGCGAAGTTCCGAGAGTGTCTGCAATTTCCTGGTATGTCATTCCGTCGTATGTACTCAAGATCAATGCCACATGCTGCTTTTTAGGAAGAGAATTCAGAGCTTGGGTCAATATATCGAGACTTTCCTTGTCTTCCAAAATCCTGTCGGGGCCGGTCCATGAGGGCGCCGGGATATCGACAGCCCTGGCATCCAACCTGACAGTTCCCTGCGATCCGCCGCCTCTTTTCAGGCGGCTGTATTGCTTGAGCAGATCCAGTGATTTTGAGACAGCTATCCGATGAATCCAGGTGCCCAAACTGGATTGTTGTCGAAACCGATTGATTGAGAAGTATACTTCAATGAATGTCTCTTGAGCGAGATCCTCGGCATCGGTTTTATCCCGTACGAACCTGTAACAGATATTAATCACCTGGTTTTGGTACAACTCCACCAGGCGCTGAAAAGCTCCTGATTTCCCTTCCTGAATGTCACTTAACAACTGCTCTTCGTTCATAAGGAATCCAAGCGACCGTCTGCCCCCTCCAAGATTCGACAACAGGCATTAAAACTGCAAGGGAAAAAGATTCAGGTTTGTTTGATACAATTCTTGCGAAATTTATAACGATTAAAATAGAAGAACGTCGTGATTTGTTAACTACAATCCGGTTACCGAGTATGATACGACTCTATTCCCGGTAATCCGATTCCAGTGTGTCGGCCCAGCTCTCAAAGAATGGATCTCCGGTGAAACGAGTTAATTGCCGGAGTTGTCTGATATGTAATTTATGGTAGTTGGCATCGTAATGATGAAAGGTCAAACCGTAGAAACTCGGATTTCCCGGTCGGCGATAAGACGGGATATAGTTTCGGACAGTACTTATCGCTTCCTGAATAAGCCTGTCGGCATCGGCATTACCCGTCATTTGCCAATAATCGTAAAGCCCGTAAATCCCAAAAATAAAACCGTTCAAGGTCATGCTGGGAATCGGTTCAGTAACGTATTCCTCGATCCAAAAACAACCAGGCGTATCGTAAAAAACCGTCCAGGGAGTGTACTCCCCACGCGGACGCAGCATGGTCTGAAACACTTCATCGGCCAACTGCCGATATCGCTCGTCGCTGGTTAATGAATATAAACGACAAAGCGCCGATAACGCCTGCCCCTGTGCCATACCTGAGAAAAACGGCTTCGTTATTAAAGCGTCGTCGCGGCCGTGTACGCGGTAGTCAAATTGATACGGGAAATACAGGGCGCTGTCGATATGAATCCCCTGTGTCACCAGACAATCGACATACCGCCGAGCTGTAGTCAGGAATGCCGAATCTCCGTGATCGTGAAACAAATCAATATAGGCCAGCGCTCGGTGACACATCATAACCGGGTGGTAATAGAGCGTGTCATGCCATTCGAACAGGAGAATTCCCGAAGAATCGCGCGGTCCCGCAGTATCGGGGAGAAGATTCAATCCGGCGTCCGTGTAAGGGAGAGAATCCCAGGGAAGATTAACCAGTTCGAATTGGAACTGTACGCACGAGTCCGGATATTCTATCGGTCGATCATCACGTCCTTTGGCTTTGTGGTCGGAATGACATGATAAGATCAACAACAGCAGCGCCAGACACACCACTGCCGGTATTTTCAGTGTGTTGGTGTTGAGAGTCATGCGAACATATTAGCCCTGTTGGATTATCTTGTCAATCTGGTTGTCGCACCGGGTCAGCCCGAAGTTTCCGATTGTATTTCATGAGGAGTAATTGCGTCCATGCCCCCGATCGTATAGATTGTATTGGACAGTATAAAGGCGGGGTCGTCTATTATTAACGAATTGTTTCTTCTTTAAGGAGCCGTAATTCACCTCATGCAAGACAACAACTCCTCCAGAATTATCGAGACACTGTCTATTTCTTTTGGAATTTTCTTCACCGCCGTGGTGTTGCCGCGATTGTTGATCGACGGCGGTACGCTCAAGATTGCCACCACTCAGGCGCTGGAGCTGATTCTGTCGCTGGGGGCAATTCTTGTAGTCGGTCGTGGTGATTTCATTGCGTATGGCTTCTGTCGCCCGGCTCGTGATCCTTACGGTCGCATCCAATGGCTGGTACCCGTCCTGGTTGCGCCGGTAGTCGGAGCTGCAGCTTCTATCCTGACTTTAGCCTGCGGCGGCAGCGGGAATCCAACGGCTAAACAAATGACACTCCCGGAAATTATCCTCTTTATCTGGATTCTTTCGAGCACTATCGAAGAACTCTTCACGCGCGGTTTCTTACAGAGCCACCTCGGTCCCATGAACGGACGACGGATTCATTTTCTCTTTTGGCATATTGAACTGCCCGCTTTCATTTCAGCGGTTTTTTTCGCGGCTATGCACCTGGTGCTGCTGTTTGCCGGAGTGGACGCCGTTACGATGATCACGGTGCTGCTTTTCACGTTTACCATCGGACTCCTGGCCGGGCATACCCGCGCCGGAACCGGAAGTCTCTATCCTGCTATCGGGGTCCACATGTTGGGAAATGTCGGTGGGATGATCGGAGGTATTCTTTACAGTGTTTACACCGTTCTCAGCGGTGGTCGTCTGCCCGGTCTTTGAGAGGCATGTCATCTTGTTTAACCCAAGATATCATGTTTAATGCCAACGACTTATAAGGATTCGGAGTCTAATCTCCGATTTTCTCGAATAATTTCTGAGTTACCGCGTACCTGTTTCAGAACGGCCCGAATAAACGGACCACCGACTGAGTCGGAAAAGAAAACTTAGCCGGATAAAACAGAAAACAACACAGGACTTCGGGGGCGAGGCAGGAGGTTGGGAAATGAACTTCAAGAATGGACTAAAAGATTTCGTGATCACCTTCGTGGTGATCTTCGTAGTCACCCTGGTGATCGCGGCCGGAGCGACTTATGGATACGAGCTGATTGCTCACGGCGACGGCATCATTAACTGGGTAACCTCTTTCTATCTGGCGATAACGATGGGCGTCCTGTACGCGATGGTCAATATCTACAGCCGCAGAATCAAAGCACAAAACCGTTGACGGTTGTTTGTTAAACACCGCAGCACTCCTGTAGAGCGGCAGGTTTCCTACCAGACCTGCCGCTTGTTTTATGCTATAAACCGCCGGTTTGCCCGATGTGTACGCCTGGACACTTGTTCCGTTACATTGCGGCGGAGACAAGCCCTGCCGCTACGCGTTCAGTGGCTCTGACCTCGCGTAGCGGGCGGCCTTGCGTCGCCCGCATTACAGTTATGTCTCGAAGAATATCCGAGCGTATGACTTTTTCAACCATTTCTATGAGGATGTAACCTGAGTTCTCCGCAGGTCGGATCCGTCTTCGAATCCGACCACACATTATCGAAACATCGCTTCACGATCCCCCTTCGGTGGACAGGAGTTTCGACTTCTTCCATTCATGCGCCATTCTCGTTGTGCCGACCGTGTTCGAGACATAGATTAGGTTTGTGCGATAGGAACGGGTGGCTCCCCCTTCAAACGGATTCCCGTCATCGCACAACAATCGCCGGTTAACTTAAATCGAAGGAGCTTGATAATGCGTTCCATTCTAACTCGTTGCTTGCCCATAGCAATCGTTCTTACCGTCGTGGCCGGGTGGGGCGGAGTGGCGGCTCAGACCGCCGTTCCCGAGTTTTCCGGGGATGTGGTGATCACGAAAGCCGACTCAACGACCGTTCTCGGTCGAATCTACGTTCACGATCCGCGTGTCCACCGATTCGAAATAACGCCTGAAAACGGCGGAGAGGTGTATCTGAAGCCTTCGTCGTCGCGCGGACGAATCTGGATTCTCAATCCGGCCAACAAACAATTTCGTGTGATCGGACCGGGCTTTGCCACCCGGACGGAGCCCTGGACATTTTGGACCGACTACCGCAACGACATGCGCGGCGGAACGGCCGGCACGGATACGATATCAGGATTCTCCTGTACGGTCTATGAGTTCAAATATTCCGAGGAGGACCCGATCACGGCCCGCTGGTGGGTGGCCGACACGCTGATGCGACCGATCAGGATCGAGGCCGACACTAAGATCGCCGTAGGAGTTGACTCCGCTTCCGCCTTCATCTATGAACCGGTCGCAGGGACTCTGGAAATTCGCAACATCAAGCTGGAGGACCTGCCCGATTCGCTGTTTGTTGTTCCGGAGGATTACACCGAGACGGAATAGCCCTGTAATACCTTAAAAAAAGCGGAGAGGCAGGGATTCTCAGCCCACTTTGCAGCACAAGTCGTTGAATGACAGCCAACTATCTGCCGGACAACGAGAAACGCAAGATCAGTTTCGGTGAGTTTCGGTTAGTTTGAGTGAGTTTCAGCACGTTTCAGAGCGTCACGCCGTTAGAAAATCGTTAGAAAAGCGCACAGGATCGCCGCGAGACGGGATGGACCTCGCTCCCGAACTCGGCGAGCTTGCCGCCGGTTCGGCCGTACACGACCGGTGGGCTCAGCACATGGGGCCTCACTCATTAGTCTCGGCCCGAAGGTGCAGTCTCCCACGGATCCCATGTTGTCAGCGCTGTAGACAGAAACAGACGCTGTGAAAAAACAACCGTGTTCCGACTAGTGCGATTTTATTCCACTAACCACGTGTAATACCGATCCATCAAACCGGTAGGTGCGGTAAGGGGGTATGGTATCAGTAACATACAGAAAGGAAGCATCTGGAGCGATGACCGGGTCAAAGAAGCCGCTCAATCCAAGAATTTCGGTAACCCTATGCGTGGTGAAATCATACAGAGCGGGCTGCCCCCCGGAGGCGTTGAAGACGAGCTTGCGGTTGCCATCTATCAAACTACATCTAGAATCCGCGCCTAAAAGTGGACTACCCGAATCGTCGACCAGCACTGCCTCGCTATCGTCCCGGAGGCTCACGACCTTGATTCGAGTTCCGTTGTACAGCAAAGAGTCCTTCCCTATAGGTGCCAGGCTGAAACAGAAGTCCATGAGCACTCCGAGGTGCAACTCCTCCAAGGCTCCGCTGTCGAAGTCGTAAACCCAAACATATGTTTCAGGTCCTTCATCTGTTCTCCCCCCGAAGAGAATGTAGAGCCGTCGTAGTCCGCTGTCGATACATGCCGCGTCTGCACTTATTCCCAGCAACATCTCCAGTTGCGTCTGCCCGCCGGTGTTGATGTTCAGCGTATGGTATGCAATGTCCTTGCTACCAATGAACAGGGTGCTGTCGTCGAGCCAATTGACAAACGGCCAATCTGTGCCGCGAGGCCACGACTCTACGGTTGCCATGAGGTCGCCGCTAGGAAGCAGCACCTTCAGGTAAGAGGAGTCATTGGCAAGTACTACAGTTGCGGTTAGTCCACGGTTAGGAGAAATGCACTCTACAGATCCATCTATGGGCACCCCCCCGACCCTTGCTTCACATGATGCACCGAGTACGACCAGTGCAATTGCGACCAAGGCTATAGCACTCTTCATGATTGACTCCTTTAGCGATAGCACTCCATCAATACGTTTTCTCGCAACATATGTACAATGCTGGTCAATGTGCCGAAGCAGCACTCAACCACAAAAGAGGCGGCTTAGGCATCCTCCAGCGCGTGTAGAGGAAATACTCAGGCGGCCTCTTATACGAGAAGCTAGCTTTATTGTGATCAGGCTTCCACGCTTCGGCCAAGCCAGGCTCAGAGTTACATAGCGTTGTAGGGTTAATGTGCACGCCAGCCTGAAATGAACCACTCCGGCTAGGGTTCTGCACAGCACCAGGCAGAACCACGTCGAGATGACCGCTCAATTGCTGCCCGCCTGGCAGCACGTCTCCCTTCTGAGCAGCCACCACTAGGTGGCCCGAGTTCACCAGATCCCCTACACGCGACTCGGCACAAGCGGACCACTCGCCAGACGAGCTGATGTCGTCGTATAGCTCGTTCGCTGACCTGGTTTGAGTTATCCCGTCGTCTTTCATTGCCCCTTCGAACGCAGTAGGGAACTTCATGGGGTCAGAAGATGCCGATTCATGTGCAGCGAGGATCTGAGTGAATTCAATTGTTGTTCTGACACATGCCAGTTTCTCGCCAATATGTTCATCGTGCACGAATTGTCCTGCGTCGGCCATGAACGACGTGATCACTGTTTCCCTCGTATCATGGTACTTGCCCCATAAGGCATCAGCCTCTACGCTCGACGCCGACAACACGGACGGCGGCAATTCACCATCTCCATCGCTCGAAGAAGGAGCGACAGTGCTCGGTGATGCTGCCCCCCAACTTGCCGTCCAGGCATCCAGCTTTGCCGCCCCTATATTGGCGAGAGTGGTGCCTGCCGTAAAGGCCAAACCGCCGACATCCCATTTGCCTTGCCGGGCGCTGTTATAGCCAAACCTTATCCCGTGTCCTTTGAGTCCTCCTATACACCCCAGTAGCTTTCCTTCCGCCTGGCTCATAAGCGCTAAGCCTAATGCGCTCCAACCTGCGTCACGCCCGCCGTATTTGAAGGCATTGTAGATGTTGCCGACTTGCTTAGCCGCACTGTACGCAGCATATGCCTTTAGTGCCCAAGCCAACGCAGCGACAGCCCAGTTTCCGTCCTGATCGACCATAGACACAGGGTTATTGGCACAATATACAAACCCGGATGCGAACTGTGAAGCCTTATCTATAGAGGTGAAACGTCCAAGATCTGAATCATAGTACCTGGCACCGAAGTAGTAATAATCGAATGAACCCTCATCGTCCTTCTCTTTTCCCGTGAAGCGCATGTCTGTCTTGTAGTTACCCCATGCCTCCATGGTGCCACCGTAAGGGTAATAGTTGTAAAATTGGACCACCGCGGCTGTGTCAAATATTCCTGAAGGATCGTTCATGACAATCCTCGTGGACCCCAAGTGGTCGCCTATGAAGTAATTCAGCTGAGCATTGTCGTTCTCGTGGAAAGTCGCAATTCGGCCACTGGGACCGTTAACATATAGGTCTATCACATCATCGTCTTGATCGAACGTGGCGATAAGAGTGCTGCCTTCATACAGATAGTATGTGTACACAGTGTTCTGCTTGACGCACAGCGTGCCTCCACCACCTCCAATCGCCTCGGTTGTAACACCCCCTAATTCAGGAAGGCTATTGACTCCGAATTCTATTCCGGGCACAGTGTCATCGTCACACTCTGTCCAGTAGTTGTAACGGTACTTCTTCATGATGCGCTGACCGGTGTGGTCGTAGCTACAGTCGACCGTACAATTGACACCTGGAATTGTGTTTGGGGGCTGCACCGCTCGTGTGACCAGATTGCGATAATCGTAGTACATTGAATCAAGGCCCTTTGCCGAGTCGGCAACCAAGTTTCCCAGCGCATCATAGTACATAGATTCACCGACAGGCATATCGCTCGTTCTGGCCAATCTCGAGGACCCGGTCGTGGTATCGTACACATATGTAATGGTGTCGCCATCGAAAATGGTCTGAGTCCTGTTTCCCAGGGCGTTGTATGCATAATACCGAGTGCCGGGTGGCCCAGGGCTTGCCCTGGGTTTCCAGAAGAAAACTCCCGCTCGTTCTACAAGGCTTCATAATAAATGTAATATACGACAATTGTGTCGTAGTGCAAAGCAGTATGACAGCGAAACCTCGCTGCGGCGCTTCGCAAATCCCACCCGAGGCCGGGTGGCCCTGGGCTTGCCCAGGGTTTCCAGAAGAAAACTCCCGCTCGTTCTACATGGTTTCATAATAAATGGAATATATGATAATTGTGCCGTAGTGCATAGCGGTATGACAGCGAAACTTCGCTGCGTCGCTTCGCAAATCCCACCGAGGGGTGGGGCACCAAAAAGATGAAGAGGGATTCCCGCTTTCGCGGAAAGACGCTTTCGGAGGTATGCTGCTGCAGGGGCAGACGAGACATCTGTCGCCCACGAAATCCCACCCGAGGGGTGGGGCACCTTTGTCCGAAACTTTCAGATTTATCCCACCCGTGGACGGGTGGGCCATTCGGCTGCAATTCCCACCCGTGGACGGATGGGCCACCCCTTAATACTCCCGCTATAATCCTGCGCATAAAAAAGCGGAGAGGCAGGGATTCGAACCCTGGATAGAGCTATTAGCCCTATAACGGATTAGCAATCCGCCGCCTTCAGCCTCTCGGCCACCTCTCCGGCGATAAGAACTTACGAGGATGGAATATATCGGACCGGCTCGGTTATTTCAAGCCCTTTTTCCGCCCGATTGATGAATTAACTGCGGTCGGACCGGCTCAGCTTGGCGGTTACCACGTGAGTCCCGTCCTGGGAAAAGATGACACCGTCCATTTCCTCTTCGATTTCCTTGACCAGGCAACCGACGTGGATTTTTACCCCCGGATAGACTTTACCGACGGCAATCACGCGGGCATCGCGAAGAGCCAGGAGTTTTTCTTCGGTCTCACGCTTCTTCTTCTCCAGAGCCTCAAGAGCAACCGGGACATGTTTCCCGAACTGCTCCAGTTTGGCCAGCCCCTCCTCCTGCTGCGGAGTGAGTTTCTTGTCCAGTTGGAGCTTATAAAGGTCGTATAGCTTCTCTTTGACACGGGCGGCGTCGGTTTTCAGGCGAGCTATTTCGTGTGTGGCTTCATGGTACTGGCGCAACAGTTTCTCATCGTAAGCAACCGTCAGAACGGTCTGGGTACCGGCATCGGAGCCGATATCGGTAGCGCGAATTTCTTTGCCGGCGTTGATTTCACCCCCGACAATTTTACCCTTACGCCCCTTGACCATCACCCGCTCATGAGCGGTAACATGACAGTTGACCAGTTCTCCCCCGGATATTACATGCTCTCCGGCCGTAATCGTCTGCCCCTGGGCGTACTTAATCGTAACATCGCCGTCAGCGTGCATAACCCCATCACCGCCGCCGTAAAAACCGCCTCGAACAAGGATGTTCCCCTTACAGAAGACTTTGGCATCCTCGACATTGCCGCTCACCTCGAGATCCCCCCCTACTTTGACCTCAAAGCCGGTATGTATGTGCCCGGTAATACGCAGCGAACCGACACAGTCCAGATTGCCGACGTTAAAATCGACATCTTTGACCTGCATGACATCCTTGACCGAGACACGCCCCTGTTTGAAGATAATGGCCCCGTCGCAACGCGCTCTCATTTCGAGCCCACCTCCCACGATTTCTACATTCTCGCCGGGACTGAACGGGATGTTACGACCGCGCGGCGCCGAAATAGGGCGACCATCGACACCGGTGCCGGAGATACCATCGGCGGGAAGCGTGCGCTTGACCAGCAGATCTCCCTTGTGGACGTTCTGAATATAACCCATGTCGCGATAATCGATGCGACCGTCGGGACCTTCCTGGGGCTGAAAACGATTTTCAGTCTGGAAAAAATACTCGAATTCAGTGTGCTTGCCCTGAACCATCGGGCTGCCCTTGGCCACCTCGATGCTTTGGCCGTAAGCCTGGCCGATAGCGGCTTCGACAATGGCATCTTCGTTCAAGCCATAGGTAACCCCGGCCAAACTGATCGCCTGGCGAATTTCCTCTTCGGTGACAGGCGGTTCTCCGGTAGTAGGCTGACTGATCGCAATTGTAGCAATCAGGCGATCCTTGGTGATATTCACCCGGACCCTTTTACGTCTTACGACGCTGTCCTTGTTTTGTATGTCGGGAGTCTCGGCCGGCGTCATCGGGGCTCCTCTAGGTCGGTTCGTTGGAAGTCTGGTTCGAAGCGGACAGGATGCGCCAGTAAGCCCGCTCCACAACCAGCGATATCTCGTAGCTCTTGAACGGCTTGGTCACATATTCATCAGCACCCAGAAGAAGAGCATCTTTTACGGTGTACGTGTCACCATAAGCGGTCATGATAATGACACCGATTTCAGGGTGGTCTTTCTTGATGATGCTGAGCAGCTCGAAACCGTCCATGCGCGGCATCTTCATATCCGAGATAACGATATCGACCTTATTGTTTTTAAGATACTCCAGAGCGGCAACGCCGTCCTCCGCCGTGTTGATCCGGTACCCCTCACGCGAGAGGATCTTCATCAGCAGGTTACGCATCATCAATTCATCATCGACGATCAATATCGATATCGAACTCTTCATCTATCCGTCTCCTTAATCAAGCACAAGTGCTCGCTCAGATTCCGTCCCCAACCTCAGCGTTGCAACGCTGAAGTTACTTCGGAGATGAACGTCTCCATCATTACCGGTTTGTACATCACCCTGCAGGCGCCCATAATCCCGGCTTCGGTTACCAGTTTCTCGGTAGCGTTACCGGTAATAATCATGACCGGCACCTCGGGTGAGATATCCTTGATAGCCGAGAGGACATCCAATCCGGACATTTCCGGCATAATGAGGTCCAGAGTGATCAGATCGTATTGACTGCCGCGTACTTTGGCGATGGCATCCTGGCCGTCGCCGGCGAGGTCTATATCGAAGGCCTGAGTAAGTTCGCAGAAATCTTTGAAAACGTCCTGAACCCATTTTTCGTCATCGACGATCAACACCCGGAACGGTTTGCCCCTTTGCCTGACCAGTTGGGTCAGCACCTCGGTTTCGGGAGAACTGTTCAAACCTGTCTCCTGTTCTGTAAGTCTATCGATCCGGTGGTTGGCACCGGTATATTGCATCTTTCGGCCCCTTTTGGTGCGTCGCAACCTCGGCAATTTCGCCCGAAGCGGTTTATTCCGATCCGGACGCTGGTACGGGCTGTCGCCAGGGCGCCGAAACGACGCCTTTCTGTTATTATCGTCATCTCAATCTCATCCTAAACGGCCGGACCGGCATAATCTTAACCGTCCGATTACACGGTCAGGTCGGTAGATTTGGACAATGTATCCATGATCGAGGAACACTGATCCAAAATCGAATTCAGTTTCAGTTCGATTCGATCTCTGGAGACAGCTCCGGAGGGGACATCGTAAGCCATTGTTTCCAAATGCCTTGCAGCACCTACCAGATGTGTGATCTCCTGTACCGCCTTGATCGTGCCGTTGACCAGACGAACGAAGTCCGGTTCCATTTTGCCCAGTTCTTTGGAATTGGGTTTGGCCTTGGCCAGGTATATAGCCAGGTTCAGAGCCAGGACTTTTACTTCTTCGCTGAGACGGTCCACCTTGTTGACGATGGTAATCTCTCTGCGGCGATTTGTTTTTGACTCCATATCTATTCCAATAGCTTGGCGATACTTTCTTTTAGCTCGGACAGATCGGACGACTTGACAAGGTAATCATCAGCGAGCCAGGTTTGAAAATCCGCCTTATAGATACTGTAAGCGGAGTTAATCACGACCCGAGTATCGGGTAATTTTTTGCGGAGTTCCTGAAGCGCTTCGATTCCGGTCATCTCCGGCATCTCAATATCGAGGACGATCAGATCGAACGACTCGGGCGGTCCGGCCTGAAGCAGCTTCACCGCAGAATCCATTGTCTCGACCCGGTAGCCGCATTCCTCCAGTTCGGTCTGATAGAGCAACCGGATATGCGGATCGTCGTCAACTACCAGGATTCTCTTCTGAGTCATTTTTCCTCCTGTGAATCGGAATCTTGACGTAGAGCGACGGCAACGACTGCAGGTTGGTTTGCAAACCATAAGTACCGCCATGATAACGGATCGTTTCACCGGCAACCATGACGGTCAGTCGTTGTGAGGCCCCCTTCTGTGAGAATATCTGTGTCAGCAGTTTGTGCATCTTGTCGCGGTTTTCCTCGGGAGTGTGCACATCGATAGTCATGCAAGCCTGGCCATCGACAATTTCCGTGTGAACCACGGCATCTCCGGGTGGAATCAGCTCCTCGGCAACCAGCTTGAGGAGTTGATAGACGGCATGAGCCAATTGATCGCTGTTGCCAAACACTTCAATTCCCGGCTGTAGTTCCAGATTGATATCATCAAAAGCGCCACGGCACCGACCAGCGAGCGTACGATAGCTGCGCTCGATCAGGGCGGAGAAATCAACGACTTCGTTCCGGGCACGGCTGGCTTTGGAGAAATCCAACACATGAGCAAGAACGGTTTCGGCGCGACGAACCTCACCGGCAATGATATTCAGGTATTCCCGATGATGATCGGCCAGGTCGGACTTGAGCAACAGGTTGGCGAAGCCACCGACGATGGTGAGCGGATTACGTAGTTCATGCGCTATCGCCGAAGTGAGTTCGCCGATCACCGACATTTTCTCGAACTGGATGATCTGATCCTGGGTCTCGGCCAGACGGCGATTGATACGCTCCATCTCCTGAGCACGTTGAAGCTGTATCTCATATAGTTCAGCGCGTTCCATCGCAACGGCAGCCTGATTCGATAATACCTGCAACAGGCGAACATCTTCATCGGTGATCGTACGCCCGGTGAAAAGGTTGTCGGCGACCAGTAAACCCTGGAGGTTTCCCTTGCTGACCATCGGGACCAGAGCCAACTCGCGCGAGCCAAGACGTAGTATAAGCGACTGAGTGATTTCATCGACCGGGTCGTTCGGATCGAGAATAAACCATTGACCAAGATGACAGGCATTCTCAATATCCGACGGTTGGTTGAAATCGATGCTGTAATCTTTGATGAGCCCGGTAATTCCGCCTTCGACACCGACCTCGTCATGGATGCTGGCGGTCAGCAGATCGGACAAGGTCAGTCTATTCGAGTCCATATCGTGCCAGATGCGTCCGGCCTCTTCGGCCGAGGTCGGCCCCACCGCCAGATGCCCCTGGAGCAATCGTTGCTTTTCATCGTACAGGAACAGGAAAGCCCGGTTGAAACCGAGTCCCTGAGAAGCCGTAGCACCGGTCAGGATGGCCATGAGAATATGATCCAGGTCATGCGTGGATGAAAGCGCCGTGGCGACTTCGGCCAGGATTTGCAGTTCATCCTGAAGCTCGGCATAGGCCGCTTGATTTTCCAGTTTGCGAGTCTGGCGGACGAGAGCGACGATGCGGCGATCGTCGTTATATCCAAAAGCCTGACAGCAGAAATCCAACTCGCAGAATTGACCTCTCCGATTGGTACAATGCACTTCGGAAAGACAGAAGGGGCGATCGCCGTTCAGGACTTCATTGAAATGTTCCTGGACATCTGAGTCGAATACATTGTCGATTCGTTCCAGAGAATAATCGATTCCCGGAGCTTGTTCATCGATACCCAGAAGTCGTGCGGCGGTTTCGTTGGTATGCACTATATAGCGATCGCGGTCGACCACGAACTGACCGATCTCGAACCGACTGAGCAGTTCGTCGCCGACGGTTGTCGGGATATTTGTGACTTGCTCTAACAGTCTGTCCATCGTTAATCCTTGTCTTCCGTCTCGACGCATCGATCCATCGCTTCGACCAGACTGCATATCCCGCTCAGGCGGCGATTTGCTTTGGAAACGCGAAGGGCGGCAGCTTCGATACGTCTCATACGCGACAGTTCCTTTTGACTGACCGCAGATTTCTCCATTACCAGGCATTGGATATTGCCCACGATTACGGCCAGGGGGTTGTTAATTTCATGATTGACACTGGCGGCCAGACGCGCAGCTTCTCGCAGCCGCACCATGAGGTTGGCGCCCGATAAAACATTCCGTTCACCAGTGGAATGCTGCTGCACTTCAGCCCGTGTGCGATTGAGTTCTTCGTCCAGTTGCAGCATCTGTAACGAGACGCCGAGGGGCCCGGCGACCATCTCGGCCATCCGTAATTTCTCGTCGTCGTAGATATCCGCGGCAAAACAACCGAGATTGACCACTCCGACCAACTCCTCACCGTACAGCAACGGAATTGACAAAATGCTGCGATAATGACCGTCCGGTTCGGATAGAAAATCTTTCTTACGTAACGGAATCCGAGTGGGGCGACGGTTGGCTGCCACCCAGCCTTCGAGGCCGAGTCCGGATCCCAGTGACAGATAACTCAGGAATTGTACACGGCGTCCGACGCTGACCAATTCTTCAAGACGACGGCTCACACGGGACACCAGATGCACCGTTGCGCCATCGAACGGGATCAAATCCTTGAGTCTCTTCAACAGCGAGGCGCTTTTATCCGAAAGGGAGCCCTTAATATCGATCGGGCTGCACAATCGAAGAAGCTTATTGAGACGATCCGCATCGTTTGATACGGTCGGGATGTCACTAGCGGTCGTGGTCACCCTTCCTCTCCTACAGTAGCCTGCTCCAGGTGCTCAGTTATCCGGCGACACAGTTTTTGTTCCAGCTCATGGAAGAAGATCTGTTTATCCGGTGCCGAGACATGAATTTCAGGATCATTGATGTTGTCATCCATGGACATTTGCATGATCCGTTTGGCTTCTTTACTGATTTTGAAAGGCTCGGCGGTAATGACTCTCCCCCAGGACAAATCGATGAGGCGCAACTCACCTTCGATCACTCCGACAGTCGAATATTTGTGGAAAACCAGCGGGATATGCCAGCTTTTACGCCGTTCGAGCCGTTCGGAGTTAACATCGACCAGCAGCAAATAACGCCCGCCCACTTCGCGTCCCCAGTTGACCAGCGAGTCGGTATCAAAGCGATTGGTCGGGAAAGGCGGAAGGTTATCCTGTCCGGGTTCTGCCAGCACCGGTCGCAGTTGTTCGTTGCGAGAGATATCCGCAGCCAGAATTTGTTCGATTTGCGGTTGTGACCAGGCGGACTCGGCCTGATCGACACGTATTATGATTTTACGTGCGAACGAATCAGCCAGGGCAACTCCGTTCAATACCATGATCAGTAATGCCAGAGCTATGCCGATCTTGACCAGTCGGGCAATCATAATCACACCTGTTCCCGAGCTACGAACCGGTTGACGACCTCACGAACGGTCTTGTCGAAATGGTCAAACTGCTCGTCCAGAAGATCCATCTCGGAAGCCGACAGAATGTCATTCAAATTCTCGCGTGTAACGAACTGAACACCGGCAAGATTGCCGCTCTCATCCGTATCACAACGTTTGACCAGACCGAGAATACCGTTGAGGGTGCCGGTGTCACGAAGCAGGAAACGCATGGCGACGATGTCGCCTTCATTGACCGGCTGCTCCAGATCGAGCAGTACGCCGCCGGCGGAAATGTTCAGGATATTTCCCTGAATGCGATACTCATCTCCCTGCGGCCAGTAGTTTCCGAAAATGTCCTTAATGCGACTCAGTGAAGCGGGAGAGGTTATCTCGATTCTTACGAACTGACGTTTTTCGGTCGTATGCTCCTGAGCAGTCGCGACCTTGTTATCGTTGGCATCCTGCGTGGGTGATTTTCCCATGATTAACTCCTGTATCGATGGCTACAATCTATTTTTCTTTTTCCAGGCAATCAGCGCCTGGTTCATCTCGGCCCGCTTAGGGGCGGTAAACTCAAACACGGCCGGGGGTAGAAGCTTGAGAATGTTCTCAGGTACTTCGACCCGCGCCTGCATGTCGGTGAGGAATTCCACACCGGTATAGAAATGCCCGGTTTCGGGCTGTATGCTGTGTCTGACACATCCGATCATGAGAACCGGGAATTCGAATTGATCGAGGGCCAGATTAACGAATAACTTGGTGCCTTTTTCCAGGCGACTGGAGAGATCAAGTAAAAGACCGCCGCCGGAGAGATTGACGGATTCGGTTTCCATCCAGCGCATATTCTTGAGTTTCTTGGGATGAAAAGCCGGTCCGGCCATAACGGCCATGCGCACCGGGAACGACATGCGAACCCGAATGAAACGTCGGCGCATGAGCGGAAGAGCTTTATCGTCCAGAAAAATACGACAACGACCGCCGGAGGTGCGCTTAAGCAGGGCAGCAACAGTGATTTCTTCTCCCTTGTATTGGAAACAGAGGGCAATTTGTTGATTGCTGACGAGCGTATCGATGCTTCTCTCGGCGCCGCCGCGATCCAGGGTGAGAGAATTTTCGCGAGCTTCAATCACTCGTGTGGCCAGCGGTCTTCCGGGGAATTGTTCCGAATGTACCGTAACGGAACGACCAACCATTGTCGAGAGATCTAACAAGGCAGTGTTGAACATGACATCATCATGCTGATCTCTGACGGCCTGGGTGACCATATCTACAGCAATCCTTTCTGGCGCAGTTCTACTTGTTTATGGAAGATGAAACTGACCAATCGATTCTGAGCCACGCGGCCAAAATGCCTGACCGATGTCGGTAATTGCTCCAGTTCGTGACTCTCAAAGAATTTTCTGAGATTGTCGGAGGTAATGAACTCAACGCCAACCATGCGCTGGCGTTCATCCAGAGCTTCACGGCGGCAGACAGCAACCACCGTTTCGGGAAGCTCGATACCCGGGAAAAAAGCAAATTTCAGCAACAGACGATCATCCACACGCGGTTCATCATTGATATGGATCAGGGCGCCGCCGCCGCTGAGATCAACGGTGGTAGAATCATGCCAGGTGAGTGACTCCTCGAACGATTCGTAATCCATAACCGGTTTAATGAGTGCCCAGGACAGCTTCTCCGTGACCTCGATACGAGCGAACTGGCGGCGTTGTACGCGCTTAACGTTGCTCGGCGGAGTGAGGATATAAGCTTCACCGTTGGCGCGAATGAGTTTCTTGACAACCGACTGACATTGATAAACGGCATCTTCACGAGTTATCAGAATCGAAACCGCGGCGTTGCTGCGGAGGAGGGTATTTCCTCGCACATACTCCGGCGCGTCAACCAGGATACCGGAGTTGACGAAATCCTCGACGCGGGCGGTATAAATGCCCGCCTCACTACCCTCACCGATAACGATTTCGATCCGTTCCCAGATTTTAAGCGGTTTTGAAAGTCTGGGCAGCGGTAGTTCCGCAACAGCCATGTTATCCTATCCTAAGCCGTTTTAAGTGCTTCCATGTTGGCCCGACCCTGCTCTATTGCCAGTTCGAGAATCTTACGAGCAAGCGCGGTTCGGGAGCGGTCGTTCCGATTGCGATAAATGAAATCCTGGCCGTACTTGATGGTGCTGTTGAAGTACTGACGAGCACCGTCGTAGTCCCCCACGCGACGTGAAAGTTCCGCGATCAAGTACGAAGCCTGTAGCTGCTGATAACCGGGCGAGATATCGCGGCCATCGGAGAAAGCAGCCTGATAATAACTGACGGCCTTTTCCAAAGCGGTACGTTCGTTGATAGTCACACCGTCCCAGGTCAGGCGGACTTCCTTGAGATAATCCGTAAAGGAATTGCGCCCGGCAAAGCCCACGCCGGTGACTCCATCCTGTTCGTCCAGCACCGTCCCCTTGTATTCATTGAGAGCCTGCCCCAGTTGATTCAACTGTGCTTCCATATCACCGAATGCCTGGCGGCAACCGTTGACACCGGACGCGATCGACTCCTGGAACGGTACCATCTGAGCTTTAATTTCCGAGGGTATCTCGGCATTATCGAACTGCGCCTGCCAGTGCCGCTCGAAAGCTCGCATCTCTTTGGCGAACGATTCCAGAGCGGAATCCATACCGGCGAAGCGGTTGTCAATGTCAGAGGTCAGATTACCGAGAGCATTGGTAGCAGGATTACCGAGACGGTTCATCGCACGGAACACCCAGCCAATGCGAAGATAGAAACGACCGAGGTCGAGGTTCGACGGGTGATCGGCAAGCAGTTCATCGTAAACAGCCAAATGCAGTTTCAGGATGGCTGACTCGTTGGGAAAACGTTGGGTGTCGATCGCCTCACCCATCAGCTTCAGAACCGAACCAGCCTGTGCCAGTTGATCGAGGTGCTGAGGTTTGATGCTCTTCAAGCGGTACGTGATAAAATTGGTATCTTTCTTCCACTCCTTGAAGCTGTTGTTGAACTCGCGAGTGTAGAAGCAGTTACTGCACGTAGCGGTGAAATAGAGCAGTGGATTGTGGTTCTGATAGCGTTTGAAGCGCCATTCGATGTCGGTTGGGCAGAAATCGGTATCTCTCCCCTGCTCGGTATAAGCCCCGACCCGAACCGTCTGTAGTTCGTTGATCGTTTTGCAGATCGGGCATTCGATCCGCGAGATGAAAAATGGGCTGTCTGTTGCCATGTTTATCTCCAGAGAATAATTAATTAGCCTTTAAAGTGAGCAGTTGCAGCTCCGTCTCTGAGATTGGGAGCACGCGCTGAATTTTCTCAGCGGAAGCACCGGCCTTAAGCATCTCCCGGGCGATACGATGGATATCGTTACGGTCGGTGCGGGCCATACGCGTTGTCGGAACAACGGCAGGCCTGGTCGGTGTCGGCGCCGTTTCGGGAGCTTTCGGATTCGAGAGATTCACGAAACTCCCGGTCTGCTCGGTCGGTTTCGGCGGCATCACACCAGGTGCAGCAGCGGCCAAAGTCGGCGATGCCGCAGCTTCAGCAGTTTCGGTGCGACGGTTGCTAAAAGCGCTGTAAACGATTAACGACAGCGCTCCGGCCGCCAGATAGCCCGCGATGTTAAGGGCCATGTCCAGTATGATGTTGCTTGAAAGTTCCATTTTCAGCTTCCTGTCTTGTTTATGCTTCCAGATCTATGCGGTCACCCGCCTGGGGAGCCGGCTCTTCCGATGTCCGGTCATCCGTTTCATTTTCAATCGTCTCTTCGTTCGGTTCTTCCTGTGGCTCGTCCGGTTGTGCTTCCGTGTTCTCCTGATCGGTGGCTTCTTCGCTTATGATCAGTTCATCCTCGCGTCGTTTCTTCTTTTTGAGTTCTTCCTTCAACTCCTTCAAGAAGCGCCGCTCGTTCTCATCCCGCTTGGAGCGCACCAACGGGTTGACTTTCTCGTCGGGGGGCGTTCCGAACAACGGTTCGGTTCGTTCAATTTCCTGTGCCATGGCACTCCCTTTCCGAGCCTTGAGCTAATCCTATCAACCGGTAAGGGCAAATCTCTCTTTCACCATGCCGCGCAGTTTGGCGACAGCCCTGGTGTGAATCTGCGATACGCGTGATTCGGAGATGTGCATCACCTCACCGATCTCCTTCAGGGTTAATTCTTCGAAATAGTACAAAGCGATAACCAGCTTCTCCTGGTCGGTCAGGCGGTCAATGGCCACCACCAGGAAAGAGCGCAGTTCGCCTTTTTCGATATCGCTCAGGATATTCCCCACCGAGCCGTCGACAATCGTTTCGATTCGGGGGACCTGGCGGTTGTCATCCTCACGGTAGACAACTTCGTCGAGCGAGAGGACATTAGTTCCGTGGACATCATCCATAGCCAGGTGAAGCTCCTGCACCGAAATGTTCATGCGGTGCGCGATTTCTGCATTTTGCGGCTTACGACCGAGTTCGTTTTCGAGACCGGTGTAGGCGCGATCGATTTCGCGCGACTTGGCACGGGTCGAGCGCGGCACCCAGTCCAGAGCACGCAGTTCATCAAGAATGGCTCCGCGGATACGCGGTACGGCGTACGTTTCGAATTTCACACCACGAGCGGAGTCATAATTTCCAAACGCCTCGATCAACCCGATGACGCCGGTGTTAACCAGGTCCGATAATTCCACCGACCGGGGAAAACCCATAGCCATGCGCGAGGCAACATTGCGAACCAGCGGCAGGTATTTTTCGAGTAGTTGCTGGCGCATTTCCTCGGAACGGCATTTCTGATAGCGGGACCAATCCCGTTCAGTGACTTCCCACTTGCGAGATTTCCTGGCCCTGGCGGTCACAGCCGTTTGAGCCATCTGGGTCATATCGGCATCAGCCGGGTGTTTTCTGGTCGTCGATTTTTGCATCGTAGCCATTTGATTGCTATTCCCTTGTATCGGCCTTTATCGTTAAGCCATTGATTCTTTTTCTGTTTGAAAGCCGCGTCCCGGTCGGAGTTATCCCGAAATCGGTCAGCAGCCGGGCGGCGAGTTCATCGAACGCATATAGCGCATCGCTGGGCTGATCCAGCCCTGCCAGGGTGGTCTGACCGGCTACGCTCCGGCGTACTGATTCATCCTCCGGCAAAAAGCCCACGGTTTGCGGGGAAACGCCGAGGAACCGCTCGGAAAGCGCTGAGAACTTGCGGATGATATATTCAGCCTCTTCGACCCCTTCGGTCCGATTGACCAACAGGCGGCAGTCAAGGCGGGGATTGCTGCGTTTGAGAAACTTGAACAGACCGTAACAATCGCTGATAGAGGAAAGCTCCGGTACCAGCAGCAACAGGTTCAAATCTGAAGTATGGGCGGCCATAATGGCGGTTTGAGTAACACCGGAAGAATGGTCGACCAGGATGAAATCGTAATCAACAGCCTGTTTGAGCAGGTTGCGTATCAGGCGACGGGAAGCGGTTTCATCTTCAGGATCCAGATTTTCACTGTTGCGGAATCCTCCCAATAAGTCCCAACCCGGCTTGATTCGGTATACCGCTTCTTTAAGGCTCAGGCTTCGATCGGCGAACTCGCCCAAACCGAAATCGCAGGTTGCCTTGGCGAGAACATGCAGATTGCCGCTGTAAAGGTCACCGTCGACCATCAGGACGCGGAGCCCCCGAGCAGCCAGCCGGTCAGCCAGATTGAACGTTACAACAGTCTTGCCTACGCCGTTCTTACCGGACAGAATGGAAATCACCACGGCAGCACGGCCATGTTCCGGGGCGCGGGTGAAAGTCTGCTTAAACAAGGAACGCCTCCACCTGCAACAGGTTACGAATCATCCGATCCGGATCGGGCGTCTTGATCTCGCCGATACCGGAAGGAGATTCGGTAATGAAACCGATCGGACATCCGGAGGCTTCGGCCGCAGCAATAGCGGTACCGCAGAGATCGGTCAGATCAAGCATCGTAACAACGACATTGGTAGGCTCAAAAACGGCGGCATTACGAGCCAGATGCGGGATATCACTCGACCGGGTAAGGGCGGAATAAACCGCCAGCACGTGCGTCGGATCGAGCGAGCGAGCCTGTTCCACCAAACGTTCCAGTCGATCAGGATCGCCCGGCAACGCAGGAGAATCGATCAGGGTGATGCTGTCCGGATTGAGATAGAGGTCTTTATCCTGAGACTGGACATCGACTACATCGGCGCCGAGGATACGACCGTATCCGGCGATCTCGTCGAAGGCAGCCATTTTAACCGTATCGAGGGTAATCAAACTGACCGGCAGCTTCTGCAGCATGATCAATTGAGCGGCCAGTTTGGCTACGACGCTGGACTTGCCGGCGCCGGCAGGCCCGACGAACAGAACGCGATCACCGGGCGCAAACGGCATTGACGGAGCCATCAGGCAGGCGGTCTCTTCTACCAGTATGGAGCGCGTCACCGCCGTCAGGTCATCGCCGATTTTAGCTGAGCGATTGGCCTTTTCAATCAAGCGCTGAATAAATGGTTTCGGGAAATCGGCGTCGCGCAGGGTTTGTTCAATGACATAAAAACCATCACGACGCTCGCGTTCGATACGCTGTTCGACCGATGTTTTATCAATCCCGGCAATCCGATTGTTTGTCTTGTTCTCGCGGGGCGTTTCAGCATATTCATCTTCCGGTACAACGTCGGTATCTTCTTCATCCATCACGGCCGTGGCCGTCGCGGCGGACCCAGCTTGCTCAGCCAGTTCCAAAGCTGCCGCCAGGGCATCAGGACGGTTATCATCGAATACGCTGTCGATCACCGTCCCCACCGGTGAGGTCAAAAGCAGAGTTGACTGCTCGACTGTGGGATTTTCCAGGCAGGCGGTTATTTCAACCGACAGACGACCGCCGCTGCCGGTAATTTGCCGTGTCTTCAGCACGATCGCCTCACCGCCCATTTGTTCGCGCACCCGCTTGAGAGCGGCGCTCGAAGAACGTTCTACGAAAGACTTAATGATCATCGTCAAACCTCACGACTCCGGTGGAGATCAATTCGACATCCGGCATGATTTCGTTGTAGGAGACCACGGCCAGACTGGATACCCGGGCTTCAACCAGGCGGCGCAACGCCAGCCTGACGTTCGGCGAGGTAATGCAAATCGGGGTATGACCTTCGGTTTGCATTTTCTCCGTCTGCTTCTCGATTTTGCCCAGCAGGCGATCGGTCAGCGACGGGTCCATGACCAGCATGAGCCCCTGTTTGGTATTCTGGACCGATTCGGAGAGTTTCTGCTCGACGGCCGGGTCTATGGTGAAGACATGGATGCGATTGTTTTTATCGCGGTACATGTCGGTTATTTGGCGACGCAGATTCATGCGGACGTACTCGGCGAGGACATCAGGCTCCTTAGTCGCGCCGATGTAATCGGAAACCGTCTCGATTATGGATCCGAGATCGCGGATAGAAACACGTTCACTCAATAGCGACTGGAGAACTTTCTGGAGGTTGCCGAGCGAAACGACGTCGGGAATGGTCGAATCGACCAGGGCCGGAGAATCCTGCTTGAGATTATCAACCAGGCGCTGGACATCCTGACGGCTCATGATTTCCGGCGCAGCGGTACGAATGATTTCGGTCAGATGAGTCGCCAGTACGGCTGTCGGTTCCACCACGGTGTAATTCTTGGCCTCGGCGATTTCCTTGAGATTCGGAATGATCCAGGTTGCCTTGAGCTTGAAAGCCGGTTCGACGGCACTGAAGCCCTCGATCTTGTCGTCGACAAAACCGGGATTAATAGCCAGGAGGTGATCAATCATCAGTTCGTACTTGTCAACGGTAACTCCCTTGACCTTGATGCGATACTCATTCGGCTTAAGTTGAACATTATCACGGATACGCACCGGCGGCACGATGATGCCGAGTTCTGAAGCCAACTGTTTACGGATCGCCCCCACGCGCTTGAGCAGATCGCCTCCCTGTTTGGCGTCGACCAGCGGGATTAAACCATAGCCAATTTCCAGACTGAGAGTGTCGACTTTGAGGAGATCCTCGGCACGCGGTTCCGGCGGGGTTGCATTCTGCTGAGCCTGCTGACTTTCACGAACCCGTTCCACCCGCTGCTGTTTCTTCTGAGCCTGATTAGTGAAATAACCGGCCACTCCGGCAAGAGCACCCAGCAATACGAAGGTCATGGTGGGCATGCCGGGAACAAAACCGAAAACCACCAGAACTCCGGCAGCCACCATGATGGCACGAGGTTGGCGGGTCAACTGACCTGACATATCCTTGCCCATGTTGCCGGAGGCCGCCGAGCGAGTGACGATGATACCGGACGCGGTTGAAATCAGCAGAGCCGGGATCTGTGTAACGAGACCGTCACCAATCGACAGCAACGAATAGGTCCGGAGAGCTTCCGGCAACGTCATGCCGGATTGAACGATACCGATGATAAAACCACCGATGATGTTGATAACGGTGATCAGAATACCGGCGATGGCATCACCCCGGACGAACTTGGAAGCACCGTCCATAGCACCGTAGAAATCGGCCTCACGCGCTATATCCTCGCGGCGACGGCGGGCTTCCTGCTCGGTGATAATGCCGGCATTGAGATCGGCATCGATAGCCATCTGCTTGCCGGGCATGGCATCCAAAGTGAAACGAGCGGCCACTTCCGAGATACGAGTGGCGCCCTTGGTAATTACAACGAACTGGATAATGACCAGGATGACAAAGACAATGAAACCTACGACATAGTTACCCTGGACCACGAAATTACCGAAGGAGTTGATCACGTCACCGGCGAACGCCTGTCCGAGGATCAGGCGGGTCGAGGCAACGTTGAGGGAGAGCCGCATCAGGGTGACAATCAGAAGCATGCCGGGGAACACCGACAAATCCAGCGGCCGGGTGATATAGAGTGTGGTCAGCAACACCACCAGTGAAAAGGTGATGTTGAAGGCTAAGGCGAAATCCAGCATTACGGTCGGGATCGGAATGATCAGGACGCCGATGATGGCAACCACACCCATAGCCAGCACGATATCCGACCGGTTGTTCAGGATTTGCATAACTGATTGTTGTCCGGGTTGCTCAGCCATGTTACCTGACTACCTTCTTTTTGAGGCGATAGACATAAGCCAGCAACTCAGCCACAGCCTTGAACAGCTTCTCAGGCACGACCTCGCCGATCTCGCACAACTTGAACAGGGAACGAGCCAGCGGTTTATCCTCGATAACCGGGATGTTATGCTGACGAGCTATTTCCTTGATGCGCTGAGCCACGAGGCGCGCGCCTTTGGCGACAACCATCGGGGCGGACATTTCTTCGGGATCGTATTTTAGAGCTACCGCCAGATGGGTAGGGTTGGTTACCACGACATCGGCTTGCGGCACCGTCCGCATCATGCGCTGGCGAGCCATCTGGCGTTGAATCTGACGTACACGAGACTTGAGCTGCGGGGAACCCTCAGTCTCTTTATGCTCTTCCTTCAGTTCCTGTTTGGACATCCGGATTGATTTCTCGAACTCGTATTTCTGGTAAGCGTAGTCGAGTACGGCTATCACGACCATGATGCCGCCGACCTTGAGACCAAGCATTATGGCCAGCTTGCCCATGGCCGAAGCGAGTTGAGCCACGGTCATATCGGGAAGCAGGAAAAATGATTCAAACTCACCATCGATCGCCTTGTAGGCCACGATGCCGACAATCGTCAGCTTGATCAGATCGCGGCCGAGTTGGACGACGGAACGAGCCGAGAATAAACGCTTGAAGCCCTTGACCAGGTCTAATTTTTCGAATTTCGGTTCGAGCGACTTGGGCGTGATGCGGAAACCGACCTGCACGACGTTCGCTACCAGCGCCACTATCACTACCACTGTGAGAACCGGCGCCATTATGGTAAAGAAGCGAATCACGTATTGGCTGAAAACCGTGGCAAAAGTCGGGTCAGAGGCGGCGATAGTCGCCGCATTAGCCATGGTATACCTCATGAGCATCTGAGCCTGAGCAGCCATATACGGACCGAGGGCATACAGAGTCAGGAAACCGAAAATCAACATCGCGGCGGCGTTAACCTCCTGCGATTTGAGAACACGACCTTCCTCGCGGACTTTCTGGCGCCGCCTGTTAGTCGCTTTTTCAGTTCTTTCCTGGAAACTCTCGTCGGCCATGTACGGCTACGCCTCCCCAAGAGCATGGAAAATGATGAACATCTGCCGGTCGAGATAAGCGGTCGACTGCTTCAGCACGTAGGCAAAAATCGGCAGCGACATACCCATCACTAAGAGACCGGCAGCAATCTTGATCGGGAAACCGACAAAGAACACGTTCATGGTCGGCATCGTCTTGGCAATCGTGCCCAGGGCGACATCGGTCAGGAACAGCGTGATCATTACCGGTGCGGCAATTTTCAATCCGATTACGAATAGATAAGCAGTGTACTTGATCACCATTTCGCCGACAGCCGCCCCCTGCCCCATGCCGCCGGGCGGGATAACCGTATAGCTGTTGGCCAAGGCCGAGACCACCAGGTGATGACCGTCAATGGTCAGAAATATCAGCACAGCCAGGAGATTCCAGAACCGACCGAGAATGGATACCTGATTGGAGAGGTTCTTGTCATAAACGGTCACGATGGCAAAACCCATCTGATAACCGGCTATGGAACCGGCCGTAAAAACGCCGATGAACAACAGCTTGAAAATCAAGCCGATGATCAAACCGATCAGGAGTTCCTTAACGGCAAGCCCGGCCAACTGCCAGACCGACCCGGCCACCGGAACAGCCTGTGTCGAGAGCGATGACATCAGAAGCATCGACAGCAGAATCAACAATCCGGCTTTGACCAATCTCGGAATCTGACGCTCGCCCAGAACCGGAGCGATGACGAACAACCCACTGGCTCTCATGATCACCAGAAGCAGTAGTTGCAGTTTATCGGACCCGTAGTTTATGAACTCAAACAAGGCTGTATCCCATACACTTGTGGTTACTCGGTCAAACTGTATTTCAAACCCTGTGCCAATCTGAAACGCACTATTATCCCGCGGTAATCCCCAATGATTCAATCGCTTACGAGATCGTTAAAATTAACCGAGAAATTGATCGGTCTGTTTTTGGAAGAATTCTCAGGTTATGCTGGGAACGTTTTGACCAGTGAGCAAAAAAGAGACAGCAACCGGCCGGTACGGCCGGTCGTTAACTAAAATTGGGGCTATCCGACAAGGGTTGGAATCAACTCGAAGATATGGCGGGTGAAATCGGTCGCCATGTTGATCATCCAGGGAAGGAAAATCAACAGAGCCGTAGCCACGGCCAGGATTTTGGGGACAAATGTCAGGGTCATTTCCTGAATCTGGGTAATGGCCTGGAACAAGGCTATCAGAACGCCGACCACAAGTCCGAAAAGGAGCATCGGTCCGGCAATCATAACCGTCAACATGAGGGCTTCACGCCCGATACTTACAACCATTTGCGGTGTCATGTTTGACCTCTCTCCTTCTTCACATGTGGAACGATTCGACCAGCGACTTGACCAGCAGATACCAGCCGTCAACCAGGACGAACAACAGGATTTTAAACGGTAAAGATACGATTACAGGCGGCAGCATCATCATACCCATGGACATGAGTACTGAAGCCACAACCATGTCGATCACCAGAAACGGGATGAACAGAACGAAAGCAATCTGGAACGCAGTCCGCAGCTCCGAGATCACGAATCCGGGCACGAGCACTTCAAGCGGAACATCAGCGGCGGTCTCGGGACGTTCGAGCTTGGCAACATTGACGAACAGGGCAAGATCTTTTTCGCGCGTCTGGGCCAGCATAAACTTTTTAAATGGATCGACCGCCCGATCGAACGCCTCTTCCTTGCTGATCTGATCCTCCATGAACGGTTTGATACCGTTGTTGTAGGCATCACCGATAATCGGCGACATGATGAAGAAGGTCAGAATCAGAGCCAGCGACACCAGCAACTGGTTCGGCGGCATTTGTTGAATCCCCATAGCCTGACGCAGAAATGCCAGCACTACCACAATTCTGATAAACGATGTGATCATTATCAGGATCGACGGCGCGAGGGCCAGCACGGTCATGAGGATAACTATCTGGAGAGTAGTGGAAAGGCTGTCGGAGTCTTCGGCCTTACCGACCTCGACCGAGACACTCGGGAGTGTTTGAGGAGAAGCGCTGCTCGGAACCAGCATAAGAGCCAGCAGTACGAGCATAGATGTGGTGATCAGTTTTTTCATGTCCTATATCTTCTCCGCAGGATTCGCAACATCCATATTGCGAACACCGCCCTGCGGTGATCCTATTATTCCGACCTGGAAACAGTTACGATTCCAACGCCGGTTCTTTTCGTTTCAGGCCCATCCTGGCCAGATGCTTTGCCGCTTTTCCGATCAACTGGTCGAATCCCTGCGCGGGCAGAGGTTCTTCCTTATCGGCCGCCAGCAGCTCGGCGGTTTGGTCTTCATCCAGTTCGATCAGCATCGAGATTTGCGATTCAGTCATTCCAATGAGAACCGCTTTCCCGGCAACACGAACGAGGGATATTTGTTTTTTAGGTGCGAGATAGGTGGTTTCAATCACTTCCAGGCTCTTGCCGGAACGATTGCTGCTGAATTTCTTGCCCATCGTCTTTTTCAGCAACAGCAGACCCAGATAGATGCAGGCGACTACCGCAACCAGGGCGATCCCCATACGCAACAAAGCCGGAGTAACGGACCCGGAGAACTCCTCGGCCAGAGCCGTGTCACTCTCCTCCGCAACGGCTGATGCCGGCGCTTCAGCGGTCGGGGCAGTCTGCTCAATCGCCGTCACGGCCGCATTACCGGCGGCTTTACCGTCGCCGACACTTAACAGCGCCAGACCGGCGAAAGCCACACCGAGAATTACCAGCATGGTTTTCCATGAGGTCTTCGGTTTCATCTTACTGCTCTCCGAGCGCCCGGAGACGTTCTTCGGGACTGAGCAACTGAGTGATACGAACGCCGAAGTTTTCGTCGATGACGACCACTTCACCGCGAGCCACCACCTTGTAGTTTACCAGCAGATCAACCGGTTCACCGGCGAGTTTGTTAAGCTCGACCACCGAACCCGGTCCCAGCGCCAGAATATCCTCAATGGTCATCCTGGTACGACCCAACTCGATCGAAACCGGTAAATTGACATCAAGAAGCAGATCGATGTTCTGTTTATCATCTTTGTGGGAGGACTCCGTCAACTGCTGAAATTCAGCCTTGGCTGCGGTGGCGGCGCCGAAGTCAATATCTTCGGGGCGTGCACCGGCGTCATCCTGCGGCAACTCATCAAGCATTGCCAGCATGGCCGCCTCGGCATCCTCCTCCGAGACATCACCCTTGTTTATCACCGGTCCACGACCGCCTCGCGGCAGATCGTTAAGCAGCGCTTCAGCCTCAGGATCGATGGAATCGTCATCGGCCGTGAGATTCGGCGTATCGTTTTCGGAAGCGGCCGCGGCCGCCGACTCATCCTGAGCGACAGCGTCAGCCTGAACTTCTTCCGGGGTTTCCAGTTTGTTTTCTTCGGTCATTTCCTATATCTCCTGCTGTTCCAGATCGCATCGTTCGGTGATCTGAATAGCCTTCTTTTTTCCGGACAAACCCGGGCGCGCCAGGAATTTTTTGCGTTTGTTGACAAACACGTTGACGGGGGTAGAAATGCGGGTGTCGGCCGAAACGATATCACCGGCCTGTAACCGCAGAAAATCCTTTACCTTCAGATTGGTCTTGGCCAGTTCCGCCCAGATATCGACATCCACCCGAGAGACGTTGCGGTAGTTGGTCTCACGGTCAACTTCATGCACCCGGCGCTTGGTGGCGTCAATCCAGTTCTGCGCCGAGAGTTTGGTGATAATCGGTTCGAGTGAAACATAAGGATAGCAAATCGTCAGCAAACCGGTCGACTGGAACAGTTTGATCTGGAACGATACCACCACCACCGTTTCACCGGGGGGAACGATCTGAATGAACTGCGGATTGGTCTCGAAGCTCTTCTGCTCGATCTGGATCTTCAGGATGTTTTCCCAGACTCGTTCCAGATCGGCGTAGAGCTTGCCGACCAGACGTCCTACTACCGTTCTTTCGATACCGGTCAACTCACGTTCGGTTTCGAGAATCTTTCCGTTGCCGCCGAACATGCGATCGATCAGCGAGAAGGTCAGTGTCGGATTGAAATCGACCAGGCAACCGCCTTCCATCGGCGGCGCGGCAAAGGTATACGTGCACGAAGGTGTCACCAGAGACATGATGAACTCGGAGTATGTGATCTGATCGACCGAGACCAGATCCACATCGACGATCGTCCTGAGCACAGCCGACAACGTCGAGCCATAGTGACCCGCGAAGTTGTCATGCATGTTTTCAAGAGTCCGGATCTGATCCTTGGAGACACGGTTGGGGTGTTTGAAGTCGTAGGCAATGACCGATCGTAATTTGTCATGGTCAAAGCTGTCTTCATCCGGCCCGTCGTCTCCGGCCGTCACGGTCGTCAATAGAGCATCAATCTCATCCTGAGAGAGAATCTTCGCCACGTCGGTTCCTTCCTATTGCAGCACGAAGTCGGTAAAATAGACACCGTTGATTTTATCAGTTTCCATAAGAGCAGCTACGCGTTTTTTAATCTGATACCGCACGATTTCCTTCTGCTTGGGATCAGTCAACTGCGTAACCGATTTCGACGAAAGAATCGTAATCAAGGCATCACGTACTATCGGTTCGCGGTCCTGAAACTTGGCTTCCAATGAAGGTGAACCCAGTTCGAAACTGACCGAGGCCGAGAGAAAGCGTGAGCCTCCGGTACCGGCCGGATTAACCACGATATCTTTCATTGCATATATGATCGATGATCCCTTGCTTTTCCCCTCTTCGCCATGACCACCGTGACCTTCACTTTCGTGGGAGTCGTGGGAGGATTCAACCACTTCGGTTTCTTCCTCATCTGCGGGAGTTTCCTCCGAAGAACCGGACATCATCGGCTTTATCACGAACAAAGCCAGGAGCACACCGATAACGATAGCTCCGACACCTATTCCTCCGAAAAGGATCATCTTGTTGCCGCCTTTGGCCGGCGGCGGAGCGGCTTCAGCGTCGCCCGTCTGGACCGTAGTCTTTTCGTCGTCCGCTGCCATAATCAGCTCCCTTCGATAATCTGTTCGGTGTCCACCTCTTCAGGACGGACACCGGACTTTCTCTTAAATTCAGCCACCCGCTCGATGATATCGTCGATCGACTCCTTGACCATGATCTTCTTCCCGGTGGTCAGACAGATAATTGTCTCGGGGGTGGTCTCGACGAACTCGATCAGTTCAGCGTTGACCACCAGCGGCGAGTTGTTGATACGGGTAACTTTAATCATTGCCTATTACCTCTTGATGTTCACCAGCTCATCGAGCATTTCGTCGGAAGTGGTGATAATCCTGGCGTTTGCCTGGAAACCGCGCTGAGCCGTGATCATACTGGTGAACTCCTCGGCAATATCCACCGAGGAAGATTCCAGCGCACCGGAGAACAAGGTTGCGCTGACCGTTTCACCGGCGACACCTTCGAGCGCCTCACCGGAGTTACCGGTCGGCTGGTATTGCGTATTACCGGTCTTGCGCAAGCCGGCTTCGTTAGTGAAATCAGCCACCATGATTTGAGCCAGAACACGGGTGATACCATTGGAGAAGATACCGGAGATATTACCGGCCTGATCAATGCTGATTTCTTCGAGAATACCGAGTCCATAGCCGTCCTGACCAACGATGGCGGCAGTGTGCGAACCGCTGCCGAAGCCGGTGAGTCCGTCGAAATTACCGACAGTACCGGCATCGATCTGAATGGTCATATTGGACGCGCCGTTCTGCGGGTCGATCGTGATGCCGCTGGCGCCGCCGTTGTAGGCGAACGACTCAAGCGAACCATCGGAGTTGAAGCTTACATAGCCGCTTCCCCCGGCGGTAACACTTTCGGTTCCCGTCATCGAAGCAGTCCATTCCCAGCGGTTGCTGACAACCGACTTGAAGAATTCAATCGAAATAGTATGTTTGGTACCCTGTGAATCATAGATAGACAGGGACGCGGTGTGGGTGGTCGGCAGAGTGTCAATAACCAACTCCTGCCCGGCCGAAGTAGCCTCGATTCCATCCGTACCGGTTCGGAGTGAGATACCGTCTCCGCCGATATCATCAAGTCCGATTACCATACCGGTCGTTTCATCGTACACCAGCGAGAGATCGGTTTCCACCGGACCGGCGGCAACGCCGGTACCCTGATCAGGCTGGAAAGAATCGATCGCAACGAAAGTAGAGGCAGCGCCACCCGTGGAAGTGAAAGTGGTACCAACCGGTGATCCGGCCGGCAGGAAAAGCTGATCCACGATATTGCCCGCTGCGGAAGCCGATGATTCGAAACCGTATTCGATCGGATCCCCGGCGCGATCGCGTGTAATCTGAATTGCATTGTTGCTGTCAAGCTCACAACTCACTCCGGCGATCTCGTCGATTGCCGAAATAAGATCCGATACGGTCGAATCGGCTGTAAGACCGGTAATGGATTCAGTGCGGCTGTTGTCGATCGTAATGTTGAAACCGGTAAAATCAGTCACACCGAGATCACCCAAAGTGGATGTAGAAGCCAATCCCTGTCGAGCACCGGAATAACTTGCTTGTAGCGCCTGAGCGCCGGTGATCGATATCGTGTGAGTACCTCCGACACCGTCTTCAGCAGTACCGGTAACGGCAATCACGTTGGATGATCCCGCCGAAATCAGGGAAGCATCAGAATCGGTAGCGGTGGCATCAAGGTTGTTGGCCAGCGTAATCATCTCCGTCGCACGAGCCGGATCCTGCTGTCCGAACGGCAGCGTGATGCGATCAATCGTCGCCAGCGACGGAATACGGCCGGAGGAATCAGCCATCTTTCCAAGTACGTAAAGACCGGACGACGGATCGACCAGGTTGGAATCGGCATCAAAACCGAACGCACCGGCGCGAGTATAATAACGGTTGTCGTTATTGTCGCCCAGAATGAAGAAGCCGCTACCCTGGATCGCCAGATCGGTGATCTGACCGGTCGTTTCAAGACCGCCCTGTTCGAAGACGCTGTCAATCGAAGCGACCTGCATGCCAAGGCCCAACTGGACCGGATTGGTACCACCCGATACGGAAGTCGGTCGACCGGCGCCGCGATACGTCTGTACCAACGCCTCCTGGAAATTTACCCGGCTTCCTTTGTAGCCAATCGTGTTGATGTTGGCGATGTTGTTACCAATCACGTTCATCTTGACCTGGTGGTTGGTAAGCCCGGACACACCAGCAAAAAGTGATGCCATCATGGTAGGGATACCTCCATAATTATGCCCAGCGCCTCTCCATCAAAATGGAGTCCAGCTCTGGTTGTAATCCTATTGTTTATTCTCTTCATCTTATTCTCGAAACCATGTCAGATAATCACCGCCGAGTCGATCGATGTGACAACTCCGTCACGGAGGTTATTCTTGTCGAACACGGTTATAACAGTGCGATTCGGAACAGAAACTACGAAAGCCGCATCCTCGGATAAAACCAGGGTTTCCTTGGAACCCTTGTCACCGGCTCGATCCAGCGCTCCGGCCAGCTTATCAAGCTGGTCGTCGGACAACTCCAGGCCACGCGAGTACATACGGTCATGGGCGTGCTTGGAGAATTCGATACCCCGCGACTGAGCCAGTTCCCGCGAGAACATATCCTTGAAGGAGGTCTTCTCGGTTTGTTCGGTCTGGTTCTGAGACTGGGTACGCTGAGCGATCTCGATGAGATCGACCGGACGCTGCTGCTGAATGATCCTTGTTCCGGAAATCGCCGACATAACTATTTATTCCTCGTCGAATCCGCCCGATTCAGCAATTTCACTGATATCACCAAGAGCGACTTCGACACCGTTCACGGTCAGGTAAGCACCGCCGTCGCGATAGGTGATCTTCTCGACGGTACCGGTCAGTTCCATCGAAGGCTCGAACGTTTCACCGGAAGCGGCTGTCGCGGTAGCCTCGATGTAGTAATAACCGTCGTCGACACGATTACCGATGGAATCACGTCCGTCCCATTCGATCGAGTTGACACCCGGCACGACATCTTCAGCCGTGAGCGTGGTCACAGTGTTGCCGTCCTCGTCGGTGATCGTGAACGTTATCTCAGTGGCATAAATATCGGTGGTGTAGTTGATGTCGGAGGCTTCACCATCCTCGACATAAACACCCGTAAAAGTAGCCTTGACATCACGGCCGATCAGAGTCGAAGACATGGTGTTATTGATTGACTGCATTTGCAGATAATCCCATTCGTTCGATTCGGTGATGGCGTCGGCGATGTTACTCATCTGCTCGAGTGATGAGAACTGAGCGAGCTGGGCAATGAAATCCGTGTCGTCTGTCGGATCGAGTGGATCCTGGTTCTCCAGCTTGGTAACCAGCAGTTGCAGGAATTCATCCTTGCCTAAATCCGACGAAGCTGTAGTCGTATCTGTCGTGCTCGTCGTGGTATAGGTTACGTAAGGAATTTCAGTCATGGTTTTCTCCTATGCTAAAAGGTTCACGCCCGAAGAACCCAGTTGTGCCGTTTCGTAGATCGGCATCGCTACTGAAGATTCCGTGGTCGAGAACGATAGCGAATCCAATTTTTCGTTTATAAAGCGCGGGCGACGTGACCAGTCGGACTGACGATTGAATAACTGGTCCCCCCGATCATCGCTGCTGACGTTGACATCGATTTGATCGAACTTGATATCGGCTTTGTCAAGTTGTTGGCTCAGCTTATCGAGTGAGCCTTCGATCAAGGCCTTGGCTTCGTGAGTCTCAACGGTTAAGGTCGCCTTAATCGTGTCGTTCTGAAGACTCAACTTCAAGCGAGCCGGGCCAAGATGATCCGGCTGGATGCGAATCATAACCGACTGGCCGTTCGGCTTAAGTGTCTGATTAAGCCGGTCCGGAATATCGAACAGAACCTGTCGGGTAGTCGTTTTCGAATCGGTGTCGCTTGAGATGTCGCTAGTCTTATCCGTAAATTCCATCTGCCCCGGATCGACGACTGCGGTATTGTTCGTTTGAACGGAGCCGGTGGTGAATTCGGAAGTGTTACGCTCCGGCGACACCGATGCCGACTGCGGCTGGGCCGGGCGTAACACCAAGCAATTTTCCTGGTCCGTGTTGTTTTGCGGCTGATAGCCGGCCGTGTCGGCGGCAACTTTATCTACGGACAAATCATTTTTAGCGGCCTGCCGATTTTCAACAGCCGTGATATTGCTCGGCATCAGGCGGCTTTTTATTTCAAACGCGCTGCCGTTTTCTTCGGCAATCAGCGTGACTGTAACCGGTTTCTGGGTGTCGATCGTGGTAGCTTCGGAGGCCTCGGTATCGATGCCCTGACTGATTTCAAGTTGCTTAAAATTGAGATCACTAAGAAGCTGCTCCATCCGTTGCTCAGTTTGAGACATACCATCCAAACTCACTCGCTGAACCGAAGTAGTCTGATTCAGATCGTTGAGAATCTGCGCCGGAAGAGTGATTTTTACAGTTTGAGACGGTTGTTCGGAAGGGTGAACACTCAAGCTGAGCTTCTTGTCGATCACTTGACTGTCTTCAACCGTGTACGCACCGGTCTTGATCTCGGTCGGAACTTCCTGCAGCAATCGACGGAGCGAATCATTGGTCAGCGGCAGGTTTTCCGGTAATGACAGAGATTCATCGGTCGGCATGAACATGGAACCGTCAGCCGCCTGATCCTGAGCAATTGTTCCATCGATGCCAACGGTTACGGCATCAAGCGACGGTATCGACGAAGAACTGACTGTTTGATCCCCCGGATTGAGGGATATGCCGTTCTCCAGGCTGGCGGTCGGGGCTTGAACAGGCAGTGTAACTTGACCGGAAAGCGCCGCCAGCAGTGATTTGGCCGAATCAGTATCAGAGGATTGACTGGCCTCATCAAGCGCCATGGAGAAATTCTCCGCATTCCCCGGCAGGACGTTGGTAATATCAGTATTCGACTGACCGAACAACTCGTCGAAAAGCACCGCGAACGGATTGCCTTCGACATTACCGGTCGACTGAGCGCTTTGCCCGGTTTCGGGCTTACCCTCACCGGTTGGCAGGAAGAGCTGGTCGAGTATGTTCAGTCCGGGATTCATTATATATACTATTTCTCAGAAATCGTGATCATCTTCTGCGACAGTCGCGCCGCCCTTTGCGGAGGCATCAAGGCAAGCAGCGACGAAGCATTCTTGGTTTTCATGCGCGGGATCAGCGCCACCATCGTTTCATCATCAAGGTTCTCAGCCAACTGGGCTACCGACCGCGGATCCATACCGTCATAAAGTTTGGCCAGTGAGCTGATGCGAGCAGTCTCGGCCTGTTCGAGCACAAGCAACTTGCGATTGACTTCGTTTTCGAGCTTCTGCAACTCACGGTAACGGTTGTTGACTTCCTGTTCGCGCTGGTCGAGTCCTTTTTCACGATCGGCCAACCGGGCTTTCTCACGGTCGAGCCAGTTCATATTTTCAATGGAGTCTTCCTGAGACATTCCCATTTCCATCCCGGGGATATCCTCAGCCTCGGGTTGATAATCGAGAAAAGCCAGGTTTTCCATAATGTCGCCCAGAAGACTCGGGTCGTCGGTCTGTGCCGTCATGCCCTCGGTCAATTCTTCTGCGATCTCTTCCGCTGTGGGAGTATGAGCAACTTCAGCCTGGGCGGCTTTGGTGCTGTCAGGATGATTAGTGGTTTCTGAATGCTCAGCCGGTTCAGTCGCTTCTTCGGTTTGCGACACAGTATCACCGCCTGACATCATCTTAAGAGCAACTACTGAAACACCGGCCACAACGACTACCGCCACCAGGCCTATAATGATATACTTCATCATGCCGCCGGACTTGGCGGGAGCTGGTTCTGGTGTCGCCTGTTGGGCTTCAGCGTTGTTGTTTTCTTCAGTCACAGATATACTCCTAACCTAATTCTCCGGCTTGATCCTAAGCATGCAGCGTGCCAACATCAACCGCGCAGCGCTAACGCGCTGTTGTACACCAACTTAATACTTGGAAGGCGGAAGTGATGCGGATAGGTAAAAGGAGTCTTCTGGAAAAAACTTCCGGAAATAACCGGTCAGATGTTCCACTAATCTCGAATTAGTGATGCGATGTGATGTGATGCGAGCGGCAGACGACTAGCAATCTATGACAGAACCTAGAAGATGCTCGGGAGTAGCTGATTCGATGCGAACTTTTACGATCTTTTTTCCTGAATCCAGGTCCGAAGGCAGCGTTACTCTCAAATAATTGTCGGAAATGCCCAGATGACGACCGTCAATACGGTGTTTGAATTCTGAGATAACCTCAAGTGTATCACCGACTTGATCCAAATGAGCAAGACGCAGGCGTTCCCGTGATAAAGCTGTCAATAGCTTAGCTCGATGCCTGATCTCCTCCGGCGCCGTTTTATCCGGCATTGCAGCCGCTGCGGTGCCGGGGCGATCGGAATAGGAAAAAACATGCAGGTAATTCAATCCTGCGCGTTCCACCAGTTCAATGGCCTGCTCGAATTCCGCTTCGGTCTCCCCCGGAAAACCGACAATCACATCGGCGCCAATCACCGTTCCGGGGCGAGCCTGATAGAGTCGGCTCAGTTTGGCGGCAAATTGCTCGCGGTTGTAGGGCCGTCGCATCAGTTTGAGGATCCGATCCGATCCGGCCTGAAGAGGAATATGCCAATGACGACAAATGCGATGACCTGCGGTGCGGTACAGCTCGATCAGGTCGTCGTCAATCGTTTGCGGTTCTATCGAAGAAAGCCGGAGGCGGTAAATCTCAGTTTCGCTTAACAATAGCCGACATAATCCGGCGAGATTACGAATCGGGGGCTGGTGCTCCGGATCCTGGTAATAACCCATGTTGACTGCCGTCAGAACAATTTCACGATACCCCGCACCGACCAGTGATTTAACTTCGGCAACGATATCATCAGCCGGTCGACATTTCAGATTGCCGCGTACGATTGTGACCAGACAATAAGCACAGGTTTGATTGCAGCCATCGGAAATTTTTATCCAGGCTCGGTTACGCTGATAAAACTCCGCCAGGCCGGTCGGCTCGGTCGAACTGAGGCCAGAAAAAAGATCCGGTAAACGGGGCGGCAAGAGGTCACAGAGGAATTCTTTCTCACTGTTGCGGATGACGACATCAACCTCAGGCAAAGCCAGAACCTTTTCCGGGTCGGTTTCGACATAACAACCAACCAGAACTACTTTGGCCCTGGGGTTATCCCGTTTCGCCTTACGGGCCAGATAGCGGCTGTCTTTGTCGGCTTTGTGGGTGACGGTGCAAGTGTTTATAATGTACAGATCCGCCGGTTCGTTTCGCAAAACTCGTTCGAAACCGAATCGGGATAGATCGGCGGCCATTTTCTCCGTTTCGTATTGGTTGAGTCGACACCCTACCGTCTGAAACGAGACCTTGCGGCGTTTCTCAGCAGTCATAACATTTCCCATATAAACGTAAAGGCGATGAACATTGAAAGACTCACAGCATATCCTCCGGATCGACATCGACACCGATTCTTACGGCCGCCGGAAGATTAAAACGAGTCTGACTTCGTTCCCAAGCAGTCAGTGCCTTGATCAGCTTGACTATTTGACCGGTTTTGACGAACAGGTGTCGGCGAAAACGTCCGCGAAGATATCCGAAAGTACAGGGAGCCGGGCCTAGTATCTGAGTCGAAATCCCGCATTGTTCAACAATTCTATCGAGCGAAGAGCGAAACGATTTCGAGGCCCGGATTACGAGATCCTCGCGTGCGGAGCTGAAAACGAAGTTGACCAGGTGCGAGAAAGGGGGATAATTTAGCGCTTCGCGCGATTCGATCTCACGCTCATAGAACGAATGGTAGTCCTGACGCGCGGCATCGTCAATCAACGGGCTTTCCGGTTGAAAAGTCTGCAAGATCACTTCCCCGGCTTGATCGGTGCGACCGGCTCGCCCCGCCACCTGGAGCAAACGGTCAAAGGTTTTTTCCGATGCCCGGAAATCCGGCAGATAGAGGCTGGCATCGGCAGAAAGTACGCCAACCAGTGTTACGTCGGGGAAATCAAGTCCCTTTGTAACCATTTGAGTTCCGAGAAGGATGTTCTGTTTGCGAGCGCCGAAATCGGACAGAATTTTAAAAGCGCGACTGCGACCACCGGCTGAATCGGAATCCAAACGTATGGGGACCGCATTCTCGAACAAGCGAGGTATGATATCTTCGATTTTTTGCGTTCCGGCGCCCAGATGTAATAATTCAGAGCTACCGCAGGCAGAACAAACCCGGTAGTCCGATTCCGTATAACCACAGTAATGGCAGGTCAGACGAGCGCCCGCTTTATGGTACGTGAGATTAACCCGACAATTGGGACACCCGGGGACATGACCACACTGGGCGCATTTTACCTGTGGTGAAAATCCCCGTCGGTTCAAAAAGAGAATCACCTGACGATTATTGTCCAACCGGTCCTGGACCGCTTTTTTCAAGCCATAAGAAAAGGCATACAGATCACCGGCAAGACGGTCGCGCCTCATGTCGATAACTCGGACCGACGGCAGCCTGGCGCCAACCGGACGAGTTTTCAATTCAAGAAGTCGATAGCGTTTTCTCTGCACATTATAATAGGTTTCCACCGACGGTGAAGCGGTACCCAGCAACACCGGTATGTTGCTGATTTTACCCCTCATAACAGCAGCATCACGACCGTGGAAACGAGGAGCCGGGTCGCTCTGTTTGTAAGAGGAGTCGTGTTCTTCATCGACAATAATCAGCCCCGGATCACATAACGGCGCGAAGAGTGCTGATCGGGGACCGATCACCAAACGATAACGGCCGGTGCGGATACCGCGAAAACTCTCTGCCCGTTCGGAATCCGACATAGCGGAGTGGATTATCGTAACCTGATCGCCGAAAAATCCCCGGCAGAAAGCCAGCACCTGTCCGGAAAGAGCGATTTCCGGGACCATTAACAAGGCGCTTTTACCTCTGTTCAGGAGTTCGCGGCAGATATGGCAATAGACGAGGGTTTTGCCGGAGCCTGTAATACCATGAAGGAGTGTAACGGAGAATCCGGCATCGAGAGAGGCAATCATCTGGTCCGTTGCGCATTGCTGTTCTTCATTCAAACGGAATGAAATAACATCGTCACGCGGCGGTACGAATTCCTGTACGGAGACACGGGCTTCGCGAAAAACCGGTTGCAATGCGCCTGTTTTGGCGGCTTCACGAATCTGGTAGTTGGTCCACCCCTGTTCGCTTAGATCCGATGCGGACTTGATCCCCTCGAACAACTCCGGTTGGAATCGGCGGGTTTGGAAATGGCGAGTCCAGATATCGGCAGCACCTGTGCGATAACCAACTAAACGATTAGGTCCGGAATCATTAACTTCCGGCCATACCTCGGTAATCACTTTCTCTTCGATAAGCCTTTGCCAGAGCTTGCGGTCCCTGCGAAGTTCTCTTTCACGCACCGAAGACAGTAATCGACCGGCCTTTACCTGACCGAGGCGAGTTTGATCGGCCCAGTTCGGTGGTTTTTCCCAACAATAGCGGAGTGTCCGGCGACCTTTCATGGTTGGCGGTAAAGCCAGGGTCAGAGTGTCGGCAGGATTAGCAAAGTAGTAATCCGAAAGCCAAAGGCAGAAGTCGAACAACGTTTGACTGAAGAGAGTTTCAGCATCCAGAACAGAATGAATTTCTTTAAGGCTGACGCCTTCTGGTTTGCTCCCTGGACCAACATAGAAACCGATCTTATTGGAACGACCGAACGGGACAACCAGACGCTGTCCCGGTTGCAAATCAGGTAAATGCTCAGGACGGAGATAGGTAAAAGTCCGTCGCATCGGTCCTGAAACCGCGACTTCGGCCAATGCGGACGGGTTACTCATATCGTTTCTGCCTGACTAAAAACGGCGGCAGGATTATAGGGCCTGCCGCCGTTCATGGATAATTTGAGGTTGTTGCCGATCAGAGAATCAGCGGTAGTACGCTCGATTTACTGGAGTTCCTTCAGCTTCTTGGCTACTTCGGCGGCCTTCTCTTTATTATTCACCTGCTTGTAGAGGCCTTCCAGTTGCTCCCACAGATCTCTCTTGGTCGGTTGTAATTCGACTGCTTTTTCGTAAGCCGTTATGGAGTTGTCGAACTGATCAAGATTGAGATAGCAGTCGCCCAGAGCTACCCAATGATCGGGATTAGTCGGTTGCAGCTTGGTGAGTTCATCAAAGGCTTTGGCTGCGCTTTCAAAATCCAAATCAATAGCGCTGAGAACAGCAAACATTTCCGTTGCTACCAATTCAGAGGGATCAACGTCAAACACCTTGCCGAAATAAACCTTGGCCGAGTCAAGCAAACGATCACGTTCCGCTTTGTACTCTGTTACTTTGGCGGCGTCATCTCCGGCTTCGGACATTGCGTTACCGGCATTTTGTCCCATCTGGTTGTAATACCGACCGATACCGTTGAGAGCATCCAGATTGGCGGGATCAAGGGTCAACATCTTATGATAAGTATTAAGAGCATCCTCGTATTGGCCGCAGTTATTGTAGCAAATAGTCAGATTGAACATCGTTACCGTGTCAATGGCTGCGCTCGGATCATTGTTCAACTTAGCAAGTTCGGAATTAATATATGGCTCGAGGAATGGAACCGCTTCACAATACTGACCAATCTTGATGTAGTCATAGCCGATTGAGAATTCAAGCGCCGAGGAATCGGTCGAGGAGGTAGCGGCTTCCAATCCCTTAGTTTTCCATTCAACCGCTTTCTCTGTCTGCCCGGCTTCCTGATAAGCACTGCCAAGGCCGATATATGAACGATTCTGGGCCGGATCAATGGCCATAGCGATTTCCATATTGGCTACGCAGGTATCGAATTTCGCCTGAATCTTTTCGTCATAGAATGCAATTTGAGTGGAGTCGGTCGTTTGAGCTTTTTCCTGGTTCATGTCGACCATCTCATTGACCTGAGCGATACCGGCATTGTAGAACTCACGCCAGTATTTGACCTTGATTGAGTCAGCCGCTGAGGTATGCACGTCACAATCCTTGCGGTTTTTTTTATCAATCTCCTCGTTGTCGCAACAGGCATGGAGAGAATCGACCAAAGCTACCATCTTTTTAACATAAGGGAGCTTAGCATTCGGGTTGGCCTGATTTTCCATGTAGTCGACCTGCATCTGCGACAGCAGGAAAAGTGCCTCGGCATTAGGGCCGTAATACATTATAAGTGAGTCGAGCATAGCCTCAGCCGAAGGATACCTATCCAAATCGCCGGAAATAATGTCAATCTTGGCTGACTTGATGTAGGCGCCCGGGGGGAGTTTTCGGTCTTTCGCATGAGTGGAAAGGACGAAACCGAGACTCGCCACTATCACCAGAAATAATACAACTGTCTTTCTCACAACAACCTCCAATCTTCACTGCGGATTCTCACAAACAACGTCCGAGAATCTAACAGAAGGTCCCTAGTTTGTCAACTGCCGATTACCAGCCTTACAGGTTGGTATAGCGCACTTTCAGGGTAACCGTGGTCCCCTGCCCTGCGGCAATCGGCAGGTTAATATGGAGCCGGGAGGCATCTTTACGTTCATATTGGGCGTTACAGCTCAGTACTTCCCAGTCACCATACATCAGTTTTTCGATACGCACGGTGATATCGGTATTTTTCCTGTTTCTTATTTCTATTTCGAAGGTGCGGTCGGTAACTTGTCGCGAGATTCTATCTTCGGCCATGACACGTTGCTCACCCACGACATCGAACGCATTCCCGATGGAAAGATTGACTTCTTCATCTCGCGGAGTATGAGAAATGGACTCCTCGCCGAGCATGATCAGGGAACCGTCGTCATCGGCCTTGAACACGCGCACTCGACCGGCCGGAAGGGGCATGCCAAGACCGCTTTGTTCTGAATTAATGAACTTAAGGGAGACATCAACCTTGCTGGGGTCCTGATCCGGACGATAGGTGAACAATTTCTCTACCTTAGTCTCGGCCGGATCAAACAAAGAGACCTGTTTTATCTCCCGATCGGCGATTGTCGCCGTACGCGGCAATGTATATAAGTGATATTCGAAGAAAGCCTTCTCCTCAAAGCTGGGGGATGCCATCGCTTCCATAACAATCCCTTTGGCCATGCGTCGGGGGCTATTGTCGTACACCCGGTTGATGTCACCGGCAACGAGCTTCAGCTTAGCGTCATTATAGGTCTTGCCGGATTGATTGGTTATCGAAGCCCAACCCGACATACCCAATTTACCTTCATCCGAGCTGAGTACGCCGACGTACTCGGCGCTCCAGTCCATGCCGCTGGTCTGATACCCGACCTGAGCCTTGAGTTTTCCGGAAGTTTGCGAGTTGTATAACCAGAACAAGGTCGGACGGGTTATCAATCCCTCCGGAAGACTCGGGAAGTTGATCTCAGCGATATTATCCAGTCGGATAAGCTTAATGCGACCGGAGTCATCCTGCAACGTTACCAGACCACTGCTGTAAGCCAGCAATCGTCCGGCATAGAGACGGCCGTCTTTATCAATCAGTTCAATTTGCTGGTCAAGATACCGATTATAAAGTTTCTCGGGACTGACCAGATCATAAGCATAGTTTTGTTCCAGAATAGCCACCTGACCGGGATGGTCGACCAGTTCGAACCGAACCGAGGCAGGATCGATCTGAGCCGGAACATCACGGAATTGTATCTGGTGAGTGCCGGACTGGAACTCCATCGGGCGGATTTCACTGACCACACCGACGTTGGAATTATAGACCGTCACGGCTAAATCTTCTGCCGAAACCATGGCTGCCGTGAGAATCAGGATGACAATTGCTACAAATCTCATTGTTTTCTCCTTCGTGCCTTATACACCGACCATCCCGAATCCGGAGTCGGATCTGACCTTTTAACTGCTTCATGGTCTCGCCGAGACGGTCCGGGATCAAGTTTTAACGATATTACCCAGGACATATTTAAATCTTCCTAAAAATTACTGAAGTTATTGCAATCAGGCATCTTAGGACGATCATTGGGGAACGTTTTTTATGTTTACGGGTAAACTGTTGTAGGGCAGATTGAGAGGTATGGCAGGCAGATTGAAAGTTCTTCTTTTAACTCACAATTACCCCCGCTACCAAGGTGATTTCAGCGGTGTGTTTCTTTCGCTGCTGACCCGAAGACTCACCGAGCTGGGTCATATAGTGCATGTCGTGGCGCCTCACGACGCCGGTATTCCCGAAGAAGACGAACATGACGGAGTGCTGATTCACCGTTTTCGTTATGCCGACGATGAGGGCGAAACACTCGCCTATCGCGGCAATATGCACGAGGTGGCCCTCGGATCGGTCAAGGGACTGATGTTGTTGCGCCGCTTCCTGAAAGCATTTCAGAATAAAGCTCGGACATTAATTGAAAAAGAGTCGTTCGATTGTCTCGCCGGCCACTGGCTAGTCCCGACCGGGATTGTCATGAAACGATTACGGCGGAAGTTCAAGGGACCGATGATCCTGTCATCACACGGCTCCGATCTGCGGATAATAAGCAAATACGGAAAACTCCCATACAGGTATCTGCGGCCGATGTGCCTGCGCCTCGGTCGCTGGACGGTGGTCTCAAGTTGGTTGCGCAGCCAGGCGCTATTGATCGATCCGACCCTCGATCCGCTGATCGAGGTACTCCCGCTGCCGCATGACGAGAGAGTATTTTATCCCGACGAAAAAATAACACGCGACAGGTTGCTGGTAGCAGCCGTAACGCGATTCACCAAACAGAAACGGGTACGCAACCTGATCAAGGCGTTTGCCCGGGTGACTACCGGTGTACCCAACGCCCGACTGGAGATCTACGGGTCGGGACCGTTACGCAAGGAAATCGAGCGGGAGATTTTGGCCCAGGGACTGAGCCATCAAGTCCGGATATTCGAACCGATCCCGCAGGAAAAGCTAAGGGAAGTCTACAGCCGGGCTTCGATTGTGGTACTCAACTCCTACCATGAAGGATTCGGATTGGCGCTGTCCGAGGCGATGCTCTGCGGCGCAGCGGTGGTAGGGACACGCTCGGGCGGGATTGTCGACATTATCGAGCATCAGAAACGAGGGCTATTGGTTGAGTTGGACGCCGTGGACTATCTGGCTCAGGCAATCAAGAGCCTTTTGACCGACGCCGATTATCGCGATCGCCTGGCTCGAGCCGGACTTGAATTTGCACGGTCGCATTATGCCTCGGGCCCCCTGACGGAACGTTACGCCGGGATTCTTCAGGAGTGTGTGAGCAATTACGGCCGTCCGCAATTATAAAGGGGAATGTTGAAAAACCTCTTTTGCGGCGGAGACAAGCCCCGCCGCTACGCGTTAAAAGACCCTAACCTCGCGTAGCGGGCGACCTTGTGTCGCCCATATTACAGTAGTGTTTTACTGAATATCCGAATGTATGACTTTTTCAACAGTCCCAAAAAGGAGGTGACCCATGTCTGAGGAACTTCCCGTCAATAAGCGCAGTTTCTTTCAACGCTTGTTCGGCAAGTGCATTACGGCACTACCGGAAAACGACAATTGTTTCACGGTCGAAGGCCATCGTGTAACAATCGACCTTGAGGCACTCGGCAACCTTCCCAACGGAGCAGTACGATTGGAAGGAAATAACCTGCCTGTCCGTTTGCTTATAATTCGGGATCAACACCAGGTTTTTCATGTCTTTGAAAATGCCTGTACCCACGGCAAGCGTCGTATGGATCCGGTCTTCGGCCACGATCTGGTTCAGTGTTGCTCGGTAGGGAGATCGACGTTCGATTTGGAGGGACACCGCTTATCCGGTTCGGCTAAATTGGATATAAAAAAATTTCCCGCCGAACAAAACGACGGGAAACTGATCGTCAATATCGGATAATCCGGTTTGGAATCATCACCGGCAGGCAAATCTTCCACCAGCGTGCTCGATTGCCATTTACACAGCCGACAACCTTATTTCAGTAAAAGCATCTTGCGGGCGGCAGTCTTATCGTTGGCGGTCAGACGGTAAAAATAAACACCGGTCGAAGCGGCCGCACCGTCCTGGTCCAGACCGTCCCAGTCCACCGCGATATTCCCCTGTCCAAAACCGGATAGCGTCCTCACGGCTCGACCGGTAATGTCGTAGATGGAGACAGTCCATTCGGTCTGTTTAGCCAGGTTGAAAACAATAGTCGTAGTCGGATTAAACGGATTAGGATAGTTGTTTAGCACTACCGGCGATTCCGGCAATACTTGCGAAGTCAAAACATTGAACGGGTTTCCGGTCGAAGTGACAGCTTCAACTCCGACAACTTCCCAACCTTGTCCCGGCAAATCGACCAGATCATTCAGACCGGCAGAGAGAACATCCTCGCCGGTTTCCGTATCGAATATAAGAATCGTGGTAGTGTCGCCGATGCGACCGACCTGTATAAAATCGTTATCCATCGGTATGACGTTTATCTGCGCCGATTCGGCCTGGGCGAGCTTCACATATAATCCCGCTATCGGCTGATCATTTTCAACCGTCAGCCGTTGATCGGAACCGATATCCATGATCGAAACAGTCGCCGAAGGAACAACCGGATTGAGACGTTCGATCGGCATGATTTCGTGGGTCATCAGCCGCATCATATAAACCATATCGGAAACTGATACCGGGTATCCGTCACGGTTGACATCGGATTGCGTTAACTGCCAGCTCAGATCGATGTCGAAACAAGTTAATCCCCACAAGAAAACACAATTGTACAAAATGACATCGGCAATCTCATAAGGACGGCCGTTGACGTTCAGGTCGCCGCGTCCGTCGTACAAGGTATCGGAACAAACGAAATCTATCCCGCCGTTGACGGCATTAAGCGACTGGTCGTAGATCACAGGATCGAACGCATCGCATGGCCCCTGCGGGGGGGTATAGCCGGGAGTCGGCGCTATTTCCGTATCATAGGGATCGACGACATCGGTTACGGCAAAAACTCTGTCACCACCGGCGGTGAAAAGAACGTTGTCGGTACAATCACGCCAATAGAATCGAACGGGATGAAAAGAGCAGGCCAACGGTGTGAATGGCCGGGTGGTTTCATAGTCGAGCAACATTCGGAGATTCAGTAGTTCCAGGTCATCCCCGGTCGGGGAGCAACCGCTATTACCGGCCATTGCCGTTACAGTGAGAAGGTGTCGCGCATCACCGAGATCATATTCGGGAATCGAATCCTGACGGAAAAAACGATAGGTAAAATACTCCCAGTCACAGGCATCGATATCAGCCCCCGGAGTGATGTTGACTATTGCATAGCGGCTTTGGAGCACGGCCAGGCTGAGTGAGAACGATTTGATCGGATTCTCAAGTCCGTCGGCGGTGATACTAATTTCAGTCCATTCGCCCGGAATGGCGAGGTTATCGGTAGAAATTTGCAACTCAGCAGCGCCGATGGAGCACACCATCAACAAAGCAGCGGTCAGTACAATTCCGATTGTCTTTTTCATTGCTCTTTTTCCTTTAGACATGCCCGTAAGGATGAGTAATAGAATCGAAATAAGATATCTCCCTCGGTTTTAACATATCCAGAGGGGCCGTTTTTTGCAAGTGAAATCAGATACAATGTCTCCGATTCCAGTTGCAACAGTCTAAAAACCGGCGTATGTTATAGTGGAGGTGATACACGGTGGCCTCTTCCATAGAAGCAATTATAAATCGTCAGTTAATGCGCTGGGAGATCGAACGTAGTCGTCGAATCGAGCGCAAAACATCCGTTCCGAGACGACCACAGGTAGTAACGGTAAGTCGCGAGATAGGCAGTCGGGGGAGCTTTTTCGCCGGTCGACTGGCCGAGCGCATGGGCTTTCAACTGCTGCACCGCGAGGTAATCGATGCCATCTGCGCGTCGTCCGGATATCGGCGACGGATTATCGAATCGCTCGATGACCGTTTTCGCTCCAATCTCGACATCCTGGCCGAGTCTCTCGTAACCGGACAGTCGGTGGATCATTCCGACTATCACCGCTACCTGATAAAGATCGTACTGTCGATGGCTCGTTTGGGCGGAGTGGTGTTGGTCGGTCGAGGCGGCGGCTTCATTTTAGGACCGTTGCGTGGTTTTCATCTGCGCCTCATTGCACCGGTTGAGCAACGCTGCACTAACCTGGTAAAATACCGCGGCTTGAGTCATGAGGCCGCCCAGGAAGAAATCGAGCGAGTCGACCAGGAACGGCGCGAGATGATCCGTAAGTTGTTCGGTCAGGATATCGACAATCCGCACCATTATGACCTGGTGATAAACCTGGCCATGCTGGAGCTGGAGGAGTTGATCGAACCGACGGTACTGGCGATTAAATCAAAATTCGAGCGACTGGCAGTCGATCAAGCCGGTAATTGAAGCTGCTTCAGAACTGCTCGGTGCGAAGCATTACGAGAGTGCAGGCCTGGATAGTTTCTATCCCGGCTTTGTTCAACTCAGCGGCAAGTTCGGGATTTTCCGCTCCGGGGTTGAAAATCACCCGGCGCGGTTTGAGTCTGAGAATGCTTTCGCCGGCACTGCCGGAGACTTTGGCATTGACGTAGACGGTCAGGGTATCGATATCCTGGTGAATGTCGTCAAGGGACTTAAGGGAGACAATGCCGTCGACCACATGACCCGAGGGATGCACCGGCAGCGGTTTATGGCCGTATTCCTTCAACATCTGGACAGCCTTGAAAGAGTAGCGCTCTTCGTTGGGGGAAGCCCCCAGCACGGCGACGGTTGATCCGGGATTAGCTCTGACGGTCATATCGATATCCTCGTTTCTGGGCGGTCACTTGCGACCGATTAAGTTATCTTATAACAAATTAGACTAATCCCTTAACCGCAGGAAGGGGCGTTGGGTTCATCCGTCTTGAGAATATTGTAAGTTCCCCTCCGCGGCGGAGACAAGCCCCGCCGCTACGCGCCAGGGAGCCCAACCTCGCGTCGCAGGCGGCCTTGTGTCGCCCGCGATACAGCCGTTTCATGTTGATTATCCGGGTGTACGGATTCTTCAACGGACACCTTCGGCGGATCATCAACCGAGTATCGGCAGGATTGTGGCCGGGTCGAATTTGGCTTTTATCTTCCGGCTGTAGACGACATCGGCCTCGTTGCTGCTTTCTGATAAACCACTCAGGAAATTCTGACGGTCGACCGGAAGCTGTCGCGCCGGAGCATAATCATCGGCCGCGGTGGTAGGCATTACTCGAAAGGTAGCACTGACAATAAGACCGAGCAATCCCCAGGAACCGGCGAATATCTTGACAATATCATAGCCGGAAACGGATTTAAAACAGACCGAACCGGGCTTAATGATCTCCCCCGCCGCTGTTACTATCTGCGCCTTGAGCAGATAACGACTTAACGGCAACGGTTGTTCGTGCAACGAGGCTTTGAGACCAACCGCTACGGCGCCGCCGACCGAACCGACATAAGGCAGATTCGAATGCGGCAACATGAGTCGTTTCGTGATCAAACAGCGATTGATTTCACGCAACGGGTAGCCGGCTCCGATGGTAATGTAAAGGTCGTTCTCGTTGATCTCCCCTACCGTGTTGAGACGGTCGGTTTTGATCGCCATCACTTCGCGGAAAGATTCTCCCGAGGGCTCTATGTTGTTACAGAAGCCGCTGATGAACAACGGTTGACTATGCTGCCCCGCCAGCTTAATCAATGCGGCAGCTTCGTCGGCGCTTTCGGGATGAAAAGTCGGCACCGATTTCTGCCAGGTGATACGGTCATCCGGAAATACCGACCGAACCATTTCAACGAATTCATTCAATTTCGACATGGCTCGAAGATAGTCCTCCCGACGCATCATTGTCAACAGAAACAGAGAAGGGCAGGCGCATAACACCTGCCCCATTGAGTGTCACCGCTAAAGAAGCGGATTACCTAATGCTTTTTATCGGTCGTTCGGGGCCGAAATTCGGTCTATTTCATAAGAATCATTTTCTTCGTTTGCACGAATCCCTCGGTCGCGAGCCGGTAGAAGTACAGGCCGCTGGCTACGGGCTGACCGGCGCTGGTTCGTCCGTCCCATTCGACCTGGTGCGTTCCCGCCGACAGCGTTCGGCGGATATCATAAACAACCTGGCCGAGCAGATTGAACACCTCGAATGAGACTTCGGACTGGTGCGGCAGGTCGAAGCTCACCACGGTGACGGCGTTGAACGGATTGGGATAATTCTGACGCACTGCAAACTCCTGAGGGAGCCCGTCAGAGACCGTTCCGTCTACATCGAGGGGTACGCCGTCGACACCAACCACGTGAATCGTGCAATGCACCGAGTACTCGCCGATACCCTCGGAGCCAACCAGCAGCAGGTCGAAGTACTGACCAATGTCGGCGGTGTCGGGGACAAGGACCGCTTTGTAGAAGCGATACCCATCGAGACCGTAGGGGCCACCAACATGATAGTAGCCGACCGGTTCGGGTGTTAGAGTGAACAGCGTTTGACGAATCGTCTGGCAATCTTCTCCGAGGGCTTCGATGACCAGCTCCGTCTCTTGCGAGGCCGGAACATCAACGGTATCTCCGTCAGCAAATCCAAATGGATGCAGTCCGATCTCGTATCCCTCAACAGTAACCGCAAAACGACAGTTCTCATCGCCCGAGGTGCTAAGTGGTCCGTAGCTGGCGGCGATCTCTACCGGGTAGGTTTGATCGGCTGAGTCCGAACCCGGGAACCAGTGCCAATCTTCGCTGTAGACCACGCCCGGCCCCGAGACGAGGGTAAGTTCTATAAAACGGTTATCGCCCGGATAGTCGGGGTCTTCCGCAATGATCCGGCAGTCTATATGATTACAGACAACGGCCGTGGTATCCGACGGACAGACGGTAAATACCGGCATGGGATTGTCGCGAGTGTCGAATGCGTAAGCCCGAGTCCGACGTTGTTCATTCTGGATGAAGGCGAAGTAAACCACAAAGCGGGTTTCATCATCGTCGGCGGTCAGGTTCAGGACCAACTGGTCATCGACAAGCTGGATTGAACCGGCCGGCTCGGGCTCGATCTTGACGATTTCGACGATCGGTGTATCGCATGGGTCCTCATCGGTAAGCACAACGTCGAAGACCTGCGTACCGGGGGCATCGACGAAGAACACCGAGCCTTCGCCCTGGCCGTCGATGCTCATGTAGGGAGTATGATCTCCGGCAAATACCGAGAACCGGCAACAGTCTTCCGGCGGTGTGGTGTGCGGATCGGAGTTGCCGATGGAGGCGGCCACGACGATGTCGTACCAGCCGAAAAAGACCGAGTCGTCGATCGGTCGCCAGGACCAGAGACCAGTGCGCCCGTCCACCTGGCCGGGGCCTTCGATCAAGTGATAGCGGATATTGTTGTCGTTGGGATGGTCATGTTTGGGGTCGGTCGCGTGCAGTTGGTATTGGGCGACATCGCAGTGTAGTGTCAGAATTGTATCGGGGCAGTCCACGAAGACCGGGACGCGGTCATCCCCCAAAGCTGCAGCAACCAGCAACAAAAGAAGCGCTGCCGTCAGCGCCGGCAAAACCCGCATAGATATAGACATTTCTCGAACCCTCTCAGGCATGTACGATAGACTTGAAGTAATATAATAGCCGAACGATTTTTGTCAATGCCCCAGGTCCGCGCCCAGTGCGGGAAAAGGAGACTTCCCCCGGTCCGATATCGGTCACCGGGACGTTAGTCTACTATAAAAAGTTTCGCGCCGGTCGAGGTCGAAGATTGATGCAGGTCGATATTGTCGGCCACTTGATAGCTTACGCCGGGAGTAAGGACAAACTCGCGTCCATCCTGCAAACGTGTGTGTAATTCTCCCTCAAGGCAAAGGAGTATGTGACCCTTGGCACACCAGTGGTCGGCTTTGTAGCCGGGCGAGTATTCGACCATACGAACGCGGATCGTTCCAAACTGCCCGGTGCGCCAAAGTGCACGACCGGTTTCTCCCTTATGTTCTGTGGGTTCTATCTTTGACCAGTCGGTCACACCAAAAGGAATATCAGTCATCTGCATAAGTCACCATGCGTGTTATTACGTTCCATCAGTGATGGCCCAGTTCTGGGGGATTGTTAAAGAAGTTGTACGTATAGATATTCAGCAAACTACACCCATAATGCGGGCGACACAAGGCCGCCCGCTACGCGAGGTTACGACTCATTAACGCGTAGCGGCGGGGCTTGTCTCCGCCGCGATTGTGTTTTTTCAACAAACCCCTGGATACCAGGCGTGTCATCTCTATGATGTATGGATAACCACAGATCCAACATATAAAAAAGCCTTTGAGCCAAAGAAGAGGCCCGGTCGGGCGACCGGGCCTATATAGAGGCATAATATACGCAGGGTTAAGAGAGGATCTATTAGTACATACCACCCATGCCGCCCATGTCGGGAGGCATAGCCGGGCCCTTCTTTTCCTCCGGCTTGTCGACAATCACCGCTTCGGTGGTCAACAGCAGGCCGGCGATAGAGGCGGCGTTTTCAAGAGCAGTACGAGTAACCTTAGTCGGGTCGATAACACCGGCCTTAAGGAGGTCTTCGTAGGTGTCGGTCGCGGCGTTATAACCAAAAGCAGCTTTCTCGCCGAGAACCTTGTTGACCACCACGGAAGCTTCCATACCGGCGTTCTGAGCGATCTGCCGCAGCGGCTCTTCGAGCGACTTACGGACGATAGCAACGCCTACTTTTTCCTCATCCGTGCAATCGAGATTGTCAAGGACGTGCATGGTACGCAGCAGAGCTACGCCGCCGCCCGGGATGATACCTTCTTCGACAGCCGCACGCGTCGCGTGCAGAGCGTCTTCGACACGAGCCTTGCGCTCTTTCATCTCGGTCTCGGTGGCAGCACCGACGTTGATTACGGCCACACCGCCGGCCAGCTTGGCCAGACGTTCCTGCAGCTTCTCGCGATCGTAGTCGGAGGTGGTGTCTTCGATCTGCTTACGGATCTGTGCGATACGACCCTTGATATCTTCCTTGTTGCCGGCGCCCTCGACGATGGTAGTGTTGTCCTTGTCGAGCACGACCTTCTTGGCGGTACCGAGGTCGGACATCACGGCGTTTTCGAGTTTGAAACCGACTTCTTCGGAAATAACCTTACCGCCGGTCAGCACGGCGATATCTTCGAGCATAGCCTTGCGGCGATCGCCGAAGCCCGGAGCCTTGACGGCGCCGACTTTGATGGTGCCGCGCAGCTTGTTGACCACCAGTGTCGCGAGAGCTTCGCCCTCAACGTCCTCGGCGATAATCATCATCGGCTTACCGGTCTGAGCCACTTTTTCCAGAATCGGCAGAAGATCTTTCATGGAGCCGATCTTCTTATCGTGAATCAGAATGTAAGGATCTTCGAGAACCGCTTCCATGTTGTCGGGATCGGTCACGAAATACGGCGACAGATAACCGCGATCGAACTGCATACCTTCGACCACTTCAAGTGTAGTCTCGGCGGTCTTGGATTCTTCAACGGTGATAACGCCGTCGTTGCCGACCTTCTCCATCGCCTCAGCGATAAGGTCACCGATAACGCGATCGGAGTTGGCGGAAATAGTGCCGACCTGGGCGATTTCATTCTTACCGGAAACCGGCTTGGACATGGCTGCGATTTCGGCGTTGACGGCCTTGACGGCGGCGTCGATACCACGCTTGATCGACATCGGGTTGGTGCCGGCGGTCACGTTCTTGAGACCTTCGCGATAAATCGCCTGAGCGATAACGGTCGCCGTGGTGGTGCCGTCACCGGCCACGTCGGAAGTCTTGGAGGCGACTTCTTTCACCATCTGGGCGCCGATATTTTCGAAAGCGTCTTCCAGTTCGATTTCCTTGGCTACGGAGACACCGTCCTTGGTGACGGTCGGTGAACCGAATTTGCGATCGATAACGACATTACGACCTTTGGGACCGAGGGTCACCTTGACCGCATCGGCCAGCTTATCCACGCCCAGCTTCAGCTTGGCGCGAGCTTCGGATTCAAAATCTATAAGTTTCGGCATGGCTTAACGCTCCTGCATGATTAGCTGTTGGTGATGACGGCGAAAATGTCGGACTCACGCATAATGAGATACTCTTCGCCCTCGATCGAAACTTCGGTACCGGAGTACTTACCGTACAGGACCCGGTCACCCTTCTTGACCTCGACCGGCACCACGGTGCCTTCTTCAGTCCGACGACCCGGACCGACTTCGATGATCTCGCCTTCCATCGGCTTTTCCTTGGCGGTATCCGGAATGATGATGCCGCCCTTTTTGACCTCGACCGCCTCAAGCGGCTTGACCACGACGCGGTCAGCAAGCGGTTTTACCTGCATTTTGAGACTCCTGTTTGAGTGGTTCTATATCTGTTTAATTTTGCTATCTTTATTGAGACCTTATGGTCTTTTTCACTTCTGCTTCGCTGGAGCCTGCTCTTATTAGCACTCACTTTCAGCGAGTGCTAACAGTATAGTTAAACACTGGTATTGTCAAGAGGTTTCCATAGATATTCTATGTTTTTTGATAATTTTTACGGAAAACGGCAGACCGTGACGCCATCGCTTAATGCATTGATTTATAACCATTTATGGCTATCAGCAAAGTCGCCCAGAAGCAACGGCACCGAAAATGACTGCCATTTTGGCGTTATGACGACAGCTCGACACCACGTATCGCGTGATCCCCGCGATCCCGCGATATAGCTATCGCTCCGAGATTGGATCTCAGGTCAGGATCCTTGTGGTTTACAGTCCCGACATTGTACGGAAAGTCTTCCTGAGACCTGCCGGGAAATAGAAAATCGAAATGCCAGGTTGCAAGCAACCTGACCTACTTGTGCTTTTTCAACAAAACCCGGACAGGTGGGCCACCGGATATCGGCGCAAGAAGAGCGAGACAAACTGAGGGATGTTTGCCGTTCATCAACGTTGTTAGTTGGAAATCTCCCAGCAGTGCGGGCCGTCCCAGGTGGGGTATTGAGTCACTTCGTTGACCACCCACTTCCACTTGTAGCTGGGAGGCCGGTAACAGGAATCAAGACAGACATGCTTGCCCGCATAGCTGCTGTTGATCGGACCGATGTCGATCGTCAAGGCCACCTCGTCAAAACCGTTGGGAATCCCGGATGCTTGCATTATCGAGGCGCCGAATGCAACCGTATCAACTCCCATCCCGTCCGCCGAGGAATACTGGATAGCTACCACGAGATCGAATTCCTCCTTACCAATCGTACCGGTAGTGTCCATCGAAGTACTCCCCCACTGAGCGCCATCGGGAGAATAAATGCGGAAACCGTTGGTCATGCCCCTGACATAGCTGCCGTAATCGTTGAGCACCTTGAGGCTCAGGGTGATCGTTCGTCCGCTGGGAATTTTCCCGCCCGACAAACCGCTTACACCGTACAAGGAGATATTTTTAGTCGGATCGGGATGAGAGTCGACAACCGTGTCATTGCCGCCGTTGGACGACCCGGTGCCGTTGTCGTCATCGTTGCCGCAGGCCGGACCGAGACAAAGCAGGGACAGGCCAAAGATAATCATCAGGATAGATTTCATTCAATTCTCCGAGTTAAGGCATAACAGTGATTTAAGATAGTCCAAAGATCCGTTTCTGTCAAACGAACCGCGGTACAGACTTGCTCCATTCGGGACCGTTACCTATGTTTTATTGTATCATAGACAAAACCGTCAAAATGAAAGACGCCGCGATATGACCCAAGATGAAGACTCACAACCGACCCGAGACTTATCAATCGGTAATCTGATCATAACGGTAGGGCCGATGCTGCTCTGTATCGTCCTGGCGATCGTAACGTTCTACTACAAGGGGCAAATGGACGAGGCCAACAGCAATCTGGCGTCCTCATATTTTCGCAATCGCGCTCTGGAGGACGATGTTCGTCGCTTGCGGGCGATGGTCAACACGTTCGAACATCCGCCGCTGCAGCTCGAACCGACGCTGACTTCGCTGGAGCTGGCTACTCTGCAGAAGCAGGGATTCGAGGATCCTTACCATGATATCGCCAGTGACCTCGTCACCAATCCAACGTTGCTCAACGCTGAGGGCATCCCGGTGCAGTTGATCGACATTGCTTCTGAGGACGACACCTGTATTCTCAGTCCCAACCGAGCGCTGGCATATTATGAGGGTGAAAATGGTCTGGGACGGTTGTTGTTGAGTTATGATATCGGAAAAAACAATCGCATTACCTGGCGGATTCTGGAGAATTGGGCGCCGGAAGGGTAGGCGTTAACAGGCGGCAAGATCGCAGTTACACAGTCAGGATTGGCTGGTCTCACCTGCCCTGCTCAATTCGCTAATCCCACCCGAGGGGTGGGGCACCAAGCCTCCAGCGGACAGGATTTCGACAGTCATGCAGCGTCAGGACCGCAAGGGTCCTGACCTACAAATCTCAGGGAAGGACGCGGAGCATCCAAGAAACCAGCCATTCCGACGTTCCGCCGCAGAGCGACGGAACGAGGGAGAAACATGTAGACCACCGGTTCCCGCAACAAACGGGTAACATTAAAGCGAGTCGGTCTTCAGACTCTCTACCCAGACCTTAGCCTCGGGCCATTTCATGTCAACCACGAACATGCCCCGAATATCTCCGGGAGCATAACCGGTGGCGGCATCGTCCGGATAAAACTTAGCCAGAGCCTCAGGTACTCCCTTAGCCAGTTGATCGGCCTGACCATGACAGCCAAGGCACATCAACTCGGTTCTTATCCCGCTATGATAGGAATACCATTCTCCCCCCTTGCGGTTATGCCAAATACCTTTTGACAGATCAGTTCCTTTTGGAATAGTGGCAAACTCTTTCAGAATGGCCAGTTGAACACTGTCGGCGGCATCTTTCGGATTGCGGGCTTTATCACTGACACGGCGGATGCCGAGAACGCCTTCTTTGGAAAATTTCGCCGCCAGCTCCGGAGCTTTTTGGCCGCATACCTGTATCGCATACTCCGGGCCGCCCTCGACCATCGCCTTGCGCAATTCGGCCTTGAGTTGCGCCGAGTATTGTTGAATAACGGATATCGCCGCCGATTGAGCCTCTACTTCCATTTTATCACGGGCTACCTGATCGGCGCCGGTTTTGTCCGCTTCCTTGGAACAAGCCAACAGAACCAACAGCATCGAAACAGCGATTAGTACGGACCTCATTATGCCTCCTTGGTCGGGTTGAATACGCCAAGTATACATAGTCGACCGAGCCCGGGCAAGTCCGGAGGCGGCGGGGGCAAGCTCCGCCGCTGTGTGTCATTGATCGCATACACAACGCCATCGACGGTCCATCTTCTCTCGTGGATTATATTGTTGATTATGACGCCTTCCGCTCTACCTTGAGACAGGTCCAAAAAACTTCCGATTATTCAGGCCCCAGGAGCGTGTATGGACAACAACACCGTCTTGATTATTTCATTCCTCGTTTATTCGCTGGGGATCGTAGCGTTCGGTCTCTATTCGACCAGCCGTCGCAAACAGACGGATGACGATTTCGTTCTCGCCAATCGCGAACTCGGTCCCTGGGCCTCGAGCCTTTCGGCCTCGGCCAGTTCCGAGTCGGGCTGGGTAATGCTCGGTCTGGTAGGTGAGGCTTACGCCTACGGTCTTTCGGCCATCTGGATCATTCCCGGTATCGCAGTCGGTTACCTGTTCAACTGGTTCGTGCTGGCCGATCGCCTGCGAGTGAGCACCAAACAGTCGGGAGCAGTGACACTCACCCAGTTCATTGCCAGTCGTTTCGGGGAAAAATCCGCGATGGTGCGAGCAATTCCGGTGCTGATCATCACGGCTGCGATGCTAGGTTACGTGGCAGCTCAGATGAATGCCGCCGGGAAGGCATTCGATGCCGTATTCGCTCTTCCCTATCATTGGGGTGTTCTGGCGGGAGCCGCGATCATCATGGCTTACACTATCACCGGCGGTTTTCGCGCCGTGTGCTGGACGGATATCATACAGGCGAGTTTTATGGTGATCGCATTGCTTTTCATGCCGGTCATCGTTTTTGTCAAACTCGGTAGTTTCACGGCGGTTGGGGATGCGTTGCGAGCGGCCGACCCCGCTCTTTTAACCTGGTCTTCAGGCAAAGCGGGACTGGCCGGACTGGGATTCGTGGTCGGTCTGCTTGGCATCGGACTCGGTTATCCCGGACAACCGCACATCCTGTCGCGTTTCATGGCCGCACGTGATATGAAGGTTGTCAAAAAAGCCGGGATGATCGCATTCGGCTGGTTTATTCTCGTCTACGCCGGAGCGATTTCGTTCGGGTTGTTTGCCCGAGCCTATTTTGGAGAAATTGCCGACCCGGAGCAGGCCCTGCCATTGGCGGTGGGCCAGTTCCTTCCGGCAGTGCTGGGTGGATTCGTCATTGCCGCCATAGTCTCGGCGATCTGCTCCACGGCCGACTCGCAGTTAATCGTGGTATCCTCGACCATCTCGCGCGATGTGATCCCGCTTTTTCGCAAAGGCAAAGCCGATTTCGCAAGAACCCAACTCATCGATCGCTGGGTTCTGGTGATCCTGGCGATTCTTTCGGTGTTGTTCGCCTTGACCGAAAATCGTATGATTTTCACCTTCGTGCTTTATGCCTGGTCGGCGATGGGAGCGGCGTTCGGGCCGGTGGTCATTTTAGGTTTGCTTTGGAAACGAACCACTCGTGCCGGAGCGGTGGCCGGAATGATCGTCGGCGCCGTGGTGACGGTGATCTGGAAAGAAACCGCGGTCCTAAAAGCTGCCCTGTATGAGTTAGTCCCGGCATTCGTGCTGGCGTTTTTAACGGTAGTAATCGTGAGCCTCCTGACGCAGGAAGGCCGCGAAAAATAATAAGGAGTTCGCTTGAGTCCTGCCAAGAAATTCATGCGACTGGTGCTGATTGGCCTGGTCGGAATGATTGTCGGTGTGGTTGTCGCCGCGTACGGATTGCTTCGTCTCTCCGTTCCCCCGGATGAAGGTGTTCTGGTAACCGCCGGTCTGCGCGACACAGTCGAGGTTACGTTCGACGCTCGTGGCATCCCGCAGATCTGGGCCAACAACGAACACGATGCGTTGTTCGCGTTGGGACGTCAGCATGCCGCCGACCGGATGTTTCAGATGGATCTGATCAGGCGGGTGGCTCAGGGACGGTTGTCGGAAACACTAGGGAGTATTACTATCGACCTGGACCGACAACAACGAGCGATCGGGCACGGACGTATCGCCGCCGCTTATCTGGATAAACTCGACCCAGCGGTACGCGATAAAATACAGGCTTACGTCGACGGCATTAACTCATATCGCCTTACCTGCCGGGCGATGCCGTTCGAGTTTCGTCTTCTTCCGACCGATTTCGAGGCCTGGACCGTTTATGACTGTCTCAGCATCCTTTCCTTTCAAACCTGGTTCTCGAACGCGTTGATGAGTCGCGATGAATTCGCGCGGGAACTGACGGAAAAAGTCGGTCCCGAACGAGCCGCCGAATTGCTGCCGATCTACCCCGATGACGCCCCGACGTCAGTTCCCGAAGAAACCAGGCTCGGCAACCTGGATACTCCTTACCCCGGTCGCACGGCAGAGCAACCGATGCCGTCGTTCAGTTTGATTCCGACACCCTGGCGAATGAGTGAGGCCTCGAACGCCTGGGCCGTGAGTCCGGCAAAAAGCGTCGGCGGAGCAGCGATGCTCGCTTCCGATCCGCATCTTGAAATAAACCGGCTGCCGCAATTCTGGTACGGCGCAGGTTTGCATATCGGCGACAGTGTCGGCGTTTTGGGTATTACCGTACCGGGGATGCCTTATTTCGTGATGGGACACAACGGCCGTGCGGCATGGGCGTTTACGGTTGGCGGGGTCGATGTGGTCGACTACTATGCGGAGCAACTCAATCCTGACAACGTCCATCAGTATCTCACACCGCAGGGGTTCGTGGATTTCGAGATATTCGTAGATACGTTCGCCGTAGCCAACGACGATAGTCCGGTAATCGAATCGACTCTGGTATCGTGTCACGGACCGGTAGTGTTCGATTCCACCAACACCAACGAAGTCTACACTCTCCATTGGGCGGGTTATGATGTTGACCTGGCCGATGCGGCTCGGGCCGGTTTTGAGTTGAGTGCCACCGCCTCGTTTGACCAGTTCCGACATACGGTGGTGCGTTTCGGGGCGCTCGATGCCGCCTGGATTTACGCCGACAGCAGCGGTAATATCGGCTATCAACTCGGGACACCGATTCCGCAACGGCCTTCCGGGGCAAACGGTCTTCCTCTTGAAGGCTGGCTTGATGATATCGCCTGGTCGGCTTACACCTTGCCACCGGATCAAACCCCGCACGTTGCCAATCCGGCCTGCGGATTTCTTGCATCGTGCAATAATCTCAGCACCCGTGCTATAAAAATTCCCGGTAATTACGCCTCAGATCGGATCAGGCGCATTACGGCGCTTCTGTCGCAGTCCGAACAGGTAAGCGCCGAAGACATGCGCCGGATGCAATTGGATCGCACCGACCTCGGTCTGCTTAAATGGTCGCAACGACTGGCGGATGTCATGCCGTTCGTGGATTCGGCAGTGCTGGCCAAAAAGGTGTACAACTGGAACGGCGTGGTCGATACCTCGGACCAGGTTGCGCCGCTGGTATTGGACTTCATCGATGCCCTGAAAGAAAAACTCTACGGCGATGAACTGGGGGACCTGGCATCGGAAGTACCCACAGCATTACTCGACCGTCAGTTCAACAATTACTATGACTCCATCTCAATAATTATCGCTCAGGGCTTGAACCACCGCTTGCAAGGTGCTTCGCTGGTTGCAGCCGAAAAAGCCCGGGAGCAATACGATGGGCGTACGATGGGTGAGCTTCAAACGCTCGCCATGCGTCATCCCATGGCGGTCGTGCCGTTAATCGGAAGCCTGCTCGATTTATCGCACGGCCCCTGGCCCTGGCCCGGTTCTGCCGGAACTCTCAACGCTTCGTTCTCGTTTGACAACCCGGACGGAACCTATCGGGTCGTAGTGGGGCCAAGCTGGCGTTTCGTAATCGATTTCGCCCGAATTGACAGCGCCTCCTTCGTGCTCCCGGCCGGCAACTCCGGCAATCCGATGAGCGAGCACTTCTTTGACTTTTTCGAGGATTGGCGCGAAGGGCGTACGTGGACGGTGCCATTTTCACGACCGGCCGTCAGGGCTCGTGCGGTCTCCGTGCTCACCCTCACCCCGACCGGTGATTGAGCTTCCGCAGGCGCAACCTGCGGCTCTCCGATTCGTATATTCGAATTAAACAGAAGTGCGGTGAAATCAGCCGAGACCGGCGAGTACGGGTGTGTTGAAGAAGTTGAAAGCCCCGACATTTGGTAAGACCTGTTCGTAAAACGGGCGATATCAAGCGGCTCGCTTTGTAATACGGGTTTTGTAAAAGCATAGCAGGGACTTGTCTCCACCGCTAAAAGCATTTTCAACATACCCGACTCAGACGCGTCTCCGCTGCAGGCAGGAGGTCAATAATGAATTTGATACGGATTATCGTGTCGGGACTGACATTCGTTTTATCAGTTGTCTCGGTAGTGATGGCAGCGGATATCGAAAAAACCTTCCCGGCCAAGGAAACGGTTAATGTCAACACGGTCAGCGGTGATTGCCGGATAGAAGTCTGGGACAAAAACGAGATCCGGGTAGAGATTGTCGATCAAATGCGCCCCGCCGATAGCTGGGAACCGGTTTTCAGAGAGCTGTCAAGTTCGATTAAAATGACCGAGGAGCATTATGAATCCAACCGGGGACGAATTATCTGGACGATCTACGTACCGCAGGGAACAGAAGTCCGGTTCTCGACCGCTTCCGGAGATATGGAGATTCGTAATCTCAAAGGTGATGTCGATATCGAGACTGCCTCAGGTGATATAGCGATGTATGGATGCAAGGGAGAAGTTGATATCAATACCGCCAGCGGCGACATCAACATCGAGGAGATCACCGGTCGTCTCGATGTGTCAACGGCTTCGGGTGATATCGACATAACCGGCCTGAGTGGACTGACCGACATCTCAACAGCCTCAGGCGATATCGACATCGAAGATGCCCGGCTCAGTGAGTCATCGTCATTCAGTACCGCTTCGGGTGATGTCATAGTCAGTTTGGCTGAAAAGCCAACCGGAGACATTGAGGTCTCTACAGCATCCGGCAACGCAGCCATCGAATGCAACGGACACGAATTGACCGGCACGGTTGAAATGTATGCCCACTATCGTAGCGGGGATATCGATACCGATTTTGATCTTGGTAAAAAACGCGTGATCCGGCGCGACGGTGACAAATGGAAATTCCTTACCGGCGTACTGGGCAGCGAGGATCCTTTAATCGTAATAAGCACCGCCAGCGGCCGGGCTGAGTTGAACAAATAGCGCAGGGATATCAGGTATAAAGAAAACCGGCGTCCTTGACAAACAGGGGCGCCGGTTTTTTGTAATCAAAGATAGTTCCGACAGGTTACTCGGATTTCTCCTCCGAGTCGGATTTGTCGGATGCCGGAGGTTCTTCGCTGGTCTTCGGTTCCTCGGGCTGAGGTTGCGAGACCTGGGAAGCCAAAGCACGGAGTTCGGCCGGCATGGCGTCTTCCATCGCGGTAGTCTTCGGCGGATCGGGCAATCTCGGTCGTTCCGGCTCACGCGGAGTCGAATCCTCGACCGGGGCTGCTTCGGCCTTCGGCTGTGGCTTCGGCGGTTCCGAATCACCCTTCTCCCGCTTGCGGTAGTAAGCGGCCTCGGACAGGATCACCTTGCGCTGACCTTTGTCGAGTTCGATTACCTGTAGAGGAATCGAGTCACCCTCTTTGGGTCCCTCTTCTCCTTCACCGCCCTTGCGAGCAAGCTGAGCCATCGGCACGAACCCTTCGACATCACCATCGAGGTCAACCACAACGCCACGGTCGAGCACTTTCGTGATCGTACCGAGGCAATCGCCGCCGACCGAGTATTTCTTGGCGATCTCTGGCCACGGGTCATCCATCAGCTGTTTGTAACCAAGCGAAATGCGGCGATTTTCATGGTCGATCTTGAGAATCTTCACATCGACCTTATCGCCCTTCTTCATCACCTCGGACGGGTGCTGAATACGCTTGGTCCAGGACATATCGGAAATATGTACCAGGCCATCGATCCCTTCTTCCAGCTCCACGAAAGCGCCGAAAGCGGTCAGGTTGCGCACCTTGCCGGAGACAATCTGACCCGGAGGGTATTTATCTTCGATAGTGGCCCAGGGATCGGGCTCCATCTGCTTGATACCCAGCGAGATTTTTTCGTTCTCTTTGTCCACCGAGAGAACGATCGCTTCGACCTGGTCGTTCACGTTCATGATCTTGGACGGGTGCTTGATGTGCTGTGTCCAGGACATCTCGGAGATGTGGATAAGCCCTTCGACACCCTTCTCCAGCTCGACGAATGCACCGTAATCGGTGATCGAAACCACACGACCGGTAACCTGTCGACCGAGCGGATATTTCTGCTCGATGTTCTCCCAGGGATACGGGGTCATCTGCTTCAGACCAAGCGAAATACGCGAGGTCTTCTCGTCGAAGTCGAGAATCTTGACATCGATCTTCTCGCCGAGATTGACCATCTCGGAGGGGTGACGAATCCGGCCCCATGACATATCGGTGATATGCAGGAGTCCGTCGACACCGCCCAGGTCGATGAAAACGCCGAAGTCGGTAATGTTCTTGACCACACCCTGACGGATCTGGCCGACACCGATTTCGGAAAGCAGAGCGGCTCGCATCGTCTCGCGCTTTTCTTCGAGCACGATTCGACGGGAGACAACGATGTTGCGGCGGGTCTTGTTGATCTTGATGATCTTCAGGTCCATGTTCTGACCGATGAGGGCATCGAAATCAGGAACCTGACGCAGAGCCACCTGAGAGCCGGGCAGGAAGGCATCGACGCCCATGACGTCGACTACGAGTCCGCCCTTAATACGACGGACAACAGTGCCCTGGATCTGGTCACCGCTGTCGTGCACGTCGCGGATTTTATCCCAGACGCGCATAAAGTCGGCTTTCTGCTTGGAGAGAATCAACTGACCGTTGGAGTCTTCGATCTCCTCCAGGAAAACCTCGATTTCATCTCCGACCGCAATGTTTACCGGCGTGGGAAACTCGCCGATCGAGATGATACCTTCGGACTTGAACCCGACATCGACGATCACATCGTCGCGAGTCACGCCCATCACCGTTCCGGTGACGACTTCACCTTCCTTGATGTCCTTGATAGTGGAATCATACATGTCGACCATGGAATTCCATTCATTGACATCGTAAACGACGCCGGAGACATCGGTGATTTTAACGGCTTCGACTTCTTCTACCTCGTGCGGAGCGGGCATGGTTGACCGGGCTTTGGCCTTTTCCAATACACGCTTGTGACGATCGGTTAGAACTCGTTCCGCTTGTTGGGTGTCTAACTGCTCACGATCGACCTCATGGACCTCAACCTGCTTGGTCAGCTTGGTCTTGGCTTTCTTGGTCTTCTTAGCAGCGCCTGCCTTACGTTTTGACACCTTGGCAGTGGTTGTGGGTTTGTTGGCTTCCGCCATTGATGTAATGAGAACCTCCTTACGAGCCTCCGACAGTTTTTGATTTTTTCCCGAACGGGAAAACTATCGGAGAGCCAACGGCCAGACATCAGCGGCCGCAGCGGCTCATATAGATAACAAAAAACTTCGGAAAGACAAGTTCTTTCTGAGTTTTTTAGTCTACTTTTTTAGTCGGTTTTTGCCGGTAACTGCTTGAGTTCGAGGCGCTCGGCTTTAAGGGCGCCAATACGCTCCATAACCGCCTCAGCCAGAGCCTGATAACCTTGTTTGTCGGCGCTGTAAGCAGCCACCTCATCGGCGGTTATCGGTTTGCCGTAGGTGATGCTCATCCGATCACGACCGAAGAAACAGGCACTAAGATGATTGGAACCGTGGATATAGGCCGGGACTATCGGGCAACCGGCCCGAACGGCAACCATGCCGATACCGGGTTTGGCCGACAGGAACTTGTCCCCTTTGGAGCGAGTGCCTTCGGGGAATATCGTTAACGCTTCTCCCCGTTCGAGCACTCCCAGGCACATTTCAAGAGCGGCTCGGTCGACGGCGCCGCGTCTGATGGGCAAAGCGTTGGTGCGGCGAATGATCCCGCCAAAGAGCTTATTCTTGAACAGCTCCTGTTTGGCCATGAAATAAACCTCACGCTTGAAGAAACTGCCCGACAGCGGTGGGTCAAAATAGGAGAGGTGGTTGGTGGCGAGGATAAACGGACCTTCCGCCGGGATGTTTTCCGTACCGCGAATACGAATGCGGAAAAGAATCTTGAAGATAAGCCAGGTCAGCGACTTACCGGTATAATAGAGAATTTTCATGACGTCTTCAGCGACTTGAGAATCAACGTCAGAATACGATCAACTTGCTCATCGATTGAGAGATTGGTAGTGTCGACCACAAAGGCATCCTTGGCCTGCTTGAGCGGTGAATGGGCGCGATTGGAGTCGTATTTATCCCGGCGGCGAATGTCGGCTTCCTGTTCTTCAAGCGTGGTAGTAAACCCTTTACGGGTCAACTCCAACAGGCGGCGTTGAGCCCGCTCGCGGACAGTGGCATCGAGATAGATTTTGAAATCGGCGTTGGGGAATACGACCGTGGTGGTATCGCGGCCTTCGGCAACAATCGATCCCTTGCGGGAGATTTCACGCTGCCGAGCCACCATCGCCTCGCGAACACCGGGATGAGCCGCGACTTCGGAAACATCGCGGGTAACTTCGGGAGTGCGAATAGCTTCGGTAACGTCTATGCCGTTGAAAAACACCCGGTTGACACCATCGGTCGGCTTGAATTCGAGCGGGACTTTCCTGGCCACCTGAGTCAGACTGGTTTCATCGAAGGGAGGAATGCCATTTTGTAGGGCAAACCAGGTCAAGGCTCGATACATCGCTCCGGTATCGAGATAGATATACCCCAGGCGTTCAGCCAAGGCCTTGGCGGTGGTTGACTTACCGGCTCCGGCCGGGCCGTCGATGGCGATTACTTTCCCTTTGAGCTTGGAAAGGTTGAGTGGCCGTGAATTCATGCCGCCATGTTATAGCGGAAGGTCCTAAAAGGCAACGGATTTCTGATTCCGCCCTCGGACCACATATAAGTAGGGGCCGGTCGGAGCCGGCCCCTGGCCAGTTGTTCTTTAAATCCACTGACCGAGATCTATAAAAGATCCGAAATTCAAACAGGTACACGAATATATAACAAATTTCGTGCCGACAACTATCGTATTGTATGGCAACACCTTAACGTAACACGGGCACTCCCGGATTATGGCGCACAACCCATAGGACTTGTTGAAAAACCCCACTGTCTAGCATAAAGACAGGGAGACACATCCCCCTGCTTATGCGATTTAAGGCTCTGATTTCGCATAGCGGGCAGCCTGGTGTCGCTCCTACCGTAGTTGCATTCGTTTGAAATTGCTGGTAGACGACTTCCGTAACAAATCCATAACGTGGGGTAGTTGGCTCAACCCAAGAACGACAACAGCACAACATTTATAAGTTGAAATGAGAATTGGGAGCGGATAAGTTTCCGATCAAAACAGACACATTGACGAAAGGAATCATCATGTCCGATTTTGATTATATCCATGCAAGACAGATTCTCGACAGTCGCGGTACGCCGACAATCGAGGTCGATGTCTGCCTGACCGACGGCACTCTGGGTCGTGCGGCGGTTCCCTCGGGAGCATCGACCGGCGCTCATGAAGCGGTGGAATTACGCGACGGCGACAAGGAGGTTTTCTTCGGCAAAGGAGTTACCAAGGCGGTAACCAACGTCAACGAGAAAATCGGCCCGGCCCTGATACAGAACGATGTCGATCCGTTCGATCAGGTTTCCCTCGATAATTTCATGATCGAGCTGGACGGCACCGAAAACAAGGGCAAGCTCGGCGCCAACGCCATTTTGGGGGTTTCGATCGCGACGGCCAAGGCGGCGGCGGAATCGCGCGGGCGGTTTTTGTACGAATATATCGGCGGTTGTAATTGCAAAATGCTGCCGGTGCCGATGATGAATATTCTCAACGGCGGCAAACACGCCGACAACAACGTCGACCTGCAGGAGTTCATGATCATGCCGGTCGGCGCGGAGAATATCAGACAGGCGCTTCAGATGGGAGCCGAGGTGTTCGGGCATCTTAAAAAGGTGCTCGCCTCCAAGGGCTACAACACGGCCGTCGGCGACGAGGGTGGTTTTGCTCCGGATCTGAAGTCCAACGAGGAGGCGCTCGAGGTAATCATGCAGGCAATTTCCAAGTCCGGTTATAAAGCGGGCAAGGATATCATGCTGGCGCTCGACCCGGCCTCTTCTGAATTCTACGACGCCAAGAAAAAAGTCTACGACCTCAAAGCCGAGGGGAAAAAGCTCTCGTCCGACGAGATGATTGATTTCTACGAAGGCCTGGTGAAAAAGTATCCGATCATTTCGATTGAGGACGGCCTTGCCGAAGACGACTGGGAAGGCTGGCAGAAGTTCACTGCGAAAATGGGTGGTCTGATTCAGATTGTCGGCGATGATCTGTTCGTGACCAATCCCAAGCGGCTCGCCCGAGGTATCGCCGAGAAATCGGCCAACTCGATTTTGATCAAGCTGAATCAGATCGGCACCCTGACCGAGACGCTCGATGCCATCCAGATGGCCCAGAAGGCCGGGTTCACAGCGGTGGTGTCACATCGCAGCGGTGAGACCGAGGACGCCACGATCGCCGATGTGGTCGTTGCGACTTCGGCGGGACAGATCAAAACCGGATCGATGTCGCGTTCGGATCGGCTGGCCAAGTACAACCAGTTGATTCGGATTGAGGAGACAATCGGCGGCCGGGCGGTCTATCCGGGATTGGGGGCGTTCTATAATCTGAAGAAATAGGAAAGACAGACTCGATATCTGCATTACTCCGATATCCACTGATGTGCCGTCAGGCGTCTCTGCCTGACGGCTTTTTTTGTGGTCCTGGATGATTCGGGGACCGGTGGTCCACCCGTCCGCGCATTGTCGAAACTTCGCTTCGCGATCCGCCTTCGGCGGACAGGAGTTTCGACCTACTCAAGATGGCGAACGTCGGTGGTCTACCCATCCACGGGTGGGGTATTGAGTCGTTGAGGCATTCTCAAACCGTTGAAGGGGTATCGGGTTATTCTGAGAACATCGCCCTGAGCGCTGTTCTCGCAGGAACCCGACCTACGACTGCCGGAGAAAAAGGACGACTGCGATCAGGGCTGCGCTTACGACAGATAGCATGATCATTACCTTTTTCTTGCGGAGTTCGAGATAACGCTCCTCGTCGAGATAGAAACGACCGGGCTGTATTTCTACCAGCACACCGAAGCGCATGAAGCGACGAATGCGCCAGCCATTGATCGTCCCGGAAGTATCCAGCTCGATCGTGCAGCCGGGATGAACAGCGCCAGCTCGGCGCAGGGCACGGATGATTTTCTTGTCCGTGCGGATAACCATAACGGCAACAATGAAAATTATCGGCCCGAATATATACGTGGCTTGCATGGGGACATGTAACATGGGGCACAATCGGCCCCACATGTTGTGTTAATTCTTAATCCCGCCGCTGGGGGCCGGGATGCGGCCGCCGCGTAAAATGAAATTGCGAGACGAGAACTTGCTCACCGGCTGGATCGGAGCAGTGCCCAACAGACCGCCGTATTCGGCCGACTGCCCCACCATCTTGCCCGGCACCGGAATGATGCGCACGGCGGTGGTTTTATGGTTCACGACACCGATAGCGCATTCATCGGCGATAATCCCGGCGATGGTTTCGGCCGGAGTATCACCCGGCACGGCCACCATGTCGAGACCGACCGAGCAAACCGCCGTCATGGCCTCGAGCTTTTCGAGCGACAGCGCCCCCGCCTCGACCGCCCGGATCATACCGGCGTCCTCGGACACGGGAATGAACGCTCCGGACAATCCGCCGACATACGACGAGGCCATAAGGCCCCCCTTCTTGACGGCGTCGTTGAGCATCATCAACGCCGCCGTGGTGCCGTGGCAACCGCAGCGTTCGACGCCGATTGCTTCGAGAATGTCGGCGACCGAGTCGCCCTCGGCCGGAGTCGGCGCAAGCGAAAGATCAATGATGCCAAACTCCACACCGAGACGCTCGGAGACTTTGCGACCGACCATCTCCCCCATGCGGGTAACCTTGAAAGCCGTTCGTTTGATTACCTCAGCCAGCGCGCCGAGATCGCATTGTCCGGCTCGTTTGATGGCGTTAAGAACGACACCCGGCCCGGAGATACCGACGTTGATGACCGTCTGCGGCTCACTGATACCGTGGAACGCTCCGGCAATGAACGGATTATCCTCGACCGCGTTGGCGAACACAACCAGCTTGCAGCAGCCGATAGCCTGGTCGGTTTTTTCGGCGAGAGCCTTGATGATATGAGCCATTTTGGCGATCGCGTCCATGTTGATCCCGGCCAGAGTCGAGGCTACGTTAATCGAGCTGCAGATTCTCTTGGTCGAGGCCAGAGCATCCGGAATCGACTCGATCAGATTCTTATCGCCAATCGTCATCCCTTTCTGCACGAGGGCGGAATAGCCCGCGAGATAGTCGATACCCAACTCGGCAGCGCAGGCATCGAGTGTCTCGGCCACCTCGATGAAGGTACCGATGTCGTGTCCGTCGGCCACGACGGAGATCGGAGTGACGGCGATACGTTTGTTGGCGATCGGGATGCCGAATTCGGCGGACACGGTTTCGACCGTCTTAACGTGATTCTCGGCCACCGTCAGCAGACGCTGGCGGATGTTGGCGCAGAGGGTTTTCGGATCGGGGTGGGAGCAGTCGCGCAGGGAGACCCCGAGGGTTACGGTGCGGATATCGAGGTGCTCCACCTCGGTCATGTGTATGGTTTCGATTATTTCATTAGGATCGTAGGTCATATTTCTCTCCGGCTTTATGACGGATATATAAGGAAATCACCGCCCAAGAGCCATCAAAATCGGGCATATAGAGTAATTTGATACAAACAACAGACAGCGCAAAACATACAAACAATTGTATCGCAACACCATATGTGACAGACCGCTGATACATTAAGACACAAAAAAAGATGAACAATTGTAATGATTGCTTCGTTAAGGCTATTGACAGAACAAATAATGATACTATATTTGATATCATGCTAATGTTGATATTGTTCTTGCCGACAACTGTATGGGTGGGACTTGGTAGACACGAATCAGCTAAAATCAGAATTTGACAAGTTCTACAACTCCGGCAAGAAGGAGTTAGAATTGAAGCCCATAGAGAGACTGATGGTCACTGAGTTGGGAGTTCAGCTAATTGCGACGAAGAAAGGGCACGGCTCGGAAAGAAAATACTTCCATCCGATTCTGAAACAGATGGGCCAATCCGGACATTTTACCGTTCATACGATTCACGGAAAACACAGAGACAAGCCCATGATCAGGAGACTTGATTACAGGAAGTTCCTTTATCCACACATTGAAGCCATCATTTACATGACGCAAAGAGGATAGATGTGAAACACAACAGACACCATTTGGAGTACTACCTGCGACTGGACTACGATGTTCGGATTAAGCGGGTTGAGGACGATGGCGATTTCATTTACATGGCGACTGCGCTGGAGTTAGATGAAGCCGCAATTTATGGTGTAGGTACTACTAAACCGGATGCTCTCCAGTCTTTCGAAGGATTGAAGAATGAGATGTTTGAATACTACTATGAAAACAACATCCCTATTCCAGAGCCAAGAAGAGAGAGTGTTGTCCAGAGAAGCGGCAAATTCATGGTGCGGACGTCCCCAGCAACTCACAATCACCTTTATGAGTTAGCCCAATCAAACAACCAGAGTTTGAACGCACTCGTCAATTGCATCTTTGAACGGTATACAACTGCAGCGCTTTTGACAGATAGATTCGTGGAAATGGCCGAGCGAGCGAACTCAGAAGCGGCGCTGATCGTACCTAGATCATTCAAGGACATATATTCAGCCGCTCAGCCGGGGAGCAAATTCAGTAGCAAGGGCGCGTACGATGAGACCAATACAGAAGCAGCATAGCCTCGTGGAACAGGCCAAGAAGAAGATCGCGCCAGCAGAGTATGCGACGCTATTGGAGTGTGTCGAGTTGGGCAACATCTATCTCAAGGAGGTTAGGTCAACCCTGCATCGCCATGAGATCGGCAATCGGCCGGAGTTCCAGTTTAAGGAAGACTACCAGGTGATAGAGCACAACGACAATCACGCACTGATTGAGGTAGCCTACACCGTTAAGACCAGGAACGGACGATCGAATATCGCCACCATTCAGGCGAAGTACCACGTTAGGCTCACGACATCCAAATTGATCCCAAGCGAGTTCTTCCACCTCTACTCGCAGTATTCCCTTCCTCTCCAAACGTTTCCCTATTATAGGGAGTTAGTGGACTCCCATTTCACGAAGATGGGTTTGCCACGCTTGCTTCTTCCCCTTCGTAAGTTCCTAGTGCGCGGTTGAACCGAAGCGGCGGACTATAGGAGTAGCCGCCCATGGGACGAATGCGACTCTGCAACAGGGGCAAACCGGGAGGTCTGCCACCCACGAAGTCGGGAAGAGTCAACTCAAGGCCCGACCGTAAGGGCTGCCGCCCACGGGAAGCGCTACACATCCCACCCGTGGACGGATGGGCCACCGAGACTTGCCGACTGCGGGTATCAGCCGACAGGTGTTCCGAACTAGAACTCATATCCGATGCATGTACTTGAAAATATCCTCGTGCATGACGTAGACCTTCATGCCGAACTGCGCCTCGGCCGCGGCCAGGCGGTCGCGCAGAGCGGCGAAGTCGACCTTGCAGTTGTCAATGTTGATCACCATGATCATGCTGAAAAACTCCTGCATTAACTTCTGGGAAATATCCTCGATACTGCATGAGTTCTCGCTCAACACCTGGGTCAGGGCCGCCACGATACCGGGGCGATCCTTGCCAAAGGCGGCTACGATGATGCGGGTGCCGTCGGAGCGTTCAATCTGCTCGTAAAGCCCGCCGCGGTCGGCAATCATCGCTTCGTCCGGCGGCAGAACCCTGGGCGGCAGCGACGGTTGAGGCATCTGTGGTTGGCCGGTCGTGGAAGAAGACCTCGGGACCTCGCAAGTTACGCCTTTAATGTCCGGATTTCCCTGCTGAGCTTTCATCGCATCGACTACCCGATCGACTACCTGTCGCAGTGTTTTGGCGTCGAGTTTAGCGCCGACTCTTCCGGCGACGATTTCGGTTATTTTGCCTATTTCAAAGTCCGAAAGTGACATTATCGCGTCCTATATCAAACAGTGCGTTTTTTTCGTTTTCGTGCGGGTGGCCCACCTTTCAGGTGGGTTTCCCAAACCGGAACGACTCTCCACGTCGCCCCTGCGGAAGCAGGGGCCCATCTTTGTCTTTCAAGATGGATTCCCGCCTTCGCGGGAATGACATTCAGATGCCAATATTTCGTTGTAGAAACCACAGGGGTTTCGACCTACAGGTTCACAAAATATCCCGCAGCAGTTCCGGTCGCGGTGAGGGGATCACGACCGTGTTGACCAGCATACCCTCACGCGAGATAACTTCTTCGGCAGCGGTGACCGCGGACCGTACCGCTCCAACGGCGCCGGTCATGGTAAAAAACGCCTTGCCGCCAAGCGCCATGGCCAGACGAACCTCAATAAGTTTCACCTCGGCCGCTTTGGCCGCCGCATCGGCGCCCTCAATCAGTGCGGCAACCGAAAACGATTCAACAATACCGAGGGCATCGAGTTTCTCAACTCCGGTCGAGCCGGACATAGCCAGGAAAACATCGGGATGAACGTTCGGAATAATAAATGTCCCGATCACTGCCTCCCGGGCGAACAACTCACCGTCGGCAACGGCCGATTTGACCGCCTGCACATCTCCCGCGACCAGGTTCATATATTTACCGCTGCAAATCGTTCGGCTGATCACGAGATCGACCGCAGCAGCCTTGACCATGGCATCCGCCGATCCGATCCCTTTGGCAATCGAGCTGTATTCGATGAGTCCTATCGCGTTATATTCCATATTTTCATTCCGCCTCAATAGTTATCGAATCGTTGACTGCGGTCACTTTGCCGCTGATCGAGGCATGCAACTCAGCCCCTAGTTTCCCCTCGGGAATAGTTCCTATCTTTTGTCCCAAACTAACCTGCTCCCCCACTGCCACCAGCGGCTCACACGGTGCGCCGAAGTGTTGCTTAAGCGGCAACACCACTCGAGTCGGATGATATTCTGCCTCGCGGTAAAGCGCCGGACGGTTGTAAGACACCAGATCCAGCTTACGTATCAGCTTCTTGATCGAGATTTTACGATGCGCCTGCATCGGATGAGCTTTAAGCGGCCGGTCGGGTGGTGTGTAAGGGAGCTCTTTGAGCTTGATATTGGTCTTGCTGCGGACGCAGGCCTGCTTGGGATCGAGGCCTTCGGGACAGGAGAAAAGCGAGCAGAGATTGCATTCGCAGCAGTTGACGGCAAATTTGCTCCAGTAGTCGGCTTTCTCACCGGCGAATCCCAAAGTACGCATGACCTTGTGCGGTTCTATTTCATACCCGAGCAAATAGCGCGGACAAAATTCGGTGCAATAAGTGCATTGATCACAAGCCGACTGGCCGATTTTTTTGATCTCCGATATCGACTGGTTGCGCCGCCGGATCAGATAGTGATCCGAAGGCAGAACGATATACCCGCCGGTCAGCTTGGTAACGGGCGCTTTGAGGTTAGTCTGAAGTCTTCCCATCATAGCTCCGCCTTCGAGAGCCGTAACCTCACCCGGTACGGTCGACCCACCGGCCATTTCGAGTACTTCACCGAACGTAATACCAATAGGGACTCGAAGCGTCACCGGTTCTTTCACCGCTCCCGTCACGGTAAGGAACTTTTCGGTGACCGGCACTCCTAACTGAGATAAAGCGACGTTGAGCAACGTTTCGACGTTGGACACGATACAACCGATATTAACCGGATAACCGCCGTAGGGGATCAAACGCCCGGTGGCCTCATAAACGAGGACGTATTCATCACCGGCCGGGTAATAGTCACCCATCTGGAATATCTCGTGACGGGTACCGCCGAAGAGCTGTTTGAATTGGCCGATTACTTCGACATTCTTGGCTTTGATCCCGAGAATCGAACGAGTAGCACCGGTCGCTTCGGCTACCGTTTCCATGCCTTTTTTCACCTCACCGGTGAAAAGCCGCATTAACTCCTTGTCCTTATAGAGCAGGGGTTCGCATTCGGCGCCGTTGGCCAGGAGTATCTCTACTTGAGTGTTGTATTTAACATGGGAGGGGAATCCGGCGCCGCCGGCGCCGATCACACCCGCTTCTTTGACTTTTTCAACAATGGGATGCATGCAGTTCCTTGCGCGCTAAACGAACGATTTATCGTGTCCGATAATTACGGACTGCTCGGGCGGCACTGTTTCCGCCTATTCCATCTCCAACTCGTTAACGGAACGCCGTCCACCGAGTCTTTCGACAATCCGGCCGGAACGGATAAAAATGAACACGATCGCAACCACCGCCGCCAGTCCCAGAGCGACAGCCAGAATGTAGTACCATTTTATGTTTTTCATAACAGCAATCCTAAGTCTTTGACTTTCGGTTGTCAGGTTCCAAGGAACCTGACCTGCAAGCGCCTTCGGCTTTCGGTTGTCAGGTTGCAAGGGTCCTGACCTGCGAGGGCCTGCCCGAGGGTGGCACCGATCATTCGAATATCCCACCCGAGAGGTGGGACACCGTCATTAAACAACAGGTGTTGTTCACAACCTCGGTTCAGGTCTTCTTGAAGCGGATCTTGTCGGGATCGAGATCACCGTGATAAAGCTCCGGCGATACCTCGTATTCATCGATAATCCCGATCACGGCCGCTTCAATCGACATATTCTCGTTACCAACGGCTACACGGGCAGCACGGCCGTAAGCCACCATGACCATCTCACCTTCACCGGCTCCGAGAATATCAGCCGCGACGACGGTGTCGGTGTTGGGAGTCTTGTTCAGGTTGTAAGGCTGAACAATGAGAAATTTCATCCCCTGAGTGTTGGCCGTCTTACGTGTGGCCCAGAGAGAGCCGACTACTCTGCCGATAAACATATCCTTAGTCCATATCGAGGACGCGTTTAATAGCGTCGATTAGAGTTTTCTTGTTAGCTTTGGATATCTCACGCCCGGCCATGTCTATCCTGGCCAGTCCGCGTGCCAGGCGACGTAATTCCACTACCGTGAGACTGGCCAGATCCGTAACGGTCATCGCTTTCTCGGTGCGTTTTGGTACGGAGATCGCCGGTGGTTGTATCCCTGACGAGGTTTGGGCTGGAGCGCCTGCTCCTGCAGGCTTGACAGGAGGTCTGGAACGAGGCGGCCCGGGTGAAAGACGCGGACGATCATCACCGGGATGATACTTGGATACATAGCGACGCGGCGGGATCATGTGCTCCAGTTCATCGTCCGGATTCGGGATCACATGCGCTGCCACCAGATAGCCAATGCGTTGAGCTGCTTTTGCTCCCGCTTCCACCGCCGCCTGAACTGCTCCCAGTTCACCCTCGATCTTTATGGTCATTAATGCACTCGGGGTCAATTCGGCAGACGTCACCGTCACCGCCGCCGCCTTTGAGGCTGCGTCGGTAGCTTCGATCGCACCGACTAGACCGAATGTTTCTATTAAACCAAGAGCATAGTCCGACATGGTAAGCAATTATAGTGAACCGCTCCCGGATTGTAAAACGATTATCTGATGTCCCTCAATAGAATTGCCCTGAAAGGGAGCGTTGAAAAAACCGTTCTCCCAGTAGGGATTGTTGAAAAACCTCGGCACGAATTTAGTCGCCCGGGAGACAAGCCCCGGGCTACGCGATAGAGTGCCTTAACCTCGCGTAGCGGCGGCCTTGCGTCGCCTGCTCTACAGCCGTATTTATCTATGGGTTACTAAACGGACCACAAAAGGAAGGGGCAGTGTTCCTGAGAGCCAGGAAGGAACACTGCCCGTGTAAGGACTGCCTTCCGCACTCCCCCTCGAGTGCGGAGAGGCTCGACCAAAGAGAAAAGAACAAACCAAGCACAAGCAACAGCGCTCAGAGAGCAAAAATGACGTTCATTTCTTCAGCAAGCGGTATGCCATCACTGTAACAGCGTTCGCAATCGGCATGGCAACTCATTTTACGACAATAAGATAGCTATGCGAGCCCATCTCCCTGCGAGATATTGCCGAAGACATGATTCGTACGAATATACGAATCAAGGCGTAGAAAAGGCGGTAACCGCCTGATTAACAAGCAATTACCGCCACCAAGGAGTAATGTATCGATATCGTACGACCTTACGACCGGAGCAGCCGGAGCACCCGCATTCTATATGAGAACACGGATCACACCGCGCTCGCGCCGTTCAGTCAGGTCGTTGTTGTCATTGCAACAAGCCATCGCCATCAATACTGATGGCATACCGCTTCAATTTCATCCGCACGGTCGCTTCGTGGATTCCCAGTCGGCGGGCCGCTTCGGATTTGTTGCCGTTGGCTGCTATCAGTGCTTCCACCAGCAACTGCCGTTCAAACTGCTCAACCTGTTCGGCAAACGAACCGGTTGAAGAAGGTTGTTCGACGGCGAAAATCGAGCGTGACAATTCGAGCAGGTCGCCATCGGCCACCATTTCAGCCATCACCTCGAGTTTCTTAATCTGGTGCTCCAACTCCCGGATATTCCCGGGCCAGTCGTAGCGAATGAAATGCTGAACCAACTGCGGCGATGGTTTTTCACCTTCTTCCAGCAAACCGGATCGAGTCATGAAATGCTGCATCAAGAGGGGGATATCCTCTTTCCTTTTCCGCAGCGGTGGAATCTCGAAACCGAAACCGATGAGACGGTAATAGAGATCACGACGGAATGTCCCCTCATCGACCATTTTTTCGAGGTCCTGGTTGGTAGCCGCTACGAGGCGGATATCGAGTTCCACTTCATGGGTAGTGCCAAGCGGCACCACTTTGCGGCTTTCCAGAACACCGAGCAGTTTGGTTTGCAGTTCCAGGGGCATATCGCCGATTTCATCCAGCAACAATACCCCGCCGTTCGCCGCTACGAACAAACCCTGTTTCCGGCTGTCGGCGCCGGTGAAGGCACCACGAGCATAGCCAAACAACTCGGATTCGAGCAGGTTCTTCGGTATCGCAGCGCAGTTGACCGCCACATACGGTTTATTGGGACGACAGATCGAATGGTAATAGCGTGCCATGCGATCCTTGCCGACGCCGGTTTCGCCGGTCAACAACAGCGGGAGATCGGACTGAGCTACAGCCTCCAGTTGTTTTTTCCAGCGCAGCAGATCGGCATTGTTGGTCAGATAGTCGACATCGTTCGCCGGATGTGCCGGATGTATCGGTTCGATCTTCCTTCCCGAAGGATCATATTCGATACGAGCAATCGCTTCCTGCACCTCACGGAGCCGGTGAGTCAGTTGATATTGGCTGTAGAATTCTTCAGCATGGAAAAGATGAGTCAGACGATGGCGGTCATCATACAATCCGCTCTTCCCGGCTGCGAGTCGGGCATCGGCCATCTCGAATCGAACCCCGGTATCATAAAGTACGGATATGGCTCGGTTCATGAGTATCCGGCCCTGTTCGACATGGCCTTCAGAGGCGGCAATGAGTGCTTTGAGCTTCAGCAAAGCACCGACCTCGACCTGATTGCCGGTCTTTTCCATTATCGTTGTAGCCTTGGCCACCAAACGCTTGGCGCTACGAACATTGTTCTGAAGCATTTCCAGTTCAGCCAGATGTCGCAGTACCCGCCCCAGCAACGAACTATCAGAAGACAGAGCAGCTGCCTCGGCAAGGGCAGTATGAAGCGTACCGAGCGATTCATCGTAATGGCCGATCCGATACTGGAGTTCACCCAGATAGGTTCGGCAAATGACCACATCGTGATACATTTCGAGTTTCTCGGCCTGGCTCAGCGCCTCGTCGAGAGTGGCGCGGGCAGTCTCGTAGTCGCCCTGTTGAAGCATGACATAGCCCAGAGCTATTCTGGCGCGAGTTTCCTCACACTTATCGCCCAATTCGGCTGAGAGTTCAATGTTGGTCAGGAGGTATTTCTTAGCTTCTACGAAATCTCCGGTGAAAGTGTAAATACGACCGATGTTGCCCATCATGAAGGCTATCTTGCGTTGATCCTTCAGATCGCGAGCAATTTTGATCGCGTCCATAAGTGCGCTAAGCGCGTTTTTGTAATCGTTCTGACGATAGAACAGCCCCGCCAGAAGGTTGAGCGCGCGGCTCTGACCCTCGGGGCAGTCATAGCGACGGAAAATTGATTCTGCGTCACGGAATGCCTTTTCGGCTTCCCTTATCTCACCCATGTCTCTGAGTATGCCGCCCAGAGTCACGAACAGTTCCGCGAGATGGATGCTGTCGCCGTCAGCGGCCAGGCAGGTCTGGGCCGTTCGGGCGGTTCTAAGTGCTTGCGGGTATTGAGAGAGGGAGGCAAAGGCACGAGCCGCGTGATGCAGGATTTCTCCCGTCATCGCGTCGGTCGTTGTCGCCAAAGTATGTCGGTTGGACTCGTAATAGGCGACAACGCCGGCAAAGTCTCGCCTTACGGTCAAAGCTGCGATGTAATGCAGCATGGCCTGACGAAACTGATCGCCAACGCGTGAGTCCTTTGCCATATTCAGTTGCCTCTGTTACTAGTGGTAGTCGCATCCCTGTTGGTGTCGGTCACGCTCGTTATCGGCGTGCCAATGATCCCGATAATGATCACACTGCGAAGATTCCGATCCCCGAAAGCGTTGATCAGGAAATCAATCGGGAAATAGCCGGTCGCAGCGGTCGAGTTAAGACATCCGCCGGGGATGAGTCCGTTTTCACCACCCCAGGTATGATCATCACCATCCTGACACGCAGGATCACGATAACTGACAGGCGTGCCGCGCGAGATGCTCTCGCCGGCCATCGCCACCACCAGTATCAGCGCAACGGCTAATACGAAGATTGAGTTTTTCATGAATTACTCCTTGGAAAAAATAAATTAATAGCAAAACCCTTTGCTAAGCTTTTTCTTGATCTGACATCGCTGAGGCAGGCTGGGTGAGGGGGTGTCACGTCCTGTGATTCTCCTTAATTATATATAACGTACACCTTTAAGTTTGTCAAACAGTCTTTACTTGTCACCGGCCTATGAACGGCTGACGCAACTACTGCGCGTATTAATCGAGAAGTACGATCACACAACCAAAGTGGCTTTTCGGTTGACCGATAAAGGAGCTGTGGTTATACTTTAACAGATGATTAATTGATCACGCGATGACTTGTAATCACAGGAAGGAATATCTATAAACCCAAACGGAGGGTCGCTCTATGTCCAAGACCAAGCTCGCGTATCTTGTGCTCATGATCCTGATCGGTATCACCCCAACATTGACGGCACAGTCTATTTATCTGGATCAGGTACTACCGGCGGCCTCGGGCAACGTGCTGCCGCAGGGTGAGACTATCGAGTTTTATCTACATGTCACCAATAATACGGATCCGACGTATGGCATCACCAACGGCTTTCGTATTTACGGCGATAGTCTGACCTGGGGAACCACCGTGGCCGATACCCTGGGACCGATAGGCAAAACTCTGTTCGACGGAGGATTCTTTATTAACGAATTCGGCGTCACCGGTGAGGGCGCCGACACGGTCGGTTTCGGCGGATTTCGTATGTTCGGCACCGGCATGCCGGCCGAGTTCGATGCTCAGTCTTATCGCATCACGATCGGTCCGATCACATCCTATCTGGATGAAACCCAGATATGCCTTGATTCCTGCTACTATCCACCGGCCGGTGAATGGAAGTGGGCGACAGCAACGGCTACGATAATCCCACAATGGGGCGGACCGTACTGCTTTACCATTACCGATATCATTCCCCCCGACAGTCTGGTCAATGTTGTCCAGTGGCCGGTCTCCGAGGGAGGTAATGATCATTGGTACGGTATTTTGCCTTTGTGCTATCGTTGGGTCGAGGCGGATGAAATCGCTCGCGGCATGTCGATAGAAAATCAAGCCGGTTACCTGGCGACGATCACCTCACAGGAAGAAAACGATTTCATCATGGATGAGGTGCTCGACGGCTGGTCGACCAATTGCAACGATGAATTGTTCTGGCTGGGCGGCAGAGATTTCGACGGCTGGCAATGGATGACCGACGAACCCTGGGACTTCACCAACTGGGCGCCGGGCGAACCTAACAATGTCGGCATCGAAACGGCGCTGTCTATCTGGGGACCGGCCAACACCGATCCTCGGCGTCCTCCGGGAAAATGGAACAACTCACTGCCCAACGACGAAGACCTGCACCTCTACTGGTCGGTGGTGGAATTCGGTCCGACTGAACCAGGCTACGATAGCGGCATCATTCCAACCGACACCTGGGTCAGTCTCTATTGCGAACATGCCTTCATCGGCGACAGCGGTTTCCTTCCCGAAGGCGAGATGCTTTATGTGTACGATCCCGACGGAGTGCTGTGCGGCGCCGGTGAAATCAGGGCCAACGGTGAGTTCGGTTTTCTGCTGGTCTACGGCGATGATATATTCACCGATGTCGACGAAGGAGCTGAACCCGGAGATCGTCTCACGTTCACGGTGGGAGATCAAACCTTAATCACTTATTCACCGGTCTATTGGACGGAGAACGGCGACTACATCGAGGTTTGCAGTTTCGACTACGGGCGTTGCCAGGAATTCGACCTGGAAGCGGGATGGCATCTGATCTCGTGGAATGTGCTCTATTCCGGTCCCATTGAGGATTTCCTGGAACCTTTCGAAAACAGCGTCGATGTCGTCATGGCGTTTGACCAGGGCGGTTTGATGTACGTACCGACCCTGCCCGAATTCTCCACCCTTAACCATGTTCATTTCGATTACGGGTACTGGATTCGTCTGACTGAACCGGTGCATTTCGAGGTCTGCGCCCTTGACATTTATCCTTATTTCTGGGAAGGGATTCCGATCTATCCCGGATGGAACCTGGTCGGCTATTGGCCTTCAACTTCCCTTTTGCCGACCGATGCCCTGGCCTCACTTGCCGGTTTTCTCGAAGTTGTATACGGCTTCGACGACGGTATGCAGGTTTATATCCCGGGCGATCCTTTGCACAATACACTGAACGAGATGAATCCCGGATACGGCTATTGGATTAAATCCACCGCGCAGGCATACCTTTTCTACCTCCCGATGGATTGTACCTATGTAGCCAACCAACCGCTGCCGGCAGCCAAGACTCAGACTTTGCCCACTTCACGCTCTTTCATGGCCGTGTACGGTCACGATTTAGCGCTTAACGATGAACCGCTGGCCGACGGCAGCCGGATCAAGCTATACACATCCGACGACGTCCTTTGCGGCAGCGGCGTTTACAACGACGGTACTCTTAAGTTCACGCCGGTGTATGGTCGCGACCTGGCCGATCCGGCTACGGCCGAGTATCCGGTCGAAGGGGATCGCTTGATCGTTACGATCGACGATCAACCGGTGGACCTCAATCTGACCTGGCAGGGCAACGGTTCGCGCGTCGAGCTGGCCGCATTGTCTGCAGTCAGTTCGATTCCGGGTGAGTTCCAACTCTCGCAGAACTACCCCAATCCGTTTAACCCGACCACCTCGATCAGTTTCAATCTGCCCGAGGCCGGTCAGGTCACCCTTGCGGTTTATAACATTCTGGGCCAACAGGTAGCAATCGTAGCCGAGGGTTTGTTCTCCGCCGGTCCGCATGAGGTCGTCTGGGACGGTACGGATGACAGCGGCGTGCCGGTGTCCAGCGGTGTCTACCTGTACCGGATACAGACCGGTCAGTTTTCGGAAACGCGGAAGATGCTGTTGATGAAATAGCATCGGACCGCTATATTCAAAACAACATTGAGAGGACAGCCTTGCGGCTGTCCTCTTCGGTTGAAAGATACCGAGCTCCAACTGAGGAATCTATATGACCGCCGAAGAGATAATAAAGCTGCTCAATCTGCAACCGCATCCGCTTGAAGGAGGTTATTTCGTCGAGAGCTATCGCTCGGATGAATTCGCTTCCAAGGATTCCGCGGCCTGGCACAGCACCCTCAAAGCGTATTCGACGGCAATCTATTATCTCCTGACACCGGACACGTTCTCGGCCATGCATCGGCTCCCGACCGATGAGGTCTTTCACTTCTACCTCGGTGATCCGGTGACGATGTTGCAGCTTTATCCCGACGGCTCCAGTCGTGAGATTCGTCTCGGACAGGACCTGTTGTACGGCCAGCAAGTACAGGTGGTCGTACCCAAAGGGGTGTGGCAGGGGATGTTCCTCAATCCGGGCGGTGCTTATGCTCTGCTCGGGACCACTATGGCTCCGGGATTCGATTACGATGACTACGAGGCGGGTGAATGCGAGCGACTAACCCGTGCATATCCTGAGGTTGCCGATATTATCGAACGTTTGACGCGCTAGCGGGCGTATTCATAAATCGCATTGATCATTCCAAACACGACGAAGACAAACGACACAAAGTCGCCCGTTTTTGGTGGGCGGCAGACGTCTCGTCGGCCCCTGCAGTAGGGCATGTCTCTCCGAGACATGCCATTGTGTTGTTGCTACACCCACGAAATCCCACCCGAGGGGTGGGGCACCTTTGTCCGAAACTTTCAGATTTATCCCACCCGTGGACAGGTTGGCCACTCGGCCGCAATTCCCACCCGTGGACGGGTGGGCCACCGGATGGAACACAACCTACGACGCCTCGCGGAATGTCGGGCGTATGACTTCACTAGCGGCGGGGGCGGGATCGATGCGGTTTTTTCTGCAGGATATCTTTCTGGCGTTGCTTACCGTCGGGATGTTTCTGTACCGCCAGCTTCTTGCCGGTAAAAGGATCCATCTCGGTATAATACATAACCGCCGACCAGGTTGAAGGCAACGGCGTAAATATCTGTACTTGCTCCGGGTTTATCTTAAGGTGACTGCCGATGTATTTTTTCAGGATCAACATATCCTCATCGGTACAACCGGGGTGGGCGGCAATGAAGTAGTAAGTTAAAAACTGCTCCTTCCCGGCCGCACGAGTGGCTTGTTCGAACATCGCTCGAAACGACTCCAGATAATCCCCGGCCGGCTTGCCCATCAGCTTCAGAATGCGGCCCTCGACATGCTCCGGGGCAATCTTCAACTGACCCGAGACATGGTGCTCGACCAACTCATGGACATAACGAGATCCATTCTTCTTATCGTGAACGATCATGTCATAACGCAAACCGGAAGCCACAAAAACTCGTTTTACTCCCTTAAGTCGACGCAAATGTTTCAGTAAATCGATTTGAGGTCCGTGATCAATCGGCAGTCGTTCACATATCTTCGGGAATAAACAGCGCTTATTCTTGCAAGCTCCGTGTTTGAGCTTACGTTCGCATTCGAAACCGTACATATTGGCGGTCGGTCCGCCGACATCGTAGATATTCCCCTTGAAGGCTGGATGGCGAGTCAGCTCACGAGCTTCGGAAAGAATCGAATCCGGAGATCGCCAGCGGACTGTTTTGCCATCGTGGACGGTAATTGCGCAGAAGTTACATTCACCGTAACAACCGCGATGACCGGCAAGGGAGAAACGGATCGTCTCCAGCGCTTTGACTTTCCCCTGTTTCTCATAATGGGGATGCTGATCGCGCGTGAAAGGAAGCGTATAAAGCCAATCAAGTTCTTCCTGCGATAAATACTCAGCGGGTGGGTTATGAATAAGATACCGGGCGTCCTGCTGCTGGCAGAGTCCTTTTCCCGAAACAGGATCGTTGTTATCGTAGAAGGTCTTGAACATGCCTACGAAAGCGACCCGGTCGGAAGAGACTTCCTGGAACGACGGCAACCGCAGATAGTTTTCTTCCGGTTCCTTTGAGATATAACAAAGTCCCCGAATGGAATGCGGGTCCTCTCTCTTTTCCAGGGCATGAGCCAGCGCTATGGTCGAACGGTCGGCCATGCCGTAGAGCAGGTAATCGGCTTTGGCATCGAACAAAATAGACTTCCGGATGCGATTGGACCAGAAATCATAATGGGCGACGCGGCGAAGGCTTGCTTCGAGACCGCCGAGAACGATGGGAGCGCTTTTCTTGAAGTATCGTCGGATGAGATTGCTGTAGACAATCGCGGCGCGATCCGGGCGTCGGTCGTTGATCCCGCCGGGGGTGTAGTCATCGGACTTGCGCCGTTTCCTGAGTGCGGTGTAGTTGGCCACCATCGAATCGATACAACCGCCCGTCACTCCCCAGAATAAACGCGGCTGTCCTAATCGACCGATGTCCTTGTCTGACTCGAGATCCGGTTGTGCGATTATGCCGACCCGGAATCCCTCAGCTTCGAGAAGACGACCGATCAAGGCCACCCCGACAAAGGGTGAATCAATATAGCTGTCGCCGGTAACGAGTATTATGTCAGGCCGATCCCAGCCGAGTTCTTTTATTTCTTTCCTCGTGGTCGGCAGAAAGACTTTTTTCAGTGATTTCTTATTGATAAGTAATGTCCTATTTGAGCATATCAAACAGTTTCGATCATATCCAATAACTCGCGAGGAACGCCGATAGTTCGCCGCGGCGGATCGAATTGTTGTCCGGCCGACTCCATATCCCGAAGATCGGTCTTATTCCTGCGGATGCCACATCCAGACATTCGGTTCGACGTACAGTCCGTGATTTTGCTCCAGGTCGATCTTGACCGGGACGAGTGCTTTGGGCACAAGGTACAAACCGGTTCCGGCGAACGCCAGCCCGGTCCAACTCCGCCAGTCGCTCACCGTTCCGGGAATAGTCATCGCCTCATGGCAGGGTTTGATGAGTTTCGCGCCGAGTCGCTCATGGGCACGCAGCCAGGGATCGAACGGAAGACCGTCTTCGCGCCGCCAGGTTATATAATCGTCAATAGAGACGGTCGGCCAGCGATGTTTGTTGTTGGGACGCACGGGAGCGATTAAAGCCTTGAGGCCATGGCGGCGTCCGATCGCTTTCATGGCCAGAACCATTTCCCCGGCCAGGCCAACGCCCTTGTAAGCGACATCAACGACAATCTGAATCGCACACTGCAGATTGGGAGCAATGCCGCCGTTATGCTGTTTGACCGACTCCTCCATTGCCCAGTCCCAGCCGGTTTCGGGGAGTTCCTCGGGAGTTCCCTCAAAACGAAGCGCCACCGAATTGGCGGCTGCAATGATCGCGCCGGTGTCGGTACGTGTCATAACGAATTGATAGGCCGGGAAACAGCGATATATATCACTCCAGTGTCGATTGGAAACAGGGTCTTTGCGCATGAATTCCGGCCAGGCCGGTATGGTGAATTCATCGGCTGTTTCGAGAAGGTCTTCCCTCTCGACGCCCGTAATTATCTCAGTCTTAAAATCGATCATGATTCTATCCAAACATTACGAATATGGTTCCAGCCACACCCAGAATTACGCCAACAACACGGGATGTAGTCATTTTTTCTTTCAGAAAAACCGTTGCCAGAATAAAGATGAAGATAGTCGACATCTGATTGAGGATCGCGGCCACCGAGGCGGTGGTATATTTCATCCCGCCCATCCAGAGAATCATGGCCACATAGGAACCGATGAACGATCCGGTAATAGTGTAAACGCGCCCCACTTTGGCAAACATAGTGCGGACTATTTCTCTGCGGTGCGGATGCCAGTAGAGCATCGGGAGCAAACAGATGATTCCACCGACAATGCGCATTTGGGTTACCCACATCACGGGAGATCGATCAAGCACCGGTTTCACCAGCACTACTCCGATAGCATTGGTGAACAGGTAACCGACACCCCAAAGAAGTCCAATCATGACGGATCGGGTATCGAGATCGGAGTCGGTCGGTTTACTTACCGCTGAAGCGACCGCCGACACGATCAACAGTGTCCCCAGCCATTGCCGGAAACTGATCGACTCGGACAACCAGAACATTGACAGAATAATGATGAACGGGCTGTACAAACACATAACGATCGACGAAAGACCGGCACCAAGACGATTCAGGCTTTTGAAAAAAAGAGTGTCGGAAACGGCAATCCCTACCACTCCGCTGATGAAACAGATCACATAGTCGACCGCGGCGATATTGCCCAGCATATCCCTCTCGAAAATCAATATAGACGGGACCAGAAAGAGGGTAGCAAGGAGCGATTTATACAGGTTAAGCCCGATTGGATGAACCGTTTCGCCCGATTTGCGAAACAACACCACCGCGACGGCCCAAGCCACCGCACAGAGAAGAGAGAGCAATTCGCCCAATATATCCGCGTTAATTGCCATCTAGGGTAATGATGCCTTTCATAATCGGGCAGAGACTTCTCATACCGCCGAGGTGAGCGGCTAAGTTACCGAAAAACGGTCACTTAGGCAAGCTGAGAGTGAACTCGTTTAATTATAATCAGCGAAGATTATCACGGTGGAACCACTACAGCCCGAGTTGCGGGGCCTGCTCGCGCAGGATTCGGGTATAGGTGGTATCAAGTCCCCGGTCTATAGCTTCTCGATATAGTTTCCCGGCTACAGGCCAGTTTTTCTGAGTGACATAGTATTCAGCAAGTTCCTTGAAAGCCTGCATGGGAGCATCTGGTCTTAAAACCAGACGATGCAGATATTTCAGATATAAATCAGTCTTCTTCTGCCGCGAATAAACCTGAACCAGACCGGTCATGGCATCGGTGTTATCGGGATCAATGGCGAGGGCATCATGCAGGTGCTTTTCTGCTTCGTCCAGATTTCCTTTATGGAAAAATACGGACCCCATTTCTTTCGCAATGGTCGCATTGTATGGATTCAAGGCCGCCGCTATTTGAAGCATAGCCAGACTACTATCCAACATACCTCGATCCCTCAGACATACTCCCAGATTAGTATAAGCCGCGGCATATAACGGATGCAGACTGATGGCTCGCTCGAACAGAGGAATGGCATTGTCACAGTTACCGATCTTCTTATACGCAAGCCCCTCACGGTTAGCGACCCAACAGGGGTAGTCTTCTTTGTATCGCTGGATAGCAGCATCGACTCCGACACTGTCGCCGCGTTCTTCGTAATAGTCATGAATCAATGAACGGGCATACATGGACTTGGTTAAATCCATCTCGGTGTATGACTCGAACCAGGTAAAACCGACATTAATGTCGGTTTGATTGAGTGCTCTCGGAATCAGCACCAGGAAACCCAATCCGGTTATGAGCCCTATTAGAAGAAATCTCGGCGTCCGCCTGATCTTCAGATCTAAGATCAGCCAGGCGGCGAACAGAGCCAACGGTACTCCGACGAGTGAGAAAAGATCCCAGTCGCGAGCCATCCCAAGCTTCGGATCGAAAATAAAAATTTCCCCGAAAGCCCCGGCGAAGAAAATCAGGAGGAAACGATAATCACGTCGTTGCATGAGTGAGCGTGGCCCGGCTTTGATGAAAAGGACAATCGTAATAGCCAGTGCCGGGAGAAGTATCTGCAAGAGATTCAAGGTGTCCAGCAGGTGTTTGAACGAAAACAACCAGTAACCTTCAACGGTGAACCGATCAGGAACCAACGGAATGAGTGAGAAGCGGAAATAATAAATCTTGAAATAGAAATGGAAAAACACTGCCGCGATACTGACTACGGCCAGAATGATAAACAGCGTTTTAGTCTTTATATCCGAACGGGCGATACGATCCCCCGCCGGTGAATCACTGAACAACAGATATATCAGAGCCGGAATGAGAGCCGCACCGAACACATGCATAAGCACAGCCAGGCCGGCCGGGAGAATTGCCCACCAGCGACTTATCCGCCCGGTGGAAATAAGCAGGCCGACGACACCGAAAGCCAGCACCGTCGTAACAAATACCGAGTAATTCTCGACATAACCATAATAGAGCAGGCTGAATCCGCCCGACAGGGTAATTAACGGGAAAGCGATCCGCTGCCAGCCGCAGTTGAAAAGTTTCCACCCGGACCAGATCAGCAAAGCAAGAGCGATTACACCCGCGCCCATGGAAATAGCCTGAAATGAGAAGAGGGCTCCGGCTTCTCCCTCGCGGCCGGAGAGATGTTTGATCCAGACATGGATGAGTGCTTCACCCAGGTCACGTTTTTTAACCAGGGGGACTTCCTCAGACAACAACGAGAGGACAGTATATCCATCTCCCAGATAAAATGAACGCGCTCTGAGAAAATAAAAGAGAGCGATCAGACCGGCTGAGATCGAACCTGACGTCAGCCACACGGTGCTGCCGGACGGGCCGGAAATATCCGTTCGCCATCGCATCTGCAACGGCATTAACAGACACGGCAGAACCGCTCCCAGCCCAAAACAGAACAACGGTAAAAAAAGTGACTTATGACTCCAGACGTTGATTCCCCACACTCGGTATTGTGGTAGAAAGGCACCGGCCAGCAGGACCACCAGAACCGCATAGTAAGCTATCAGGTAAGCTCGTGTGGACGATCCTTTGGTCTCGGCGGCGTCACCCGTCTGTTGATTGTGCAACTCCGACATGACAGTACTCTAATATAGCGAATAACAAACCTCCCCCAAACAGAAAACCCTCCCGGATATTAGGAGGGTTTTGAAACCTGACTGGTCGAATAAGTGCTAGTAGTTGTATTCCGCCTGATTGCACTTGCAGATGCCGACATTCTGCGCCCGCATCTTCCAACCGCCCTTGTCGCTCTTAACCGGTTTGACAAATTTGACAAACTGGATTACTTCGGAGCAGACCGGACAAACAGTCTCATGGCTCTTTTTGTTCGCCTTATCGGAAAACGATTGTTTTTTAGCCATCGGTGAAGACTTCCTCTATCTGCAGTTCGTTCTGTTTTTCCAACCTTGCCAGTTCTTCCTTAACAGTCAACAGCAGTCGCGTTGTTTCCCGAAACAGGTTAAATTCCTGATCTTTGCGGAAAAACGGGACCGCTCTATCGAACTGTTCGGCGGCACGCTGGTATTCTTTACGTCGAAGGGCTAATAATGCCTCGCAATAAGCCTTTTCCGCAGGATTAAGCATCAGGACTTCTCCTTTCCGGAAAAGAGCTTCTCGGCTTCTTTCAGCCTTTTAACGTATGGCTCCACCATATACTTGCCGAGCCGCAGATAATATATAATGTAAGCGGACAAAAGCAAGGCCTCTCTGTCATGGTTTTCGACAGCCTGTTTCAGGCTTCGATCCAGCGCCGACAGCAGATGATCCTTGCCGGAAGCGTGATCATCGAATTTTTCAGTCAAACGGGCCAACATGAGGCGGAACTTCTTGATTGAGTCAACTTCCTGGCGCACAACCTCTTCCGGTCCGCGACGGAGTGTCAGGGCATCACCCGGAACGGGTCCCGACTTAAGCCATTGGGTGATAATGTCGTTGACCTTGCGACCGGCAGGGGAATCTCCGGTAGTTTTGGTGATTTCCTGTCCGATTCGGTCAAGCATATCGGAAATACGCGTCCGATCCGATTCCCGCAACAGGCCACCGTCCGGCCAAACCCGGCGGTCGGCGAACCATTCAGCTACCTGGTCGCTGACATCGACCCCATCGGTAGAAGCTCGGGCCAGGTCATCGAGCCGATTCATCCCGCCGAGTACGGTCAGCCGTTCATCCTTGAGCGCCGTAGCCTGATCCAGAAAATCCTCGATCATGGTCTCGAGGCGCTTGAGCGTTTCGACCCGACTCAATCGACTTCCTCCACAACCGTGGTTACCCGGCGATCTCTCAGACGATTACTGCTCTTGGCTGTCAGATAACCCTCGAACAGATCCGCCAGGCGGTTGACCATTTTGTCTAACTGCGGTGAGGCAGTTTCCGGTTCACGATCAGTTTTTACGATCAGACCGGCCAGTTTGAGCTGCGCTAGTGTCTTGAGTGAGCGTTCGCGGTCAACCGGACTGAGCTTGACCACCTGTTCGAGTGTCCGGCGGCCGTCGACCAGCGCCATGATATTCCATTCATCGGCCTGCATGGCGACATCGCGACGTCGCCCGCCCTGTGAAGCGGATATCGTGTAAACATGATTCATGTCCGGCAACGTCTCGTTGAGCCAGTTCCGCTCATCGATTCGGCGGAGTCCTTCGAGTATGACATTCTCAACCGAAAGCCGTACGGTGATTTCTTCGTCGGTCGGGAACTGGTTCTCATAGAACTTGAACGAACCGGTCTCCCAGGACAAGAGTGAGTATAACAACTCTTCGACCTGACTCTTGACAACCGATTCGAGATCGGCACGATCGATCAGCTTGCGGGTAATCATGATCTCGCCGAGACGCTTGGTGTTCTCGGTACGAGCCTGCACGTTGATCGCCTCATCGAGCTGCTTATCATTAATGATGCCGCGTTTTTTCAGCAGTTGTCCAAGGTGATACGTCTGTCTGGGACCGTATCCATAGATAACTTCACCTTCCCGGAAATACACCATGACTATCGAGTCTTCTTTCTGAATCCCCAGCGTTCCGGACTTACGTCCCGACGCAATCAACTGGAATATCTCCGGCAGGGTGAAACGCTCTATCCTTCCCTGCAAATCAAGGTCCATGAATGCTCCGTGCAATCTATTTAGAAGTTAACAGCTTTCGTTCTTGTATCGCGATACCGGGAATTGCACCCTGAGTCATTAGGAATTTCGATCTGATTCGCTCGTAATACCTCAGCCTGGCGGGTATCGCATCGTTATCAATTCAATTGCGATTGACAATAACATATCGAATTTACTCAGTCAACATTGAACAGTACAAAAAAGTCCTTCATGCGAACGAACTATAAGAAAATGTGAACCAACTCTCGCAGCATTGTGGAAAACTAGTTGATCCGATTCATCCAAATCACTAAGCTGACATTACCAGAACGTAACTGTACGGACGACATCTATGCCGAAACTGATACTGTCCAAGATAAAGGAAATCTCCGGGGGCCTGGCCCTGACCATCAGCGGCCAGGAGCAACCGTTGTTGATTTCCCATGAGGCTGCCACCCGGCATCGCCTGATCGAAGGAATCGTCATCACCGAGGGGCAACTGCGAACGCTCCATCTTGACTCACAGCGCTTCCTCTGCGAGCGCAAGGTCGGTGACCTGCTGGCCATGCGTGATCATTCCACCGGTGAACTGATCGGCAAACTCCGCCGCAAAGGCTTCACGCGGGAGATTATCGACCCCATAATCGGCTGTTATCGCAAAACGGGCACGCTCGATGACGCCCGCTTTGCCGCTGCCGCCGGACAGTCGCTGTTGGAACGTCAACCTTGCGGTCGTTCGTATCTGATCGCTTATCTGCGCAAGAAACAAATCGACCGGAGGCTGGCCGAGCAGACTGCCGAAATGCTAATCCCGAGCGGAGATAATGTCGCCTCCGCAGTAAGCGCTCTCGAGTCCCGCTGGAACCGGATAAGCCAGTTTGAACTTGAAACGGCCCAGCGCAAGGCGTATAATTACCTTTCCCGACGCGGTTTTGGCTATGCTGCCTCTAAAGCCGCGTTTGATCAGTTATGGGCCGATAAAAACGAGGAATAACAACATCAAGACCGCCGATATAAGACACGCTTTTCTGGATTATTTCCGGAAACACGACCATAAAATCGTTCCCTCTTCCCCGGTGATTCCATTCGAGGATCCCACCCTGCTTTTCACCAACGCCGGTATGAATCAGTTCAAGGACGTGTTCACCGGCAAACGGAAGGTCGACTACCGCCGAGCTGCCTCGACGCAAAAATGTATCCGCGCCGGCGGCAAACACAACGATCTAGACAATGTAGGCTTCACCGCCCGCCATCACACTTTCTTTGAAATGCTGGGTAATTTCAGTTTCGGCGATTATTTCAAGGAAGAAGCGATCAGTATGGCCTGGGAATGGCTCACCAAAACGGCCAAATTGCCGGTGGATCGCCTTTATGCGACCGTTTACGAAACCGACGACGACGCCTTCGAGCTTTGGGGCAAAATAGCCCCGGAGCTGAAGAACGGCCGGATTCTTCGTTTCGGCAAAAAAGACAACTACTGGTCGATGGGCAACGTCGGTCCCTGCGGTCCGTGCAGCGAGATACATATCGACCGGGGTGAAAAATACGGTACCGGTCCGGAGGATATAGTCAACGGTGAAACCGACCGCTTCGTTGAAATATGGAACCTCGTTTTTATGCAGTTCGATCAGCTTCCGGATGGGCAGGTGGTTGATCTGCCCAAACCCTCGGTTGACACTGGTATGGGTTTGGAACGAATTGCTTCGGTGCTCCAGGGCACCGACACGGTGTTTCAGATCGACCTGTTCCAGAGCCTGATCAACGCCATTTCGGATATGTCCGGTTCGTCTTACAAAGATTCCGTGTTTTCGCACAACGTGATCGCCGACCATATCCGGGCGCTGACCTTTGCCATCGCCGACGGCGCCGGTATCTCCAACGAAGGCCAGGGGTACGTTTTGCGCCGAATTTTGCGCCGCGCCGCCCGCCACGGCCGACTGATCGGTCTTGAGGAGCCATTCCTTTATCGCCTCGTGCCGGTCCTGGTGAATGAAATGGGTGAAGCTTTTCCGGAGATCAAAGAAAAGCAGACACATATCGAGAGCATCGTTAAAACCGAGGAAGAATCATTCGCCCGCACGCTGGCCACCGGTTTGGAGTTATTCGATCGAGTAGCGACCAGGGTCAAAGCTGATGGCGGCCGGATCGTTCCGGGAGATGAGGTGTTTCGCTTGTACGACACCTATGGTTTCCCCTATGACCTGACTGAAATTATGGCTTCGGAACAGGGTCTTACGCTGGACCGCGACGGTTTTGAAAAGGCGATGGAGCAGCAGAAAGAACAATCGCGCGCAGGATCATCTTTCGAAGTCGGTGGCGACCAAAAGCTCCGTAAGCTGGTGGAAGCGCTTCAGGCCGATGGTCTCGATAACAAACCGAATACAGAATTCATGCGCGGTGAATTGAATCTCAAGGCTAAATTGATAGCGGGCAATGTCAGCGATCTCGGCCATGCCGCGCTGGTGCTCGATCGCTCCCCGTTTTACGTCGAGTCGGGTGGACAAATCAGCGACACCGGCTGTATAAATGGCCCCGGCTGGGAATTTGAAGTATCCGGATTGTACAATCATCAGGAGCACACCGTTCACATCGGACGGGTAAAGATCGGGCGGGTCGATGATTTCCAGCTCGGGCAGGAAGTCACCGCCGAGGTGGACGAAGCCCGTCGTTGGGATATCATGCGCAATCATACGGCCACCCACCTCACTCACGCCGCTTTGCGCCAGGTGCTGGGTCAGCATATCAAGCAGTCCGGATCGTACGTGGGACCGGATCGCCTTCGTTTCGACTTCTCGCATCATCAACCGCTGACGGCCGAACAGATCGAAGAGGTCGAGCGACTGGTCAACGAGGAGATTCTGGCCGGCACTCCGGTCAAAACGGACATTATGGATATTGACCAGGCCAAAAAGACCGGCGCTATGGCTCTATTCGGCGAAAAATACGGTGACAAGGTACGCGTAGTCTCGGTGGAGGGCTTCTCCAGGGAGTTATGCGGCGGCACCCATGTCGAGAATGTGAGTCAGATCGGTCCGATGTTTATCACGGTCGAGACCGGCATCGCCTCGGGGGTTCGTCGACTCGAAGCGATCACCGGACGTGAGGCGATTAAGTACATGCTGGAAACGAAACGATTCCGACGCGAGGTGGCGGGAGTGGTTAACCGCCCCGAGATAGAAGCGCTCGACGGTGTAAAGCAGTTGCGCGAAACCAATCAGACGCTCAATAAAGAGATCAAGAAGGTCAAAGCGGAGATGTTCTCCGGCGGCGGCAAAACAGTCGGCCAGGAACGGACCAAAGGAGCTTTGACCGTTTCGTTCAACGATTTCGGCGAAACCGATCGTGATACGATGGCCAGTTGGGCCGATGCCCAGAAGGAAGCATCCAAGGCGATCGTAGCACTGGCAATCGGTTCGGTAAACGGCAAAACAACCGCTCTCGTGGCCGCTTCCGGTTCGGCCGTCAAGGAGCAAAAAATCCACGCCGGGAATCTGGCCAAAGAACTGTTTTCGGCTTTTGGCGGACGCGGCGGCGGCAAACCGAATTTCGCCCAGGGTAGCGTCGCCGACGGCACACAATTGATTAGTATGGTAGAGAAACTAGAGGAGCTCCTGCCGGATTAGTCTGACCAGCCGCCCGCTATGCGAGATTTGTGCTCTCAGTCGCGCAGTCGGGAGGCTGATCTCCCCGACCTTAGACAACCTGCCGTGAGCCGGCAACAGTCCCGGGTCGTGCGGGACGGGAAAGCGAAGAGGGGGATTTTATGAACAACGGGAAAACATACGAGGCTTTGATTGAGCGCAGCCGTACTCGCGGTGGGGGTTTTCTACTCCTGATTGATCCGGACCGGATTCCCGAACAGGTTTATCTCGGTCTGGCCGAGCAAGCCGCCGACTGCGGAGTCGATGCCCTCCTCGTAGGCACCTCGTTCATGCTCGACACCAATTTCCCTTTGGCGGTAAAAGCAATTAAAGAACGATGCGATATCCCGGTGATCATTTTCCCCGGTTCATATGCCCAGATTAACCCGTACGCCGATGCGCTTCTGTTCACTTCGCTGATCTCCGGTCGCAATCCGGTCTACCTGATCGAGGAACAGGTCAAAGGCGCTCCGCTGGCAAAGCGTTGCGGGATTGAGACTATTCCGACCGGCTACATGCTGATAGAATCCGGTCCGTTAACCTCGGTCCAGTATATTTCCGGCACGCTGCCGATCCCGCGCTCCAAACCGGATATCGCCTGCGCCCATGCCCTGGCGGCTCAATATCTCGGGATGAAACTGGTTTATCTGGAAGCCGGATCCGGCGCCAAAGAATCGGTCCCGCTCGAAATGGTCCGACAGGTCAGTCGGTTTATCGAGATTCCGACCATCGTCGGCGGCGGTCTCCGCACCGCCGAGGACTGCGCGCGAACTATCGAGGCCGGAGCTTCGTTCGTGGTTGTAGGAACCGGGATTGAACAGGACCCCCAAAATGTGTATTTGCGTGAGTTGACCGATGCGACTCACCAGAAGGAGACATCTTCGGTTTGAAATCAGATGAGTTCATATCAAAGCTGAGACGTCAGGCGGACGAGACCTCAGAACTTCGCCGAACCTGGATCGAAGAAATCGGTCCGCGAGTGCATGACCTGGCCGCAGTGACAGCCGGAGTGATCGGCAGCGGCGGCAAACTCCTCATCGCAGGCAACGGCGGCTCGGCTTCCGATGCCTCGCATTTTGCGGCGGAGATGGTCGTGCGCCTGACCGCCGACCGCAACCGTCAGGCTCTGCCGGCGATAGCCCTGGGCATGGACCCCTCGGTGGTAACAGCGGCCTCGAACGATTTCGGCTTCGAGAACATGTTCGCACGGCAAACCGAAGCTCTCGGCAATAAAGGTGACTTGTTGCTGGTTATTTCCACTTCGGGCAACTCGGCCAACCTGCTCAAGGCGGTGACGGTTGCTCGCGAGAAAGGCATACTCACGGCGGGGTTGCTGGGCGGCAACGGCGGCCGACTGGCGGAAACGGTCGACCGCAGCATTATTATCCCGCACACCTCGACTCAACGCATTCAGGAAGAGCATATCTTCATTATCCATACTCTGGTTGAAACCATAGAAGCCGATTTATTTGGATGAACCACACTGAGGCACAAGGCCTCACGAGGGCCCTCGCGTTCACCTTTTTGGTCTTCGTTGTCGGGTCAACTTTCTCCATTGCCCTGGCGCAGATAGCGCTGGGGGTATCGCTACTGCTGTTCCTGATCGTGATGATCCGCGATCGTTCAAATCCGTTTGCCGGGGAGTTGAAAAACATCTATTGGCTGATCGGAGCGCTGCTCGCCTGGTATATCATCGCCGCGATGGTCGGGGGCACACCGCTGAAATCGCTTAACACGATGCGTGAGGCCTGGCTTTTTTGCGTAATTCCGATCGGCGCGGCAGTTATGCAGCGACCGGATTATCAGCGGCTTCTCTTGCGATGTTTCGTACTGGCGGTGCTGGTAATAAGTATTTATGGAATCCTGCAGTATGTATTCGGTTTGAACTGGTTCAAATCGACACCGCTTCAGGAGGCGCCCGGATTCGGTTTCAAAGTGCGCGGGAATTTTACGCACCGGCTGACATTCGGGAATTATTACGGCACTGCGGCTGCTTTTCTGCTTGGACTGGGATTACTACCGGGGAACAATCTCGACCGTCGACACCGTTTTCTGATTCTCCTGACCGCCGGACTGGCGGCGCTGGCAACGGTGCTGACTTTCTCGCGTACAGTCGCGGCCGGCATGGTTATCGTGGCCGTGCTGGCGGGCTTGCTGACCCGAAAACGAGCGGCAATTGCCCTGATCAGCATCGTGGCGGCAGTCGGACTGGCCGCCTGGCTGGCAATCCCGGGACTTTCCAACCGTTTCGTTGGGGATTCGACCCGTGATCTGAGCACCGATTATGAAGGCAGCCGTTTATTCGTCTGGTCCAACACTGCAAGTATTATTTCCGACAATCCGATCTTTGGAGTCGGCCCGGGTAATTTTCCGGAAGAATACGCTGCCCGGCTACGGCCTGATATTCCGGAGTATCGTAAGTTACCCCACGCTCATAACGATCTCCTCGATGTCGCCGCCCAAACCGGCATACCGGGGGCGTTGTTGTTCGCGGCGCTCTGGCTGACGGTTTTATGGCGGCAGTTCCGCAATTTCCGGCAGGGGATCAATCCCACGGCACAGCGACTGGCGCTGGCCGGGCTGCTTGGATCGCTTTTATTTCTGATAAGTTCCGCCACCGAGGCTACTTTTTCCGATGAAGAAGTCCGCCAGTTGCTGATGTTTCTATGGGCGACGGGCCTCCCGATCTGGTATAAGAATGAGACCGACGGGTTGAACGTGATCCGTGAAACTTCTTGACAGATAACGTTGGATCGCTTTTTTACAGGCGTATTATGGCAGTTAAAGCAAAGAAACAAGATAGCTCCACCGAAGAAGTGGAATGGCCGTTCGGGAAGAAGAATTATATTCTCTTCGGTGCGGCTCTGGTCGTTATCGTAATCGGCTATATTCTCCTGGGCCAGGGTTCCATGACCCTCTCCCCGGTTTTGCTGACACTCGGTTATTGTGTACTCATTCCGGCCGCGATTCTCTGGAAGAATGAATCAGAGGAAATTGCGGAAGAGACGCCGACCGATATCGAATAACTTCTTACGGTAAAATATATCGAGCCGCCGGTGTGATCCGTGCGGCTTTTTGTGATAGCTAATGGCCCGGACAAGCAACCGGGCTTTTTTCATTTCGTTTACTTCCCGCCGATCTTATCTTCGTTACGAACGATGCCTGACGGCAGAATTAATTATGACAGAGATTAAAACGAACAAACCCGGACTGGCTTTTCTTTGCGACACCCATTCCTGGGGCGGGCTGGAAATGAATGTTCTCCGCCTGGCGCGGTGGCTGGCCGAGCGCGGATGGCCGACAGCCATCTACGGCGATCCGAAATCCCCGCTTGGGATCACCGCCCGGGATGTCGGGTTGCCGGTTGTGAGACCGCATAAAATCGGCGGATTGGCCGGTGCCTATTTCAAGGCGCGTTGGCTGATAGGGCGTGCCAGGAGAGATAAAATAGGCTGGCTCATTTCCAACCTGAGTCGAGATCGACTTACCGTGGCGCTGGCCCGGAGACTCTGTAGTGATTCATTCCGGTTGATGAATCTCCAGCACATGCATCTCGGAGCCAACAAACGCGATCCGATTCACAACTGGCAATATCGCAGCTTCGATGCCTGGATCGCCCCTTTACCGATGTTCAAAAAGCGCGTCGCGGCGGCCACGGTGATCCCGCCCGAGCGCATTCATGTGATTCCCTACGGCATCGTTCAGGAACCGTTCGTGGAGAATCTTCCGGATCGAATCGAAGCCCGCGTTCGTCTCAAGCTACCGACTGAGGGAATCGTGATCGGCAACATCGGGCGACTCGACCCCAAGAAAGGACAGGATACGTTAATCGAAGCCGTAGCCGGATTGCATCGTTCCGGTCTGTCGGTCCACGTACTTCTGGTGGGAGATCGCACCGCCGGTGAGGCACAGGAATACGAACAGAAGCTGAATGCGATGATCGAGCGACTGGGCCTTAACGGTTTCGTACATCAACGACCGTTCATGGCAGACGTCGAGACCGCCTATGCCGCTCTCGATATATTCGTACTGACCTCACATTCGGAAACGTTCGGCATGGTGACGGTCGAAGCGATGGCCTCGGGGCGCGCCGTGGTCGCCACTGCCGAAGGGGGCACGGTGGAAATCGTTACCGACGGCAAAACCGGTCGACTGTTTCCACCCCAATCAGCGTCTGCCCTGGAGAACTGCCTGCGAGAGTTGATTGAACATCCCGAAGAGCGTGAAAGATTGGCTCGTTCTGCCCGGGAAGAAGCTATGGCACGATTCGACCACCGCCTTCAGGTGGCCGCAATGGAACGCGTACTTTTGAAGCCGCTGTAGGTCGAAACCCCTGTCCGCCGAAAGCGGATCGCGAAGCGAAGTTTCGACACCTGTTAACGTTTGCAAACTTCCCACCCGAGGGGTGGGTCACCTTTGTCCGAAGCTTTCAGATATATCCCACCCGTGGACAGGCGAGCCACCAGCGGATCAATGAAAAGATGCAGACACAGGGGCCCACGAGTTAAGCAGAAATCCCTGACGCCACATTGAAAAAGCCCGGGAGCAAGTTCCCGGGCTTTACAGATCGTTATCTCTTCTGCACTCTCTCAGTCGACCTGCGACTCCTCGACCATCGAACGGTAACGATCGACTAAAAGATCAGCACCATCGCGTGAGCGCGATTCCGCCAGGATATTGAACGAGGCAGTGGTGCGGTCGGGGGTAACCAGCACCCAGCCGTCATCCTCAAAAATCCGCACACCGTCGATCAACTGCCGCTGCTTGTCCTCCGAGCCGACGATCAACTTGCGCATGACCGTCCCCTTGCGCGACCAGGGACAAGGAACCGAAGCGGACTTGCGGACAAGTCCCTCGAATCGTTTGCGGAGACTTCCGAGGCGACTGTGTGTCAGCGCCATCATTTCGAGCAATTTCACCGCCGCCAGCATGGCATCGGAACCGTGCTGGAAACCCGGCATGATAAATCCACCGCGAGTGCCGCCGACAAAATCGACCTCACCGCGACGATGGATTTCCATCATGCTCAAATGGTCGTTGGCAACGCGGATGACCTCGACATTATGCTCGGCGGCGATCTCTTCGACTCCCATCGAGGCTCCCACCGGAACGGCGATCTTGGTCGCCTTGTTGGTCCGGAGGAAAAGATCAACCACAATGAGCAGGAACAACTGCGGATCGATCGGTTTGCCGGTTTCGTCCACCGCTGTCAGTTTTTCGGCGGCTGAGTTTAGCAGGAAACCGACATCACAGTGCAGCGAAGTGACAATCGAGGAAAGCTGAACAATCGCCTGCGACTGCTCTTCCGGTGAAACGGCGAACTTGCGCGGATTCAGATTGGCGTTAAGTTCGATGGCCGAAATGCCCAGATTGAAAAAGAGCGTCGGGAACACCTGGCTGGAAGCGCCGTTGGAATGGTCCACGACCAGTTTGAAACCGGCCTCACGAATGATATTGCTGTCTATCGCTTTGAGGAAATCCTCGCGGTAGTCCTCGAGCACGTGCTCTTCCATGTCCAAATGGCCGATCTGATCCAACCCGGCACGCTCGAAATCTTCACCGAAATAAAGCCGCTCGACCTTCTTGGATTTGGCGGTCGGCAAATCGAGTCCGTTGCCGTCAAAAAAGATGATGTCGATGCGACGGTAATCCTCGGGATTATGCCGGACATAAATGCCGGCGGAATACTCGCCGCGACGAAGACCGTAACGCACCACCGGAATGGGGAGCATTTCGAAATCGGAAACATGAACACCGGCGGCCAGCAATCCCGAAATCAAACCGCGCTTGAGCAAACGGGAAGTATCCGAAGCATCACGGCTGGTTACGACCGAATTTCCCTGCCCGACAAAAGCCCCGAACGCGGCTCCGAGGCGGACCAGCATCTCCGGTGTTATTTCGGTCAGCGCCAGCCCGGCTACCTTGGAGTTGGTAAACAACTCACGGTTCCATTTATCACCCCAGACCACCGAAGTCGAGACAATCGCTCCCGGATCGACCATTTTCCCCGGCCAGATTTTGCAGTTGGCTTTGACCGTGGCAGAGTCGCCGATCTGGCATTCATCCGAGACGATCACATTGTCCAGAAGGGTAACCCCTCGTCCGATCCGCGATCCCGTACAAACAATGGCGTCGGTCATACCGGCTTCGGCGCCGATTGAATTGTCGTTCCAAATAATAGTGTTGGTCAGTTCAGCGCCGTGACCGATGCGGCTGCGATGTCCCACCACACAGTTGGTCAAATGGCTGTGAGCACCAATGGTAACATCGTTACCCAAAACGACGCGGCCTTCGAGCTCGACACCGGGTTCCAAATGAACATTCAAGCCCTTGTAAAGAATCCCCTTTTCGAGTTCGACTTTTTGGAGTTTTAACTCGAGCTGAAGCGAACCGTCGAAGAAATCTACATGAGCCAGACGATACTCACCGACATTACCGACATCTTTCCAATAACCATCCATGATTTTCCCGTGCAGTCCCATCTCCTTCGAAAGCATCAACGGGAATAAATCCTGCGAAAAATCGAAGTTGGTTTGCGGCGGAATGAGGTTATAGGCCGAGGGTTCCAGCAAATAGATGCCGGTGTTGATCGTATCGGAAAAAGCCTCTCCCCAGGAGGGTTTTTCAAGAAAACGAACGATGCGGCCGTCGCCGTCGGTGATAACGATACCGTATGCCAGCGGGTTCTCCATCCGGGTGAGAAGCAATGTGGCATCGGATTTCTTTTCCTTGTGCCAGGCCATCGCCTGGGTCAGGTTGAAATCGGTCAGGAGATCCCCCGATATGATCAGCACCGGTTCGTCACAATCGGCCAGGGCATAACGGACCGCTCCGGCCGTGCCGTAGTCATCGTCCGGCTGGACATACTCCATCCGTACATCGAAATGCGAGCCGTTGCCGAAATGCTCGGTAATCTTCTCTGCCTGATGATAGAGTAAAGCGGTTATATCGGTGATGCCATGCTGGCAAAGAAGTGTCACCACGTGTTCCATCATGGGCACGTTGGCTATAGGGACCATCGGTTTGGGGATGTTTATGGTCAGAGGTCGCAGCCGGGTTCCAAATCCGCCGGCCATGATAATCGCTTTCATCGTACTCTCCGTAGGATGCGTTCAATTAGTCTCGGGCAGCCATTGCCGTCCCTGCAGATGATGGATAACATCATCAAAATCATCGAAAACGATATGGTCAATATTGTTCTGTAAGCAGTACTGTTCAAGGTCTTTTTTCGCGAAAACCAAATCACTCTCCGCCAGTGCACAGAGATCGGAATAACCGTCGCCGACGAATGCGACACGATTTTCACCATTCTGTCGCTCGCGCCATTCGGCTATCCTCTCTCCCTTGCAAGTGCCGCAACGACGGCAGCGGCGGTTCTTCCAGGGGAATTCGATCGTCAGGACACCATCGACCAATTGCCCATGATTGGTGATAACCTCCAGTTCGCCGTAGCCGAAGCGCTTGAGAATATAGTCGATATAAAATCCGAAGCCGTCGGAGATAACGTAGATATCCACCCCACCGGCGCGACAAAGTTCGTAGAAACGGTCAAAGCCGGGATTGAGTTGGAACTCATCGAGAAATTGATACAATTCCTGCTTGTCCAGTGTGACCATCGAGGCTTCATGGCGAAGACACTCCCGGGTTGAAATCGTCCCGTCCTTCCAAAGGGGAATCAGGACATCGGTCCTGCCGCCTGAGAATTTTTTGAAAAGCGTCGCCCCGACATCGCGTCGGCAGACAGTTCCATCGAAGTCACAAAAAACCGCTGTTTTCATATCGATATGTATTCCGCTGCGACCACCGCAACCAACACCAGTAATAAAGCCAGAGAGAGCATCCACAGACGATGCAGATGCGCTTTCCTGAAAAGTTCCGAAATCATAACGAGCTTAACTACGGTAGCCAGGTATAAACTGCCAAGACCGATCAATCCCACCAGGGTGGCGATTGGCGCCCCCAGCGAATAGAGTGCGGCGCTCACAGCGAAGAGAATGATCATAATCCGTAAGGAATGTCGCTGCAATCCGACAAGCGGGTTCAGATTAAAATCGGTCCGGTTCATAAAAATCCCTCAATGCCTTTTGCCGACATAGCATAAGCTAAATAGGCCATGACACCTATGTAAACGAAACGCGCGATACTCGAAGGCGTTCGCATTCCCAGGAAAGAACCCAGTTGAGAACCGGCGATAACTCCGATCAAAACCGGTGCGAGCACTCTCGGCTCGACCGCTCCTTCCAGGAAGTAAACCGCCGAAGCCGCAGCCGCTGAAAATGAGATTATCAACAGCGCCGTACCCCGGGCTGTTTTAAACGGCACCCGGGCCAGGCTGTACAGAATCGGCACCAGCAACTCGCCGCCGCCTACGCCGATCAACCCGGCCAGAAAACCTATCGCCGCCGCGAGAATCGCACTGATACCATAGTTGCGGCTTTTGAGTCCCTCGAACATGCCGTCATCTTGACGCTTACCGGTGAAAATCAACGACAGCGCGGTGTAGATCATCATCGCCGCCAACAGCAATTCCACCCAATGCGGGGAGATAATCGGATGTAAATAACCACCCAGCACACTCCCCATGGTCATCAGCAGAACCACCGGCAGGGCTAACTCCAGATCCACTCGCCCCTGTTTAAGATAGATATTCGATGAGGCAAAAGAATGCGCCGCGACCGCGGTAATCGACACCGGCACTGCCGTATGTACGCTCAGTCCGGCAGCAACCGTCAGCAGCGGTACCAGTAAAACACCGCCGCCGATTCCAAGAAAACCGCCGGCCATCCCGGCCACAAGGCCACAGCTAATATACCAGATCAAATCAGTCGGCATGGTTGTGATCGAACTGCCCGGCAGCGAAAACAATCTCCGGGCTCAAAAGGCTCACCGCCTGCTTATAGGCCGCATAGACAGAATACTTGCGTTGAAGTGCAAGCTGGAGCAGACGCATTTTTATATATTCGGCATGACGCCGGAATTGATTCATGTCATCTTTGTGCGCTATGCGACGCAGCTTCTCGATCATACGAACAATTTTGGGAGAGTCCTCATCCTGAGCCATTTCAGCCAGCATCTCGATATCGCCGCTCAGATCGGAGACGAACTCAAAGCCTTCTTTGCGGGCCAGTTCCATGAAATCATCGATCCAACTGTCGTGTAAAATCAGATCCTGCCCGTCATATATCAATTCATCCTGATGAGAATGAGCGAACTGCTGCAAAAGAAGCGAACTCTCCAACCGGCTTACGAACAACTGATCGTAATCGGCTTTGTATTCGACATCGGGAGTCAATCCCTTCCCTATTTCCTGTAGGGTGGAATCGAACTGGTTCAGGAACAGGCGGCCGTCGAGATAGTAACGCGAAATAGTCAGTCTGAGACCGTATTGTCCCGGAATACGCACGAATCCCTGAACCAGCCCCTTACCGAAGGTGGTATCACCAACTAAAACAGCCCGTTCCGCCTGTCTTAACGCTCCGGCCGTGATCTCCGATGCGGAAGCGGAATTACGATCGACCATGACAACCATCGGGATTCCCTCGGTGCGGTCACCACCGGCAGCGCGATCAGTCGCCTGAGTCCAACGCGAGCGGCCCTCAGTTCCGACAATAAACGTTCCTGCCGGTAAAAATAAGCTCGCCGTCGCGACCGCCTCCCGATACAAGCCGCCGGGATTGCCGCGCAGATCCAGGATGAATCCCTTAAGAGCACTGTTGTTTGAGGAAACATTCAAACTATCCAAAGATTGCTCCACGGCTTCGGCCGCTCCGGCATCGAAATCGGTCAAGCGGATATAAGCCACACTATCCGGTCGTATCCCGGCATACGGGATGTGAGTGTAGGGAATGCGCCCGCGCGTTACCTCGATCGTGAGAGTATCAGCGCTGCCGGGTCGCAACACTGCCAGCTCAATCCGGCTGCCTTTTTCGCCGCGAAGACGCCGGGCGGCATTGTGCATCGTCAATGTTCCCAGATCGACGCTGTCGGCCCTGATGATCAAGTCGCCGTCCATGAGACCGGCCTGATCCGCCGGGCCGCCGTCGACTACCGAAACAATGAGCAGCCCCCGATCGCGACCGACGATACTAGTGCCGATACCGCCGTACGAACCGGTCATCTGTTCATCCATCTCGCTGAAATCTTCATCGGTGACAATCCCGGAATAACGGTCGAGTCGATCGATCATGGCATCACGGGCGGAGTTAGTCAACCGGTTCCAGTTCACATCGTTCTGGTATTCCTGATCGATCACCATCGCAGCGATATAAAGCGTTTGGGATTCGATTATGGCCGGATCGGTAATAACATAAATGCCGATTGCACCGCAGAGCAACGCCAGGAGCGTAATCAGCACTCCCGACTGGAGAATAGCACGGGTGTCGAGCGGCGTGTGGTGATTCATTTGATTCCGTAACGTTTGGCTAAGATATCCGTTACCTCGGCAAAAACCGCCTCAATCGGACGGGCGGCATCAATGACTTTTACGCGTGACCGTTCCTTGCGTGCAATTTCGAGGAAACCTTTCCGAACACGCTCGAAAAAGACCTGGGGTTCCGACTCCAGCCGATCCAGGTTATCTCCCTGGCGTGATCGGGCAGTGGCAACATCGAGATCGAAAAGAAGAGTCAAATCCGGGGTGAGCTTGCCCACGGCCACCTTGTGGAGCGACCGGACCGTGCGGATATCGAGTTTACGACCGTATCCCTGGTATGCGGTGGTGGAATCATAGAAGCGGTCACAGATCACGACGTGTCCTTCACTCATGAAAGGAGCGATTTCGGTCACGGTGATATTGGCCCGAGCTGCCTCATAGAGGAGAAGTTCGGTCGTGGCGTCAATATCGAGCTTTTTGTCGAGGAGAATGCGGCGAATACGCTCGGCCGCTTTGGTCGATCCCGGCTCACGCAGGAGCTTTACCTCATAGCCATGCGCTTTGAGCAATTTATAGGTAAGAATAGCCTGGGTTGTTTTGCCGCAACCATCAATCCCCTCGAATGTCAAAAACAGCGGTCCTTTGTGTCTTACTGGCACGGGCTCCTCTCTTCAATTAAAAAACCGGCGACTTTGCAGTCGCCGGTCAAAATAGGCTTACTCTAGCATCGAATCGACTATTTTTTCTTGCGAACCACGCGCTTTTTAGCCGTGGTGGTTTTCTTCGGAGCGGCAGCTTTCTGAGTGCCGGTTACCGGCTTTTTTGTCGTAGCCTTCTTGGCCGCGAGTTTAGTCGTCCGACGAGCGGTTTTCTTCACATCAGTCTGCTTCCAGCCGTACTTGGCAATGAACTCCTCGGTCAAGCGACGGGCTTCATCGTCAGTGTATTGAACCGGCGGGGACTTCTTGAAGTATGACGACGGCTCCAGCAGAGCGCCGGAGAGGCCATTATCCAGACCGAGCTTGCAGCAACGGAGAGCATCGATCACGACTCCGGCCGAGTTCGGGCTGTCCCAGACTTCCATCTTCATTTCGATGTTAAGCGGAACGTTGCCGAACGTGGTCCCTTCCAGACGGATATAAGCCCACTTGCGGTCGGTCAGCCAGGCCACGTAATCGGACGGACCGATATGGACGTTGTCGGCGCCGATGTCGTAGTTGAGCTGCGAGGTAACAGCGTTGGTCTTGGAGATTTTCTTCGACTCCAGACGGCTGCGCTCGAGCATGTTGTAGAAATCGGTGTTGCCGCCGACGTTCAACTGCGAGGTACGCTCCAGCCGGACGCCACGCTCGAGGAACAAGCGAGTCAACACGCGGTGCGCGATCGTAGCACCGACCTGCGATTTGATATCGTCACCGATAACCGGAAGACCCTTCTCCTTGAAACGCTTCTGCCAATACGGCTCGCGAGCGATGAAGACCGGAATGCAGTTCACGAAACCGCAACCCGCCTCGAGAATCTGCTCCACGTACCACTTGGTGGCGTGTTCGGAACCGACCGGCAGGTAGTTGATCACCACGTCGGTCTTGGTATCCTTGAGCAATTTCACGATATCGACCGTGTCACCGGGAGCCTTGGTGATGATCTGTGACAGATAATATCCGAGACCGTCGTGAGTCATACCGCGCATGACCGGCACGCCGAGCTTCGGGACGTTGCAGAACTTGTAGGTGTTGTTCGGCTTGGTGAAGATCGCTTCGGACAGATCCTTACCGACTTTGTTGGCGTCGATATCGATCGCCGCCGAGAACTCTATGTCGCGAATGTGATAGCCGCCCAGGTTGACGTGCATCAGACCCGGGATCTGATCGTCATCCTTGGCCTTCTTGTAAAACTCGACACCCTGCACCAGCGATGAGGCGCAGTTGCCGACTCCGATAATGGCTACTCTGACTTTTGACATCGATTACATCCTCTGTATGAGTGTGTGCCAACGTTCCTTTTGACCCGGAAGCTATGCCGATGGTTCCGGGGTGTCAAATGGATATTGACATTTATCATAAATTATATACTATTAGTCTATGCATTATGACTAATTAGTCATAATCGACTGAAATTTATTCCACCTTCGTACGTATTGAAGGGGCATCTATGCCGGAATCACTCAACGAGAATCTCATAAACGAACTGGCCGCCAACGGCACGGCAGGAGATACCTTCCGTCGCCTGACTCCGGACAAAAAGAGCCGGGTGTACCGCACGGCCTTGAAGCTGTTCGCCGAATTCGGTTACGATGGTCTTTCGGTGGATCAGTTTTGTCGTGAAGCCGGTATCAGTAAAGGTTCGTTTTTCCAGTATTTTCCCTCCAAGAGCCACCTGCTCGAGTTCACGGTGTTGATGTTCGATGATTACCTCGGTCGCTGGATGCAGTCGTTGCGGCAGGCGGAAACGGCAGCCCTGGCGCGAGATCGTATCCGTTACCTGTGCAACGCTTTGATCGTGAACTCACGACTATATCGCGACGAAGAACAATTCTACCTGTTCGTGACAAGAGCGTTATATCATTCCGCGGTGGCTCTAGAGGGAGTCGACATAGAACGTCATTTCAGCGACTACGTGAACGATATCATCATACGCGGCGAACAGACCGGTGAAATCCGCAGTGACGCCGATGCCGAGCTTACCGCACATCTGGTCGAGCTGGTGGTCTCGGCGCTGGTCAAGCGTCGATATATCGACCATTCGATCCGCCCCCGGCAGATGGCTGATTATCTGATTTCGTTCCTGTTCGACGGGATCAAGGCCTGAGCGGTCAATAGAGTCTTCCGCCCACCTCCGCTTCATCGACTTTCTCGAAATCTCCGTATGAAATTATGTTGGGCATACCGTGAATCCTATTTATTCACCGCGACGTCAACCTTGAATCCTTCCATCGCCAGCAAGTGTTCCTGGCGCTCACGGATCATGGCTTCGGTCATCGGGAAATCCGGTCCGGTGTTTTCGATCATGATCGACGAGGTACAGGAGGCAAAGCAACCGGCTCGTCGTAAATCACCGCCGGTCTTGAGGTATTCATGCGTAAAGCCGGCCATATAGGTGTCGCCGGCGCCGGTGGAATCGAGCAGATCGACGGGATGCGGAGGGATATCGATAAAATTGTTGCCGTCGTAAATAATCGAACCCAGCTCAGCGAGAGTCACAATGACGATCTTCGGCCCCCAGCTTTTGATTATCCGCGCTGCTTCGTAAGGATCCCGGCGACAATCAATCCCGGTCAGCACTTTCCCTTCGAGTTCGTTCGGTTTGACGATATCGAACAGACCAAGGATTTCTTCGATACCGTCCACCTTCTCGTGATAAATACGCTTGTCGGCATCGGCATTGCGAATCAGACCCTGGGGATCACAGAAGAATAGACCATCGAATGTTGCGCGAATGCGGCGGATATTGTCGAATGAGACTTCCCCCAGAATCGGACCGATCAACACCGCTTCGGAGTCGGCATACCAGGCCGGATCGATCTCACCGATATCGGCCGCGCGTCCGAGCAGATCCAGGGTGCGGTTGCCCATGTTGTCGTAATAAATCAGCGAGAAACCGCCGGACTCGTTCGACGGAATAATCCTGACATCAATATGGAGTTGCGCCAGCGACTTCATCAGATGCTCGCGATAATCTTCACCGATTGCTCCAACGAGGCGTACCGGTCGACCGATCTTGGCCAGCGCCAGAGCGGCGTTGGTGGAGCAACCGCTAAGCACGCGGCCGGAGGGATTAATGCGATGTGTCTTGATATAATCGTAAACCGGATTGCCGATAGCCGTAATCATAGTCCTGTCGAGTCCTTCGTCTGGCGCCCGCAGCGGGTGCGTTAAGAGTCATTAATTGAATTCAGATATAAGCAGACCGGTCCGGCCGATCAAGAGAAACTGTTGGCGATTTGATGCCGGTCGACAACAGATTTCAGACGTGACGTTTCTTGCCGAGGACTTTGTAGGTGAAAACGAGTCGTTGTGCCGAGGTGATAAATGAGGTCAAACCGACAATAATCAAAGCGAATTCCAGCCAGCCGCCGCGCGGCCAGGTGCCAACCGGAAGATAGTACTCGGCAATCGATCCGGCGATAATGAGAATGAACTTCTCTAAACGGCCCATGATGCCCACAGCGCAGTTTTCGATTTTCCCCATCGACTCCGCCGCCGCCCGAGTGTAGGAGGCGATGATCATGCCAAACAGGGCAAAAATGCCCCAGCCGGGATGAACCGCCCCGGAAAGAGTAATGCCAGCCAGGATGAAAAACTCGCCGTAGCGGTCGGAAACGTGATCGAGAATGCCGCCGAATACGGTGCCGATATCCCCGGCCCGAGCGGTGGAACCATCGAGCATATCGGTGAAAGCCGTGGCAATAATCCAGAACACTCCCCAGAGCATCTGGTCGCGCCAGAACGCGATACCGCCCGCAATGGCACAAAGGAAAGAGATGGCTGTCAGAATGTTCGGAGTCAATCCGAGCTTAAGACAGATATGCCCCAAAAACAGCGAAGACTCTTCATAGAAACGCCGTTTACGCTGATTAATGGTCGGTGTCGTTGTTTTCTGTTCCATTCCGCTGTTTGACATGGGGTCGAATATATATTTGTCAATGGCAGCCGTCAACAAATTCAAAAGCGATAAAACAATTCAAACGGGCCCCTCCCCGTTCCCTATTCAGGTTGACTTCGCGACCGTTACGGCGGATATTCCCGTCTATGTTTATTGACTATGTTGAAGTAGAGATCGCCGCAGGCGACGGCGGCGACGGTTGTATCGCTTTCCGGACGGAGAAATACATTCCCAAAGGGGGACCGGACGGAGGTGACGGGGGTCGTGGCGGCGACGTGACGGCAGTAGCCGATCCGAATCTGACCACCCTGCTCGATTTCCGCTATAAGAAAAAATATCGAGCCGAGAACGGCCGTCCCGGCGAGGGAAGCCTCAAAACCGGACGATCCGGTAAAGACACCATTCTGCATTTGCCGGTCGGCACCATCGTCACGGATCTCGACACCGGTCGCCAGGTCGCGGATCTGGATGAACCGGGAACGGAAATCGTTCTGGTGCGCGGCGGTCGCGGCGGCAAGGGTAACGTCCATTTCAAATCGCCTACCAATCAAACTCCGCGCAAAGCGACTCCCGGTCGTCCCGGGGAATATCTGCGAGTGTCCATGGAGTTGAAATTGCTGGCCGATGTCGGACTTGTGGGACTCCCCAATGCCGGCAAATCGACAATCCTGGCAACGTTCTCGGCCGCTCGTCCCAAGATCGCCAATTATCCTTTCACCACCCTCGTACCGAATCTCGGTATCGTAAAGCTGACCGATACTCGCAACTGTGTCATGGCCGACATTCCCGGCTTGATCGCGGGCGCCTCGGAAGGCAAAGGGCTCGGGATTCAGTTTTTGAAACACATTCAACGCACCCGGCTGCTGATATATGTTATTGACATCAACGAAGAGAATATCGAGAGTGTATACGACGAGCTTCAGAACGAGTTGAGGGAATTCGATGCCGGGCTTTTAGAACGGCCCTCGTTCGTTGCCGTGACCAAGATCGACACGATGCCGGAAGACGAGGTTGAGCGAATCGCAAAAAAATTACCCGGAGAGTTCCTTTTCATTTCGGCCGTGGCTCATCGCAACACCAACCTTTTCCTGGGAGAGATAGCCCGACGCCTTGACGAACGCCGAGCTTAAAGAGAGACTTTCTGAAGCCATCACTCTGCTTCAGGTTCCCGGTGTCGGCGCCGGTCGCTACAAGAAGCTGATCAAAGCTTTCGGGGGACCGGGGGCCGTGTTGTCCCAGCCACTTTCGAGACTGGAAGAAATCAACGGCATCTCACGTAAAACCGCCTCCGACATCCAGCGACACGCCGATGCTCAAAAAGCCCGAGCCGTTGCCGCAGAAATAATCCAACTTGGCTGGTCGGCCCTGTTCCTGGAGGATGACGACTATCCCGTTCTCCTTAAAGAGATTAACGATCCCCCGCCGATCCTCTATCGGCTGGGGCTTCCGATGGACCCGCAGGAGAAGATGATCGCGGTGGTCGGCACGCGTCATGCGACCGAAAAAGGCCGCCTGACAGCCGGTCAACTGGCCGCTGATTTGGCCGAGTCCGGGATTGCGGTTGTCTCCGGCATGGCCGAAGGAATAGACACCGCTGCGCACCGCGGCTGCCTGAATAAGAGCGGACATACGGTTGCAGTGTGGGGCACCTCGCTGGACCGGGTTTTTCCGGCCTGTAACAAGGGCCTGGCTGAGGAAATCCGCAACCGTGGAACAATTTATTCTGAGTATCTTCCGCAAACCCGCCCGGACAAAACCACTTTCCCGGAACGCAACCGGATCATCTCCGGTTTATGCGCCGGAACCGTAGTGGTTGAAGCCGGGACCAAATCCGGAGCCCTGATTACCGCTGAGCTGGCGGCCTCCCAGGGACGCGAAGTGTTCGCAGTCCCCGGTCACCCCAAAGACCGCATGAGCATTGGCGCCAATGACTTGATCCGCAACGGCGCCTGCCTGACAACATCAATTGATGACATTTTTTCTGAGCTACCCGGCCTAAAAGGTACTATATTGGCCCGGAAATTTACGCAGTTGCCGGATATGACACCTGCCGAGCGAGATATTACCAACCGCCTGGCCAACGGCGCACAGCAGCTCGACCAACTCTCACGAGCTGTCGGTCTGCCGGTTGACCAGATGATGGAACTGCTATTGGCGCTAGAACTTAAGGGTGTTATCAGGGAACTGGCTGGTAAACGGTATGTACTGACAGACGGCTACGAATGATTAAGCAAACGGTTACTATCGTCAACAGACTCGGCCTGCACGCCCGACCCTCGGCGATGCTGGTCACGGTCGCCTCCCGGTTTAAGTCCGAGGTATTTTTCACTAAGGAAAGCCTGCGCGTTAACGGCAAATCGATTATGGGCGTAATGATGCTCGCCGCGGAGCTGGGTTCGCAACTTCTGGTCGAAGTGGACGGTCCGGACGAAGAGGCGGCCATGGCCGAGATCGTGAAGACTATCGAAGGTGGGTTCGGGGGAGAAATATAGCTCTTTATTCTTGTTTTTGACCGCCGGCTTACTTATCTAACCGCTTTATTGGTGGAGTGTGGATTATTCTCGCGGGAAGGAGTATATGTCGGCCAGTCGTCGCAAGGTAATCGCCGGTTTCCCTATCGCCGGTGGGATCGCTCTGGGCAAAGCCCGGGTGGTTTTGCCGGGTGATATGCAGGTTGCCGAAGTAGCCGTACCGGCGCAGAAAATCCAGGCTGAGATCGATGCTCTTGACCGCGCCGTCGAGCGTACTATTGCCGAACTGCGGGATTTGCATCAATCGGCCGACAAGAAGATGGGCCTGCCGCTGGCGAAAATTTTCGACGCCCAGCTTCTCATCGCTTCGGATTACGAATTCCTCAAACAAGTTAAAGACCAGATCATCGCTCGTCGGCGCAACGCCGGATTCGTCTATAACAGCCTCGTCCAAAACACGACCTCACAACTTAAGCGCTCGGGAGATCGTTACATGCGCCAGATGGTGCAGGATATCGAGGCGGTCTCGAGCCGGGTTCTTTCATATTTGACCGGTTATGAGAGTTGTGAATTACATTTTTCTCCCAACACAATCATGATCGGCCGAACTTTTTCACCGGGTGATATCCTCGGTTATCGCAATCGCAAGGCCATCGCTTTTGTCGTCGCTGAAGGCGGCGCCGACTCCCACATGGCGCTGATCGCCCGCTCGCTGATGATGCCGGTCGTAGCGACCGGTCCGGCCTGGAGTGAGATACCCAACGAGGCTCCGATTATCGTGGACGGCACGGTCGGAAAAATAATCATGTACCCGACCGATGATGAATGGGCCGATTACCAGAAAAGGAGACGTCGTCTCGGACCGGCTTTCATCACCCGTCTGCGCAAGCTTTCGCCGATCCCGCCTCTCACAGCCGACGGTATTCCGTTCAACATCGCAGCCAATGTGTCTATCCCCGGCCCGGTTGATGATGTCCTCTCCGAGCGAAAGATCCCGGTCGGTCTGTTCCGGACCGAGTTCATGTATCTGGCCAACGGGAGTTTTCCCGACGAGGATACGCAGTATGAATTCTATCGCCGAATCGCCGAAAAATTCAAGGACACTACGGTTGTTCTACGCACCTTCGATCTCGGCTATGACAAGGTAGCGGATGACGGTGTCTGGCCGGATGAAAACAATCCGGCGCTGGGGTGGCGTGGTATTCGCGCCATGCTCGATATGTCGATAGTGTTCAAAAACCAGATTAGTGCTGTGCTGAGAGCCTCGACCCTGGGCAACATCAAAATAATGCTGCCGATGATCTCGCAACTCCACGAAATCGAAAAAGCGAAGAAACTGATCTCCCAGGTGAAACTGGGTCTTCGTCGCAAGGGCATTCCTTACGACGAGAATATCGAAGTCGGCATCATGGTCGAGGTTCCTTCGGCAGCCCTGCTGGCCGACAAGCTCGCCCCAAAAGTCGACTTCATGTCGATCGGCACCAACGACCTCACGCAGTATACCATGGCCGCCGATCGTCAGAACCGTAAACTCGGAGAACTTTACAGCCCGTATCAACCGGCGGTCCTGCAACTGGTCAATATGACCGTGAGAGCCTGCAGGGAACACGGCATACCGGTGTCGATCTGCGGTGAAGTGGCGGGTGACATTCTCGCTCTGCCGCTATTCATCGGCATGGGCGTGGACACGCTATCGATGGCACCCCGGAGAATCCTGGATGTTTGCCGAACGGTCAAACGAATCGATTCGCAACTTGTAAAACATCTGGTAGCCCCGATCATGGCCAGTACGACAACAAGGCTGGTCATGAACAAACTGGAAAGTTTCCGATCCGAACTGGAAAAAAAGAACCCGAAATATAAAGGAACAGCCAATTGAGCGTTTTGGACAATGTCGATAAGATCAGGGAATTCGATCCCAGCAATATGTACAATAAGATCTTCGACCTGCCGGAGCAGTTGACCGACGCCCTCAAGCTGGCCAAGCGCTGGCATATCAACGCCGATGATTTTCTCGACCCGGGCAATATCGTACTGGTCGGGATGGGAGGATCGGCTATTGCCGGCGACATGATCCGTACTCTGCTGCGCTCCACCCTGCTGGTTCCGTTCGAGATTTGCCGTCATTACTCGCTGCCCGAGTATGTCGATGATGAGACCCTGGTGCTGGCATCATCGTACAGCGGCAATACCGAAGAAACCATCTCCGCGGTTGAAGATGCTCTCGCTCGCAAAGCGATGGTGGCCGCTTTCAGCACCGGCGGTATGCTCGGCGACATCTGCAGCCTTAACGAAATCCCGATGGCACAGATGCCCGGTGGTTTGCCGCCGCGTGCGGCAATCGGGTACAGCTTCGCTCTTATGGTCCACTTCCTTGACACCGTCGGTCTTGCCAAAGGGGCTGTGGATGACATCAGGGATATGATCCCCAACCTCAGCCATTACCGCGAAGCATATATCGAGGATAATCCCACTGAAAGCAATCCGGCCAAATTGCTCGCCACCAAGATTCACGGTCGGATACCGATCGTCTATTCCGGACCGACTCTGACCGACACCGTGGGCCTTCGCCTGCGCGGACAGATCGCCGAAAATGGAAAGAATCTGGTGTTCGGGAATCAATTCCCGGAGTTCAATCACAACGAACTGGTCGGTTATTGCAACGTCGCCAAACAACATGCCGACCATCTGATAGTGATATTGTTACGCGACGCCGAGGATCATCCTCAGATACGAACTCGCATGAACATCGTCAAGGAGATCATCGACAAGGTTGGTATTGAAATCTACGAAATCCATACTAAGGGCAAGAGCCGTATGGAGCGTATGTTCAGTGCCGTCCAGATGGCTGATTTCACATCCTACTACCTGGCAGTTCTTAACGAGTCCGATCCCGAACCGGTTGAAGCAATTGACTGGCTTAAGAAGGAATTGATGGCTCGGAAGCAGATGGTATAACCGAACTGCTGAAATATGATCATGAAACGGCCTGCTTATCGCGGGCCGTTTTTTTTACATAGCATTTTCGTTTTCGAAAAAAGTTGCTAAAACGGCCAATGCTCGATATTGTAGAAATATATCAACTCCACGGAGGCTGAAGAGGAAGATGAGAAACAACTGACACGTAAATCAGTCCGATCGCTCCGATCGGCAATCAATCTAAGACAAAGAACCGGCGGGCTATCGAGTGTCTTTTGGGCAATCGGCAGTCCCTCAGATTGAGGTGTCAGTATGTCTGAAGCTCCGCTTTTATCCATCAAGAATTTATCCTTAGGTTATCATGCGACTACGGTCGTATCGAATATCAGTTTATCCATAGCGCCCGGCGAGTTAGTGACAATCATGGGCGGAAACGGTTGCGGCAAATCGACTCTTCTGAAAGCAATCGCGGCCAGGGCCACTTCTTCGGAGAATAATACAAACGGTAACGATCTTTGTTGGGAGGGTCACCTGGCTTTGCGTCCCGCCCTCTCCCTTGCTTACCTGCCACAAGTCGGTCTCTCCGGTCGGGAACTGGAGGGAAAAGCGAACCACTCGCTTCTGTTCCGCACTGCGGCGAGGTTTGGACTGGTTCTCGATGAAATAGAACCTGATCGATTATCCGAAGGGCAACGACAGAAACTTTCACTCGCCTCGGTACTGGCGTGCGATGCCGATTTGATCCTGCTCGATGAACCGACCAACTTCCTTGATCTTGGGGGTGTCGACGGCTTCGAGCAAATGGTGATCCGGCAGAAACAGCGCGGCTGCGGTTTCCTGCTGGTTACACACGACCGTTCTCTGGCCGATAATCTCGCCGACCGTACCCTGCTTATTTCAGCTAACGGTATTTACTCCGTCGAGGGAGGATATTCCGCCGCCTGGTCCCTTAAAACTACTGATTATGAAAGCCGCCAACGCCAGGCCGCAGATATCAAACGGAAAATGGACCAGCTTCAGGCCGATGCCAGACGTCGCTCAACTTGGGCTGCCAACAAGGAAAAGACCAAGAAAGGCGCCAAGTTGGAAAAACCACATATCGCCAAAATGGCTAAAAAAATGGCTGCGCGATCAAAAGCGGTGGAAATGCGAGCTGAACGTGCTCGTAAGGACCTGGAAAAGGTGAAACCTTTTGTCCCCAAGACAGTTAATCTTAAGATCGAACCATACACAGTACGTCATCGAACCTTCGTTCGTCTTGATCGTGTTGATTTTGACTATATGCCGGACCGGAGACCTCCCCTCCTCAAGCAACTTTCGTTTGAGCTGTCTACCGCTTCCAAGACCTGTTTATTAGGTGCGAACGGGGCTGGTAAAACCACTCTGCTGAATCTCATACTGGGAAAACTTAAACCTCTTCGAGGTAATATCCATCGCAACGGAAATGTCTCCGCCGTTTATTTACCACAGGGACTTAAGGGAGTGTTTGACAACGGCAGCCTGCTCGACAACATGGGACTGGGACATCATGATGAAACCCAAGTCCGCCAGTATTTAGGAGCAGCCCTTCTGAGACGCGACAAGGTCACCGAAGCGGTGGAGCGGTTTTCACCGGGAGAATTGATGCGAGCAGCGGTGGTACGGTGCCTCCTGGACAAGGCCGAGTTCATGATTCTGGATGAGCCTACCAGTAATCTTGATATTGAGTCAATCGAGGTTTTGGAGCACCTGTTACAGGAGTTTCCTGGTGGATTCCTGTTGATTAGCCATGATCGCAGTTTCGTGCAAAACATAGCCCGTCAACTCATAGTAATAGAGAACGGTGAGTTGAGTCTGATGTGATGTTAAGATATTTTACAGCAATGCCTTAATCGCAAGGAACGGGTGCCGCTCCGCCCTGGAATATGTAAGCTACCAGATAAACGAGGTCAGAGATATCAGCATCACCACCACTGGCATTGGCATCGGCTTCTTCCATACAGACAGGATCCGGACCGCTTAGAAAGAGCCAGTTGACAAAATAAACGATGTCACTGATATCGAAACCATCACCGGCGTGGTTGACATCCCCGCGCACGACACAGCAGCTTTCACTCTCGGACCAGTTCTGCCAGAAACCGGAATTGAGCTGATAGCTCCCGACCGTAGAAATACCTGCAGCTGTCTGGCCGATGGTCGAACCGAGAAAAAGCGTCCCAACGCTCTGCATGCCGCCGCCCGAAGCCATTACGTGCCAGTCGGAATTAGCTGATGAAACAGCTTCAGTCGCCTCGACAACAGGATCGGTTTCCACCGTCGTCAGGTTCGATTTAACCTCAGTAGCTGTATCAGTTTCGACTTTTTGGACGGTAGTTGTGGTAACAGTTTTAACATCAGTCTTGGTGGAACTCTTCGACGGTTGTTTCAGATCAACATCTCGATCGGCTCCGTAAGCAGACATCGCTACCAACAGAACTGCTAGTAGCATTAGAAGCACAGATAACAGTTTTGTCATACTATTCTCCCTGATTAGCCGGAATATAGCATAAAACCGCTATTTTCAAAGGGAAAACAGCATTACCGGGTCCGCGAGCTCCCATTTTAAAAGACTCAAGTGGAACTATCCGGAAGCCGATCTCCTCCAAACCGGCTGTAGGTCTGCACGGAATCGGTGCAAACCGGCATAAAATAAGCGTTTTTAACCTATTGGAGTAGAAATGTATCCGGTTTTTTCCTTTGAAAATGGCCATTTTATTGTATTTTACAGCTTGGATACTGCTCGCAGAGGCTTTGCATAACATAAACCGAACAGACGATTGATGGTACATATCCACCTATGTGTCCCATCCGCCCCACCGGATGAGGGCCACTTCAAGTATTACAGGAATGGAGGAAGTTTTGAAAATGCGTTCATGGCTCTGCCTGGCATTGCTGTGCGTACTGTTGCCGCTCGTAGCTTATGGCAGCTCGGCGCCCCAGACAGTACAGATTAGTGATGCCGCCAACGGCGTAACCCTTCTTCAGCAAGACGACAATGGTCTGCGTCTGCGGCTTGACGTCGGCACAATCAACATCGCCGAAGTTATTACTAAGAAAGGCGCTTATAGCGTTGTCGCCGCTCAGGGCCTCACCGGCTCCAAAGAAATCGGTGAACCGTTCCTGCCCACTGCCGGAAATGTAATTGCGATCCCCCTTGGCTGCAAGCTGTCGGCGGAAGTAATTCATTCCGACGTTGAGGAAATTAAACTTTCCGATCTCGGTTTCGACATGCCGGTTATGCCGGCGCAACCTTCGGTCTCCAAATCGGAAGACCCGGAATCACTCCCCTTCATGCAGGATGAAGGAACTTATCAGATGTCCGGTTTCTATCAGCCGGAGATGGTTGTCACGAGAGAGGAAGGAATCATGCGTGGAGTCAGAATGGGCCACGTCGAGATTAACCCATTCGAATACTCTCCTTCCGAGAACATTCTACGCGTGCATAAGAACATTGAAGTTCGGATAAATTTCGATAATGCCGACTGGGGTGCGACCGATATGCTTTTCGATCGCTATTACTCCCCGGTATTCGAACCGGTCTGGAACAAGGCGATCAACTATGAAGATATGTTCGCCGGCTCCAAGGCTAACCTGCTGACCTATCCCATCGGTTACATTATTATTGCCGACCGGATGTTCGAGGACCAGTTGCAGCCTTTCATCGAGTGGAAAACTCGTAAGGGCTTTGAGGTACACGTTGCCTATTTCGACGTGATCAGCAATGATCGCACCGCCGTTCATAACTACCTGGACAGCCTCTACACCAACATGGTCCCGGCGCCCTCCATGGCTTTGATCGTCGGCGACGCCCAACAGCTCGATCCCTATTCGGGAACGGCAGGCAGCCATGTGACCGACCTGTACTTCTTCGAGTTTACCGACGATCTTTTCCCGGAGATGTGGTACGGTCGTTTCTCAGCGCAGACAACCGCACAACTTCAGCCGCAGATCGACAAAACACTCGAATACGAAATGTACCAGATGCCCGACCCGAGCTACCTGGGTGAAGTTACCATGGTATCCGGTGTCGACGGTACCTATGCCTCCACCTACGGCAACGGTCAGATCAACTACGGCACGAACTACTACTTCAATCTCGCTCATGGAATCGACCCGCATGTCTGGCTGTATCCGGCATCCGACGCTTCCGGAGCGGCAGCAGCGATCATTCAGACGATCTCCGACGGTGTCGGTTTCTATAACTACACGGCCCACTGCTCTCACTCGGGCCATGCCGATCCGTCGTTCACGACTTCTGATATTCCCGGATTGACCAACTACAGCAAGTACCTGCTCGGTATCGGCAACTGCTGTCAGTCCAACACCTTCGATGAATCCACCCCCTGCTTCGGTGAAGCATTCCTTCAGGTCGAGGGCAAGGGCGGTATCGGCTATATCGGCGGTTCCAACAGCACCTACTGGGACGAAGACTACTGGTGGGGCGTTGGCGCCGGTGACATTGTCGGCTCCGGTCCAGATTATGAAGATATGGGCCCCGGCGCCTACGACGGTATCTTCCACGATCACGGCGAAGCTGAATCCGCCTGGTACATCGTCAACGGCGCTATCCTTTCAGCCGGTTCCTTTGCCGTTACCGAGGCCGGTAGCTCTCGTGAAACGTACTACTGGGAAATTTACCACCTGATGGGTGACCCATCGGTGATGACTTACCTCGGCGTACCGGAAGAAAACAATGTGGTACACGATGCCACGTTGCTGATGACTGCAACCAATATCACGGTTACGGCCGATCCGGCCTCTTACGTCGGTATCACCTTTGACGGTGAACTGAAAGGCGCCGGTTATGTCGACGCCTCGGGTCAGGTTACGATTCCATTGACTTCGTTCGGAATTCCCGGCGAAGCGGAAATAGTCGTTACGGCTCAGTTCAAGCAGCCGTATTTCGACACGATTCAGGTAATTACACCCAGCGGCCCGTATGTCGTTTATGACTATGCCGATTTCGGTGACGCCCTCGGCAACAACAATGGTATTATCGATGCCGGTGAGTCGATCTCACTCGGGCTCGGCCTGGTCAATGTCGGCCCCGATGATGCTCTCGGTGTCGTAGGACATATCAACACCGACGATGAATATCTGACTATTACCGACAGCACCGAAAGCTACGGAACAATCGTTGGCGACAACGGTACCGGTTACGTAGTCGACGGTTATGCCTTTGATGTCGCCGGTAATGCTCCGGATGGTCATCGGGCGATTATTAATCTCGAGGTAACAGGAACGGCACGTGATAGTTGGTTCGGAACGTTCCAGGTACCTATCCATGCCCCTAATCTCAGCGTGCTGTATGTGGCGATCGATGACTCCGAAGGCGGAGACAACAACGGTATTCTGGATCCGGGTGAAACCGCCGATCTGACCGTTACCCTGCAGAACAGCGGCTCCGGCCAGGCGTTCGGAGTGAACGTAACTGTTTCCGAAACCGACAGCTATGTCGAGTTCGGAAATACTATGGCGTATTACGGTTCGCTCGACTCGGCCGGCGGTACAGCCAACAACTACGGCAGTGAGTTCGACCTGACTGCCAACAGCGAGTGTCCACTGGGCTATGCCGTACCGGTCACGGTCGATGTGACCGGCGATAACGGTTTTAACACAACCCTCTCCTTCAACGTCACCGTAGGCGACCGGGTAGTCTTCTACTCCGACGATTTCTCCTACGATCAAGGGTGGACCGGCCTTGGCGGCTCCGCTGAATGGGAAATCGGCCCAACGGTCGGGACTAACGACGATCCGGCCGAAGATCATTCTCCGACGACAGACAACCAGGTGCTCGGTAACGACCTTGGTGGTGCATATAACGCCAGTATTTCTTCGACCCAGTGGGTTTACTCACCGATTATCGACTGCGGTACCATGACCGGCGTACAGATGACCTATTACCACTGGCTGGGAGTCGAAAGCTCCTCCTATGACCATGCTTATTTCGATGTTTACGACGGTGAAAGCTGGATCCGTCTTTTCGAGAACGATGCCACCAACCAGGAAACAGAGTGGACTTACGAGTTCTATGACCTGTCCGAAGTGGCCGACTCCAACTCCTACTTCCAGCTTCGCTGGGGTCTCGGATCGACCGATGGCTCCATCCAACAATCCGGCTGGAACATTGACGACATCGAGATCAAAGGGTACGGACGAATTGGGATGCCGGATATGGAGATGGAAGCCGGTCCGTTTGCCGACAGTCTCCAACCCGGCGCTTCCGCCACGCATTATATGACTTTCCGCAACACCGGTGACGGCTCCCTGCGGGTCTGGTTGGAATCCGACAACACCTGGCTTGAATTCTCCACCGATGTTCAATTGATTCTCCCAGGCGATTCAGCGGTAGTTGAGGTTGTCGTTAACGGTGAGGGTCTGGAATGCGGAGAACATCTCGGAAGCATCCATTACACCAGCAACGACAACGGTGACCCGGAAGGTAACATCTCCTTTACCGCCCTTATCTACGCTCCTGACGTTAGTGTTATCGAGACTTCATTGTCCGAGACTCTGGAATCCGGTCAGGAATCGACGTATGAATTGACGATTAACAACAACGGCCCCGGCCGTCTGGATTACACCGCCGGTTGCTTCATGAACCTCAAGGACAAGACAGCAACCGCCGGTCTGGCGACCTCCTCCAGCGAACCGATCGCTTATCGTCCCGGTGACGCCGATAAGTCCGACTATCAGGAGCCGATTTACGCTCCGATTGAAAAAGGCTCCGGCGGTCCGGATGTCTTCGGTCACTCCTGGATCGATTCCGACGAATCGGGCGGACCGGCTCTCGACTATATGGATATCTCCACTGTCGGTACGGCAATTACTCTCGGTGATGATGAGGGTTCCGAGGCTATTTCGATCGGCTTCGGTTTCCCGTTCTACGATTCGGTCTACACCGAACTTTATATCGGATCCAACGGAATCATCAGCTTCGATGAAAGCCTCAGCAGCCGTGTCAACGGCACACTGCCGAGCAGCGTTGCCAAAGCGATCATTGCGATGTTCTGGGATGATCTCGATCCGCGTCGCGGCGGTGAGATTCTCTATTATCACGATGTCGCCAACGGTCGTTTTATCGTCAGCTTCGATGAAATCATGTTCTACTACAGCACGACCGGAACGGGCTCGTTGTCCTTCCAGGCCCAACTGTACGAGAACGGCTCGATCCAATTGCATTACGGTACGATGGAGACCGGTGAACGCGATTTCCTGAGTCACACGATTGGTCTGCAGAACAGCGAGCAGTCTGACGCTCTCGAGATCGTCAATAACGCCGCTTACATGCACTCCGATCTCGCTATCGAAATCGTATCTTCTCACTGGCTCTCGATTGTTCCGGCTGGCGGATCGATCGACCCGTTCGGTTTCGCCACGATTACGGTCGGCTACAGCGCCATTGAACTGGAAGACGGCGAGTATACCGGACAGATCCTGATCAGCTCCAACGATCCGGACACCCCGAGTCTCAACATCCCGGTAACCCTCACGGTTGAACCCGAGCTGGTCTATGTCTGTGGCGATGTTGACGGCAGTGGCTCTGGTCCGGATATCAACGACCTGGTTTACCTGGTTACTTACATGTTCGGCAGTGGCCCGGTGCCTCCGGTTATGGCGGCGGCTGATGTCGACGGCGAACCGGGTATTACGATTGCCGACCTGGTTCATCTGGCAACTTATATGTTCCAGGGTGGTGATGATCTGAACTGCGTCGAATAGACTCGATACTATAGTTTGTCACAGCCCCGGCCTTCAAGGTCGGGGCTTTTTTTATCATCGTAATGATGAAGATATATCCCCGCTTTCGCAGTAAAAACGTGATACGAGGTGGTAAGCGGGATCATATCGAGGGATCGCGGGGATCCCGCGCTACGGGGAGTGTTGAAAAACCTCTTATGCGGCGGAGACAAGCCCCGCCGCTACGTGTTTTAGAGTCCTAACCTCGCATTCCGTGCGCAGGTTCGAAGACGGACCTGCACTACGGCAATACTGCCACTTGCGGGCAGGTTCCAAAGAGCCACCATGAGCTCAATCTATGCAAGACTTGACTACCCTGTCCATAAATCGTAATGTCCGATTAATGCAGACACCACATTAAGCACAGGATTCCTGATGAAACTTGGCATTATTCAAATTGCGCCGGTGCTGGGAGATCGGGCAGCAACTATCGCCAGGCTCCAGCCTCTCCTGGATCAAGCAACTGACGCGGATCTGATCGTTCTCCCCGAGCTGTGTAACAGCGGCTATAACTTCTCCAGCCCAACACAAGCCCGTGAATTGGCTGAATCCGCCGAGGATGGCCCTTTCGTGCAATATCTCACAGAATACTGCAAACTACACAACACTCACGTAGTGTCCGGATTAAACGAGCGAGACAGCAGTTATCTTTACAACACCGCCGTGTTAATCGGCCCTGCCGGTCCGATTGGAAAGTACCGTAAAATCCATCTGTTTTGGAACGAGAAAGATATCTTCCAACCAGGTGATCTTGGACTGCCCCTGTTCGATATCGGTTCGGCTCGGATCGGTATGCTGGTCTGCTTCGACTGGCTCTTCCCCGAGGTGTGGCGAATACTCGCCCTCAAGGGAGCGGACATCATCTGTCATCCTTCCAACCTCGTCCTGCCCGAGCTTTGTCAGAAAGCGATTCCCACTCATGCCGTCTGTAACCGGGTATTCGTAATGACGGCCAACCGCGTCGGAACCGAAGGCGAACTGACCTTCACCGGCAGGTCGATCATTGCGAGTCCCAAAGCAGAAGTGATCGCCGAGGGAACCTCAACGGGTGAAGAGTTTATCTCGGCTGATGTCGACATCGCGATGGCTCGCGATAAGATGCTCACTCCCCGCAATCATGCTTTCAATGACCGCCGCCCGGAGTGCTACCGGGAACTGGTGAAAAAGTAATTTCGCACTAATTGAAATTTCCCTCCTGAGGGGATTGGATATCGATAAAACGCATTGGTGGCCCACCCGTCCACGGTGGGAATATCAGCACATCCTTCCGCTTTCGGTGGCCCACCCGTGGACGGGTGGGCCACCGAAGTGATTTTGTACAAACCAGACATAGTTGTCACAATAAAACAGCAACATGGTGGGCGGCAGACGTCTCGTCTGCCCCTATGTCTGCCCACCCCCCATCAAGATTACAGGCACAAAAAAACCGGCGGCCACATAAAGTGGCCGCCGGTAATAATGTCAGTGTGACAACACTTACGGAGCTACGATCTCAAATGACGTGTTGGAAGCGTCACTCATCGGCTCAAGACCGCTCGCCTCGGTGATGCGGATCAAACAAGTATTTGATGCCGCAAGATTCGGGTCATTGCTCGGGTTCAGATCCCAGTTAAAGGTCTTAGTACCCGCCGCAATGCTGGAAGCACCGGGGATTATGTAGTAATCGGTCATATTGAGCGTGTACTCAATCTTGACCGCGCTGGTAATCGAGATCTCTTCCCAGGTAATCGTCTCAGCGTGGTTCAGAGTCCAGGTCTCACCGCCGTTCGGAGAGGTAACGATGATACCGGCAATCTTGAACGGAGCATCGCAGACGTCATTACCGTTATAGGTCTGATTCTTACCTACGCGGATGGACACTGAATCGGCCGGATTATTAGCCACGGTCCAGGTATAAGAACCTGTGTTCGGGATATCATCCGCGATCAGGGTCCAGGAGCCGCCGTTGATCGAATAGTGCAGACCGACAGAATCCATCAGAGTACCGATAGTATTCCACGTGATCAAGTAGCTGCCGCCGCTCGACAGGACCTCACCACCGTTAGGATCGGTCAGGGTCACACCTGAGATAGTGAACGGACCGGCTGTCGTATAGGTGTTGTGCGTGTTCGTGAAGGCACGAATCCAAACGTTGGCATCGGCTGTGTTCGGGACACTCCAGGTATGGGTGCCGTCATCGGCGGTGTTGGCCACGATCAGAGTCGAGTCGGTCACGAAATTATCGTGCGAGTAGTACAGATCAATCGTACCCGGTGAACAGACGGTGCTCCACAGGATGTTGTGGGAGGTGCCGCCGCGCCACTCGGTGCCGACCAGCGGAGAATCGAGAACGATACCGCTGACACTGAACGGACCTTCGAGGTCGAGTACAACATCGTCCTGGTTCAGAATCCGGACCCAGGCAGAATCATTCGACGGAATGGTGCTGCCAACTGACCAGATAAATACACCGTCGTTGGCAACGGTATCGGCCAGGGTTGTCCAAGTAGTGGTGTCGTCGAGCGAGTACTGAAGCACGATCTGCGAGGAAGCCGGGTTGAAATCCGAAGTCCAGGTGATCACGGTGTCAGCACCACCCGTGATGCAGTCGGCAGCCATCGGGCCAGTAATGTCTACATAGTCGTGAATTACATCAATGCCCCAACCGAAATAGTGAATCGGGTGCGAATAACTGAGAGCCCGGATGCCGAGGTAGCAAGTGTAATTCTCACCACGGTCTTCAGGATACCAGGTGTAGCTGTAGGTACCGGAGCCATCGGTAACGATGGTATCGACAACGCGTATTAAACCACCGGGAGACAACATGTAAAACACTTGGATGCTGTCAAGACCGGCATAGCTGAACGCGATCGGAATACCGGTCGAGTCAATGCCGCCTTCATCGTAAATAGTGGTAATAGTGTCATAGGTCGAGGAGTCCGGAGCGGTCAGCTTGAGACCGGCCCAGGTGAACAGGTCGGAGGTCCAGATCCAGCCGCCGCCGGCGGTGGTGTCCTGCAGACCGATCATGGCCGTGGTCGAGAACAGAGTATCATCAACGTCGATAGTCTCAGAACCGTCATCTTCAACGTTGAGCAGGGTGTCGAACCAGGTCGTGCCGCCGTCCAGCGACAGGTACATGTCAAAGATATTGTACAGGCCTTCGGGATCGGTCGAGTTCCAGGTTACCAGGAACTCCTGAGCCATGAAGGTCGAAGTGGTATCGACTGGAGAGGTAATTGTCACCCACGGGTACAGATAGATCGTGTCAACAGCCATGTTGTTGCTGTTGTCGTACAGGTTGATAATCATCATATCGCCCGAGGCTGTAGCGCCGGCCGGAACGGTCACAACACCGTAAACGGAGCGCATGTCGTTGCCGAAGGTCCACTCAACGGCTGCGGAAGTCAGCACGAAGTTCGGATCACCACCGGCTTCAATGAAGCTGCACTCGATCGCACCGAGATATTCGAACAAGGACATAGCCTTGAGCAGATCAGGACCAATGCCGATGTAGAAGGTTGATGACTCTTCACCACCCGCATTGTCGGCATTGCCGACCTGATGGGCCATGAAGACCGGTTCGACTTCATCAGCTATGGTGATACCGGCCGAGAACGGACCGGCGTTGCCCAGCGGATCGACCGCACGGACATAGAAAGTCACCTCGGTAGCGCCGGAGAACGGAGTCTGAACGAGGTCGTCGAAGTACAGGTCAAACTGAGTATTCGAGCCGCTGGTCAGGTCAACCGAACCTACCTGACGCTGCAGGTAGCTGTAATCCTGAACACTGTCTTCAACCAGAACAACGTCGGTGTTGTTTATGTTGTCCTTGGCGAAAATCTGATAGTAATCAGCGCCCGGAACCGAAGTCCACTGGAAGTAGAACGAAGTGTTGTCCCAGTCGGCAACCCAGTCATCGCCGCCCATCTCGTCATAGTTGATCACGAAATTGGTCGGAGCGACCATAGCCGGACCGGTATAAACGGTACGGAAAGTCAGCGCGCCGGTGGCAACTTCGGCATCCGTAACATAATCGTTACGCAGAGTCGAATAGATTTCGAAATCGAGGCTGTAGCGATGATCGGATTCCAGAATCTGGGTCGGAGTAATCGTTACAGTCTGGGTGCCGTCGCCGGAAGACGCGAAGTTGACCAGGCGGTTGCCGCCGTCGATGTCGCGCAGCTCGATGAAGCCTTCGGACAGATCGACGTTCATATCGAAGGTCAAAGTGATCGCCGTGGCAAGAGGAATCTGCGTGAAGTCATCGGTGCCGTCGGTGGCGCCGTAGTCATCGAGGTTGGTGGTCACGAACCGCATACCCTGCTGGGTGTACAGAGTATCCATGAACTCACCACCGTACAGCTCGAGTCCGTTCAAACCGTAACCGTACAGCTTAATGATGTATCTCTGATCGGGAACCAGGTCGAGAGCCGGATTGATGGTCAGAGTACGGTAAGTGTTGGCCCAGGTATAGCCAAAGTCGAACGGCAGATCGAAGTCGAACATAACCGAATCCATCGACTTGGAGAAGGTGAGAACCAGGTTCTCATCAACCAGGAAACCAGGCTGTTCGAAGTTATAAGTCAGAATAGCCGGTTTGTTGGTAGCAACCGGTTCGTCACCACTGCCGGCCAGCGGTACAAACAGATTCGGCAAAGTGGTAGTACCCGGATTCATGATGAAATTGTAGACGCAATAAGCATAAGCCGAATCATTCAGGGTGAACGGCATAATCAGCAATCTTACGCCGGTCCACGGAGAACCGGAAGCCATATCGGGCGTTCCATCTTTCTTCGCACCGGAATCATAGAACCAGTTATCGATGACCAGCGGCACGTTGTTAAAGGTGAAAACACCGTTGGCATCGGTGGTGGCGTTGTACTTGTTAACCTGGAAGCGAGCGTCACTGTAATAGTAATAGGAATCTTCGTAGTAGTAGCCGAGCAAAGTGCTGTAGTCAAGTACCACATCCACTCCGGCAGCCAGACCGACAGCCGGATCGAAGTCGTCCTGAGCCATGATCGGGGCATCCTTACCGGCAGCAGCAGGCATATCGGGCATAGCGGTATAGATCGTACCGGTCACGGTAGCAGTCATCGGATACAACTGGACGTTCATCGTCTCCATGTACTCTTCGTCGCCGGCCGCCTCGTCGGAGGTGCTGCCGCGGATCTCTTCGATCGTCGGGATGTACACGGTGGCGTTAATGATCGTGTAACCGGTCAGGGTGAAGGTCAGTTCGTAATAACCGGAAGAAAGCGAGTCATCGATCAGGTAATAACCGGCAGCGTTGGTAGCGTAGGTGAAGGACTGATCGTTCTTCGTCCAGGTAACCGTCACACCGGACAACACGGAATTGTCATAGGTGCTGGTTACGATACCCTGTACCGAACCAATAACTTCGTCGTCGGCTTCGATATTGACGATCGTGTCGTTATTGTTGTTGTTTGTCGTGTCGTTAGTGTTGTCCGGCACCGTGATATTGGTGGTGTCGTCCCCACAACCGCTAACGAAGTACACGGCCATGATGCTGGTCACAAGTATTGCGAACAGCAACAGAAACTTTGTGTTTCTTCTCATTCCATTTACTCCTTTAAGAAACCTGTTTGATTTCGTAATTCTCTCACAATCCATTGATAGGAAGTTGTTCCGTCAACTTCAAAACTCTTCCCCCGGGATTCAAGCGACGAACATGCTAAGGCCACCATGTCCCGGCTTTCTTTCAAGAAAACCTCCTTTGCTTGTTCTAACCTCGTATTCGTATTCTATATATTTCTTATCAATCTTTGTCAACGTTACCTTCCGCCTACTATCGGCTAAATGATGTAAACCATTATGCCGTAAAACCTTCTAATTGGCGGAAGACACCAAAATCGGAGTTAAACATATTTGAACTGAAAAACCGTGTCAAGGATAAAAAAGTCGGAAAAACGACACGTTTGAGGGCTGTTATCCTCCTCCTGGCCTTGCCCGCCATCACTTTAACCAACCTCGACATGTCTTCTGCATGAATGGTTGGAAGGTTCAATGCTAAGCTATGACTATAACTTCCTGATACAGTAAAAGCAAGCAAAATCACCCTCACAGGGTAGCCCTAACAGATTGTATCCTATTCTCTTTACCTTTTGATTCATATCGGCTTAACTGTGCGAAAATTTAGCAATTTTCAGAAGAATACCTTAAAAGTTAATTATATGATGTTGTCTCGGGAGACTTGTCCCTTGAAACAACCTTTCCACCCGTTTGACATACTTCCGCTACAGGGTTATATTCGCCCTCGTTCTATATGAATTTAACCGTATCGAAAATGGGAACTCATGAGTAAAGCCACCGTCGCCGTCCTCAGAACCGACTCAACCCGAGTCGTGGAAGACTACCGTAAACTCCTCGAGTTGATCGATTATCAAAACATCATCGATAAAAGCCAGGACACCCTGATCAAATTGAATCTCTCCTGGACTAAATACTTCCCGGCCTGTTCTTCACAACCCTGGCAGGTCGAGGGGCTGGTCCGGACAATGGTCGAGGACGGCTATGAAAAGGATAAACTCATCCCGGTTGAAAACAAGACCGTAGTAACCAATCCGATCAAAGGCGCTCACAACAATCTCTGGATGCCGATCCTCAAAAAATACGGTCTGGGCTTTACCCCGCTGCCGGGGGTGGAATGGATCGTTTATAATTTCAAATCGGAACTGCTCAAGCTCAACGAGATTTTCCCCGAGGGCATCCAGATTCCCAAGATGTACGTCGGTAAACAGATTATCCATCTGCCGACGGTCAAGACACACGGCCATTCGACCACTACCGGCTCGATCAAGAACTCTTTCGGCGGTCTCCTGCGCGAGGTGCGCCATTACGCTCATAAATACATGCACGAGGTGCTGGTCGACCTGATGCTGATGCAGAAGGAACTTCATCCGAACATCCTGGCGGTGATGGACGGCACCGTGGCAGGCGACGGGGCCGGTCCGAGAACAATGATTCCACACAGCAAGAATCTGATTCTGGCCTCTTCCGATTCGGTGGCGATCGACGCCGTGGCGGCGCGACTCATGGGTTTCGATCCGATGAGTATTCCCTATCTCCGCATGTGCCACGAGCGCGGTCTCGGCTGCGCCGAATACAAGGATATGGAGATCAAGGGGGAAGATATCGACGAGATTAACTTCCATTTCCATACCAAGAAGTCGTTCGTTATCTGGGGGGATCAGATGCTTCGAAAGGGACCGCTGCGGTTCCTAGAGAAGATTGCGCTGCACTCACCGTTAGTGGTCTGGGCGCCGGCGGCATCCAATATCTACCACGACTGGCTCTGGTACCCGACAGTCGGGAAATCCATCATCCGCAAGTTTTCCGAGACCGAATGGGGTCGCCTGTTCGACAAATACAAACGCGGCGAAGCCTGACCCTGCACTGCGATAGCGACAGAAACTCGCTAGTGGCCTACCCGTCCACGGGCAGGATTAGAAATCATACCGACAACACCATTTCGTGGGCGGCAGACGTCTCGTCTGCCCCGGGGAATGTCTTGCCGGCGAAGGCCGGCATCCAGAGATGAGAAAGGGCGCAACGCGCTCGCGTATCGCCTTCCCCGATCTACTTCTTCGTGGGCGGCAGACGTCTCGTCTGCCCCTGTTTCTGCAACTTCTAATTAACCCGTAGCGCGGGTCCGTCTTCGAACCCGCGTGTTCGCAGGTAATGGTGGTCCGGTGGCCCACCCGTCCACGGGCAGGATTAGAAATCATACCGACAACACCATGGCATGTCTCGGAGAGACATACCCTACTGTCGACCCTGGCGCTCCCCCCCTCGGGGAATGTTGAAAAAGTCCTACGCTCGGACATTCGCACAAATCACGTCAGTAATGCGAGCAACACAAGGCCGCCCGCTACGCGAGGGTTAGGGCTCTTTAACACGTAGCGGCGGGGCTTGTCTCCGCCACGATGGAGGTTTGTCAACACTACCCTCGGGTGGGAAGGTTCAGGCTACAAACCGGCCACACAGGTGACACAATTGACCTCCGCGTCATTGTCAGACATTGAAAAAAAGAGGCCAACGAGGTTGTCGGCCCTTCACGAAATCAACCTATACCCGGCGGGTTATTATAAATCTGGTGATTCTCTTTCGGGATTGAGACGGAAATCCAAAATGTGCAGAAGAGTCATAAAGACCGCTGCGATCAGCGGACCGACCACCAGCCCCAGGATACCGAACAGGCTGATCCCGCCCATGATGGCGAAGAACAACAGCAGCGGATGAATCTGGGCTCCCTTGGATATCAACAAGGGCCGGACGACATTGTCGATCTGGCTAATGATGACTCCGCCCACCGCCAGCACCACGATCCCCTTGATCCATGATCCGCCGAGGATCAGGATTATCCCGGCCGGGATATAAACAATCGATGCCCCGACGAAAGGAATGATAGCCAGAAAGGCCATCAGCGCTCCCCAGAAGACGGGTGAACCGATGCCGACCGCGGCGAAAAGCACCCCGCCGATGAATCCCTGGAGCAGGGCAACCATCGTCCCGCCGAACATCGTGGCATGAGTAATACTATGTAACTGGGCAAAGATCGACTCCACCTGATCCGCATCCGAAAGGGGAATCAAGCGTTTTACCTTGGCCACCAGGCGTTCGCCGTCGATGAAGAAATAGTACATCGTGAACAGCGTCAAGATGAAATAGAACACCGCCTTGGTGCCGTTGGTTACCAGCCAACTGGTTTGATTGAGCACCACTCCGGAAACACGATTGATGGCATCCTTGGCGATTTGATCGAGATTGATCTGGGAGATATCGTAGTATTTGGCCAGTTTCAGCTTGACCGTCTCGATCCAGGGGACATTGAACGACAGGAGGCTGTCCAGCTCTCCATTTTTATACATCTCGTTGACCTTGGCCACAGCCGCGGTTACCTCGTTAACCAGGGCGACGAACAGGTAGGCGATCGGGCCGATTATAACCAGCACCACGATCACGATAACAACCACCGAAGCGAGCCATTTCGGAACATGAAAGAATTTGTTCCGGCAGATACGAGTGTAAAGCGGATAGAAAATGATCGTCAGAACCGCTCCCCAGCAGAGCGGCGCGAAGAACGGCGCCATGATCAGATAGAACAAATAGAAGAAGGCTGCCGTAAAAATCAGAAATAAAGCTGCTTTGAGATACTCACTTTTCATCTTCTCTCCTGACCCGATTTCAACCTAATCCGCCCCTCAACGTCTGGCAACTAACATTTTGGAATGGATTTTTAGCACGATCGGTTTCGATCGACAATCCGTAAAGAGATTTGTCGTTGCGACCGCAATCCCGCTCGCAGAGCGGTTTCCTGCTCTATGTTATAGGTTTTCTCCCCCACCGGATGTTTCAAAACGACAGGTTGACGCCGTATCCTGAGAATGATTTAAACGGCTGTAATGAATTCTGAGGAACTTTTCAGGGCAGCGACAAAAGATGGACCTGACCGGTCCGAGGGGGAATGATCCATGCAAAAAGTTAATCAGTTGGCGTTAAGGATTTTATCTCACAGCCGATGCTAATGCTATAGAAAAAGCAAACTGCGAATGCCGTCATTCAAACAATGTGTGTTCGCATACCTTAACGCTTCAAACAAGGAGTTATTATGGCTACGCGTAAACCACAGAGAAAGACCCGTCGTGCGGTTACCCCGCGCAAGACCCGTCGTGTGGCTCGTCCGTGGACCAGAGAAGAAATCGCGTTCATGCGGAAATACTACCGCAAGTACGAAACCACCTGGTGTGCCCGCCAGCTCGGCCGCACGGTCTACTCTGTGCGCTACAAGGCTGTGGATCTGAACATCCAGAAGGCTAGCCCGTCAGTGTGGCGCGGCAATCGTGGCCCGGCCAATGCCTTCCGTAAGCCGGTCACCCGCCAGACCACTACCAACCGCAAGGTCGCGAAGCGTCAGCAGCAGAACAAGCGCACCTACCGCGCCAGCAACGTTCGTCGTACGAATCGTCGTTCGAACCGTCGCCAGCAGTAGGCCTTGCCACGTAATTGGAATTTACTCTTCTTAAAGGTCCGCCCTCTCCCCGAGAGCGGACCTTTTCTTTTGCACTTTTTCCGTTTTTGCCTGTTATATTCTCTCAAACAATCGCGCTTGTTGAAACAGCCTGACGACCGGACGGCGTCGGAGACACAACCGTCGCCGGGGCGATACGAGTTCACCCGCTACGCGAGGTCGAGATCCCCGGTTGCACAGTCGGGAACTTGACTCTCCGGCAACATGCCGTCTCGTAAGACTGATCAACAGGCTTAACGACAGGAGAGAATTATGCCGGTTATCAAATACGAAGACATAGAATACACACCGATCATTATGGACGGTGTGCGCGATGCCTCCAAAGCGGTGCCGATGAACGCCGATATCTGGCCCGAGCATGTGGTACGCACGTTTCGACTCAAGCCGGGCGGTTGCACCCCTCGCCATTCTCACGACTGGGAACATGTCAACTACATCATGAAGGGGCGCGGGAAACTTACTATCGACGGAGAGGCTCACGAACTGGCCGCCGGGGATTTTGCCTTCGTACCGCCGAACGCCAATCACCAGTTCGAGAATCCGTTCGATGAGGAGCTGGAGTTCATCTGTATCGTCCCGGAGCGCGGCGAGTACTAGGCGCGGCCGGTTTCGGTCGGGCTCACGGGCGGCGTTTTTTCCCTCGCCGGGACCGGGATCAAGCGTATTATATTTGGCCGGCTCGTTAGCAAGCAGACCGAGGATTGAGAAGGGCCTAATTTGGCCTGTAAAATTCCTTGCCATTTTTGGGCAAGCCTATATATTCTCTGCGCAGGCCGAGCCCTTGACGGTTTGGTTTTAGTTCTTTGAAATAGACGACTACCAGTCAAGCGTGTAAACGTTTGTTCTTTTTTTGTGCGCCATTAGCTCAGTTGGTAGAGCAGCTGACTCTTAATCAGCGGGTCCGGGGTTCGAGTCCCTGATGGCGTACTTTTTTATTGGGGGAAATTGAGCTTTGTCAGGTTCCAAGGAAGCTGACGCCTCTTCTCGTAGCTTCCGGGACGCAAAGGAGTGACATCTATGACCAAACGCAGGCGGCTCGCCGAGGTCGCGGAGCAAATGGCCCGTAAGCCGTTCCACGGAAAAGTCCTCGGACTAAGGTCCAACCTCAAACCCATAACCGACCGCTTTCCCAAGGGACCGCGAAGCGAGTTCGACGGCTCCTGGTGCGCGGCTTTTGTCTACCATTGTTTCCGCTCGGCCGGATTCGACCTGCCCCCCCAATACCCCACCAAAGCGTTCGGCTCGTTCGCATCGGTGCGAGCCTGGCTCGAATGGTCCAAGCGACCGGAGAACGGCTTCTACATCTCCGTGAATCATGCCCGTTACAAGCCCGCTCCGGGAGATATCATAATCTACGACAACATTTTCGATCCCGGCCCCCACGACCATATTGGGATTGTGATAAAAGCCTCCAAGACGCAGCTCACCGTCGCCGAGGGAAACGTCAACAACCTCTCGGCGGTGGTGGAACGACCGCTTCGTCGCAACGTGCGCGGCCTCATTCGCGTCCCGGAGGATTACAGCTTCGCGCGCACCCACGACCGGCTCTAACTACGCACACACACCACCCCCGCGCGGTCGGTCACGTCTTGTCCGAGGAAGACTCCCCCGCGTTCTTCTTCCAGAGCTTCGGGAAATAATAGCTGAGGGCCAGGAACACGCCCCCGAATCCGATGAAAAGCAACACGCGCCAGATTGTCTCGATCCGGGCCAGATCGACTACGAACATCTTGGCCACCACCAGCATCAGCGTGCCAAGTCCGACCAGACGCGCCAAATGGACGTTACGTCGCAGACCGGTAATCAACAGGATTGCGCCGAAAACACCCCAGGCGACCGAGATGTACCCCTGCCCGTTTTCCAGCGGCAAGAGCTCCCGAGCCAGCCAGGCCAGAAAACCGACGTGAGCTGCAAGCAAATAGGTCCGCTTCTCAGCCTCGTTCGCGAGGAGAAAAGTCGTGCCCGCGATCAGAATCAGCGGCAAGAGATTGAAAGCGGCATCCGGATTGAAAAACGCCGGTCCTACGAGGCGCGGTTCGGCCATGCGGGAGGCCACAAAGACCGCCGTGCCCAACCAGAACACGTGAGAGAAAACTCGGAGAACGACGTCCTTCAGCCTCCACGCCAGCACGCTGAGGACCGCTGCTTCGAGCGTCACCAGGAAAAGGTGCAGGTTGCCTTCGAACTCGCGACCCAACAACCTTGCCAGAGAAAGCGCCGCGACGATCACGTAGATCCAACGGGTGTCGGGTTCGTTCCAAACGAAAGCCGCCGCCCCAACGCAGGCGATTGTCCAGAGATCGACCAGGTTCGCCTCGCTGAAAAACCCGAGGGCTCCGGAGGGATCGACGATGAGCCTGGACCAAAGACCGATGACCACCGCCGCGAACAGCAGATGCCCGCCGAGAGAGACTCGCCGGTCGGACAGGTGCCGGCCAATGACGAGCAGAGTCAGAGCTTCGCTCGACAGAACGAACCTGAGGGTATCGCCCGAGAGCAGGTTGATCAAAGCCAGAGTGAACAACACGATCCCGACCGCCGCCTGAGTGAACGAGAGGTCTCGGAGCGATGGGATCGTTTTCAGATACACTGCGGCCAGGGCGTAAATCGGAACAACGGCCATGTTGACCCAACCGATAACATGCGGATCGATGTTGGACCAGGTCGCGTAGGACAGCATGAGCGCCAGGAGCACCGGGCCAACCGAAAGCAGGTGCACATGCCGATCCAGCACGGTCTGGGCCATACTGCCGATGCCGGAGTCGCCGATGCCGAGTCGTTCGATCCTCCATCGTGTCGGCGCTTTGACCGCAGCCACCCGTCGCGCCACCGGAGTTATCCAGAAGGTCAGCCAGGCCGTGACCAGACCGGCCTGCATCGCCCAGCGGTCGCCGTCCACGACTGTCCATGAATCCATTTCGAGGTCAATAACACCAATCGCGAGGACGATCCAGCCGCCGATCGCCGAGAGCCAGAGCAACAGCCGCCAGCCTTTGTAGAAATAGACCGCCGCCGCCGAAACGAAAACCAAACAGGTGTAGAGAACCAGACCGGGGAGATTGCCCGAGCCGGTGTAGAGCAGGAATGGCGTCCCCAGCGCACCGGCGGTGCCTATCACGGAGAAAAACGCTCGATCCTGCCGCAGAGCGATCACAAACGATCCGACCGAGATCGCCACCATCCCCGCAAAGGCGACCGGATAAGTTATCAACTCGAAGAGCTGGAAGGCCGAGAAACAGGTGATGTAGAAGGTCCCGATGCTCCCCCCCAGCAACACCTGACCGAAGGCGGGACGTCGGCCGTAGAGATGCAGACCAAACAACAGCAGGATCATCCCTACTCCCAGTCCGAACAGATGTCGCACGAGCGGATTGATCCAGCCCTGATCGATCGAATATTTGAAGGCAAACGCCACCCCGAACAGGGTCAGGCCAATTCCCACGATCTTGAGCCAGAAATCACCTCCGCGCATGTTGGCCGGCAACTTCCAGGACGACGATGTGGGCGGTTTCGGGGGCAGCGTCGGTATTTTCGGGACCGGTTTGATCCTGGACGGTTGCCCCGGAGGCGGCAGAGGCTGCGAGGTGAGCTGCCCCAGCACCTTCTTGATTTCTGCGATGTCGTTTTCGAGCCGACCGACTCGCTCGCGAAGTTCTCGTTCCTCGGGTTGATCCACCGCGCCTGCCTTTCCGTGTCACACCTGTGAATAATCCAATCAACGAGATAGTATGCGAACACACCGCGACAGGGCCAACATAAAAGGAATTGAGGGTCGTGTGGGAGGCGGTCAGTTCCCAAGGTTCTTAATCCACATCCACACGCCAACGACTCGGGATCGCAAGCAGTAATGTTGCCTGCAACCTGACATCGGTTCGACTCATGAAAGTTCGAACTCGGTCCAGTCGAGGTCGACGAACGGTGTGCGGTCGATGATGCGCGAGCGGTTACGATCAATATATGCCCGGCAGAATTCATCGAAACCATCAGAATCAAATCCGCGATAAATCGCCACATACAAAACCATCTGGCGGCGACGGAGAATTTTGGGGATCATCTCCCGCCACTTGTTGTCCAGTCCGAATTCGGTTCGATACCCCTCCAGTAGTCGAGTCAGAAATTCGCGTGAAAAAGCTCGTATCTCCGCCTCGGTTCCCTTCTTCGGGACAGCGTAGAAAAGCGCTATAGCCAGATCGGCAATGAAGAAATCATAAGCGGAGTCATCGAAATCGAACAGGGTCGGCCGGTCGCCGTCGAAAAAGATATTCCCGGTATGGGCATCGACATGGCAGAGACCGTAAGAATCGCCGTCGGTCGGGATCGAACGCAAATCATCCAGCAGTTCCTCAAAACGGTCGCCGATGATTTCGTCCCCCTCGGGCAGATAGTCGCGGTAGGCAACGAAATCGTGCTCCTCGTGCCAGTTCCAGCGGCGGACAGTCTCGGAGGGAGGTTGGTAGTCGCGGGTAAGACGATGCATCCGGCCATGCATGACACCCCGATTGAAAGTCATTGCCGGGGTCCATTGATCGCGTTCCACCATACTGCCGGGAGCTTTTTCGAATAACACCGCCACGAAACCATCGGCATCGGTCTCGATATACTCGGTCAGATTCCCCTCGCGTGATCGCAGCGGCACACAGACCGGAGCACCTTTGCCCGCCAGAAAATCGATCCAGTCCAACTCGGCCTCGACCTTGTCCCGCGTGCGATGGGTGTGATGGGTTAGGCGCAGAATGCAGGGGCGTCCCTCGCGGACACCCTCAAGGACGAGATTTTCAAAACCATCGAGCAACTTGAGTGATTTTGGCTCCACCAGAAAACGATGAGCGAATTCAGTGCGGATTTTGTCGGTGAATCGGGCTTCTATTTCGGCTTTCATTTGTTTCTTAGCCTTATCTTCTCATGCTATGAGTTATATCCAGGGCCAATCGGTCGGTTGTTGAATTTCGGGGCGACCGTAAGTTGCTCCTCCGACGCGGACCTCGAGATTGGGAACCGGCTCGTATCGACATTGCCCGTGGGTGTGTCCACACAGTACTGTCATCCGTTTGTCGGGATACCGGTCCATGTGGTCGACGAGTACTTCTCCCACCCGCTTGCAGGCATAAAACGGCAGCCACATGCGATCGGTTGGTTTACCTCGAAAAAGGCTTGCCTCCTCGAATGGCGGCACATGGGTAACGACAATCACATGCTGCGACTGATTCAGCGCCTCGGGTAAAATCCGGTTGAAATGATCAGCTGCTTCCTGCGTGAACGCCTGCATATTCCGCAGTCGCTCTGACAGATCCACGTTCAGGTCCCCGATGAGTACATGATCGGCGAGTTGAACCTCGGAGTGTTCATAGTCACCGAAACGGCCGTCGGCCCAGGAGCTATGACCGATAAGCGATGTGGTTTCATCGAGCATGATCACTTCGCTTCGGTCCAGCCAGTGCAGGTTCCGGGAACGGGCGACAATCTCAATGGTTTGCATTTTTACTGTAGCGAAAGCCCCGTGGAAAAAGTCGTGGTTTCCGAGAACAAAATAGATCGGCACGTTAAAGGTCTTGTCGATCTGAGCGAAGTACTCATTGTCTCGCTCGGCGGTGCCGATATCACCGCTGATCAGAACCGCTTGCGGCCGGTACCCCGCGACCATGCTGAGAAAATCATGGATACTCTCGTTGTCGAGGTGGTCAAAGTGAATGTCCGTAAGCCAACAAAGTCTCATAGCGTCCCGAGAAACATGAGTCGTTCATAAAGTAACGGTCTAATCAGGCCCGAAGTTACGATAATACAACAGCGGTAGGGCTTAAACCAGAAGTGTTTTAATTGATCGCTATTGGATAAAGGCTGAACTCCGACTCAGCGGGATCGGGCCTCAGATTATAGATTGCCCACACATTGACATCACCTTACTCGATCGTCCAGGTCTGGAGTTGGTGCTCCGGCAGGAGAACGCGGTCTGCTACCAGAGTCTGGCTCTCGGGATGCCCCTTGGGAGGTCTCCGGGGGGCAAGATGCATCATGGCAACGGTTCGCGGTCGGATGAGATCGTGAATGAGCTTCTGGACGAAGGTCATACGCGGGCGTTCGTCCCACCAGTCGACCATGGCGAGGTCAATCGGTTCCTGGCCGAAACCGTACCTGGTGTAGCGTTCGTAGTCGTTGATGTCGGCATCGCCGCTGTGATAGACGGTTCGGCCTTCGAACTGAATGACATATTCGAGGTGGTCGACGTTGGCATGGACGTTATAGGTCTCACCGGTCAACGAGTCCAACTCCTGCGAGGCAGAATGTTTCGAGGGAAGCGCTCGCACCAGAATCCCGTCGAACGTCAACTCGATGATCGAATCGGCGCGGGCCGGGACAATGTGAACACGGTCGTCAATCTGCTCGTACGAGGGAAGTAGCTCGAGACTATCTTCAGCCTGTGGCGGGCCGACAAACTGCGCATGGCGATTGTGCAACATGTTCTCGACCGTCAGGGCGGCGTCGAAATGGTCGGAGTGCACATGAGTGATGAGGATCAAATCCAGGTCATCGAATGGGGGCGCTGCCTCACGGATCAACGCCACCACCGAGTCGCTGGGCATGGCGTAGTAGATGCTTTGCTTCGATGTAAGGAGACCGTCGATAACGATCTTACTCTCCCCCGCCTCCAGAATGAAGCCACAGTTGGAAACGAAAGTTAGCTGAAGCGGTGACTTGGCGTTATTGCTGCAGGAAATGATTAGTAGTGTCACGAGAAGAATCGGAAAGCGACGCATCAAACTTACCTGAATTATAATAATTGCTAAGTCTTTAGCATTAAAGACGTCATTATCCAGGAAATGTTCAATTGATGACAACCATTCAAGAATACAGTCCGATCAGAAAAAGCGTCACCGCCAGAACGGCAAGGATAATCCGTACCACTGGAATCAGCACGGTGCGATTTCGGTCGTGCCAGGCGGCCAAACCACGCAGGCCAATTGCGTTCAGGACGCCAATCCGAAGCGACATCATCTGCGGTACGATCGGCACTAATGCGAGCACGATGATCGACACAATGATAAGCAAGGCGGCCTGAGACATAACAACCTCCTTGTGAGAGTGTTTCCGTAATTACAGCCGATTCAACGGAATATTCAATAGAAAAGAAACCATACTTCCCCAATCCTGAATAGCGTGGTGGATATTCTATCCATGTTTTAGATTTGATGAATGATAGTGCTGTTCGTCCTAAATGAGAAACCACAACTTTCTTAATGAGAAAAGGCACCGATTCATGAGAACAGCATATCTGACAGCCATCCTCTTGATAATTCTTGTTCCGTTCGCAACGGGCGAAACCGCTTATGAGAATTTCCCCGCACTCACCGGACCGTATCTGGGTCAGACACCACCGGGAGACCAGGCAGTCGAGTTCGGCGCGGGTTTCATTGTACCGCCGGAGGGTTTCCACAGTTCGGCCGTGTTTTCTCCCGACAGCCGTGAGGTCGTTTGGACCTCCATGGGTCAGGTCACCTACTACTCCCGGATGGAGGACGGCCGTTGGACCAGGCCAGTCAGGATGATCATAGACACCGTTTATGGCATCGGCGAGGCCTGTTTCTCGCCCGACGGTAGCAGGTTATACTTCCTCTACCGCAAGCCGCCGCCCGACGATCCGGTTGATCGGGAACGGATCTGGTATGTCGATCGAACCGCCTCGGGCTGGTCCGAGCCCCACCCGATCGATTCCATCGTACGGGCCCATGCGACCCATTGGCAATTTACCATGGCCGGCAACGGCAACCTCTACTTCACCTCCGAGGACGGCGACGATCTGAACAGTCGGGGTATTTTCATGGCGCCCTGGTCTGAAGACGGCTACGGCGAACCGGTTAATTTGGGAGCCGGTGTTAATACCGATGTGAGGGACTTCTCTCCCTATATCGCTCCCGATGAGAGTTATCTCCTGTTCGCCAGGAGCGTGCCGGAAGAAAACAACCGCGCCGACCTGTTCGTGAGCTTCAAAGACTCACTTGGGAACTGGACCCAAGCAATCAATCTGGGCGATGATGTGAACAGCCTTCACAACGACGTCTGTCCGATGGTTACTCCTGACGGTCGGTTTCTTATCTTCCCTCGCATTTCGGGCGAAATCAATGGATTGTTCTGGGTTTCGACCAGCGTAATTGACCGACTGAGACCGAACAGTGCCGGTGCCACCCGGTAATTACCGGAAGCCGAAAACCGCTTGCGCCGTTGCCATTCTCACCCATATTGTGCCTCGGTATAAGTTTTTTTAGCAATTATAAGGAGAATACCGTGGCTGTAGTAAAAGAGGGCGATAAGGTTCGCATCCATTATGAAGGCAAGATGGAAGACGGCACTGTGTTCGACACCACCTATGCCCGGGGACCGCTCGAGCTTCAAATCGGGGAACACAAAACGATAATGGGACTCGAGGACGGTCTGATTGGAATGGAAGTCGGAACCAGGAAAACGATCGTGGTGACTCCGATGAAAGGCTTCGGTCCCTGGACCCGCAACAACATCATGCAGATCAATAAGTCCGATATTCCGGCAACGATCAAACCGCACCTCGGCCAGCGCCTTCAAATCCCGATGGAAGGGGGTAAGGTGGCCCAGGTTACGGTAACCAAGGTTGGTGATACGCGAATCGAGGTCGACGGCAACCATCCTTTGGCGGGCAAAACGCTGACCTTCGAGGTAGAACTGATGGGGATTCTTTAGGTTCTTCACTGACTTAAAAATCCGATTGCGATTTGCCCTCGATTGATTATTTTGCAGCCCGTAGCATGAGTTGAGAATGAGCAATCCGGACTGAAAGCCCTCCGGGTGGATTTCCGGATATTATAAACCGTTTAGGAGGAAGCAATGAAGCTGGATTCAGTCGATGCCGTCCTCGATTATGCGATCGAGAAAGAGGAGGACGCCGCCCGTTTCTATACTGACCTGGCCGGCAAAATGAAACACGAACACATGAAGGCGATATTCCGCGACTTTGCCGAGGAAGAGAAGCGTCACAAGGCCAAGCTCCAGGGTGTCAAGGAAGGCAAGATCTTGATGAAATCCGAGAAGAAAGTAATGGATCTCAAGATCGGTGATCATTTGGTAGAGGTAGATCTTGATGCCGGCCTGGACTATCAGCAGGCATTAATCGTGGCAATGAAATCCGAAAAAGCCGCCTACAAGCTGTACACCGATTTAGCTTCCGCCGCCGAGGACGATGGCATTCGCAACTTGTTCCTCAGCCTGGCTCAAGAAGAGGCCAAGCACAAGCTGCGCTTCGAGATTGAATACGACGACGTCATTCTGACGGAAAACTAATACCAATAGCGATAAACAGGTATGACCGCGCTTTTACAGGCGCGGTTTTTTATTGGATGTGATTTCCGTTTAGGTAAAGGATTCAGTTGAAGAGGAACGTTTATGCCAGGCGGCCGAAAGACCGAATAGCATTGCCATGATATATCCATCCTGCCCCCAGGTCCAGGAGCGCATATAGAGAATTGTCACGGCATAGACAAATAGTCCGATAAAAAGAGCTGCCGACAACTGGATCGAGTCACGTCCCGAAGCTCTGAAAAAATCCCGATAGCTCCGACTCATGCCGCGCCAGGCCAACCACAGGAGTGAAGCACCACCGAATATACCCGTCTCCGCAAGATATTGTAAGATGACGTTGTGTGTCGACATACCGCGAATATAATACCAAACCGGATTCATGCGCACTTCGGTAATCACTTGATCAACTATACGAAAATTACCAATGCCTATTCCCATAAGCGGATGAGCTATAAATGCCTTTATTGCTGTAGTCCACAGAACAATCCGCAATGCAACCGTCCCCTCGGGATCGATCGTCAAAGAATTCACAAATTCCTTTACCCGTCCCAACGCACCCGCGAAGAGTGATTGCTGATAAATCGTGAATATCCCTATGACGGCTACTAGCGGCACCAACATTTTAACTGTGCGGACAATTCCTCTTCCCGGTCCTTCAAGACGCTCCTTTCGGATTGCAACAAATAACAGAACCGGAACAGCTATTGCCACTGCCAGCATAGGCGCCCGTGACTGAGTTGCAAATATCCCGAGACCGATGATAAAACAAGCCAAACCGGAATAAATCTTCTGTCTGGCAGAGTCAGACCAAACCATCCAGGTGGCCGCCATGGGCAATGCGGTCATTGACATTGCTTCAAAAGACAACCAGGCTATTCCCCAAATTCTTTTCTGCCCAGCGAACCTTACGAATTCAACACAGTTGATCGCTGCCAGTACCGTAACCAGACCGAGATACCAAAGCAGCACCCGTCGGGGACCAACCTGGACCGATATGCGATATCCAACCCGAAATGCCATATAGATAGTGAGTATCCGTACTGCCGGCGTGAGACTCATCGAAAAACTCCGGGCTCCCAAGATGGAGAGGTATGTAAAAAACATCAACGATAGAAGCGGAAAATCGAAACTGGTCCGGTCAATCTCGGTTTCTCCTCTAAGAAGATAGTCCAGTATTACAGCAATAAACGACACCATAAAGAGAGCATCTGAAGGCAACACTGCAAAAGGACCTACCTGAACAGCAGCATAGATTGAAATAGCGAATAAATGCAGGGCATAACTATATCTCGGATTAACGAGAAGAAACACCAACAGCAATCCCCCAATGTAAGCGCAGGCTGCCATTGGAAGAAAATCACCGACAATCAACACAAGCGGAGATAGAAGAAGCACACCCCAGAGACAATGGCGGGCATTGTCCGAAGCCGGCCAGAGCGGCACGGCAATGAGGTTACGGCTTGACGGCATGAGGTTCATGGCTCAAAGATAGTCAACCCATGTATACGAGCAAGTCCTAACCTTAGAGAAATAAATAGAAACCAGGATCAGCCGCTTAGTCACCAAACAAATCCAGATCGAAACCAATGTTGAAATCGGCAGTATTGTAGTCCGAAAGCTGCCAGGTTAACAGCATTTTCAAGCCGAGCGGAGGGATACGACCGATCGAGAAACCAACCTCGGTGTAGGCTTTGGGAGCGGTCAGCACCAGGTCATCTCCCGGCTGGACAGGATTGTTCTCAAGATCGCTCCAGAACGCTCCGGCATAAACGGAAAGTGAAAACGGCAACCGCTTGAAACCGGGAATGCCACTTTTCCGAAAAGGAACATTCCCGAAATCATGCTGCAGGGCGATCAGTCCCATCCGGCTGCCGACGAAATTGTTATAGTCGAGGGTGTTCAGATGAAGCCGGTTCGAGAACATGATATCGTTAAAATCGACCGTGAAGTATTTCTGCGGAGGAAGCGAACGATCTGAAAGACCTCCGGCCAGATAGAGCCGAGTGATTCCCAGACCTAACAGCGTGCGGGAATGCATGAAAGAGGCCTCATAGCGGACGAAATCGAAATCATTGTCGATCAAATCGGGAGAAGCATATTCGGCCTCGATCCGGGCATAAGTACGCGGGATCTGGTCGAGTCGCGCTTCTCGCCGCTTTAACTTCATAATCGGTCGGGAGTCATACTCCACGAAAGCATCAAACGACCGCAAGTGGCCATCGGCTATAACCGGATTATGTCGCGCCGGTTCATCACCGAAAACACTGTAGTCTTCAGTTTTATCAAGGCTGTATTGGCGAACATGGTTATAGCCCGCACCGAGGGTGATCGGCTTGAAAACACGCATCGAAGCACCGATCCGAAAACCTTCCTCACCAAAATAATCAAACGGGTCAGCCTCGAGCATAAGAGCCACGAAGGTCGGGTTGTAGTGCTCGGTAGTGATCAGGCTTTGTCGTCCGACTACCTGGTTGAGGTATGTTGCCCAAAAACGGACGGGATGACTTCGCCCGAACCGATTGGAAATCACGGACCGGAACTGCCATTTCTCCAAGCCAAAAGAGTACCCTCCGGTCATTGATAAATCCGTCTTTAACGGTTTGAAATAATAACCCAAAGGGAGACCGACATAAGCCCCCTCGACCCGGTTGAAACGAAACAGATCCTTGTTGATTAAAGCCGACGCCGTAAGAGCCAGTGTTGTTCGAAGGAGCGTCTTACCGATCGGTTTCGGAGCACTGGCAAGAGAGTCCTGATAACGATAACCGCGATCTTCGAGCGGAGTTAACGGTACCATTTGTCCGTCAGCCCAGGTTATGGAATCGACATCATCGGCTGTCTCGGCTACCTCGATAGCGAAATCGAACAAACCCCGAATTATCTCCGGATGAAGATCGTACTCATGCAACGCCGCTTTATAATCGAACGAAAGCTTCGGAATTCCGGGAATGGGAAGATTTAATTCACCCGATAGTCCAATCTCAATCGGCAACCAGTATTCCCCCTCGAACTCGGCAAAGACCTGCGTATAACGCACGTCGTGCACGTACGTCAACTCTACCCCTTTGGACATACCGACGTCCACCCCCACCACGGAGAAAGTGGAATCGACAATGTCAACAGTCCCGACGAAAAGCCGATCGTTGGGATTTTTGGGCTCGATTTCAATGTGGAACACCCGTCGATTATCGAACATGAGGGTGTCCAGAAGGTAATAATTATAATAATCGAGGGCATCTTCAGCGGTTGGAGAAACGATCTCGTTCGTGCCGATTTCTATGCGGTTCTCGTTGAAATTCAGGATTTCACCGACCGACAGAAGATTCCCCTCCGGACCGATGTTGGCTGTCTGTTTACGGGCGACAATCACTTCGTTGTACTTATCCGGGTACTCCCAGGTACAATCGACCTGTGACTCGGCGATTAAAATAACGTTGCAGGAGTCGTCTTTCTCGACATCGCGGAAAACAACCTTGGTGTAGGCATCACAAGAAAATTTCTGAATCCGGCGAAGAATGTCTCCCTTGCGTTTAATGGCCTCCACAATAATCTGCTGAGCCGGATCGTAGGCTTTGTCGAAAACTCTGATGCCGGAGATTTCGATCAACGAAGGCCTCAGGCTGAAATCAATCACCTGAGCGGAGTCCGTCAGAACTACCTCGGTCCGCTCCGAATAATGAGTGATATGGCTGACCTTGATGCGATAGGTTCCCTCCGGCAGGCGAAGACGGAACTCCCCCTGATCGTTGGTGGGCATGGCATAACCGGTGCCTTCAATGCGAACGGTAGCAGCCACGATCGGTTCTCCGGTTTCCAAGTCCGTAACCTGTCCGGATAAAACAGTAGCGGCGGTGCGTCCGGAAAACAACAAGAGGACCAACCACAAGATTACCGATAGCAATTTTTGCAATATATTGACCCCACGTTCCAGGTTCGTTCAGATAACCGCTTTTACGGTCTTTGCTACGGTATTGTTCCCCTTTAACTACGCCAACAAAAAAAGTAGTCCCTGCGAATCCGATGAAAAGATGGATCACATAAAACCATCCATGGAATTGGAACGATTATTCGTCGTAAAATGATGATCGTTTCGTTTTCGTGGGGAGTTGGCTATCCGAAGTCACATCGGTTATAACGATTTATTTGAGGATGACCAGTTTCCCGATCTGGGTGCCGTAATCCGACTCCACCGTCCAATAATAAAGCCCACTGACAATCGCTTGCACGTTGCGTGAAATGAGATCCCATTCCTCGACTGTACGGGTTCCGGACCATGCCGGTTCATCATGCTCGATTTGCTTGATCAGGTCACCATCGAGAGAGAAGACTTTAATTGTACAGCGGGGCGGCAGATTAGCGAAATAAATCCGTCGGGCGCGCTCGGTAGAGGTGTAGTCTCCTCGGTTTTCGAGACCCCGTTGCGCATAATTGGCATCTACTCGATACGGATTCGGATAAACGAAGGCTTTGAGGTCGGTGTAGGCATCATCACCCTGGCCAATGGCAAATACCTCGACCATGTTCAGCTCCGGATTCGATTCCAGCGGATCCAGTGATTTGGGCGGGTGGCCGAAATCGAACGCGGTCACCGACACGAACCAGGGGACGGTCGTTTGCAAGTCCTTGATAACGAATTCGTACTCGTAATATCGCAGTCGCCCTTCCTCGTCAACATCACTGGTATCCAGAACGGCATCAGGATAGAGTTTGTGGATACCATCGGGATCGGATAGATCGGACATATTGTAATCGACCGGTTCGAAATAATATAGATAGCCGTCGTATTTAAACGGATCAGTGCGAGTATAGGCGGTTGGATTAAAATCTTCACCGAAGGCCTCTCGTAATTCCACCAGTGACAGAGGCAACGAAACCAGTACGTATTTATCGCGCACTTCATCCCATTTAAGAACGTTGAAGTCTTCGGCATCCCACGACGACAGCAGGGAGACATCGGTTGCCGAAGCGGACCGTCCGATGTAAACACGGTATCCTTCGAAATCCTGCACGAAAGAGAGTGGATCGTAATAGGTCTCGGTTAAATAACCGTTCCAGCGTATAGTGATTTCACCGTCACGCGGTATCACGCGAACTTCCGGAGGCGGCGGCGCCTGAGCCCCTCTGAAATCCGGCACACCGTCACCCTCATAATAAACTTTTACAGTGTCACCGGTGAAAGACTCCTCGCGCAACACATAGCTGCCGGAATCACCGTCGAGATCAGTATCAACCCCGGGGTTGTCGTAAATCAGTTTGGCCCATCGTATATTGGTGATGAGATCGGTCCAGTCGAGCTGATCCATGAACGGCTGGGGATTAAGCGTATCGAAAGTGTAATAAAAAGCTGAGCGATTATAATGGACATCATCACCGATTGATAGAACCACCGTCAAGACTCGTCCATCACCCGGATACAGATCGAACGGTCCGAACGAAGTCAGCATTTTAGGATAAAGTCCCTTGGCATACACTCCGGCATTGTCGGGCGGCGGCAACCATCCATAACGGCTGTGGTCGACGGCCATCTCATAGGTACAATAGTCGATCTCGCTCCGGGACAACATATCATATTTGTCCTTGTCGCTTCGCGGCTGGCCCAGTTCCCCCTGGTACAGGCGAAGGGGGTGCTCCACCGAACCATATTGACGCGGCCCCCAATTCATGTCACCTTCCCAGGGATGACACCACCAGTTAAAATTGTTCCTTGACCAAAAACCGGGGGCATGAAGCGGCGCTATCGAAAAAGCAGCGGCGGTGCGAATCAAATCCCACGGCAATGAAAACGAATTGCCGTCATTATCGATGCAATAAATAGCCTGCATTAATTCGTCACCAACCTCTTCGAATTCAGACGGCCAGGAATAAATGTACCCGGCGATGTCGTCACTAGGCGGAGAGGGAACTTCGGAGCGATGGAAGTTGCAGCCGTTATACTGAATCCCGGCCCAGGCATCCAGGATCGTATCACTACCGATATTCTCGATAGCATAGTTAACGATGATAAAATCAGCCGCATAATTGGCCGACCAGGAATATGAGGTCTGTGTTACCTTCAAACCCATCGGCCGATGCCGACGACGATCATATTCATTATCCGGCACCCACCAGACACCCTCAAAGGTATCACAATAGGTTGCCTCGAACTCCATTTCAGCTTTGGCGTCTTCATCATAATATGAGGAAGTGGGGAGATTCGAGCGAACCTGCATCGCTCCGATAGGATATTCATCGGGCCAGAATTCAACCGGCAGAATCCATTGATATTGTTTCGTCTCCGAGTCCAGTGTGACACTGACGAGGGTGTCGCGACCAACTACTCCGCCGATCCACAGCGCCGCCGTATAACCGTGTTGTTTGCGACTGTAACGGGGATAATAAAAAGATGGGGCCACCTTATTATAGTCGTCGAGCCGTAGCCCATAGACATCCCCAATGATTCCGTTGCTGTGGATTACCGTCCAGAGCATACCATTACGGTGAATCCCGTAAGTAACACCGGGGTATACCGACGTCTGATTCAGAGCCGGTGCCGGATCGTATTTCATGGGTACAAGACCGGTGATTGTCTCTTCAGACTCGGCCAAAGGAATCGACCAAGCAAGAAACATCACCAAAGCCAGACATATTAAAACCCGCCCACGTCCAGACCGAGTCATTTGCGCAGTCCTTCGCAGCACTTCATACCTACATACACGACGATATTAGCCGGTGATTCTTACACCGTCAAGACAGTGGTCAGGACCCTGGATCTTATTTAAGAACGACTAACTTCCCCATTTGCGTTCCGTAGTCCGATTCCACTACCCAAATATACAAACCCGTTACAATTGCTTCGCGATTACGGCTGACCAAATCGAACCGGTGGGTTGAACCCACCCCGCTGGTCTCCAGCTCGTCGTGTTCCATCCGCTTGATTAAATCACCATCTATCGAGTAAATACTAATGGTGCACTTATTCGGCAGATTGGCAAAATATACATTACGAGCTTTATCCGGACCGGTCTCATCCAGACGGTTCTCAAAACCATCCGCATAATAGCCGTCATCGATCCGATACGGGTTGGGATAAACATACACATTCAGTCTCCCGTTGTCCAGCACCCCCTCACCCTGATTCTGAGCGAAAATCTTGATATAGGATCGCTCTATGGATGATTCCATCGGTTCCAGTGAACGTCCGGGATGACCGAAATCGAAGGCCGTTACCGCTACCCAGTAAGGTACCGTCGGTAAAAGGTTATCTATTACATATTCCCATTCGTAAAAGCGAATTCGACCCTCTTCGTCGCGGTCGGCGGTATCCAGTACTGCCTCGGGATATATTTTATGAATCTCATGGAGATTGGTTATATCGGACACATTGTAATCGATTTTCTCGAAATAATAATGTTCCCCATCATACACAAGGGGATATCCATACGAATAAGATAAAGGCTGAAGATCCTCCCCAAAAATACCTCGCAGGGAATCAACCGTATAAGCCGTGCCTATCGCCTCATAGATCTTGCGAGCATCATTCCATTTATACAGCTTGTAATCTTCCGAATCGTACGACGACAGCATCACCGCCTCTTCTTCCATATCGGACCGGGCAATATAGACACGATATCCCTCGAAATCCTTGGTAAGGGTCATCGGGTCGATAAAATTCTCGGTGTTCATCCCGTTCCAGCGAAGGGTAATTTTACCGGTCTCGGTTGAAATCCGGACATTGGGCGCCGGCGGTGCTGTGGCCCCACGGTAGTCGGGGACTCCATCCCCCTCATAGAAAATCCGCACAGTATCCTTGACCACCGGATCAAGATAATAAAAGGCTTTTCCGGAATCGCCGTCGTTGTCGGTGTCTATGCCGGGATTATCATAAACCACTTTAGCCCAGCGGACGTTGTTGACCAGGTTATCGAGCTTGAGATACTCCTCGAACGGATATGGATTGAAAACATCGAACAGCTCGTCGTAAGCTTCCTTATTGGTATGAATCCCCTCACCTATGGAAATCACGAAAGTTATGGTGTCTCCCTGATGCGGTAACAAGATGAAAGGGCCAAAAGATGTCACATATTGTGGTTCGTGGCCATAGGCAATGCGCTGAGAGGCCCGATTGGGCGGCAGCCAACCATCGTTAGAATGATTGATAGCCGACTCGATACCGTTGTAATCCAGTTCCGGCTTGGACATCAGATAGTATTTGTTGCGATCGGATAGAGGCATACCCAGCCCACCGAAAAACGATCTGAACGGGTATAAATCAGTGTCCGCCTTTCGTGGTCCCCAGTTGAAATTCGTTCCGTACTGATTGTTCCACCAGTTGAAGTTATTGCGGAAACATCCATGGGGCAGGTGTAAAGGTGCTACCCCGAAAGTATGAGTACAACTGTTAATCAAGTCCCAGTCGAATTGGACCACCTTGCCGTCCTTATCGAATACATAGGCAGCTCGGATCAGTTCATCACCCAGCTCTTCATACTCGTATGGGACGCTGTAGACATATCCCTCGAGGTCATCGGGGATAGGATAAGGCAATTCACCACGATTCCAGACTGTTCCATGATAATAAATCCCCGCCCAGCAGGAATGAATCGTGTCGTCGGACAAATTCAACAGAGCGTAATCGACAATAATAAAATCCTCAGCGTACGAAGGCGACCAGGCATAGGTTGTCTGAGTTACAGCAACATTCAGCGGGCGGTGACTACGGGCATCATAGCTGTTGTACGGGACAAAGCTCTGATATTGAAAAGTGTCCGTATAGACAATCGAAAACTGCTCCTCGGCGCTGGCATATTCATTGTAGTAATCAGAACTGGGATCGATCGATTGTACCTCGATCTGACCGAATGTTCCTTCATCGGGAAAGAACTCCATCTGGCCCAGTTCATCGATCACCGTACTGACTAGAGTATCGCGCCCGACTACCCCCCCTAGCCATAGGCCGATATAATCTCCGTAAGAAGTCCGGCTGTAACGGGGATAATAAAAAGAAGGACCGATTTTGTTCAGGTAAGGAAGCGGATAGCTGTTGATATTGCCTATGACGCCGTTGTTGTTTACAACCGTCCAGAGCTTGCCGACCATGTGCGTTTCATGATCCCAATCGGGACGACGATCAAATTGACTAAACGCTACGGCCGCCATGCTGCCCCAGAGCAGCATAAGAAGAATAGCAAAGCGAAATTTCTTCAAAGCAGTCCTATCGTATTCTCCCGGCAAGCCCACAACTGCCGGCCAATATACCAAGAAACGGCCAAGCCGCAAAGCCAATAGTGCCAAACGTCCATGAATCTCCCCGACAAGTTTGTATCATAGATATGTTACCGGCAGGCCGCCGGGGCCGCTCCGGAGAAGAACATAAAGTCAACCAGTTTGACGATATCGGATATATCTGCTATTCCCCCGGGATCACCGTTGATATTGGCCTCAGCATAACAGACCGGCGGGGCTCCCGCGGCAAAAAGCCATTCCACAAATCCGACCAAATCCGCGATATCAGGGACATCACTACCGGAGCCGTCAAAATCCCCTGTCTGGCCGATACAACAGGTACTGGGACCAAACGACTGAATAAAACCACCATTGACCAGCATAACGTCCGAGCCGAATTGACCGGCAATCGGTTGTCCCACACTGAATTCCATCCCTAAACCAGTTCCGATAGCGTAACCGCCACCGGATGACAGAACGGTCCACGTATCAGAGGCTTGAATCATACCAGCCGCTAGAAAAGTCAGAATAAAACTAAGGATCTGATTGTAGAGAGAGTTCTCGAAAATGTTTGAAAGGGTCTGTCTCATAACCGTAATTCACAGTCGTACACCAATATAGCACAATCCGCCAAACACGCAACCGGGAATTGATAGACTCCGGCAATACCATTGCAGGACATGATCAGTCATATATCCCCGCTGGTTCGGATACTGGATAGTGATTCTATCGTTTCACCTTCATCTATTGCTCGCCTGACATCTTAAAAGAACGCCACATATAAAATCATCCGATCCGGCGTTTGATAAAACACGACTGTAGCCATAGCAGCTCAATACCGTCGGACCGAATTCGTCTACGTTGTTCGCATTGCTTCCCGCCTGTCACACGGCCCTGTCTGTGTAGATTTTGCACAGATTGCCGATAATGTGAAGAGGAAATAATAACCGGCAGTTGTCATCGTTTCGCATCGCATCGCTGCCGTCTGAACCAGGCAATAGGATCGCTATGAATCGCGCTCAACGCAGAAACAACAAGAAATCCCTATCACAAACCAGTGCCGTCCATCCGGCAGCTCTGAGCGGCATGCTCAACGACGCCATTGAATACCATCGATCCGGCGACTTGAAACGAGCAGTCCCTCTTTACAATGAAGTCCTCATCGCTCAACCGAACAACCATATCGCCCTGCACATGCTCAGCCTGATGGCTTACCAGATAGGCAATCACGATCTGGCGTTAAACTATGTCAATCGCGCCCTTGACTTCGATCCGGACAACGCGGCCTACCACAACACCCGTTCGGCGGTCTTGCTTGCCCTGGACCGTATAGAAGAAGCGTTGGCCTCCTGTCGCGAGGCGGTGCACCATGACCCGGCCCTTGCCGAAGCCCATTACAATCTCGGTAATTTGCTGGCACAGCGAGGTAAAGTAGTCGAAGCTACGGCCTGTTTTCAAACCGCCGCCGATTTGCGACCGGCCTATGAAGCAGCCTGGTTTCGCCTCGGGCAGCTTCGATTGGAACAGAACCAACTCGAACCGGCCCTGGAAGCTTTTCGTTCTCCGCTTACTCTTAATCCGGATAATACCAATGCCCTCAACAACGCCGGCAACATTCTGATACGACTTGGTCGCATGGAGGAGGCTCTCGAATCGTATCGCAAGGCTATCGGTGCTTCGCCCGATCAACCTGAAGCACATTACAATATCGGCTTCGTGCTGCATCGGCGCGGTGATCTCGATGCTGCCGAAGACGCTTATCGACGGGCTCTCAAAGCAGACCCGGATTTCATCCCGGCTCTCAACAACTTGTCGGAATTACTCATCGAGCGTGGTGACGTTGCTAATGCCGTAAGTTTGCTGGAGGAGTCAGCCACGAAATTCCCCGACCATGCCGCGTTGAATTTCAATCTGGCACGCGCTCTTAGAGCGACCGATCAGAACGAGCGTGCCGAACAGGTTTGCCGTGGAATTTTACGGCTCCATCCGGATCATGAATCCACCCTGCACCTGTTGAACACAATCAACGGTTACACCCCGGAACAAGTCCCGGCCGGTTACATCCGCGAGTTATTCGACAACTACGCCGAATGTTACGAGCATCGTTTCGTTACCGAGCTCGCTTACAACGGTCCGGAAGAATTACGACATGACATGGAAACCCAAACCAGCCCGGAGTATCGGTTCCACCGAGTGCTCGATTTGGGCTGCGGCAGCGGGCTGGTTGGTACGGCTTTCCGAATCGTATCCGATCACATCGACGGCGTAGATTTGTCGCCGCGTATGGTTGAAACGGCTCGACGCAAAAATGTCTATACCTCCGTAATCGAAGATGACCTTATCGCCTATCTCGCCTCTACCGACAATCGATACGATCTTTTCATAGCTGCCGATGTCCTGATTTACCTTGGGAATCTCGATCGGCTTTTCGCTCAGATTGCCGATCATGCCGACGGCGAAGCGTGGTTCACTTTCACGGTGGAGAGTTGGGACGGCGATGGTTTCAAGCTGCAACCTTCAGGGCATATCGCACACAGCGACTCCTATATCGGCAACCTCGCGGAGCGGCACGGTTTCGCGATATTGTCCAATCGCCGGATTAATCTTCGGAAAGAAGCGAACAACTGGATTATCGGCCAGGCATACGTCCTTAGGTTGAGAAAAGGCTCACCGGAAAACTCGATGATATCCGGTCAGAACACCACCGTACTGTCTTCGTCAACCGCAATTCATGATACGAAGGAACTGCTCAGCGAGGCGGTGGCTTGTCATCGAAACGGCAATCTGGATCGAGCTCGAGAATTGTACGACCACATTATCGAGCAAACTCCCAATTGCTCTGACGCCTGGCATCTTCTGGGAGTCACATCACTCCAGAGCGGTGATCCTCAAGCGGCAGTGGGAGCAATCGACCAGGCAATTGCCATCAATCCGGATCGTCCTGAATTCCATGTCAACCTCGGTACGGCCCTGCAAGCTGTGGGACAGAATGATTCGGCCGAGGCGGCTTATTGGCAGGCGATTCGACTCAGTCCCAATTATGCCAATGCCCATTACAACCTTGCCAATCTGTTAAGAAACAGTCAACGACCGGAAGAGGCGATAGAGCTCTATCGTCGGGCTATCGCCGTGTGTCCGGATTTCCATGAAGCGTATTGTAACCTCGGCATTCTCCAATTTGATATGGAACGAATCGATGAGGCTATAGCATCGACCCAAAAGGCCATTCACCTCCAACCGAACCTGACCAAGGCTCATTGCAACCTGGGCAATTGTTATCTGGCTCTTGGTGAAAACAACCTGGCTCGAGCAGCCTTCGAACGGGCTTTGAGCATCGATCCCGATAATTGCGTTGCCCTTATCAATCTCTCTCAGGTGTTGCTAAAACTCCACGAATTCGAGCACTCACGCACCTGCATAAAAAAAGCAATTACCATCGAACCTCAACAGGCTCGGCACCACCGTTTACTTGGCAATACCTACATCCAGGAAGGACACCCGGATAAGGCTATTGCTCATTACCAACAAGCGGTTACGATGGATCCCGATAATGGCTTCGGTCGTCACATCCTGAACGCTCTTACGGGTAAGAACAGCGCTACCGCACCTGAAGACTATGTCCGTGAACTGTTCGACTCCTTCGCCTATGGTTTCGAGAAGCAACTCGTAGGTCGCTTGCGATATACCGTCCCGGAACAGCTCCGGCACCTTATCGATCAAACCGCCCCCGATCATCACTATAAAACAGCCCTCGATCTTGGCTGCGGCACCGGGCTTATGGGAGAGCGGCTCTCCGACTTAGTGGAACGGCTTGTCGGGATTGATTTATCCGAAAAAATGATTCGGCAATGTCAAAGCAAACATCTCTATCATGAGCTTCTGACCGGCAACATCGATACCGTCAACGACCGGTTGTCGGAGAAATTCGACCTGATCGTCGCCGCCGATGTGCTGGTCTACCTTGGCGATTTGCGCCCGCTGTTTGAGTCGATCGCCGCCGTTGCCCGGCCGGGTGCGATCTTCGCTTTCTCTACTGAGAAGCTGGAGTCAACCGATGATGATTTTCATCTTCGTTCATCGGGTCGCTTCGCTCATAGTCGCCAATACATCCGCAAGTTGACCGATGATTTCGGACTGTCGGAGTTGGATTGTCTTGAAACAACCGTCCGGCTGGAGGCCGGTAGAGAACTTGCCGGGGATCTTTTCGTACTGGCTTTTCCCGGTTGAAATAGACGCAGCTTTTAACTGATCGATTGCACGTAGGGTTTGATGGTCAATCCTTGCACCAGGATCGAGAACACCACCACCACATACGTGATCGATACGATCAAATCCCGCTCGGGACCGGCGGCCAGTGAAAGCGCCAGGGCAATGGAGATGCCGCCGCGAAGACCTCCCCAGGTAAGAATGCCGACCGCTCGCTCGGTGAACTGACGTCTGAAACGTAACAGGCTGACCGACAACCAGACGGAAATGAGCCGAGCTGCGAGTACGACCGGGATGGCCAGCAGACCGGCCCAGAAATAACTCATGGTAAAATGCAGAATGAGTATCTCAAGTCCTATCCAGATGAAAAGCACGGCGTTGAGAGTTTCATCGACCAGTTCCCAGAATTTATCCAAATGGTCGCGGGTGGTTTCGGACATGGCCAGATGGCGCCCGTAGTTTCCTATCAGTAAACCGGCCACGACAATCGCAATAGGTCCCGATAAATCCATCACGGTGGCCAGCGAATATCCGCCGCAAACCAGAGCCAAAGTGATCAACACTTCAACCGCATAATCATCGATACTTTTCAACAGGTGAAAAGCGATCCATCCGATCAGAATCCCGAATAAAACACCGCCGACCGCTTCATGCAGAAAAAGCATCACCACCGACCCGACCGTCACCGTCTCGGTCGAGGCGGCAATCGCCAGCATGACCATGAATACCACCACGCCGACACCGTCGTTGAAAAGCGATTCACCGGCGATCTTTACCTCAAGCGATTTTGGCGCATGGACCGATTTGAGAATCGACAGTACCGCCACCGGATCGGTTGGTGCGATCAATGCTCCAAAAACCAAACACCAGGCAAACGGCAACTCCAGCCCCATCGGCATGAGTGCGAAATGCAGCACCACTCCAACCAGGAGAGTGGTGATAACCACACCGCCGGTAGCCAGAATCGAAACCACGAATTTCTGTTGAAGAAGATCCCCCAGGTCGATCTTGATGGCCCCGGCGAACAGCAGAAAACTCAGCATCCCTTTCATGAGCGCTTCGCTGAAGTCGATGCTGCCCATGACGTTTTCGACCCAGCCGCCGATATCCAGACCGAGCTTATCGAGTCCGATCACTGCTAGTGACATGATCAGCCCGATAGTCATGAGACCAACCGTGCCGGGTAATCGGATGTAGCGATGATTCACCCATGATGCCAGCGCTGCAACCGTCACGAAAATAGATATGATGGAAAATACCGACATACGATTTCAACTCCAAGTTACGGCCTGCAAGAAATCGACATCAGCTCGCAGCCTCAACAACAAACTGCCCCAAACAGCAGAGGCCCGCCTGAACAGCGAGCCTCTGCTCCAACTCACTCTGAAGTGATCGATGGAGTCGAACATCCCCGTGTAAAGAGAATTCCTGGAATGTTTTTGCCGTGCTTGGGTGAGCCGGCTAAGCTTAAGTCCCGTCAGCGTTTATTATTCGCTTGCATTTCCACTGCTGACTGAACCTGGTTTAGTCCTAAAGCTCTTCTCCTCCATGTTGTAGATTCCTGATCAGGTTGGCATGGCACGGTTGCAGATCACCACAACGTACCCACTGATTATTAGAGCAATGAATGTATCAGTAAAATACTGCCATTTATATAGCCATTTTCGATGGACTGATCGTTTATAAATGCAATGACCTCGAACTGATAACTCCCTTCATTTTACGCGCTCTCGATTTTCTTGACAAAACTGCCGCTCCCGGTCTATCTTTCGGGCAGCACTACGAGGAATATCAACAACGCCCGGTTATACCAGCGGCGCCGATACGGGAGAAAGCAGTATGACCTACAATGAACTGGCCGATCTCGTGTTTGACGGCCTTCAGCCGGTTCTGGCGGAACATGTCGGGGTACAGCTTTATGCCATGGAACGGGAGAAATTCGACGGTTGGTTACATGTCGAACTATGTCGTATTATGGTCCAGCACGGACTTCACCCCGAACCAACCGACAAGCTGGTCGATCTGGTTTTCGGCAAATGGGCGCTCGATGTGCGCACGATCAACACCAACATCCCCCACGATGGCTGCCGCGCCAAGGGTCGCCCGATTAAAAAAGAGATCGACGACTTGATTAAGGATATCTGGAAACTGACCAATCCCGGCAAAGCGTTGGCTGCGCCACATCGTGGAGTCCTTCTTCTGGCGTTCCCGACCACCCATGAAAACGAGCGCTGGCAATCGGTTCACCTGAGCCAGATACGCAGCGAGTTGACACAACTGCTCTATCGCGAGTTCGAGTTCAAGGGCAACATTCCGGGCGTGCTATATCTCGGCCTCTGCTCCGAGAATTGATCAAGTCATCCCATGAATTTCGCCGATCAATCAGGATTTGACGTTCGCTTCGAATGGGGTCTCCCCGGCCTGGAGCAGATGTTGCCTCACGTCGCGATCGTTGTGATTGTCGATGTTCTCTCCTTCAGTACCGCCGTTGAGGCGGCTGTCGCACGGGGAGCCGAAGTTCTTCCGTTCGATCGATGCGGAGATGAAGCAGCCGGTTATGCCGAGACCAATAACGCCTTTCTCGCCGTTTCCCGAAAGAAACGAAACGCTTCTCACAACTTCAGCCTCTCCCCGGTTTCATTGACCAAACTCAATAAAGACGACCGGCTCGTACTTCCATCTCCCAACGGAGCCACTCTCTCGTTCAAGGCGGCTGAGTCGGGAATTACGATCGTGGCCGGTTGTCTTCGCAACGCGCGGGCGGTGGCGGAGTTCTGCCGGTCGCAGAAAGGACCCATAGCCATTATTGCCGCCGGTGAAAAGCGCGACGGTTATGGAGGTCCATTACGTCCGGCGGCCGAGGATTTGATCGGCTCAGGAGCGATAATTAACCGGATGGGAACACTGACGTTGTCGCCCGAGGCCGAGGTTGCCCGAGGCGCATATCGATATCTCTGCAATGACTTGTCCGGCGCTTTCATTAATTGTGCTTCCGGCAGGGAGTTGATTGAAATCGGATTCGAGAGCGACGTGCTTTTTGCCGCCGAGATTGATGTCTCCTCAACCGTACCGGTGCTCGTTGACAGACGCTTTCGGGTGGTCGGGACCGACGGCGAGGCGGCCAATTAATGCTTGTTTTTTCGGTTAACTTAGCCTATGTTCGCCCCGTAATCGGAAACAAGCTTATAGCTTAAGTCCCTGAGACTGATAAGGCGAATACAAGCCTCAAGGCGCCGGTTCTATCATACTGAATATGAAGTACAAATTCCTGATAAAGGGGTTTCTGAAATGAAATTCGATGATATGCTTCAGGGTGATATAGTAATCCTGGATGTGTCCGGAAAAATCATGGGTGGTGAAGAGACTACCATGTTCCACGGGAAAATCCATGAATATATCAGCCAGAATAAGAAAAACATCGTAGTCGATTTGGCTCAAGTGGATTGGATGAACTCAGTCGGTCTGGGGATGCTGATCTCGGCCCTGACCACGGTAAAAAATGCCGGCGGTCGCCTGGTCCTGGCCAACATTAATAAGATCGAATCTATTCTGACCATCACGCGGTTGATCTCGGTTTTCGAGCATTACGACAGCCGCGAACTGGCGATCAAGTCTTTCTCGTAAGACGCACGCAGATAAAAAGATAAAAAGGCCCTTCGGTTTTCCCGAGGGGCTTTTTTCGTGGTCCTCCGGATTGGTTCCGCCGGAAACAATGATTCGTTACATCCGTAGTTGTTAGGAGAGGTTTGTACCGACTTGGCTGAACCGAGTCGGATGGGTTAACAAAATGTGCGTTATAGGGAGCATGTTTGATGAAATGCCAACTAGCAGGTTTTTTCTGCGTCCTGTTAACGATCACCGCCGTAACTGCTGCAGAGGACTTCACTCCGGATTACTCGCCCAGCCTGAACGTACCCCGCATTAATGGCACGATCGTGATCGACGGCGACCTGTCCGAATCGGCCTGGCGAACTGCTGCCGTAGCAGATAATTTCGTCGAAACCAGCCCCGGTGACCAGATCAAACCGATGGTAGAAACTCGTGCCCTTATCGCCTACGATTATAAAAACCTATATGTCGCCTTTATATGTCTTGATGACCCCGGTTCCGTTCGCACCTCACTTCGCGACCGGGATGAGATATTCCAGGATGACTATATCGGTTTGTTGCTGGACACCTACGGTGACGCCGGTTGGGCTTACGAACTGTTCGCCAATCCATACGGCATTCAAGGAGACTTGCGCCGATCACAGGATAACAACGAGGATGACGCTTTTAATATGATATGGGAATCGCGAGGGATAGTCACCGACAGCGGCTATCAGGTTGAAATCGCGGTTCCTTTTGCTTCGTTGAGATTTCCCGACAAACCGATCCAGACATGGCGCGCCAATTTCTGGCGCGACCAGCGACGCGATGTCAGACGGCAATATAGCTGGGTTGCACGCGATCTTAACAATTCCTGTTTTATCTGTCAGTTTGGTGATCTGCACGGCATCGAGGGCATCAAGCCGGGGCAAAATCTGGAGATTATGCCGAGTGCCATTGCTTATCAAAGCAGCGAGCGGAACGACGAGGGCACGCTCGTTAATTCCGACCCCGACGCTGAACTGTCCCTGAATGTTCGTTACGGCCTCACCTCCAATTCATCTCTCGAAGCTACGGTGAATCCCGATTTCTCTCAGGTCGAGTCCGACGCCGGGCAGATTGACATCAACACCACTTACGGACTGTATTACAGTGAAACTCGGCCGTTTTTTCAGGAAGGGGCCAACCTGTTCGATACCTACATCACGGCAATCCACACCCGCTCGATTAATGACCCTGCAATGGCTGCGCGATATACCGGTCAGTTTGGTCGTTTTTCGGTCGCTCTCCTGACTGCGCGAGATGATAATTCCACCCTGCTCCTGCCGTTTCGGGAACGAAACCTTCTCGCTCAGGCAGGTAAGTCATGGTCAAACATCGTTCGACTGCATCGGACGGTAGGCGAAAATTCCTATATCGGTTTTCTCCTGACAGACCGTCACCTCGACGATTTCGGCCCCAACGATGTTCACAAGGGAGGCTCGAACACCGTGACCGGAATCGACGGCCGCATCCGTTTGTCGGCCTCCGACCATTTCGAATACCAGATGCTGTATGCCCACACCAGGGAAGTAACCGACGGCCATCCGATAAAGATCGAAGTAGACGGTGTTGATACGACCTTCGACACCACCGCCATCGTATCATTTCCCGGTCTGACTCGGTTCGATCGTGATCGCCATACGGTCGATCTGGACGGAGAAAGCTACAGTGGTCAGGCTTTGTACTTCAGCTATGAACACAACTCACGCGGTTGGGCGTTCGATTTTGACTATAACGAGTACGCGCCGACGTTCCGGGCCGACGACGGCTTCCAGACTTACAACGATGGTCGCTATATGGGAGGTGGGGCACAGATGAACTTCCGCCCCAACGGACAATTTATTACCGCTTACTACGCGGGCGCCGAGTACGGCCGGGAGTGGGCTTACGATGGTAAAATGGAGTTCAAGTTCGGTGACGGGACAGTTGACGAGTGGATCCGGCCCTGGACTCAGATCAATTTGACCGGCCCGACTATTCTGTACCTGAGTTACTTGAACAGCCAGGAGCGATTTGCCGGATACCATTTCCCGGGCATCAGCCGAGGTGAAATTTTAATCGATGTCAGCCCCACCGAGATCATTTCAGGCGAAATCGACCTCGAGTTCGGGCGATCAATCTACAGAACTCGGCCACATTGGAAAACGAGTGGCGAGGATTCGGTCTTCATCGAACCGGTCCTCGGCTGGATTTTAGAAACCAGCGCAGTGCTCAATCTTAAACCAAACCAGAGGTTTTACACATCGTTGGACTTCAATTATGCCCGTATGGACTATCGCGATGCCTATCTGCGCGATCGTCCGGAGATCGCCGACAAACGTATTTACAGTGGTTATATCCTGCGCTCACGCACCACCTACCAGTTCACCCGCGAATTGTTCGTGCGCCTGGTCCTCCAGTACGACGACTTCGATGAGACTTTTAACATCGAACCACTGGTAACTTATCGGGTGAACCCATTCACGAAGTTTTTCATCGGGATGACCTCTTCTTATAACAGCTATGAAATGACGCGGGATGATGCCTCGACATACGATGACTGGCAGACTTCATCGCGACAGTTTTTCGCAAAATTCCAATACCTCTTCAGAATGTAGAGCTTGGACCGGATCACCCACGAGTGGTCCGGTTTTCCCAGCCATAAAAGGGTGAACCATCATTACATGGATTATTGATAAAGCCGTACGCCCGGATATTCTGTAAAATATGACCGTATTGCGGGCGACACAAGGCCGCCCGCACGCGAGGTTAGGACTTCTTGACGCGTAACGGCGGGGCTTGTCTCCACCGCAGAGGGGATTTTCAACACTCCCCACAGCGGGCAGTTTTGTATCACCCGTATTACGGCGGTGTTTTATTAATGTAAGAGCATACGATTTCTATCCTCAATTCCGAATTTAATAGTTTTTCTGAAACCAGCCGTGTCTCATTTCGTACAGTGTGATGTGCTGGATATCCGACCACGAACGCAGGTTGATTTTGGGGATCAGGAGGAGTATTAACGGCTTCTCCAACCTGAAGTAGAAAACGTTGACTTCGACACGCATACGGCGAGGTCGGAGTCACACAGAGCACACTGAGAGGAGGTGCCTGCGTGAGAGGTTTGATAATCGGATTTTGTTTGTCGATATTTACAGTTGCCGTAGCCGGCCCTATCCGAGCCGAAGACTCAAGCACCGTCGAGACCCGAGCAGGAATACCGGTCCCTGAGATAAAAGCCTACCGTGTAAATCCTCATCCACCCAAAATTGACGGATACCTTAACGATGAAATCTGGACCGGGCATGGAGTAAACTGGATCGGTGATTTCACTCAGCGAGATCCGGTGGAGGGAGTTCCCCCAACCGAATCGACCCTGGTGGCGGTGGCGTACGATGATGAAGCGCTCTATGTCGCGATGAAAATGTTCGACTCCGAGCCGGACAAGATCATCAAGCGGCTGGTGCGACGCGACCGCTGGGCCGACGCCGATTATATAGCCTTCCGTGTAGACCCCTATCATGATCATCGCACCGGTTACGAATTCGAGGTCAGTTCGGCCGGAGTAATGCGCGATATGCGTATTTACGACGACAGTAACACCGATGACTCATGGGATGCCGTCTGGGAAGTCAAGGTAGCGATTCAGCCGTGGGGTTGGTCGGCGGAATATAAAATCCCGTACCACTGTCTGCGGTTCAATGAACTCGAGGAACATACCTGGGGAGTCGATTTTGCCCGTTATGTCGCTCGTAAGGAAGAATCCAGCCGCTGGGCATACGTTCCGATTAAAACCGGCGGATTCACCCGCAACTTCGGCCATTTAACCGGGATTAACGGAATCAAGCCCGCTCGCCATATCGAGATTCTTCCCTATGTAGTATCACAACTCGAAACCGAGGAACCGAGCGCCGGTAACTCGGACGGTCGCGATATCCTGGCCAACACCGGTGTCGATCTTAAAATCGGGCTGGCCTCGAACCTGACTCTTGACGCCACCATCAATCCCGATTTCGGACAAGTTGAACTGGATGAACCGGTGCTTAACCTGACCGCGTACGAAACCTATTTTGACGAGCGGCGACCGTTCTTCATGGAGGGATCGGACTTGTTTTCGACACCGTTCATGCTTTTCTATTCCCGCCGTATCGGTCGTCAACCCTATCAGGGAGTCAATGACGACGACGCCCTCTATTACACCGATTACCCGCGCGGTACGACCATTCTTGGATCCGGGAAACTAACCGGTAAAATCACCCCCTCAACCTCAATCGCTTTCCTGACCGCGGTTACGGCGCGGGAAAAAGCCGAATACGCGGCTCTTACGAATGTCGTGACACAAGAGATACCGTCGGAAGAAGGTGCTGTTCTGGATACTATCTCGGCCGACACGACAATCCGCTCGCAGGTGGTGGAATCGGAAGCGATCTACTCGGTATTGCGGATTAAGAAAGATATCTTCAACAATTCCAGCATCGGCGCCACCATGGCCGTAACCGGCCAGGACAGCTACCATGCGCACGTTGTCGGCGGGCTGGACTGGCGGCTCTTTTTGGATAAAGGAAACGCCTGGCTCTTTACCGGCCAGGCAGTCGGCAGTCGGGTCGATCCGGACGACATCGGCTATGGTTTTTACGCCGAGATTTATAAATGTGCGGGGCAACATTGGCGAGGTGAAGTTAACACCACTTTTAAGTCACCCGAGTTGCAGATCAACCGGCTCGGTTACACCAGCCGCTCCGACACCAGGAAAGTCGCCACCTGGATCCAATATCGCGCCACCGATGACTGGTGGATTTTTCACAACACTTACAACAACTTCAACGCCTGGTCTTACTGGAACTACGACGGCATCAACTACGATCTGGGCGGCAACTGGAATGCTTATCTCGAATTCATTAACCATTGGTCATTGGGTGGCGGGATAAACTTCGAGACTGAGAAATACTCGGACGATGAGACTCGCGGAAATGGGATATGGGAATGGCCGGTCGTGCCGACCTTTTCATGGTGGGCCGAGCTGAACACGGATGAACGTAAGATGTTTTCACTGTGTCTCAATCCCGGCTCCGGAACGAATCGCGGCGGACATTGGTGGGCTCACTACACCGGTGTGGAATTTCACCCGGCCGGCAATATCGAGCTCGAATTCGGTGTGAACTACAAGCAGTATATCGACAACCGTCGCTGGGTCGAAAACATCTCCACTAACGACGGGGACTCATCGATCTTTGCCGACCTCGATATGGACCAGATGACCTTTTCCATCTCGACTTCGGTACTGTTAAACCGGAATTTGTCCTTTCAGCTATCGGCCGAGGGTTTGATTTCAGGTCTGGATTATGAAGACCCGCGGTACTATCTCGGAAGCGGGGATTATTCGCCGGTCCTGAACGATGACTACAACTACGATTACAATTACTCGGCGCTTAACTCCACCATGCTGATCAGGTGGGAGTATATGCCGGGCAGCACGCTGTACTGCGTCTGGACCCGGTCGCGACCGGAATATGACGGTTCCGTAAACGACCTGGATCTTTCGCGGGACTTTGATCGTTTCTTTAGTAGAGGAGCACAAAACCTCTTCTTGATCAAAGCTTCGTACTGGCTTAACATGTAGTCAGTAGTAGCGCAGATAAAAAACGGCGTGCTGGAAGGACCCAGCCGTATAGCGCGCCTAAGGGCTGCGGGAGCGATCCTGCAGCCCTTCTGCTTTGATGATTGGATTAGGCTTCATTCCTCGCGCCGATGCTCTGCGTCGGCGCGTCATGTTCGGGCGCTCCGCGCCCTCCCTTGTGTCAGGTTGCAAGCAACCGGACCTACAAAGACTTGGATGGTGTACAAACCGGACATAGGTAACACAATAAACCGGGTACATGGGCAACAAAGTCCCCGAAGGCCGGGGATCCCTGCGATCCCGGCCGGTTTGCTTCTCGTGCTGTATTGACGTGAACCCATCCAAAAGGTAACCAACTCGTCTCACATTCCCTACAAGCTCACAATAATCTTCGTAGGTCGGGACCTTCGTGGTCCCGACGCTGTATGGCAGGTCTCCCCGAGACGTGCCACGGATCGTAGCTGCGGTAACGATGCGGCAGGTCTCGGAGAGACCTGCCCTACAAGGACGACATTCGTGTTGAATCTAACTTCCCACCCCTCGGGTGGGATTTGCGAAGCGAAGTTGAGACAACAACATCCCACCCAACCGATGCCTTACCTCTTCACCACCGTCACAAACTGACGAATCGCGCCCAAATGATAGGCGGTGTGAACCAGGGCGCCGAGAGCATAATGGATGTTTTTCCCCTCGCTCCAGTTCGGGATTGCCTTTATCAGCTCAAGCAAACGGTCGCGTGAGTCGCGGAGGCCCTTGATCATGGCCTTCCATTCCGTCTCATTCACTTCCTTGAGCCGCCAGGCGATAGTCCAGTCGACCTTCTCTTCCGGTGTTCCTCTCATGGCTTTCTCGATAACATCGAGAGAAAACCGGGTGTGTACAACGTGAGCCACAATGGTCGAGCCGCCAGGCGTGAGCGGCCGTGACGCCTGCTCGGCATTTACCCCCGAGAGCGTTTCAAAGAACGAAGTTCCCTTGTCCAGGTACACCGTCCGGACACCATCGAATGTTTCATCGAACAATGCCAGTAAGGTCTCTTTGAACAAGGCTTCCGTTTTGTTATCCGACATAGCATTCCCTTTATATGATTCTCATGATTACAAACAACAACGGATCGGCCGCCGGTCAATCACAATCGAAACGGCCGGAATCGCGGAGATTCCGGCCAACAAGAATTCGAACAGGAGACCGTCGTTTCGCTACAACTGCACCTTCCGGAAACGAAGCACCCCGGCGACAAATGTCAAAGCGCCGATTCCAAGCAGAATACCTATCGGCATCATCATTTCGCCCCAACTGAAGCCGCGCCAGATGGCGCCTTCGAGGGCATATATCGACCATTTTATAGGGCTGAAATTCGAGATTGGCACCAACCAGCCGGGCATGAACATAATCGGCACCATACCGCCACCGATCATCGACATAATGAGCAAAATAGCCCAACCGGCTCCGCTCACCGCCTGTTCGGTCTTACCCAGGACGGAAATAAGCATCATAATGCCGACAAAACAGAGCGAACCGGCAAGGATGGCCGCGAACAACATCAATGGATCGGGCGTGCGAATACCGAACACGAGTCGCCCCAGCCCCAGCAACAGTACTGAGGCGCCCAGACAGAACAACAAACAAGCCATTCCCTTACCGGCCAGCACGTGAGCGCGGGTAATCGGCGCCAGTTGGAGTCTTATCATCGTTCCCCGCGTTCGTTCGGTGACAATCGTCACGGCAAACGAGGCCACCACACCGATCAAAGCCCATATTAAAGACTGCGGGAAAGTAATCTCCCACGAAGAGCGAGGACCTTCGCGTTCGGTAGTCACAGCGACAATCTCGACCTTAGGCCCCTTGAACATGGGATCTTCATAGGCATCGCCTGTCGCGTTTTGTACCGTCGTATCTCCGGGAACCGTATCACTTACGCTGCCTGAGGCAAACACCCCGGTATCGGTTTCAGCCATTAATTTGTAAAGCGAGTTGTAAAAATCTCCAAGGACGGCCTTCTGTTCTCCGGACAGGCTGGTATCACGGCGCATTGACTCCAAATAAACCGGCAATTTTTCTACGGCTGCTTCAGGATTGAAAAAACTGCTCTGCATCGCCGTGAACCAGGACTGCATGAGCACCCCCCTGAGATAGGCAGCCTCGGCTTTACGAGCGGGATCAATACCGGCTCGGATACGGGCCGAATCGGATTCGAATAGCGATTCCCACTTCCCCAAACCCGGAAGAAGGTGCAGATACGCCACGGCCTTTCCACGCCTTACGATGGTAACTGCGCTATCCAAAGGACATTCGAGAATCTGAACAGCTTCGGATTTGTTTAACTGGGCCACCATCGCCTTTGAGAAATCCGATTGGTCCTCATCCACTACTATCAGTTTTATAGCACGGGCGGAGCCACCACCGGTAGAATAGAGCGATCCGAAAAAGGTAGCCATAAGCAGCGGGAAGACTATCACCCAGAACATGGCGAAGCGGTCGCGGAACAACAGCCGCATGTCTTTGGCTGCCAGAGACATAATAGCTTTCATAGGTCGCGCAACCTCCTCCCGGTCAAATTGAGGAAAACTCCTTCGAGGTTGGGCCGTTCGATATCAAGGGTTTCAATTTTTAGACCGGATGACGCCAACGAAGCGAGGCTGTGCACCGGATCAAGGGTAGTAATCGTAAGGTGTTTTCCCTCTAAAAGCCCCCCAACTTCCACTCTTTCCGAAGGTACTTCAGCCAACAGGAGTTTGATGACCGAGGCCCCCCCATGTTCCCGGATAAGCCCCCCAACGGTGTTGAGCGCCAATATCTTACCTCGATCAATTATCGCTACCCGGTCACACAGCCGCTCCGCTTCCTCCATATAATGGGTGGTGTACAGAATCGTGCGTCCCTGCTTTTTCAATTCCTCGATTTTATCGAAAATCAGATTGCGCGATTGCGGATCGACTCCGACCGTCGGTTCATCCAAAAGCAGCACCGGCGGATCGTTAATCAGGGCACAGGCAAGATTGATCCGTCGCTGCATTCCGCCGGAATAGGTCTTAATGCGCCCTTTACGTCGATCCGAGAGATTGGCAAATTCGAGCGCCCAGTTCACTCGCTCCTTTAAGACTTTCCCGGTCAGTCCGTATAAACGGCCGAAAAAGGCCAGATTTTCCTCAGCGGTCATTTCGTCGTAAAGCGCAATGGCCTGCGGTGCAATGCCAAGTTTACGGCGTACCGAGGAGCGAGTCGGATCGGAGCTGCCGTCTATCCGGACTTCTCCCAAATCGGGTTTTAGCACACCCGCCAACATACTGATAGTGGTCGTCTTACCCGCTCCATTGGGACCGAGCAAACCAAACGTCTCCCCCCTGGGGATATCGAGTGATACGCCGTCGACCGCAACCAGCTCACCGAATTGTTTTCTTAGGTCTGTCGCTTGAATCATCGTCCTGTTTTTCCCTGCGTTGAATAAGCACTTGTCTTTCCTTGATAGCAACGACTGCGGTTCAAGTCAAGACCTGATCTTAAGAGATCAAATTAGCAAATAATACCTCTCATTTGCTAGGATACGATTAGCTGATAGTGATGTTGCATCATGGTCTTAAACCGCCTTTTTTAAGCCGGTTAAAAAAGAATTTGAAAGGGAGTGGAAATGGTTGCCTTTTGTCGATAAACTTAGTATCTGTCGAACACCTGATAAAGGCTATAACAAGGAGATATTTATGATAAAAAAGATTGAAGAATTGCTGGGCGATCACAAGTCGCTTCTGAACTACACCTGTAAAGGTATTCCGACCTCGCGGCTGTATGTCCCGGGTCCGGATTTTGTCGACCGCGTGGTCAGTCAGACCGACCGTAATCCGATGACACTACGTTCGTTGAACGGGCTTTTCAACCATGGCCGCCTGGCTAACAGCGGTTACGTTTCGATTCTTCCGGTTGACCAGGGAATCGAGCATTCCGCCGGTGCTTCATTCGCCCCGAACCCGGATTATTTCGATCCGGAGAAGATTATCGAACTGGCGATCGAGGGCGGCTGCAACGCTGTTGCCTCGACCTACGGCGTTCTTGGAGCGGTCTCACGCAAATACGCTCACAAAATTCCGTTTATCGTCAAGATGAATCACAACGAACTGCTCACTTATCCGACCACTTACGATCAGATCATGTTCACCGATGTCGACTCCTGTTTCAATCTCGGCGCGGCCGGTGTCGGAGCTACAATCTATTTCGGCTCACAGGAAATGTCGCGGCAGCTTCAGGAAGTCAGCGAGGCATTCTCCCGGGCGCACGAGTTGGGCATGTTCACGGTACTGTGGTGCTACCTGCGCAATAGTGCTTTCAAAGTGAACGGCGTCGATTATCATGCCTCGGCCGACCTGACCGGTCAGGCCAATCACATCGGCGTCACGATTGAAGCCGACATTATCAAACAGAAGCTTCCGACCAACAACGGCGGCTACAAAGCTGTCAATTTCGGTAAAACAAGTGAGAAGGTATACACCGAACTGACGACCGACAATCCGATCGACCTCTGCCGCTATCAGGTAGCCAATTGCTACATGGGACGGATCGGCCTTATCAATTCCGGTGGCGCTTCAACCGGTTCCGGCGCGAGCGATCTGGCCGAGGCCGTGTTGACGGCGGTTGTCAACAAACGAGCGGGCGGTATGGGACTCATTTCCGGCCGCAAGGCGTTCCAAAAACCGATGAAAGACGGTGTGGCGCTGCTCAACGCTATTCAGGATGTTTATCTCTGCAAAGAGGTAACCGTCGCCTGACGCTGATACCAACTCAGGTAAACTCACGGGACAAGGACAACCTTGTCCCGTTTTTTCTTGGCTTGAAAGGCTTTGGCTTCGTAGTATTATCTATGAGAATCAACCTTTGAGCAGGAGCCAAGATGTACAGACATATTCTCTCCATCATAATCGGTCTGAGCGTGATAATCCTCTGCGGAGCGGTGGTAGCGGCGGATGATTCTATCGATATGACTACGAACACGACAGATACGTTGTCGGCAACAGCCGGCGTGACCGTCGACGATGCCGCGATAAACGCCGAGACGGAAGAACCGCTCATGACCCCGGAACGGCGAGAAAAACTGAACGAGTATTCCCGGATCGTCAACCGCTGGCGCTTCGTATCGTTTTTTATCGGTCTGGTCATCACCGCCCTGATTCTTTTCACCGGATTCTCAGCCCGCATGCGCACCTGGGCTCAAGTGGCAAAGAAAAAATTCTTCATTCTCTGGTTGTTCCTGGCGATGTACCTGGTTGTTGATTATATCCTCAGTCTGCCGATGTCGATCTATCGAAGTTTCATCGTGGAGTCGGATTTCGGTTTCATGAACCAGACTTTTTGGGGATGGTTCGGCGAAGATCTGTTATGGCTGTTGATCGGCGTCGTTATTGCCATTATTCCCGCCTGGTTCTTTTACCTGGCCGTGTCTCGTTTGAAACGCTGGTGGCTGGCTTTCTCGATTGGAGCGATCCCTTTTATCATTTTTGCGGTTGTGATCGCCCCGGTTGTTATCAGTCCGCTGTTTAACAACTTCGAGCCCCTTAAAAACAAACAGCTTAAGGCCGAGATAGAGTCCCTGGCCGACAAGGCGGGTATCGAAGGATCGGATATTTTCCAGGTCAACGGCTCCAAACAATCCTCCAAAGTCAATGCCTATGTGACCGGTTTGTTCGGCACCAAACGAATCGTTCTGTACGATACCTTGATCGACAATTTCTCCGACAAGGAAATTCTATTCGTAATGGGCCATGAAATGGGACACTACGTGATGCATCATATTTGGTGGGGACTCGGCATTTCGATCCTGTTTATCATGTTCGCACTGTGGTTGACCGATCGTACGATACGATGGGTTATCCACAAGTTCCGCAAGCAGTTCGGCTTCTCGGAGTTGACCGATTACGCCTCCTTGCCGCTAGTGATGCTCTTTATTTCGATAATCAGTTTCGTATTTCAACCGATTACGAACTACTCCAGCCGAGTAATGGAATACCAGGCCGACCGTTTCGGTATGGAAGTGGCCGGTATCGATGCCGACACGGCGGTTTCGGCTTTCGACAAACTCTCCGCTTGCAATCTTTCAGACCCGGAACCACCGGCGTTGATCGAGTTCTGGTTCTACGATCATCCCACCTTATCCAAACGTAAAGCGGCCCTCAAAGAACTGGCTGAAAAGAGGATCCAAACAGGTGATCGACGGAAATAATCGGCTTATCATGAATAAATGATAACTAAATCTATTCTCATTATGTCAAAATGCTGAAAAGCCGCGTTTTAAGCGGCTTAATGGACGCTTTTTGCCTTGACTAAACAGGCTGAATTGGGTACTTTGGGAGAGGACGATTAGAGATCTTTGATTGACCGGGTGCAGGCTCGGTCACGCAGCTTGATCGCGAACAAATAGAGTCATTAATTTAGCAGTGATTTGAAAGTCGCGGTCGCAGTCTCAGCAATTGAGACAAAAAAAAGGTAATCTGCGGAGTAACGTATGGACGATTGGTCATTGAGTCTTCCCCACAATTCAATTTTCGACATCTTGACCATACCAATACATACTCCTTAAACTGGTACTTACCGGCGAAGGTGAACTGCGAGGTACGTTCACCACCGTCGAAAGGACTTATATCTTTAAGTGGGAGCTTGGATAGAAATGCAGAGAGAAAGAACCGGACTTGTTCTAATCCTGACCCTGGCGGCATTGTGTCTTTTTGCGGCCAATGCCTTCTCCGCTAAACTTCAGACTTCAGTAGTTTTTACGGACCAGGACGATTATTCCCCATACGACTCAGTCGTGATTATGGGTTCGGGATTCTGGCCAAACGAATCAATTCAGGTACAGGTAACACATTACGACGGTTATCCGCCGGACGGCGAGGGCCACGAGCCCTGGGTTGTCGAAGCCGACGATGAAGGGAATTTCGAGACATACTGGATTGTCCCACCCGACGACCATGTCGATGAAGTCCTCCTGGTGACGGCCATCGGTCTTTCATCCGGAATTGTGGCTGAAGTCACATTTACCGACTGCAACACCCTGTTGTCTTATACGATTTCCCTGCCGGATACGGCTTGCGGCGACGCCACTCTGGACGTATGTGCGAATTTGTCGGAAGCATGTGGCTGCTACGGCACCGCCCCGCTGGCCGGACGTATGCTCTATTTCTGGGTCAATCCGGGTAACTGCGGCGTCAATGTCGGACAAACACCTGACGACAGTATGGAAACCGACGCCTACGGCAACGCCAGCGCCTCGTTGACACTCCCCACCGGTCCGGGGACTTACTCTATCCGGGTGAAGTTCTTTGGTGAAGATAAACCGGAATGGTGGGAACCACCGAACAGCGCCTGCGATCCAACCCGCCGAACGAAACTGTCGGCGGCCAATTTGTGCGAAGTAATAGAGATAATCCCCGGGTACGGCAACGCTCCCACGGTCGACCTGGGTAACGACACGACGATTACGCTCTGTTCCCCGGCACAGATATGTCTGTCTCTTTCGATAGATGATCCGGAATGCGATATCGACTCGATAATCACGAACCTCGGTGGTTATTCGGGCAACGCTACCGACTACGACCAGGTGTCCAGGATTAACGCCCTGGGCGGCACGGTAACACAAGTAGGCGGCGGCGATCCGGGAAAAATTCTGTATGAAGCCGACGATTTTGTTTCACCGGTGAATACTCAGTCCGGCGTGTCGGTAACTCTTCCCGATTTCATTTTTGCCGACCATGTAACCGACTACGGTTCTTTCCCCTACACCTCGGGCAACTCAGCTTATTATCTGCTCGGCCCACCGACCGACCTGACCTACACGCTCCCCGGGGCAGGCGGTCCGGACGGCGGCTATAGCGACGGCGCGGTTGATTTCTCGACCGGTAACTATGCCAAAGTGGGCTTTGCCCAGGCAATCACGACCTGTAACGGCGCAGCGGTCGATTTAGTGATATTCACCAACTCCTACGGCGGCGGCACCGCCTCACTTTTGTTCTACTATAACGGTCTGGTCGCTTACAGCATGGAGGAGTATCTTCCGGTTCAGGGTATTGGCGACGGTATTGGCGGCCTCACGGTAGACCTCCCGGACGGCATAACCTTTAATGAAATCAAGATCAGTGCTGCTTCCGGTTCGCTCGCGATAGACGCCCTGGGCGCACGCGCATTCAACAGCCCCTCAAGCGAAGATATCTGTTTCTGGGCCGACACTACCGGTGTATACCAGGTAGCGGTTGCGGCCTACGATGGTTGCGGGCATATCGGTTATGGCGCTGTCAACGTCACGGTCAATCTGAACAATCCCCCGGTCGCCGACGCGGGAGCCGATCAAACTTTTGCTTTGTGTGCTCCTTCCCAGGTATGCTGGTTGGCCTCATGCACCGATCCGGACGGCAATCTCAGCAGCGGCACACTCATCAGTGGGCCGGGCACGTATAACGGCTCAAACATCTGCTTCACGCCAACCGCTGCCGGCAGCTATAGTTTCGTACTCAAAGCTCTCGATGACTGCGGCTATCAGGACTATGATACCGTAACCGTTACAATAACAATGAACCAGCCTCCGGTTGCCACGGTACCGAATCCCGTTACGGCTTTCCTGTGTTCATCCACGGAGCTGTGTCATGATTTTACCGCCGTTGATCCGAATGGCGGAACCCTTATTTGGAGTCACGTGGCGGGCGTGGGCTCCATTACCGGCGGTGGGCATTTCTGCTTCACGCCGACCGCGAGCGGCAGTTATGCCGCAACCGTAGCTGTCTCTGACTCCTGCGGTCTCGCCGACACCGTATCGATCACGTACAACATCACCCTTAACGGAGCTCCGGTCTTCGCCGATCCGACTTCACCGGTCGAGCTGTTTCAATGTGTCGCAGCAGAGGTATGTTATCAATTCGAAGCGACCGACCCGGAGAGCGGCAGCCTGACTTACAGCAAGTTAAGCGGTGATGGTACCGTTACCGCCGCCGGCTATTACTGCTTTACGCCAACAGCCGGCGGCGCCTACGGCGTCGTAGTAACTGTGACCGACTCGTGCGGTTTAGCCGATACAACCAGCCTGACTTACAACGTGGAAGTTAATGAACCTCCCGTCATCGCTCTGGCCGGTGATACGGCGGTGGATCTCTGCACTTCCCAGGCTGTCTGTATCGCCTATGACGTGAGCGATCCACAGGGAACAAGCGGATTGGTTGAGGAAATGCTTTCGGGTTACGGCACGATTGATACGGCCGCCAATCAAATCTGCTTCACCCCGACCACCTCGGGTTCGTATGAATTCATCGTGGCGGTAACCGACGGCTGCGGCGAATACGATTACGACACCGCCGTGGTTCTGATTAATTTCGGACAGTTTGCGGCAATCGATTGCCCGAGTGAAGCAATCGATGTTTTCCTTTGCGCTCCCGATCAGATATGTCAGACTCTGAATATCACCCCGGCTTCAGCGGCGGTTAATGTATCGTTCGGCTCTTACAGCGCCGGACAACTCTGTTTCGACGCCGACACCGCCGGGACTTATGATATTACCGTAATCGCAACCGAGGACTGCAATGCCGACACCTGTCAACTGACGTTCAACGTCGATATCGGCGCGGCGGCTCAGATAGACTGCCCGGCTCCGAGTCAGAAATTTATCTGTGCTCCGGGCAGTGTTTGTATTCCGGTTGGAATTTACGGCGCCGGCGCCACGGTAACGGTTACTCCGATCGGCAGCTATGCCTCCGGTAATCTTTGTTTCCCGGCCGACACCAGCGGCCATTATGAAATCACCGTAATCGCCGCTACGACCTGCGGCACCGATACCTGTCAGGTTATCTCGGATGTAACGATCAACTCCGCACCGGTAGCGGTCGATCCGACCACCCCGGTTGATACCTTTATCTGCACATCGGGGCAGATCTGCTTCCAGTTCGAAGCTAACGATGTCGACGACAACATCACCGGCTGGACGCGTCTCAGCGGCGACGGCACCGTTACAAACGATGGATTATGGTGTATCAACGCTTCAGGCAGTGTCACTAAGTCGGTGACGGTAGCGGTCACCGATGCCTGCGGTGCCGTTGACACGACAGCCCTGACTTACAATGTCACCAGGAACAGTGCGCCGATCGTGACTCTCGGCGCCGATGAAACCAGATTTATGTGTGCTCTTGGTCCGGTTTGTGTCTTCTACGACACTTCCGACGCTGACGACAACATCGTCACGCTCGAAGAGCTTACCGGCATCGGTACGATCAACGACGAGATCGGGCAGGTTTGTTTCAATCCGACCGGTGAGGGCGTCTATCGGATGATCCTGCAGGTCACCGATGCCTGTGGCGCAGTTGATCTTGACACCGTTAACATCACGGTGGCACTCAATGAAGCGCCGTACGTCGATGCCGGAGCGGACCAGACGGTGTTCCAGTGTGAGGCAACGGAAATATGCTGGACGGTAGCCTCGGGCGATGCCGACGGCAACCTGACCTCGATTCAAATGATCGAAGGACCCGGCACGTTCGATGGCTCTCAGGTTTGTTTCACTCCGACCGGCACTTATAATTACGAGTTTATCTTCAAAGCTACCGATGTTTGTGGTCTCGAGGCGGTGGACACAGTGGCTGTGTACTACAGCCTCAATCGCGCTCCGGTGGCTAACGCCGGTCCCAACCAGACCCTCTTCCAGTGCACTCCGACCGAGGTGTGCCTGCCGGTCAGTTGTTCCGATCCTGATGGGAACCTGAGCGACTGCACCTTAATGAGCGGTCCCGGCTATTACAACGGCTCCGCCGTCTGCTTCACGCCGACCGAATCGGGTGTTTATTCTTTCGTGATCCAGGCCACCGATGCCTGCGGACTGACCGACCTTGACACGGTCACCGCTACGGTCACGATCAACAGCACCCCGGTTTGTGTTGTCCCGAACGATACGAGTATCTTCCTGTGTTCCTCGCAGGAAGTCTGTCTGCCGGCTTACGGGACTGATGTCGACGGTAATCTCCAGGTCTGTCAGATAATATCGGGACCCGGTACCTTAAGCAGCGGCGCCTGGTGTTACACGCCGGTCGGCCATCAGACGGTAACGGTGACCATGCGTTGTACCGACGCCTGCGGAGCTACTTGCGAATCTACTTTCACGGTCGACTTCTCCGTTAACGGTGCGCCGACCGTATCGCTCGGCGCCGATACGACAATGTTGGTGTGCGAAGCATACGAAATGTGCCTGCCGTATTCGGTAAGTGACCCTGATAACGGTCGCCCGCTTACGGTGAGTCTGCTTTCCGGACCGGGGACACTCGATGAGGCCAACTCGCGAATCTGTTTCACTCCAAGCATCAGTGGTATTTACTTGTTCGAGCTCGGCGTTGAAGACGAATGCGGCTTGACCGACACCGACACGATCCTGGTCAACCTGACGCTCAACAGCCCCCCGGTGGCCAACGCCGGACCGGATCAGGACCTCTTCCTCTGCGAGCCGACACAGATATGCTGGCCCGCGGCCTGTGGCGATCCGGATGACAATCTCGATGAATGTCTCTTCTCCGGACCAGGCTCATACGACGGCACTTATATCTGTTTCGATGCCGACACCGACGGCGAATATCAATTCATCATGCTTACCGAAGACGAGTGTGGAGCACAGGATGCCGACACCGCGGTGATAAAGGTAACCATGAACGTTGCGCCGACTCTCACCCTGACCGGCGACACGAGTTTGTTCCTCTGCGCGCCTCAGCAAATCTGTCTCGATTACGATGTGACCGATCCGAATTCCGGTCAGACCGTAACGGAAGTAATGCTGTCCGGCTACGGCACGCTCGATACTACTGCCAATGTGGTCTGTTTCACCCCCACGGTCAGCGGCACCTATGAATTCGTTCTAAGAGCGACCGATGCCTGCGGCGCGATTTCTCAGGATACGACGATCGTAACGGCAACTTTCGATTCGGCCCCGTCGCTGACTTGCCAGCCTCCGACCGATTACTTCATGTGCGGACCCGATTCGGTCATTATCCCGGTCCCGGTTACTCCAACCACGGCTGTAGTAACAACCAGCTTCGGCACCTACGCCAACGGCGCCGTGCGATTCTATGCCAATTCCGAGGGAACCTACGATATAACGGTGACAGCAACCACCGGTTGCGGTGTCGATACCTGTCACTTGACCGGCAATATCGACTTCAACGAGGCTCCGATAGCTTCGGCGGGCAGCGATCAGACACTCTTCCTGTGTGACGCGGAATCTATTTGCTGGTCGGCCTCATGCAGTGACGTTGACGACAACCTGACCGCCTGTGAGTTGATCAGTCCTGTCGGTACTTATAACGGTTCCCAGATATGCTTCACCCCGACAGTCGATGGTTCTTATGAGTTCGTGCTCCGGGCCACCGATGAATGCGGCGAGATTGATCTGGATACGGCCGTTACCAACGTGACCTTCAACAGCGCCCCGACAATTACGGCGCAGGCCGACACCAGTGTCTTCCTCTGTACGCCTCAGCAAATCTGTCTCGACTATACGGTGACCGATCCGGATGCCGGACAAGCGGTGACCGAAGTTCTTCTCTCCGGTTTTGGCACGATCGATACTGTAGCCAATACCGCCTGCTTCACTCCCACGGTCGGCGGCGTTTATGAATTCGTTCTGAGAGCGACCGATGCCTGCGGCGAGATTTCACAGGATACCGCCGTAGTGACCGTGACCTTCGGTGAAGAGCCGACTTTGACCTGTCCCGAACCGACCGATTATTTCCTCTGCGGTCCGGATTCGCTGATCATTCCGATTACCGTCACTCCTGCAAGCGCAACCGTTACGACCGACCTTGGCACTTACGGCGCCGGTGCGGTGCGGTTCCTGGCCGATACCGAGGGAGCTTACGACATTATGGTTGTCGCCACGACAGCTTGTGGAGCCGATACCTGCCATGTGACGGGAACTATCGACTTCAACGAGGCTCCGATAGCTTCGGCGGGCAGCGATCAGACACTCTTCCTGTGTGACGCGGAATCTATTTGCTGGTCGGCCTCATGCAGTGACGTTGACGACAACCTGACCGCCTGTGAGTTGATCAGTCCTGTCGGTACTTATAACGGTTCCCAGATATGCTTCACCCCGACGGTCGATGGTTCCTACGAGTTCGTGCTCCGGGCCACCGATGAATGCGGCGAGATTGATCTGGATACAGCCGTTATCAACGTGACCTTCAACAGCGCCCCGACAATTAC